>Ga0181521_10001940_pt1 | contig 25140 bp, 25 predicted proteins | sample PEATcosm2014_Bin_32_FD_119764 | JGI IMG/M metagenome (GOLD analysis project Ga0181521, IMG submission 119764) | Peatland microbial communities from MTU Mesocosm Facility, Houghton, MI, USA - PEATcosm2014_Bin02_60_metaG | ecosystem: Environmental > Terrestrial > Soil > Wetlands > Peat | place...
GCTCGACGTCGAAGACCAGCGTCGCATTCGGTGGAATGACCGTGCTGGCGCCGTGCACGCCATAGCCGAGCGCCGCAGGAATGACCAGCCGGCGCTTGCCGCCCGCCTGCATGCCGGCGACACCGAGGTCCCAGCCGCGGATCACCCGTTGCTGGCCGAGCTGGAACACGAAGGGCTCGTGCCGGTCGACGGAACTGTCGAACTTCAGGCCCTTGCCGTCGGGCGCGGTGGTATCCAGCAGCCACCCCGTGTAGTGGACCCTGACGATGGCTCCGGCCGTGGCCCCAGCGCCTGTACCGACCTTGAGGTCAGTGATTTTGACGCCGGCAGTCTCGGCGGCCTGGCGCGCGGCCTCGATGGGGGATGCAGGAGCGGCCGCGGTTGCCGCCGCCGGCGCCGCGGCGGTGGTCGCCGGCGGGTCGGCACATGCAAGCGCTGCGGCACACACGGACAGCGCGACGAGCGCGGTTCTGCAGATGGAGACGGACGACATGCAATGCCCCTGACCCGGCTGGGCCCTTGTTGATAAGGCCGCCATTATGAGGGCATCGGACATCCGGGCGTCACCGCCCCGGCCTCACGGGCCGGCCAGCAGCAGCCGGTTGAGCCGCTTGACGAATTCGGCCGGCTCGCCGAGCTGACCACCCTCGGCGAGGGTCGCCTGGTCGAACAGCAGGTTCGCAAGGTCCCGGAAATGCTCGCCGTCCGGCAGGCCCTCGAGCCGGACCACGAGCGGGTGCCCGGGGTTGACCTCGAGCGTGGGCCGAGTATTTGGCAGCTTCTGTCCGGCGGCCTCGAGGAGCTTGCGCATCTGCGCACCATAGTCGTGCGCACCGCGCACCAGGCAGGCCGGCGATTCGGCGAGACGCTGGGTCGCGCGCACGCTCTCGACCCGGCCGGACAGCACTTCCCGCAGCCTGCCGCATAGCGCCAGCGCGGCCTCGGTTCCCTTGTCCTCCGCCGCCTTCTCCTCCGGGCTGACGAGTTCTCCGAGATCGAGGTCGCCGCGGCCGACGTCGTGAAACGTCTTGCCCTCATACTCACCGAGGTAGGACATCATCCACTCATCGACGCGGTCCGAGAGCAACAGCACCTCGACGTCCTTCTGGCGCAGGCGCTCGAGGTGGGGGCTCTGGCGCGCAGCATTCCAGGTATCGGCGACCACGTAGTAGATATGCTTCTGTCCGGGTCGCAGCCGGCCGAGGTAGTCGTCGAGCGACTGGTCCTGGGCCTCGCGTTCGCTGCGCGTGGTCGCGAACCGGAGCAGGCGTGCGATGCGTTCGCGGTTGGCGGCGTCCTCGGCGATGCCCTCCTTGAGAACCGGGCCGAACTGCTTCCAGAAGGCGAGGTACTTCTCCGGCTCCTCCTTGGCCAGACGCGCCAGCAGGTCGAGCACGCGCCGCGCGATGCCCGAGCGCATCGCCTCGATCTCCGCGTCCTGCTGCAGCAGCTCGCGTGAGACATTGAGCGGCAGGTCCCTCGAGTCGACGACACCCTTGACGAACCTCAGGTACAGGGGCAGGAACTGCTCGGCGTCATCCAGGATGAACACGCGCTTCACGTACAGCTTCAGGCCCCGCGGCGCGTCCCGGCTCCACAGGTCGAGCGGCGCCCGCTCCGGCAGGTACAGCAGCAGCGTGTACTCGCGTTTGCCCTCGACGCGGTTGTGCGCCCAGGCGAGCGGGGCCGAGAAGTCGTGGGCGATGTGCTTGTAGAACTCGATGTAGTCCTCGTCCTTGAGCTCGGTACGCGGTCGGGTCCACAGCGCCTGGGCACTGTTGACCACCTCGAAGCGCCCGCCGGCCGGTGCAGTGGCCGCCTTGTCGCCGCCGCCCGGCTGCTGCGGCATCCGCACCGGGAAGGCGATGTGGTCCGAGTAGCGCTTGATCAGGCCGCGCAACCGCCAGGCATCGGCGAACTCCTTGGCGTCCTCCTTCAGGTGCAGCACGACGCGCGTACCGCGCCGGTCCACGGTCGCGTTCTCCACCGTGAACTCGCCCGAGCCGTCCGACTCCCAGCGCACGCCGTCGGCGGCGGCGCTGCCGGCACGGCGCGAGTACACCTCGACGCGCTCGGCCACGATGAACGACGAGTAGAAGCCGACGCCGAACTGGCCGATCAGCTGGGCATCCTTCTGCTGGTCGCCGGAGAGCTGGGCGAGGAACTCGGCGGTACCGGATTTCGCGATCGTCCCGAGGTGCTCGGTCACGTCCGCCCGGCTCATGCCGATGCCGGTATCGCTGACCGTGATCGTTCGCGCGTTGGCGTCGAAATCGACGTCGATGGTCAGCTCGGCCGCGCCCTCCAGCAGGGCGGGATCGGCGAGAGCGCGGAACCGCAGCCGGTCGCAGGCGTCCGAGGCGTTCGATATCAGCTCGCGAAGGAAGATCTCGCGATTGGAGTACAGCGAGTGGATCACCAGGCGAAGCAGCTGCTTCACCTCGGTCTGGAAGCCGCGCGTTTCGCGCTGGGTGGCGCTCGTCATGTGGATCTTCCCCGGGCAAGCCGCTGAATGGGTGCCCGCCGGAGACCGGCAGGCGCGCCCACTGTAGGGGCAGATCGGCGGGATTCAAGAGGCGCGGGATGGCGCCCCTGCCTCTAGCGGTCGCCGAACAGGATCACCGCCCGCTGCCAGACCATCGCACACAGGTCGTCGATCTCGTCGAGCAGCAGCAACATGACTTCCATTTCCGACTCGCGAGGCCACCCGGGGGGCGTTGACTGTAGGCCGGCCCGGGCGAGCAGACCTTGCGGCCGGTCACAGGAATCGCGTTGGACCGCGATCCGTCTGCTTGCGCGCACGCCGCACGCTGCGTAGGCTACGCCGCAACTTGGCAGCTGCCGCGCCGCGCTGCGGCGGGCGGGGATACGCGATGGAGCAGCGGATAGTCGTCCTCAATCCCAAGGGCGGCTCGGGAAAGACCACAGTCGCGATCAACCTCGCGGCGCACTACGCTTCCGCGGGTCTCAGCACGGTGCTGATGGACCATGACCCCCAGGCGTCGAGTACGCGCTGGCTCCGCAAGCGGGGCGCCGACGTCGCCGCCATCCACGGGATTGCCGCCTACGACAAGAACCCGCGTGTGACCCGCAGTTTCCTGCTCAAGCTGCCGGCCGGAACCGAGCGGGTGGTCGTCGATACGCCGGCTGCGATCGCTGCCGAGCAGATGCCGGAACTGGTGCGGGGCGCGAATGCGATCCTGGTGCCGGTGCTGCCCTCCGACATCGACATCCACGCGTGCTCCAGGTGCATCTCGGACCTGCTGCTGATCGCCAAGGTCCGCCGCAGCGAGGACCGGATCGGCGTCATCGCCAACCGCACGCGCCGCAATACGCTGATGTTCGGCAAGCTGCTCAGGTTTCTGGACACGCTCGGCATTCCGGTCGTCACGACTCTGCGTGATTCGCAGAACTACCTGCGAGCGGCCGAGCACGGCTACGGTCTGCACGAGATGAAGAACTACCTGGTGCGCGAGGACCTCGACACCTGGCAACCGCTGGTCGCATGGCTCGAGGCGCGCGTTCCGGCAAACGGTGCACAGCCGGCCGGCGGGCTCGAAGCCGCCGTCTGATCAGGACTCGCGGTCCCGGTCGGGATCCCAGTTGCTGCGGATCTTCTCCGCCCAGCTCTTGTAGTTCGCGTAGTTGCGCAGATTGCGCGTGATTGCAGAGTGGCGAGCGACCAGAGGTCCGCGCGGCACGGCCCGGCGCTCGAGCCGCCCGGCCGCCACCGGCGCAGCCGGCAGCAGCGCCGCCGGCGGCACCTCCAGCGGCTTGCGATTTGACAATGTGCGCGGGGCCTTGATATCGCTCATTCCCACACCTGCAACGGTGATGCGGGCAGTCTCTGCCGCGGTAGATGGCGCTGACAGGAACTGCGTCACACCGACTCCGGATCCCGGTCAAGGAATTCGGAAGCCGGATGACGATCAGGTCACCACCCGGTAAACGGGGCGGTACTGGCCGGAAATCCGCATGCGCCGCTGGGCGACGAACGACGCGAGCAGCGCCTCGAGGGGCTGCGTGAGGCGCCGGTCGCCACGGATCTCGAACGGCCCGTGGGCGGCGATCTGGCGCATGCCGTGCTCCTTGACGTTGCCCGCGACGATCGCCGAGAACACGCGCCGCAGGTTTGCGGCCCGCGTGTGCGCAGGCTGATCCGGGTGGAGCTGCAGTGCCGCGACGCTCTGGTGCGACACGTCGAAAGGCAGCTGGAAATCCGGCGGGATCTTGAGCGTCCAGTTGAAGTTGTACGCGTCGCCCGCCAGCTGGCGGTGGCGCCGCACTGCCTGCATCCCGGCCACCATCGTCCGCGCGACCTCCGCGGGATCGTCGATGATGATCCGGTAGCGCTGCTGTGCGGCCGGGCCGAGCGTCAGGCGGATGAACTCGTGCACCCGCTCCAGCCACTGCGCCGAGCCGGCCGGGCCGGTGAGCACGAGCGGCAGCGGCTGATCGGCGTTGTCCGGATCGAGCAGGATGCCGAGCAGATAGAGAATCTCCTCGGCCGTGCCGACGCCGCCCGGAAAGATGACGATGCCGTGCGCGAGACGCGCAAACGACTCAAGACGCTTCTCGATGTCCGGCATGATCACGAGACTGTTGACGATCGGGTTCGGCGGCTCGGCAGCCACGATGCCGGGCTCGGTGAGCCCGATGTAGCGGCCGTCGTGGATGCGCTGCTTCGAATGGCCGATCGTCGCGCCTTTCATCGGGCCTTTCATTGCGCCCGGGCCGCAGCCGGTACAAACGTTGAGACCTCTGAGGCCGAGTTCGTAGCCGACGAGCTTGGTGTAATCGTATTCCGCGCGGGGAATCGAATGGCCGCCCCAGCAGACGACCAGGTCCGGGCGCCCGCGGGTGTCGAGGACGTGGGCGTTGCGCAGAATGCAGAACACCGCATTCGAGATGCTGGCGGGGTCCGTCAGGTCGAAGCGGCCACTCTCGACGATCTCGTTGGCGATGTAGACGATGTCGCGCAGCACGGCGAACAGGTGTTCCTTGACGCCGCGGATCATCTGCCCGTCGACGAACGCGACTGCGGGCGCGCTCTTCATCTCGAGCTTGACGCCCCATGATTGCTCGACGATCCGGATCTCGAAATCCTTGTATTTGTCGAACAGCTCGGTCGGATCGTCGCTGTGGCTGCCCGCATTCAGGATCGCCAGCGCACAGCGCCTGAACAGCGGGTAGAGGCCACCCTGGCCGCGGTCCAGCAGCTGGGTCACCTCCGCCTGCGAGAGGTTCTCGAGGCTGCCGCGCGGAGTGACGCGGGCATCGACGAAGTCGCTCGGATCGATGTCCTCCTCACCGGCGCTCACGGGCGTATCTCGATCGGCGTGTTGTCCCGCGTCAGCAGCCACACCTCGAGCATGTCGTCATTGGCGAGCGCGATGCAGCCGTCGGTCCAGTCCGCGGTGCGGTAATACTCCGCGGACTTGCGCGGCACGTTCGGCGCACCGTGGATCATGATCAGGCCGCCGGGGCGCCAGCGATTGCGGTGCGCCTGCCTGATATCGTCCTGGCTCGGGTAACTGAGGTGGATCGACAGGAAGAAGTCACTCGAGGCGTTGCGGCCGTCGAGCAGGTACGTGCCTTCCGGCGTGCGGAAGTCGCCTTCGCGCTCCTTGTGTCCGGTGGGATTGAGGCCGAGCGCGATCCGGTAGCTCTTGAACGGCCGGCCGTCGCGCAGCAGGTACAGCCGGTGCTCGCTCTTGACGACCAGCACTGCATCGGCGGCCCGCAGCACGTCGGTCGTCGCCTCGACCGCCGGCGGCAGCACGCTGGCCGTGACGAGCAACAGGGCGACTACAAGAACACGGGCCCGGCTGTGACCGGATCGATTCAACATATCCGCATTATACGGAACGGCCTTCGCGAAGCGCCGCGACCCCGGTCACGAGTGCGGCTGGCCGGGGCGAGTCAGCGGCGGTCGGCGCTGATCGCCGTCGCGATGCCCCGCGCGAGCGGCGGCCCGCGCTGGCGGTCAGCGCGCCTCGAGGCGCACGGCGCTGCAGCGCTGGTTGCCGGGAGCGCTGTCCGCGACCAGCCGGTAGCGCCGGCCCTCCTCGACGTCAACCTCGATCTCGAACCGTGTCGTCGTCCGGGCCTCAGCCATCAGGCAGTCGATGAGCAGCACGTGGCTGCCGGGCGCGACCGTGACGCGCGAGTAGCCGAACCGGATCCGGCGCTCATCGACCTTGCGGATCACGGCCGCGATCGGCAGCCCCGCATTGATGCGTGGCGCCCCCTCGATCAGCGCGAGCTCGCGCGGCGGCCGCACGGGGCCCTGGTAGACGCGCTCAGTGGCACACGCACCGAGCACGACGAGCGCGACGATGGCCGCGTAACGGCTCATCACCGTTCCGCGCCTTGGGGCGCGGTCGTCGCCGCGGGCGCGGCCGGTAGCGTCGGTGCGGCAGCGCTCTCGACCTTCGGCAGCACGATCACGGTGCCGACGCGCACCGTCGTGAAGTCGGTCTCGGGGTTGTACTGGCGCAGCAGCCACACCGGCACGTTCGTCTTCTGGGTCAGCGTCCACAGCGATTCCCCTGATTTCAGCCGGTGCCGCTCGTGCCCGACGATCTTGTAGCGCTGGAAGAAGTCATCCTGGAGCTGGCGGTGATAGCGCATGCGCCGCTCCTCGAACGTGGCGGCATCGACATGCGACAGATCGAGGCGAATGTGGCGGCCGAGCGCCAGCACCGAGTCGGGCGGCATGCGGTTCAGCTTCCGCAGACGGCTGGCACTCACCGACAGCCAGTCGGCGAAATGACCCAGCGTCTCCGCGCCCTGCACGATGGCGCTGTCACCAGATACCGAGTAGTCGCTCGGGTCGGCCGACGCCGCGCTCTCGATGCCCGGGACGAGGCCGGGGCCGAGCTCGGCCGCCTGCTCGCTGGACACGGGTTGCGGCTTGGAGCGCGCCGATTCGCCCCCGGGCCGTGCCTCCTCGACCGTCGCCTCGTCACGGACCGCGGCTTCGGCCGGGATCGCGGCGCTTGCCGTTCCGGCCGACGGCTTGGCGACGTTGAGCGTCTGCCCCTCGAACAGGAAATTGCGGTCCGATATGGCGTTCTGGCTCATCAGCGCGGCTTCGCTCAAGCCGAAGCGCCGGGCGATCTCGGACAGTACATCGCCGCTGCGGACAACATAGACTTCGGAACTCGCCGACTCCGCCGCGGCCTGGCCTGGCGGCGCAGCGGCGGCGCTGATGGGCTTCGGCGGCGGCAACTTCAGCGTCATCCCGGGCTTCACGGCCTTCGGGTCGGTAAGGCCGTTGAACGCCAGCAGCTCGGCCGGCTGCACGGCGTAGGCCGCCGCGATGCGCTCCAGCGTTTCGCCGCGGCGCACCCGGTGCGCGGCGTCGCGCTTCTGGTCGTTGAAACGCTCGACGGTTGCGATTGAGGCGAGCGCGTGGTCCGGCTCGCCGCCGCCCGAGGCCGGGATCCGCAGCTCAAAGCCGCGCGGCACGAAACGCTGACCGCTCCACACCGGCTCCATCAGCGCCAGGTTCAGGCTGCGCAGCGTCTCGCGGTCGGTGCCGAGCGCGCGCTCGAGCGCCGTGACCGGTATGTAGTGCGGCAGCCGCAGCGTCCGGCTGGTATCGGGCGGCAGCCGATCGAGATGGCCGAAGAAGCGCTCAACCTCGCGGTCGATCTCGAGTGCCGCGAGGAACGATACGTAGAAATTGCGCGAGGCGAAGCCGAAGCTCCGGCTCTGGTAAGAGCGCAGGATCGTCACGATGTCGTCGGTACCCATCAGCTCCTTGGCGCGGCGCATACCGCCAACTCCGTGGTTGTAGGCCGTGAGCGCCAGCGGCCAGGTGCCGAGGATCGAGTAGTTGATGCCAAGGAACTGGGCCGCTGCGACCGTCGACTTGTAGGGGTCGAGGCGCTCGTCGACGACGTTGTCGACTCGCAGCCACCGGCGGCCGGTCGAGCGCATGAATTGCCACATGCCGGCGGCGCCGACCTTGGAGTAGGCCCGCGGATTGAACGAGGACTCGACGTGCGGCAGTGCTGACAGCTCGGGAGGCAGCCCCTGCTTCTGCAGCGTCTCCTCGACGTGGCGCTCCCAGGCGCCGGCGCGCACCAATCCTTCCCTGAAGCGGTCTGCCTGGCCGAGCTGGAAGCGCACGTGCTCCGCCGCCTCCTTGAGCGCGGCGGCGCCGACGTTCGGCGGAAACAGCTTGAGCACCCGCAGCTCGTCCTCGGTGAGGCTGTCCGCGGTCCCGTCCGCCAGCTTGCGCAGCATGCGTTCGTACTTGCTGCGCGTCGCATCCACGATCTCGGCGCGCTCGCGCGGCGAAAGCCCGGGTGCGAACGACAGCTCTTCATACACGACATCCAGGTAGCGATCATCGTGCAGCAGCCCGGCCTGGGTCGTGACCTTCGAGTAGATCCGCTCCCAGAACTGCACGTCGGGCTCGAGCTGCGGGGGCCGTGGGAAGTCGCTTGCGGCGGCGTGAGCGATGCCGGCCGGCAGCGCCAGTACGCCAAGCAGGGCAGCAACGGCCAGACGTCGGCGCGAGCGCGGGGCGGCTCGGGGCATCCATCCTCCTCGAGGGGCGGGCCGAGTGTCGCAAAGTCTTACACTTCGGTCGGGACCGATTGTACAAGTTACTGATTCCATTGGGTGGCATGCAGCTTGCTTCTTGAAGGACGGGGCGAGCGCTCGGTGGTCGAGCGCGGGGCCGCTGGGGGAGGGGCTGACGCAGAGCGCCGATCGCGTGTCTCGGGTTGCGGGGCCGCGGTCCACAACAAAGCGCCTCGGTCGGCGGATCGGCACTGACGCAGCCTGGCTGCGAGCCGTGGGGCGCCCCGCGCAAGCGGGGCTGCCTTTTGTCCGTGCACGGTTCACAAAAGCCCAAAATCACGCTGCGGCGTGCATCGCGAACGACTATGTTTGCCATGAGGCAGGATCACCATCCTGCATGCCGCACGTAGGGGATTATATTGAAACGCGATCGAGTCGATCAGGCGTCTGCTCCTGCTCCTGCTCCTGCGCCTGCGCCCGCCCGCCCGGCGGACAGCTCGCGCGCAGGCCGGGTAGCTGCCGAGGAGCGCGCCCGTCCGGGCGCGGCATGGGCCGCGAAGACGGGCATGTTCGATCGTTTCGGCAACACGCAGCGCGTCCGGGCGCTGGTCGACACTGCCGCCAAGCTCGAGCTGGAAGAGCCGGCGCCCCAAGACAAGTCGGCCTTCAACCCCTACGAGCGCACGACGATCCCGAAGGCAAAGCCCCGCACGGACCAGCCGGCCGGCGGTGACCCGTACAGCAGCGGCCCGGCCCGGCGTCCCGAAGACATGAGTTTCAACCCCTACGCGTCGCCGCCGCGGACTCGCACGCGCTGAGCCCACGCGCCGCGGCCGAGCGCCTTGGCGCCGGTCCGCGAAGACCATACAGCTGATCGAGACCCCGACAACCGTGCCGGCGCGGTGCGCGGGGTTGCGCGCCAGGCGCGCTGCAGCCGGGTCTGTCACCAGATTACCGGCGCGCTGCCGGCAGATCCTCGGTAGCCACGTGCCTCGCCCAGCCGCGCAGCGTGCTCCCGAAGGCCCGGGCCTTGGGACCGGCGCGCCACGGTGTCGCCACGGTGGGCTCCGCGTACAATCGATGCATGGCATGGCGCATGTCCGCGGGGCTCTTTCGCCACGTGGTGAACGTCTGGCCGCCATTCTGGGGTGCGGGCATCCGGGTCCGCGTGATTGCCGCCGACTGGAGCTACGTGCAGGTCGAGCTGAGGCAGGGTCTGTTGAACCGCAACTTCGTCGGCACTCACTTTGGCGGCAGCCTGTTTGCGATGGCCGACCCGTTTCACATGCTGATGCTGCTGCACCTGCTGGGCAAGGACTACGTAGTCTGGGACCACGCCGCCGAAATTGAGTATCTGAAACCCGGCCGCGGAACGGTGCGCGCGGAATTCAGCGTCAAGCCGGAACAGGTCGGGCGGCTGCGGCAGGAGGCCGCCGACGGCTCGAAGCTGCTGCCGGAGTTTCTGGTCGAGATCCGCGACAGGGACGCCGAGCTCGTTGCCCGGGTTCGCAAGCGGCTGTACGTGCGCCTGAAGAAGCGGCTGCGCGCGCTGCCCGCCTCGCCCGGCTGAGGACGCAACAGTGGCGATCGAAACGGCTCCCGTCGAAGTTGCCAGCATCGCGCACATGATCCAGCTGTCCGTGGCGCCGGTGTTCCTGCTGTCGGGCATCGGCGTGCTGCTCGGCGTGCTGACCAACCGCCTCGCACGGATCGTCGACCGCGCCCGGCCGCTCGAGGCACGGCACGGGGCGGCGGATGCCGCCGAGGCCGAGGACCTGAAGCACCAGCTGCAGTGGCTCGGGCACCGAGCGCGGCTGATGAACACCGCGATCACCCTCAGCACCTGCTCGGCGCTGCTGGTGGCAATCGTCGTGGCACTGCTGTTCGCGAGCGCCTTCGTGCACTTCAACCTGGCCGTGGCGGTGGGCGGACTGTTCATCGGAGCGATGGGCGCACTCGTCGGGGCACTCGTCGCGTTCCTGATCGAGATCCGGATCGCGACCCGGACGCTGCGCATCGGTCTCGCCGAGCCCTGACCTTCGCACCGCTCCGCGGCACGTCCACGGGACGTCGCTGCCGGGGCCGGAATCCGCCGGAACACCGGGAAAAAAAGGGCCGCCCCGTGGGGGGCGGCCCACAACGCACGCGCCTCGTGCCGCTTGCGCGGCGCCGGGCCGGAGGCCCGGGTCGAGCGCGTGTCGACGGGTCCGTCAGCTCATCAGCCGCACTTCGAGTCGCCGCAGTTCAGGCAGGTCATGCAGCCGTCCATCATCACGACCGCCGCAGTGCTGCACTTCGAGCACAGCTGCGCGCCCTCCGGGTAGTGCCCGCGAGAGAACGCGTCCTGCTGCTTGCTGCGCGCCTCGAACTCCTCGCGCTTTTCCTCGATCATCTTGCGCCGGTGAACGTCCATCTCCGGCCGGGGCATCAGCCCGATCGTCTGCAGGTGTTTCTCGATCACGTAGCCGAGCTCGGCAATGATCGACGGCATGAACTTCCCGCCCGGCTGCCAGTAGCCACCGCGCGGGTCGAACACGGCCTTCAGCTCGTCGACCAGGAAGGTGACATCGCCGCCCTTGCGGAACACCGCCGAGATGATCCGCGTCAGCGCGACGATCCACTGGAAGTGATCGAGGTTCTTCGAGTTGATGAACACCTCGAACGGACGCCGCTGCTCGTGCTCGGTGCCCTCGTTCAGCACGATGTCGTTGATCGTCACGTACATCGCGTGATCCGACACCGGCGTCTTGATCTTGTAGGTCGAGCCGATCAGGACCTCCGGACGCTCGAGCTTCTCGTGCATCCAGATGACCTTGCCGCCGTCCTTGCGCAGTTCGGCGACGTCGGGCCGGCGCTCGTCAGCAGATCTCGGGGCGGCCGCCTCGGCCGGCTTGTCGACGCGGAACTTGGTGATGCGTTTGTCGATCTTGATCATGTCAGAACTTCCCGTAATAGCCTTCCTTGAGCGCATCGAACAGGTTCGCGGCCGAGTGCGTCTCGCCGTCGTACACGATCTCCTCGTCGCCGCGCACTTTTACTTCCGTGCCGTCCTCCAGCGTGAACACGTACGTCGTGTTCTTGAGGTCCTGCTCCTTGACCAGCACGCCCTGGAACGCTTCGGGGTTGAAGCGAAACGTCGTGCAGCCCTTCAGCCCCTGCTCGTAGGCGTACAGGTAGATGTCCTTGAAGGCGTCGTACTTGAAGTCGGTCGGCACGTTGGCGGTCTTCGAGATGCTCGAGTCGACCCACTTCTGGGCGGCGGCCTGGATGTCGACGTGCTGGGCCGGCGTGATGTTGTCGGCGGTTACGAAGTAGTCCGGCAGCTGGTCCTCGGGCTTCGTGGCACCTGGAATGGCACGCGCGTTCACTAGTGCGCGGTAGGCGAGGAGCTCGTACGAGTACACGTCAATCCGTTCCTTGGTCTTGCGGTTCTCGCGAATCACGTTGCGGAAATAGTGGTGCGCAAACGACGGCTCGATGCCGTTCGAGGCGTTGTTGGCGAGCGACAGCGAGATCGTGCCAGTCGGCGCGATCGAGGTGTGGTGCGTAAACCGGGCGCCGGTCGTCGCGAGCTGGTCGACGAGCGCCGGGGCCACGGTCGCGAGCCGCTGCATGTAGCGGCTGTAGCGCGCGTGCAGGATCCGGCCCGGGATCTTCTGCCCGGCCTTCCAGCCGTCGCGCACCATCTCCGGCCGCTGCCGCAGCATCTTGGCGGTGACCACGAACTCGTCGTTCATGATCGGCGCCGGACCCTTCTCGCGGGCGAGCTCGAGCCCCGCCTCCCACCCGGCGATCGCCATCTCGCGCGACACGGCCTCGGTGAACTGCACCGACTCCTTCGAGCCGTAGCGCATGCCGAGCATCGTGATCGCCGAGCCAAGGCCGAGAAACCCCATGCCGTGGCGGCGCTTGCGCATGATCTCGTCGCGCTGTCGCTCGAGCGGCAGCCCGTTGACCTCGACGACGTTGTCGAGCATGCGCGTGAAAACCTTGACGACCTCCCGGTACTCGTCCCAGTCGAAGGCCGCATCGGCGGTGAACGGCCGCAGCACGAAGCGCGTCAGGTTCACCGAGCCCAGCAGGCAGGAGCCGTAAGCAGGAAGCGGCTGCTCGCCGCAGGGATTGGTGGCGCGGATGTTCTCGCACCACCAGTTGTTGTTCATCTCATTGACGCGGTCGATCAGCACGAAGCCGGGCTCGGCGAAGTCGTACGTGGAGGTCATGATGACGTCCCACATGCGCCGTGCCGGCAGCGTCTTGTAGACCTTGCAGCAGATAAGCCCGTCGTCGCGCGTCACGTAGCCGTTGGTCGTCGGCCACTCGCGCCAGATGAACCTCGCCGCGTCGGAGAGGTCAGGGTGCTCCGACTCGTATTCCCTGACCGACAGCGGGAAGGCGAGCTTCCACTCACGGTCGGCCTTGACCGCCTCGACGAACTCGTCGGTCACGAGCAGCGACAGGTTGAACTGCCTGAGCCGGCCGTTCTCGCGCTTGGCGCGCACGAACTCCATCGCATCCGGATGGCCGATGTCGAAGGTGCCCATCTGCGCGCCGCGGCGGCCGCCGGCCGAGGACACGGTGAAGCACATCTTGTCGTAGATATCCATGAACGACAGCGGTCCCGAGGTGTAGGCGCCGGCGCCCGACACGTAGGCACCGCGCGGCCGCAGCGTCGAGAATTCGTAGCCGATGCCGCAGCCGGCCTTCAGCGTCAGACCGGCCTCATGAACCTTGTTGAGGATGTCGTCCATCGAATCGATGATCGTGCCGGATACCGTGCAGTTGATCGTCGAGGTCGAGGGCTTGTGGTCGAGCGCACCGGCGTTCGAGATGATGCGCCCGGCGGGGATTGCGCCCTTGCGCAGCGCCCACAGGAAACGCTGGGCCCATTCCTCGCGCAGCGGGGCCTCCTCCACGTCGGCCAACGCGGTCGCGACACGCTTGTAGGTGTCGTCCATCGAGCCGTCGACCGGCGATCCATCCTTGGCCGTCAGTCGGTATTTCTTGTCCCAGATATCGAGGGACGCTTCTTGATACGGAATTGCCACGTCGTCGGGCTCGATCTTGTAGGCCGTGCTCATCTTGGGAAGTCGCTCCGTTGAGCCGAATGCATTGTTGTTTAGGTCCGTCCAGGAAGTGCGAGGCCTCGGCGCCCAGCGTCGCCGCCCCGTTCGCCCTCCCCTCAAATGTGGTCCCGGTCAACCCTCGGCCCGGCACAAGATCTTGTGTCGGGGTAGCTAAGTTATTTTTCGCTGGCCCCTGAGTCAAGACTTTCTTTTGGCAAGGTGCCATTCAATTTTTAGCCTTTTTAAACAGATACTTACAAATTCAACCTCAGAGGGTTTCCGGCCCACCGGCGGCGATACGTTGTCAACCGATTTCAGAGCACTACCACAACATCTTGTGTCCACGGCCCTCGCACCCCGCATCCACCGGCAACCCACAGCTTGTCCACCACCGCGAGCCCGGGAATGCCCGTGCGGCGCCAATGAGCAGCGCGCACAGCGCTTGAAAACGCCATGCCAGTCCCTACCTCGGGCGCCAGGACACCTCACCTGATGGAGATACCACCATGAGCCTGACACGCTACCAACCCTGGGTACTGATGAACCGGCTGCACCGCGACCTCGACCGGCTGCTCGACCTCCCGGTCGGCAACGACGAGTCACCGCACGCCGAAGTCGATTGGGTCCCGGCCGTCGATATCCGCGAGGAGCAACAGCAGTTCATCCTGCGCAGCGACCTGCCGGGCGTCGACCCGAAGAACATCGCCGTCACGCTTGAAAAGGGCGTGCTGACGATCCGCGGGCGCCGTGACCTCGAATCGCGCGAAGACAAGGACGGCTACCGCCGCGTCGAACGCGTCAGCGGCGAGTTCTATCGTCGTTTCAGCCTGCCCGACACGGCCGACTCGCAGTCGGTCAAGGCGCGCTTCACGAACGGCGTACTCGAGGTGGTGATCCCGAAGCAGGCCCAGGTTCTGCCGCGGCGGATCAACGTCGAGGCCGCCTGACAACACCCGGCGCCCGGCGGGCGGGGCTCAGGGCCCCGCCGCCGGACGCGGAACTTTCGCGCCTGCGGGCGGTCACCTGCGAGGCGTCTGCAACGCGGTAGCATTGGTGCCCCGCCGATCGTTGCCATCTCGGATCCTGAAACAAGGTCATTCCATGCACATCGATTCTCCGCTCCGTCGCGCAGCCACGGGCCGCGCTCTCGCGGCCATCGCTCTTGCAATGTCGCTCGCGGCGGTCGCGCCCGCGGCCGTCGCGCAGGCGCGCCTGCCGGCGGACGTCAACGGCGCACCGCTCCCGTCGCTCGCCCCGATCGTCAAGCGCGCCTCGCCCGCGGTCGTCAACGTCGCGACCCGCGGCACGGTCACCGAGCGGGGCCAGCGCAATCCTCTGCTGGAGGATCCGTTTTTCCGCCGCTTTTTCGACGTACCGGACCAGGGGCCGCGCCAGCGGCAGTTTCAGAGCGCCGGCTCCGGCGTCGTCGTCGATGCGAAACAGGGACTCATCGTCACCAACGCCCACGTCGTCGAGAACGCCACCGAAATCACCGTCACCACGATCGACGGGCGCGACTACAAGGCAACCGTCGTCGGCTCCGATTCCGCCGCGGACGTGGCGGTCGTCAAGGTCAAGGACGCGAAGCTGGCCGAAATCCCGCTCGGCGACTCGAGCAAGGCGGAGGTCGGGGACTTCGTGCTCGCGATCGGCAACCCCTTCGGCCTGCAGCACACCGTGACCTACGGCATCGTCAGCGCGCTCGGCCGGTCCGGGATCAACCCGGACGGTTACGAGGACTTCATCCAGACTGACGCCTCGATCAATCCAGGCAACTCCGGCGGGGCGCTGATCAACCTCAGGGGCGAGCTGATCGGCATCAACTCGGCAATCCTGTCGCGGTCGGGCGGCAACATCGGCATCGGCTTCGCAATCCCGTCGAACATGGTCCGCTCCGTGATGGAGCAGCTCGTCAAGTACGGCGAGGTCAAGCGCGGCATCCTCGGCGTCAACATCGTGACGCTGACCCCCGACATCGCCGACAGTCTCGGCTCGAAGGACGCGCAGGGCGCGCTCGTCTCGCAGGTAGTCGAAGGGTCCGCGGCCGAGAAGGCCGGGATTAAGGCGGGCGACATCATCACCGCCGTCAACGGCCAGCCGGTCAAGTCGGCCGCCGAGCTCAGGAACCACATCGGGCTGATGCGGGTGGGCGAGAGCGTTGACCTCGCACTTCTCAGGGACGGCCAGCCGAAGCGCGTCTCTGCAGTCGTCCAGGCCCGCAGCGGCGATGCGCAAGAGGGCGCCGGAGCGGGCGCGGCTGACATCCATCGCGCCTTCGAGGGCGCGGACCTGGCCGATGCGCCGGGCGGCGGTGTGCTGATACGGGCGATCGAATCCGGGAGCCCCGCAAGCCAGACGCAGCTGCGCGCCAACGATGTGATCACCACCGTCAATCGCCAGCGGGTCAACAACCTCAAGGACCTGCGGGCGGCGGCGAAGAATCAGACCACGCTGCTGGTGACGGTCCGCCGCGGCTCCACAACGGCAATCATTCCGATCCGCTGAGGCGCGCCGCAACGCCGGAGGCCGCCCGCGCCCGCAGCTGTGCCGCGGCCCCGGGCCGCTATACTGCCGGCGCGGAGCGATCACCGGGACAGGCATGCGGTCACTGTCGATCTCAGTACTGGGCGGGACGGGGTTCGTCGGGTCCCATCTCGTCAGCCGGCTGATTCGCGACGGCCACCGGGTGCGCGTGCTGACCCGCAATCGCGATCATCATCGCGAACTGCTGGTGCTGCCGGGGCTCGAGCTCCTCGATGCCGACGTCCACGACCCGAGCGTGCTGGCCGAGGCTGTTCGCGGCTGCGATGCAGTGATCAACCTGGTCGGGATCCTGAACGAGCGGGGGCGTGGCGGGGCGGGTTTCACCCGCGTGCACGCCGAACTCGCCCGCAAGGTGGTGGGGGCGTGCCGTTCGGGCGGCGTGGGCCGGCTGCTGCAGATGAGCTCGCTGCGGGCCGCGGAGAATGCCCCGAGTCACTACCTGAGAAGCAAAGGCGTCGCGGAACGCGTGGTCCGCGAAGAATCCGGACCGGTCGCCTGGACGCTGTTCGAGCCGTCGGTGATCTTTGGGCCGGGCGACGGGTTCATGAACAAGTTCGCCACTTTACTGCGGCTGTTCCCGGTCGTGCCGCTGGCGCGCTCCGGGACGCGCTTCGCGCCGGTGTTTGTCGGCGACGTCGTCGAGGCCATGGCGCGCGCGCTCGAGGACCACACCACGCACGGGGCGACGCTGCAGCTCTGCGGACCGGAGGTCATGACGCTCGCCGAGGTCGTGCGCTACGTCGCGACGGTGTTGGGCCGGCGACGCGTGGTCGTCGGCCTGCCGGATGCGCTCGGTTGGCTGCAGGCGCTGCTGCTCGACTTCGTGCCGGGCAAGCCCCTGTCGCTCGACAATTTTCGGTCGCTCGAGCTCGACAGTGTCTGCAGCGACAACGGTTTCGCCAGGCTCGGCATTACGCCGACCTCGCTGCGCGCGGTGGTGCCGGAGTATCTAGGCGCGCGCCAGCGTGACAGGCAGCTCGCCAGGTACCGGCGCGCGGCGGGGGCGCGCGTCGGCTGGCCGTAAGCGGCAGCCGCCCGCGGGCGGGCCGGACGCGGCACGCGGCCTCGAGCAGGTTTGCGCGTGACTACTCCCCTCCCCGTCGCAGCCGCGGCTGTGAGGCCCGCAGCCTCGCCGGGACCGAATCCGCAGCTCTCTACGGCGCGGCCGCCGGGCCGCCGCCGGACGCCTGCCCGCATACCGCCGCTCGGCGCTGTGCAGCGGTCAGCTTGGCGAGCGCGCGGACCGCGGCATAGAACCGCGGCAAGTCGTGCCCGGCCTCCTCGAGGCGCGCCTCGAGTCCGGGCACGCAGTCCTGATACGTCGCGACCGACGCGAGCAGCGCATTGTTGAGCTCAGCGCCGAACAGCCACTGGTAACCCGCTCCGAGGCGCGCGCGCCGCGCGGCATAGGCGGCCCTGAGGCGCTCAAGCTCGCCGGCCTTGAGCGCACGCATCTCGGCGGGCGGCAGGCGGCGCGCATACAACAGCCTGAGGCGGGCCCGCGCCTCCGTCACCAGCGCGACGACCTCGGCGTAGCGGGCCTCGCGGTTCTGGAACTCCTGCAACGCGCTGCCGTTGCCGGCTGCTGCCAGCCAGCGGCGCACACCCTCGTTCTCGACCACCGTCGCGAACGCCTCGTTGAACGCGGTGTCGTTCTTGACGTAGAGCAGCTGGTGGCTGAGCTCGTGGAACATCAGCGCCGCGAGCTCGGTTTCGTCCCAGCCGAGCATCGTGTTCAGGACCGGATCGGCAAAGTGTCCGAGCGTCGAGTAGGCAGCCACTCCGCCGACGGCGACGTCCCAGCCGCGCGACTCGAGGCTGAGGGCGAAGCGCCGCGCCCGGGCTTCGGCGAAGTAGCCCCGGTAGGCGACGCAGCCGGCGATCGGAAAGCACCAGGTCTTCGGATCAACAGAGAACTCCGCGGCCGCAAACACGTTCCACACGACGTACGGCCGGCCGAGGTCGGCGTACGACCGGTAGCTGCTGTTATCGGGCAGGCCGAGCTCGCGCGAGGCGTAGTCCCTGAGCCGCGTGGCAAGTTCGAGCTGCGCTCTTAAGGGCGCGGCCGTGCCGGGGTCGGCCAGCAGTTTCGCGACCGGCACGCGTCGCTCATTGAGCTCGAGCTGGCCGCTCGCCGTCTCGAGCAGGTAACAGCCGGCGAGCGGCCCAAGCGCCAGCAGAACGACGAGAATGCGAAACGGCATGCGATGGCTCGACGCGCCGGCAAAGTCCGCCCGAGTGTAGCGCGGCGCGCGAGGCAGGCGCCGCACCGCTAGAATCGGCCCATGCAGATCTATCTCGTCGGCGGCGCCGTGCGCGATGAGCTCCTGGGCCTGCCAGTCAAGGAGCGCGATTGGGTCGTGGTCGGCGCCGTGCCGGAAGACCTGACGCGCCTTGGCTATCGGCACGTAGGCCGGGATTTCCCCGTTTTCCTGCACCCCGACACCCACGAGGAGTACGCCCTCGCGCGCGTCGAGCGCAAGACAGCGCCCGGCTATCACGGCTTCGAAACCCGCTTCGCGCCGGACGTGACGCTGGAAGAGGACCTGCGGCGGCGCGACCTGACCATCAATGCCATGGCGCGCGACACGGCCGGTGCGCTGATCGACCCCTATGGCGGGCGTGCCGACCTCGAGCGGCGCATCCTGCGCCACGTCTCAGAGGCCTTCGCCGAGGACCCGGTCCGGATCCTGCGCGTGGCGCGCTTCGCCGCGCGCTTCGCGCCGCTCGGCTTCAGCGTCGCGCCACAAACGCTGGCGCTGATGCAGCGGATGGTCGCCAGCGGCGAAGCCGGCGCGCTCGTGCCCGAGCGCGTCTGGCAGGAGACTGCGAAGGCACTCGCCGAGCCCGCGCCGCAGGCGTTCGTGTCCGTGCTGCGGGCCGCAGGTGCGCTCGCCGTCGTGTTCCCCGAACTGGAGCGCCTGTGGGGCGTGCCGCAGCCGGCGCGCTGGCACCCGGAGATCGATACCGGCGTCCATCTGCTGCTGGTGCTCGAGGCCGCGGCGGCCCTGAGCCCGCTCGCCCGCGTGCGCTTCGCGGCGCTGACGCACGACCTCGGCAAGGGCCAGACTCCACGCGCCGAATGGCCGAAGCACGTCGGCCATGAGGCACGCAGCGTCGCGCTGGTCCATGCGCTCGCCGACCGGCTGAAGATTCCGAACGACTTCCGCGAGCTCGCGGTCCTCGTCGCGCGACATCACGGGGTCTGCCACCGCGCCCTTGAGCTGCGCGCGGCGACCGTGCTTGAACTGCTGGACAACTGCGACGCGCCGCGGCGCCCCGAACGCTTCGAGGAGTTCCTGCTCGCCTGCGAGGCCGATATGCGCGGTCGGACCGGCTTCGCCAACCTCCCCTATCTGGAAGGCGTTTTCCTGCGGGACGCCCTGGCGGTCGTGCGGGCGACGACGCTCTCCGAGAGCGCCCGCGCGGGTCTCAGCGGTGCGGCAATCGGCGAACGGCTGCGCGCCGCGCGCATTGCAGCGCTGGAACCGCTGTGCGCCTCTCGGACCCCTACAGTGAAGCCGTGAAGTCCCGCAGCGAGAACCCGGCGAGCGGCTGGTCGTAGTCGCGCGCGAGCGCGATGCACTTGAAGGTCTCGCCCATCTCGGCCGGCAGCACCAAGCGTGCCGCGGCCCTGGCACACAGCGGCTCGCGCGACGGGTCGGCCGCGGCGCGCACCGCGGCGAGGTGCCGCTCGAATCCCGTGGCGAGCAGGAAGTGGGCCTGCGTCGTGTAGCCGGCAACCCTGAGCCCGTGGGCGGCACCGGCCGCGGCGACCCGCGTGAAGTCGACCCACGCGGTCAGGTCCTGCAGCCCCACGTTGATGAACACGTCCTGGTGACGGCGTTGCCGGTGATGGCAGGCCAGCGTGCCGCCGTCGCGCTGCGGCGCGTAGTACGCGCGGCGAGGCACTCCGTAGTCGATCAACAGGGCGATCCCCGCGCGCAACGGCTCGGTCACCGCCGCAAGCCACGGGTCGAGCATGACGCACGCCTCGCTCACGTAGCCGGCCGCAAGCGGGCTGCCCAGATCCGCCACTACCGTTGCCAGGTCCGCCGCGAGCGGTCCGGCCGCAGGCATCGCGCGCCAGGCGAAGCGCTCGCCCTCGAGCGCGACGCCGAGAGCCTCGAAGCCTGCCGCGCCGGCCCGGAAGCGCTCGACCGGCAGCGCATCGAGAACCTCGTTCGCGAGCACGATGCCCCGGAAACCCTCGGGCGGCACGCCCTCGAGCCATGCGAGGCGCCGGCGGATGCCCGCCGGCAGCTCGCCGAGCCGCCGCCTCTGGCGCTCGCGCAGCTCCGGACTGGGCTCAAGGATGCGATAGGCGGTGGGCAGCGTGCCGCACGCGGCGAGCTCCCCGAGCAGATCCGCGGCGAGCGCCCCGCTGCCGGCGCCGAGTTCGACGATCTCCCCACCGCCAAGCGTCGTCAGCACCTCGGCGCACTGGGTCGCCACGCAGCGGCCGAATATCGGTGTCAGTTCGGGGGCGGTGACGAAATCGCCACCCGCTCCGAGCTTGCGGGCACCGGCCGCGTAATAGCCGAGCCCGGGCGCGTACAGCGCGAGCTCCATGTAGCGGGAGAACGGCAGCCAGCCGCCCGCGGCCCGGATGGCTGCACGGATCGTCGCGATCACACGCGCCTCGTGTGCGCGCTCGTCCTCGGACAGCGGCGCGAGCTCGAGCGGGATCATGAGGCTGGCGCGTGCGCGCGCCCCGCGGGTATCCTCGCCGCATGACCGCCGCAACAGCGTTGCCGCTCGCGGGCCAGTCGGTGCTGATCACCGGGGCGGCGCGCCGCCTCGGCGCGGTGATCGCGCGCCTGCTGCATGCGCAGGGCGCCAATATCCTCATTCATCACCGCAAATCGGCCAGCGAGGCCGCGGCGCTCGCCGCCGAGCTCAATGCCCTGCGCCCGCACTCCGTCGCGCTGCATGCGGCCGACCTCCTCGATGTCACAGCACTCCCGGGCGTGGTCGCCGCGGCCATCGGCGCATTCGGCCGACTCGACGTGCTGGTGAACAACGCTTCCACCTTCTACGCGACGCCGGTTGGCGAGATCACCTCCGCCGCCTGGGACGACCTCGTCGGAACCAACCTGCGTGCACCGCTGTTCCTGTCGCAGGCGGCCGCCGGCGAGCTGCGCCGCAACCGCGGTCTGGTGCTCAACATGGTCGATATCCATGCATTGCGGCCGCTGAAGCGCCATCCGGTGTACTGCGCGGCGAAAGCGGGCCTGGTGATGCTAACGCAGTCGCTGGCCCGCGAGTTGGCGCCGCACGTGCGGGTCAATGCGATCGCCCCGGGGCCGGTGCTCTGGCCCGAGGGCGAGATCGACCGCGAGCTCAAGGCCCGCATCCTCGAACGCACGGCGCTCAAGCGCATGGGCGCACCGGGCGACGTCGCGAAAGCGGCGCTGTACTTCGTGAAGGACGCCCCTTACGTCACCGGCCAGGTGCTGGCCGTCGACGGTGGCCGGACGATCGGCGGACTGTAGCGGCGCGGGGTCGCGCGAGGTTAGCGGCGCGGTCCGTCGGGCGCCAGGGCGATGCGGCGTAGCGGGTGCGCCTGCTGATCGAACGCGGCCCAGAGCTCGCCCATGGTCCGGTTGAGCGTCGGATGGACGACGTTCGGTGCGATTGCGGCCAAGGGGCCCAGCATGTATGCGCGCTTGCCGAGGTCCGGCCGCGGCAGCCTCGCGCCCGGGAAGTCGCCGACCAGGTCGCCGTACAGCAGCACGTCCAGATCCATGCGCCGCGGTGCCCATTTGGCGTCGGCCCGGCCGCGACCACACAGCGCCTCAACCGCGCGCAGCTCGGCGAGCACGGCCTCGAGCGACAGCGAGGTTCTGAACCCGACCGCAAGGTTGATGAAGTCCGCCCCCTCGAACCCAACCGCACTGTTTGCGTAGGCGGGCGAAACGACCAGGTCCGGAAACCTGCGGCGCAGCGCGTCGATCGCCTTCAGCAGACTGTCGACCGGCGAGACATTCGAACCCGCTGCGACGTACACGGCGACGCCCGCTCCCGCCGGATCGCTGCGGTTTTGCGTCACGGCGACCGGTCAGATGCCGTAATCGGCGCGCGTGCGCTCGATCATCACGCCGACGTCGCGGCTGCCGCGCAGGGCGCCGGGCTTGTTCAGCGTGACCTTGACCCACTCCACGGCGAAGTCCCGCAGGATCAGCTGCGCCACCTGTTCGGCCAGCGTCTCGACCAAGTGGTACTCACTCGCCTCGACGAATGCCAGCACACGCTTCGCCACGGATTTGTAGTTCAGCGTGTCCTCGATCCGGTCGGTTTGCGCGGCGCGGCGGATATCGCCAGGAAATTCCAGGTCGAAGCTGATCGTCTGACGGACCTTCCGTTCCCAGTCGAAGATGCCGATGATGGTCTCGGTCCGCAGGTCCCGCACAAAGATCCGGTCGGCCATCGGTGTGTACTCCCGCACGACGGCGCGTGCGCTGCGCACCCTACCAGCGCCAGGCCACGCGCGCATCGGCGCCTAGCCGGGGATCCTGAGCTCCTCGAGCGGCCAGCGGGCGCGCGCCACGGCCGGGAGCCCCGCGCGTTCGCCGGCAAGCAGCCGAGCATGTCCGGCAAAGGCGATCATCGCAGCGTTGTCCGTGCAGAATTCTGCGCGCGGATACGCCGTGCGGGCGCCCTCGGCCGCGGCCACCTCGGCAAGGCGCGCCCTGAGCCGAAGGTTCGCCCCGACACCCCCGGCGACCACCAGCACGGAACGACCGGTGGCCACGAGTGCCCGCCGCGCCTTGGCCGCAAGGGTGTCGACGATCGCCTCCTCGAAGCCGCGGGCGAGATCAGCTCTGGCCACGGGATCACGCTCGTGTCCCCTGAGCGCGAGCAGCGCCGCGGTCTTGAGGCCGCTGAAGCTGAAGTCGAGCCCCGGCCGGTCGAGCATCGGCCGCGGAAACTCGAATACCCCCGGCCGGCCGGACTCGGCCAGCTCTGCGAGCCGGGCGCCGCCCGGATACGGGAGCCCCAGCAGCTTGGCGGTCTTGTCGAAGGCCTCGCCGGCGGCATCGTCGAGCGACTCCCCGAGCACGTGGTAGCGGCCAACCCCTGCGACGTCGACCAGCATGGTGTGGCCCCCGGAGACCAGCAGCGCGAGGTACGGAAAGCCTGGCGGGTCCGGCTCGAGCTGGGGCGCCAGCAGGTGCCCCTCGAGGTGGTGGATTCCCACCACCGGGACGTTCCAGGCATAGGCGAGGCTCGTCGCGACACCCGCCCCGACCAGCAGCGCCCCAATGAGCCCGGGACCGGCGGTATAGGCGACGCCCCCGACGAGACGGCCGGGGAGCCTCGCCTCCTCCAGCGTCCGGACGATCATCGGGGCAAGCCGCCGCACGTGGTCCCGCGAGGCGAGTTCCGGCACGACCCCGCCCCAGATCTCGTGGAGGTCGGTCTGGGTGTATACCCGGTGCGCCAGCAGCCCGTCCCGGTCGTTGTATACCGCCACCGCGGACTCGTCGCAGGAAGACTCGATTGCCAGGACGTTCAAGGCCTTTCCCGGAACCGTACTGCCCGGCCGCCCGCCGGCCGGCCGGCAGACTCTCGAACGCGTCGGCTTTTGATTTTCAGGGGGGACATCCGTAGACTTATCGGTTCTGCGCCCGACCTCTGGCCGGGCACCATCCGAGGAAGGCCGATCTCAAATGCCGAGCGTACGCATCCGCGAGAACGAGTACTTCGACGCCGCCCTGCGACGCTTCAAGCGCGCCTGCGAGAAAGCCGGCGTCCTCACGGAGCTCCGGCGCCGGGAATTCTACGAGAAGCCGACCCAGGAACGTAAGCGCAAGAAGGCGGCGGCGGTAAAGCGCCACCTGAAGCGCATCTCGCGCGAGGGCATGCGAGCCCCGCGCTGATCGCCCGTAAGGCTCGCGAGATGACCCTCCGCGAACGTATCACCGAGGACATGAAGGCGGCCATGCGCTCGGGCGACAAGGATCGCCTGGGGCTCATCCGCATGCTGATGGCGGGAATCAAGCAGCGCGAAGTCGATGAGCGCATCACGCTTGACGACGCGCAGACGCTGTCGGTCATCGAGAAGATGATCAAGCAGCGCAAGGAATCCGTCGTGCATTTCGAGGCCGGTGCCCGTGCCGACCTCGTGGCCAAGGAGACGGCTGAGATCGCCGCCCTCACCGCCTACCTCCCGGCGCAGCTGTCAGCGCCAGAGCTCGATGCGCTGATCAAGGAGGCGATCGCCACGGCCGGCGCCGCGTCCGTCAGGGATATGGGCAAGGTCATGGCCATCGTCAAGGGCAAGGCCGCGGGCCGCGCCGACATGGGCGCCGTCGGCGCCCGCACCAAGGCGCTGCTCGGCGGCTGACCGGCGCCCGGAGGCCGCCCATGGCTGGCCGCATACCTCGCGCATTCATTGACGAGTTGCTTGCCCGCACCGACATCGTCGAGGTGATCGGCAGCCGCGTGCAGCTCAAGAAGGCCGGCCGCGAATGGAAGGCCAACTGCCCGTTCCACGGCGAGAAAACCCCGTCGTTCACGGTCTCGCAGCAGAAACAGTTCTATCACTGCTTCGGCTGCGGCGCGCATGGCACGGCGCTGTCGTTTCTGATGGAGCACGACCGGCTGGGATTCCCGGAGGCGGTCGAGGAGCTCGCGAGCCGCGCGGGTCTGGAGGTGCCGCACGAGGGCGGGGCCGCCGACCCCCGCGACCGGATCCAGGATGACCTGTACGCGCTGACCGCGAACGTGGACCAGCACTTTCGCGACGCGCTGCGCGACTCGGAGCGCGCCAAGGACTACCTGAAGGGCCGCGGCCTCGTCGGCGAGACCGCGGTGCGCTACCACCTCGGCTATGCCCCGCCCGGGTGGGACGGGCTGCTCAAGACCTTCGGCGCGACCGAGGCCGGGCGCCAGGCACTGCTGACGGCGGGGCTGATCATCGAGCGCAGTCCCGACCAGCAGAAGTCCTCCGGTCCGGGCTACTACGACCGCTTCCGCGACCGGATCA
>Ga0181521_10001943_pt1 | contig 25122 bp, 12 predicted proteins | sample PEATcosm2014_Bin_32_FD_119764 | JGI IMG/M metagenome (GOLD analysis project Ga0181521, IMG submission 119764) | Peatland microbial communities from MTU Mesocosm Facility, Houghton, MI, USA - PEATcosm2014_Bin02_60_metaG | ecosystem: Environmental > Terrestrial > Soil > Wetlands > Peat | place...
CAGGGGCGTGGCTGGCGTTCTCGAGGTTACCAGGCGGGCATGGGGCGGGAGGGGTGCCCAATCGGGAGGCGCCGCCGTAGGGTGAGCCGCGGTCTTTGGTTCCGTGGACGATCGGGACGGGCGCCGTGATTTTCGCGAAATCGGCGGCCGTGAGGGCCAGGCTTTGAATCGACGGAAGAATTGTGGCGGCCCGGCGGGCGGGATGGCGCATGCCGGGTGGCGTGGGCGGCTCCTCAAGGCGGACGCCGCGATTCCACTATGCGGCAGGACGGCCCCTAAAGTTTTGCCGCCGGTTCACCGATAGAAGGGTGTGTCGCGCGCAGGAGTGTCAGCGCTGGCGGCGGCCGGGTTGGCGGCCGCAATTGCCGGGTGGATGGGCGCCCGCAACCGCGCACCCGCGCCGGAGCGGGTATATCGCATTGGTTTCCAGAACTCTCCGCCGCGGCAATATGTATCGCGGGACGGGCAGCCCTATGGGCCGGCGATCGAAACCATCGGGGAGGCGGCGCGCCGCGCGGGCATTCGGTTGGAGTGGGTCCAGGCGCCGGCCGGTCCGGACGGGGTCCTGACGAAGGGAAGTGTGGATCTGTGGCCGCTGGTCGCCGACTTGCCGGAGCGGCGGGCGAATTTCTATATCAGCGCGCCTTACGAAGAGAGCTCCTTCTGGCTGGCTTCGCTGGGGACCTTCGATCTTCGCCGCGAGGACATGGCGGGACGCACGGTGGGCCATACGGGAGGGCTCTCCAAGCGGATTCTCGATAGGAGCTTTCCGCGGTCGCAGCCGGTGCTCATGGCCAGCCGGGTGGGGATGATGGGAGCTTTGTGCCGCGGGGAGATCGAAGCGGCCGTGCTTTCGGCCAACCCCTTGGATAGTTACCGGACGGCCAATGGGGATGCGGTTTGCGGTGGGGAGCTTTCCTTTCGCCCGCTCGCGCGTCTGCTTTCGGGCGTGGGCGCCACCAGGAAGAATGTAGGGGCGGTACAGGCGGCCGACCGCATCCGCGGGCAGATTGCGGGCATGGTGGAGGATGGAAGCCTGACGGCGATTCAATTTCGCTGGTACGCCAATCCCTTTCACGAATCCGGCGTGCTGGAAGCCATGACGCGGGCGCGCGTAGAGAACCGGTGGCTACTGGCGGGGCTGCTTTTTGCCGCTGCCGCGCTGGGATTGGTGATCTGGCTGTCGCGGCGTCTGCGGGCCGCCAAACTGCATGCGGAGCGCGCCACGGCGGCGAAATCGGCATTCGTAGCGAACCTGAGCCACGAGATTCGCACCCCCATGAATGGGATCCTCGGAATGACGGCGCTGGCGCTGGCAACGGACCTGACGGCCGAGCAGAGAGACTACCTGGGAACGGCCAAGGACGCGGCCGAATCGCTGCTGCGCATCCTGAACGATGTGCTGGATTTCTCCAAGATGGAAGCCGCCAAACTGCAACTGGCGGCGGAGCCATTCCATGTGGAGCGCACCGTCAAGGATGTGCTGCGGCTGCTGGACTTTGCCGCCCGCAAGAAAAACCTGCGCCTGGAATTCGAGCTGGATTCCGCAATTCCCGCGATCGTGACCGGAGACGCGGGGAGGCTTCGCCAGATTCTCATTAACCTGGTGGGAAACGCCATCAAGTTTTGCGCTGCCGGCGAGGTGCGCGTGACGGTCGCGCTGGATGGCGCGGACGGGGAAAACGCGCGCTGCCATTTCACGGTATCCGACGAGGGGATCGGAGTTCCGCCGGAAAAACAGCGCTTGATCTTCGCTCCGTTCGAACAGGCGGACAGCTCGATTACGCGCCAGTACGGGGGCACCGGCCTGGGCCTCTCCATTTCCAGCCGTCTGGCGCAACTGATGGGCGGCGAAATGTGGGTGGAAAGCCCCTGGCGGGATGGCGCGGGGCGGCAGTGGAAAGGCAGCCGTTTTCATTTCACGGCGCGGCTGGGAAGCTGCGCGGAGCCCGCACCGCAAGCCGGGGCCGGCCGGACAAGCGCGCCGGCGAAGGTTCTGCGAGTGCTCGTGGCGGAGGACAATCCGGTGAACCAAAAGCTGATTCGCATCCTGCTGGAACAGCGCGGCCACAAGGTCCGGGTGTGCGGAGACGGAGCGGAAGCGCTGGCGAGCCTCGAAGAACCCTGCGACATGCTGCTGTTGGACATCCAGATGCCGGGGCTCGACGGGCTGGAGACGTGCCAGCGGATTCGCGCCAGTGAGCGCCGGAGCGGGAAACACCTGCCCATCGTGGCCATGACGGCGCACGTCATGAGCGAAGATCGAGCACGCTTCCTTGCGGCGGGAATGGACGGATATCTCAGCAAGCCTATTCAGGCGGGGGAATTGGACGCAGCCATCGAAGCGGTTTGCGCGCAGGTATCGGAGCGTATGGCATGACGCGCCCGCCTGCCCCGCCACCCAAAACCGGCGCTTCGGGAACGGTTTTTACCGGTTCGTCCGAAGATGCGCGCAAATTGTCGCGCAGGGCATTAACATCGCCAGTATGCAAGCCACGGAATTCGAGTTTCGCCATCGGTTTTGGATCATCACGGCGTTATACACGGCGGCGTTCAGTTGTTACCGGATCGACCATGTCAACGTATCGTGGGCGATAGCAACGGCGGTGGCCGGGCATGGCGGCGCGGCGGCGGACTTCTGCACGCGGCTGATTCTCGGATGCGGCGCCCTGGCGATCGCGGTGGGGACGTTGCTTCGCTCGTGGGCGGCGGCATACCTGCATAGCTGGGTGGTGCACGATGGGAAGCTGCATGCCGACCGCCTGGTGAGCGACGGGCCGTACCGGCGCGTTCGCAATCCGCTTTACCTGGGAATGACGATGGTCGGGGTAGGGATGGGGCTGGCGGCCAGCCGCCTGGGGTTTGCCATACTTGCCGTGGGAATTACGCTGATCAGTTGCCGGCTGTTATGGCGCGAAGAGGCGATGCTCATGGCAACCCAAGGCGAGAGTTACCGGCGATATCTGGCCCGTGTGCCGCGTCTTTTTCCCGCGTGGCGGGCGCGCGTGCCGGCCAGCGGCGCGAAACCGAACTGGCTGGACGGCCTGCTGGGCGAAGGGCTGTCGTGAAGTTTGGCAGCGGGCATGGCGGCGCTGGCGGTTACCGAACGGGAGGTGTTCTTTTATGTTGCCCTGGGAATCGGGTTTGGGAGTTACTTTATGTTCACTGGCCTGCTGAAACCGGCGCTGCCTCGGCGGTGAAGTAGGCGCAATCGGGGTGGTGAAAGACCAGCGCGCTGACGCTGGCTTCCGGTTCCATCATCATGCCCTCGGTGAGATGCACGCCGATGTCTTCGGGGCGCAGGAGCTTCCAGATGCCCTGTTGATCGTCGAGGTTCGGGCAGGCCGGGTAGCCGAAGCTGTAGCGCTTGCCGCGATACTGCGACGTGAAGCGGTCGTGCATGGTGGTGGTGGGGGGGTCGGGGAAGCCCCAATCTTCGCGGATGCGGCGATGCAGCCATTCGGCGGCGCCTTCAGCGGTTTCGATGGCCAGCGCCTGGATGGCGTGGGCCTTGAAGAATTCGCCGCCGCGCTTCCATTGCTCGGAGCGCTCGCGCACGCACGCGCCGGCGGTGACCACGAAGAGCGCGATGGCGTCGCGGCGCCCCTCGGCGGCGGGCAGAATATAATCGCTCAGGCACAGGCCGTCTGCGCGGCGCTGGCGGCCGAAGGCGAAGGTATGGACGGGCTCGGCGGCGCCGGGAGCGAACAGGTGAATCGAGTTGCCATCGCGCTCGGCCTGGAAGAATTGCCAGACGGCTTTCACCTGCATAAACTCCGCGGCCTGCTGCTTCAGCTCTTCCATTTTGTGGAACAGGTCAAGAGCGGTTTGGTCGCGCCCGGCGAGACCTTGTTCGAAATTGCCCTTGTAGCCCAGGTGGCGGCCGTAGAGCATGAACGGGTTGATGTAGCTCCACACTTCGGCCAGGTGCGGCACGTCGCGGACTTTGCGCTCCAGGTAGGGCGCGCCGGGAATCGGAATCGCGGTGCGCACCTTGCTGCTGCGGCGCGTGGTGACGGGAACCGGCGTTTCCTCCACGGCGGCGCTGGCAGGCGCCTCCAGCGGTATGTTCTGCGCCAGAACCGCGGCGCGCCGGGCCGGATCCATCAGGCGGTTCATGAGGCTCAGCCCGGTCATGGCGTCTTTGGCGTAGCAAACGGCTTCGCCGTAGGCGGGCGCGATCTTGCCGCGGGTGAATTTTTCGCTGAGCGCGGCGCCGCCCACCAACAGTGGAACGGCGATGCCGGCGGCCTTCAGATCGGTCGCGGTGACCACCATCTGCTGCGTGCTTTTGACGAGCAGGCCGGAAAGCCCGATGGCGTCGGGCTGGTGCTCTCTGGCGGCCTGAATGAGAACGTCCGGCGGGACCTTGATGCCCAGGTTGACCACGTCGTAGCCGTTGTTGGCGAGGATGATTTCCACCAGGTTCTTGCCGATATCGTGCACGTCGCCCTTGACGGTGGCGAGAATGACTTTGCCGCGCGCCGCGGTATCGGCCTTCTCCATGAACTGTTCGAGATGGTTCACCGCGGCCTTCATGGCTTCGGCGGATTGCAGCACTTCGGCCACGATGAGCTCGTTGTTGTTGAACAGGCGGCCCACTTCGCTCATGCCGGCCATCAGCGGGCCGTTGATGATATCCAGCGGCGCCGCGCCTTCCGCGCGTTTGCGGTCCAGGTCCGCGATCAGGCCGTCCCGGGTGCCTTCGATGATGTAATTGGCGAGGCGCCGATCCAGCGGCGCGTCTTCCGCGCGCTGCTTTTCGCGCTTGCCGGTCTTGCGGAAATGGTCGGTGATGGCGGCGATGTGGAACTGGTTGAGCGCCGCTTTCTGTTCGGCGGCCTGCCGGCGCCAGTCTTCGGGAGCGGCGCGCAAAAATTCGTCCGCGGCATCCACGGCGGGCGAATTGAAGAGCAGATTCTCGGCCAGGCGGCGCTCGTCTTCGGGAATCGAGGCGAAGCGTTCCAGCTTCTGCGCGTTGACGATGGCCAGATCGAGCCCGGCCTTGGTGCAGTAATACAGGAAGACGGAGTTGACCACTTCGCGGGCGGCCGCGGGCAGCCCGAAGGAAATATTGGAAATCCCCAGCACGGTTTTCGCATAAGGGATTTTTTCCTTGACGAGGCGAATGCCTTCGATGGTCTCGACGGCCGCGCCGATGTAGTTGACATCGCCCGTGGCGCAGGGAAAGACCAGCGGATCGAAGATCATGTCTTCCGGCGCGATGCCGTATTTTTCGGTGAGCAGCCGGTAGGACCGCTGCGCGATGGCCAGCTTGCGCTCGCGCGTGAAAGCCTGCGCCTGCAGTTTGTCTTCGTCGATCGAGCCCACCACCAAAGCCGCGCCGTAGCGTTTGGCGATGGGGCAGACGCGCTGGAATTTCTCTTCGCCGTCCTCCAGGTTGATGGAGTTGATGATGCACTTCCCCTGGCAGTAAGTGAGGGCCAGCTCGATGGCGCGCGGATCGGTGGTATCGATCATCACCGGCGCTTTGATTTTGCGGATGAGCTTCTCGTAGAACGGCGGGATGTCCTGCAGCTCTTCGCGGTCGGCGCTTTGCAGGCAGACGTCGACAATGTGCGCGCCGTTCTTGACCTGCCAGCGGGCAATCTCGCTGGCCTCCTCCCATTTCTCTTCCGCCACCAGGTTCTTGAAGAGGCGCGAGCCGATCACGTTGGTGCGCTCGCCCACGATCAGCGGGCGATTGCCGTCTTCGGCCTCGACTAATTCCTTGCCCGAATAGTAAGCCCGGTGCGAGGGCCGCGGAATTTGCCGGGGCCGCTTCCCCCGCGCCATTTTGGCCAGCGCGGCGATGTGCGCGGGAGTGGTGCCGCAGCAGCCGCCCACGATGTTCAACCAGCCGCGGTCGATGAATCGCTCCAGTTGCGCGGCGAGGGATTCGGGAGTCTCCGGAAACTTCCCTTCCTCATCGGGCAGACCGGCATTGGGATAGCACGAGATGCGCAGCGAAGACATCTCGTTCAGCGTCCGGATGTGATCGGTCATCAGGTCGGGGCCGGTGGCGCAGTTCATCCCCACGGCCAGCAGGTCGTGAGTGCCGATGGAGGCGTACAACGCGTCGATGGGCTGGCCTCCCAACATGGTCCCGGTTCGCTCGATGGTCACCGAAGCGATCACCGGGATGCGGCGTCCCAGGTCCTTCTCCAACTGCTCGACGGCCACCAGGCCGGCCTTCAGGCTGGCGGTATCGAAGCAGGTTTCGATTAAGAGAAGGTCGGCGCCGCCCTCCACCAGTCCCTTGGCTTGCTGGTAGTAGCCGGCGCGGATTTCCGAAAAAGTGGCGGAGCCCGTGATGCTGACGTCTTTATTGGTGGGACCCATGGAACCCGCCACGAAGCGAGGCTTTTCGGCCGTGGAGAATTCATCCGCGATTTCGCGAGCGATGCGCGCGGCGGCGAAGTTCAGTTCGTAGCAGCGGTCGTCGAGCTTGTTGTCGGCCAGCGCGATGGGCGCTCCGCCGAACGTATTCGTTTCGATGATATCTGCGCCCGCCTCCAGGTATTGGCGATGAATGCCGCGGATCACATCGGGGCGCGTGGCGTTCAGAATCTCCGGGCAATTCTCCCGTCCCAGATAATCGGCTTCGATGGACAGAGGCGCCGCGTGGATCATCGTCCCCATGGCCCCGTCGATTACCAGGACACGTCGCTCCAGGATGTCGGCGAGCGCCCGTTGACGCTCCGGGATGGTAGTCATAGAGGTGATTTTATTAATTTTAGCAGCCCTGCATGTATCCTAAACGTATATGCGTCTTTGGGTGATACTCGTGGCCGCGCTGGCGGCGTTCCCGGCGTGCGCCGACACGCAGTTTCGAATCCGCCCGATGAGGCGCAACGACGTACCGCGCGGCAAAGGGCAATGCGATATCCGCCTGCAAGTGGACAACACTGCCGAGATCTCGGTGCGCGGCGACATGCTGTTCGCGCACACGCTGGAAGGGCGCGATCCGCGCGACGACGGCTCGGAATGCAATGCGCCGCTGCCGGACCGCGACATTCACGGGTTTCGTTTCGAAGCGAAGGAAAGCCGCGGCGAAATGCGGCTGGTGAGCGAACCGACGCGCATGAACCGGCATACGCTGCTGGTGTATATCCGCGACAGCACGCCGGGCGAAGGGCGCTACCATTTCCGCCTGACGTGGGATTTGGAAGGCGGAGGATATTCCGAAGCGCCGCCGCCGGCTCCGGCATACCGGCGGACCGAGGTGCGATTCCGCGGACCGGGCGAGGGCGTGGCGCGCATCGGCGAGCGGGACATGCCGCTGCTGGAAGCGCGCGTCGACGTGGACCCGAGCGGCGATGCGACGGTGGTGTTTCAGACCGCAGGCCGCGAGACGCTGACGCTGATGGGCGTAGTGGAGCGGACGGAAGCGGATGGGCTGCGGGCGGTGATGAGCGGGCAGGTTGGCCCGATCCATGTTCGGGGCGGAATGTTTTTGACGGTCGACGAACGCGGGGTGGTTCGGAAAATCTCAATGGACGGGGGAGAAGTGCGCGTGCGTTGGGAGGGGCGGTAGCGGGACCAACCGCTCCCTAACGGTGGCGGCTCAGATAATCGCTAATGCCGCTCGCCGCCGCACGGCCTTCGGCGATGGCCCAGACTACCAGGGACTGGCCGCGGCGCATATCGCCGGCGGCGAAAACGCCCGGGATAGGCGACATGTGAGCGGCATTCGTGGCGACGTTGCCGCGGGAGTCGAGCGCCACGCCGAGCTGCTCGATCATGCCGTTGCGGACGGGGCCGAGAAAGCCCATCGCCAGCAGCACCAGGTCGGCTTCGAGGGTGAATTCCGTGCCGGGCCGCGCGGGGAACGCGGGCGGCGGGCCGACGCGCACGGCGTGAAGCTGCTTCACATTGCCTTCGGCGTCGCCCGTGAATCTGACCGTGTTGACCGACCAATCGCGCATGCCGCCTTCTTCGTGGCTGCTTTCCACGCGCAACTGCATGGGCCACAGAGGCCACGGCGTGGAAGCGGCGCGCTGCTCCGGCGGCTTGGGCAGGAGCTCGAACTGGGTGACGGAGGCGGCTTTCTGGCGATGGCTGGCGCCCAGGCAATCCGCGCCGGTATCGCCGCCGCCGATGATGACCACGCGCTTGCCGGTGGCCAGGATGGCGCCGGCTTGGGGCACGCTGTCGCCTTCGCAGCGGCGATTCTGCTGCGGCAGGAATTCCATGGCGAAATGGATCCCCTTCAACTCGCGGCCGGGAACTTTGAGATCGCGCGGCTGCTCGGCGCCGCCGGCCAGCAGAATGGCGTGGAACTCTTTGCGAAGGTCCTCGACGGGAACATTCGCGCCTACGTGGGCGTTGGTTTGGAAGGCGACGCCTTCGGCGCGCATCTGCTCCAGACGCCGATCCACCACGTACTTTTCCAGCTTGAAATTGGGAATGCCGTAGCGCAGCAGGCCGCCGATGCGATCGCTCTTTTCGAATACCGTGACATGGTGGCCGGCGCGCGCGAGCTGCTGCGCGGCGGCCAGGCCGGCGGGGCCGGAGCCAACTACGGCCACGCGCCGGCCGGTGCGGATGGGCGCGGGCTCCGGCTTGACGATCCCCTCTTCGAAGGCGCGGTCGATGATGGTCTTTTCGATGTGCTTGATGCTGACGGGCGTTTGGTTGATGCCCAGCACGCAGGCGGCTTCGCAGGGCGCCGGACAAATCCGGCCGGTGAATTCGGGAAAGTTGTTGGTGGCGTGCAGGCGGCGCACGGCTTCCTTCCAGCGCCCCTGGTACACCATGTCGTTCCAATCGGGAATGACATTGTTGACCGGGCAGCCGGTGTGGCAGAAGGGGACGCCGCAATCCATGCAGCGCGCGGCCTGGTTTTGCACGGAGGGTTCGGGAAACGGCTGGTAAATTTCGAACCAGTCGTGGATACGCTCGGCGGGCGGGCGGCGCACGGGGAGCTCGCGCGTGTATTCCAGAAAACCGGTGGTCTTACCCATGGGCGGCCTCCAGTTGCAGGGCGCCCGCGCCGGTTTCGCGCAGCGCGCGGATGCGCCGGTATTCGTGCGGGTAAACCTTGACGAATTTATCCAGCATCTGTTCCCAGTTCTCCAAAATCCACTGGCCGCGCGGGCTGCCGGTGAAGTCCACGTGGCGCGCGATGAGAGAGCGCAGCGCCTCGCCGTCCTGGGCGGCCGATTCCAGAGCGACGCTGGCGGGATTGGAGCGGCGCTCGGCGAAATCGCCGGCTTCATCCAACACGTAAGCGAAGCCGCCGCTCATGCCGGCGGCGAAATTGCGCCCCACCTTGCCGAGCACGACCACCATCCCGTTGGTCATATATTCGCAGCCGTGATCGCCCAGGCCTTCCACCACGGCGGTGGCGCCGGAGTTGCGCACGGCGAAGCGCTCGCCGGCCATGCCATTGAAGAAAGCCTCGCCGCTGGTGGCGCCATACAGCGCCACGTTGCCGATCAGGATGTTTTCCTCGGGCAGGAAAGTGGAATTCTTGGGCGGATAAACGATCAGGCGCCCGCCGGAGAGTCCTTTGCCGACGTAATCGTTGGCGTCGCCTTCCAGCTCCAGAGTCGCGCCTTTGGCCAGGAACGCGCCGAAGCTCTGGCCGGCGGAGCCGTTGAAGCGGAAACGAATGGTGTCGTCGGGCAGGCCCGCGGAGCCGTAGCGGCGCGCGATTTCGCCCGAGAGCATGGCCCCCACGGTGCGATGAATGTTGCGGATGGGCAGCTTGATTTCCACCGGCGTGCCGTTTTCGATTGCCTCGCGGGCGTGATCGATCAGCTTATAATCCAAGGCTTCGGCCAGTCCGTGATCCTGCGCCTGCACGCAGCGGCGGGCAATCCGGCTGGGAACTTGTGGGCGATAGAGGATGGCGGAAAAATCCAGGCCCTTGGCTTTCCAGTGGTCCACGGCTTTGCGCGCTTCCAGCATTTCCACCCGGCCCACCATTTCGTCGAAGGAGCGGAAGCCCATACGGGCCATGTAGCCGCGCACCTGCTCGGCCAGGAAGAAGAAAAAGTTGATGACGTTTTCCGGCGCTCCCTGGAACTTGGCGCGCAGCGCGGGGTCTTGCGTGGCGATGCCCACCGGGCAGGTGTTGAGATGGCACTTGCGCATCATGATGCAGCCCATGGCGACTAACGGCGCGGTGGAGAAGCCAAACTCCTCGGCGCCCAGCAGGGCGGCGATCACCACGTCGCGCCCGGTTTGCAGCTTGCCATCGGTTTGCACGCGGATGCGGCCGCGCAGATCGTTGAGGACCAGCACCTGGTGCGCTTCGGCGAGCCCCAGCTCCCAGGGCACGCCGGCGTGCTTGATGGAGCTGAGCGGGGAAGCGCCGGTGCCGCCGGAATCGCCGGAAATCAGCACCGCGTCGGCATGCGCCTTGGCCACGCCCGCGGCCACCGTGCCCACCCCTACTTCGGCCACCAGCTTCACCGAGATACGCGCTTTGGGGCTGACGTTTTTCAGATCGTAGATCAACTGCGCCAGGTCTTCGATGGAGTAAATATCGTGGTGCGGCGGCGGCGAGATCAGGCCCACGCCGGGAATGGAGTGGCGCACGCGGGCGATATTCTCGTCCACTTTGTGGCCGGGAAGCTGGCCGCCTTCGCCCGGCTTGGCGCCCTGCGCCATTTTGATTTGCAGCTCGTCGGCGTTCACCAGGTAATTGGCGGTCACGCCGAACCGGCCGGAAGCCACCTGCTTGATGGCGCTGCGCCGCTCCGTGCCGAAGCGGGCTTCGTCTTCCCCGCCCTCCCCGGTATTGGACTTGCCGCCGATGCGATTCATGGCGATGGCCAGCGTCTCGTGCGCTTCCTGGGAAATGGAGCCGAACGACATGGCGCCGGTGGCGAAGCGCTTGACGATTTCGCTGGCGGGCTCGACCTCTTCCAGCGGAACCGGCTCGGCGGAGTCGCGAATCTTCAGCAGGCCGCGCAAGGTGCAGAGGTGGCGCGATTGGTCGTCGATCAGATCGGTGTACTGCTGGAAGGTTTCGAAGCTTTCCTGCCGCACGGCATGCTGCAGGTGCGCGATGGTCTGCGGATTGTAGAGGTGATACTCGCCGCCGGCGCGGTATTGGTAATTGCCGCCGGTGGGCAAATCGGGATTATCGGCGGTCAGCGGGCGGTAAGCGTCGGCATGCTTGCGAATGGCTTCTTCGGCCAGCACGTCCAGCCCCACGCCTTCGATGCGCGAGGGAGTGCCGGTGAAATATTTCTCGATCAGTTCGCGATTCAGCCCGATGGCTTCGAAGACCTGCGCGCCGCGATAGCTTTGCAGCGTCGAGATGCCCATCTTGCTGAAGGTCTTCAGCAGGCCTTTGTTGATGGCTTTGATGAAATTGGCGGCGCCTTCGGGACCGACGGTTTCCAGAGCCAGATACGGGTTGACGGCGCTGGCGCCATACCCGATTAAAAGCGCGAAGTGCATCACCTCGCGCGGCTCGCCGGATTCGATGATCAGCGCGACCTGGGTGCGGGTTTCCTCGCGCACCAGGTGGTTGTGCACGGCGGTGAGCGCCAGCAGGCTGGGGATGGGCGCGTAGCCGGAATCGATGCCGCGATCGGAAAGGATCAACAGCGTATAGCCGGATTGAATGGCCTGCGAAGCGTGGCGGCAAAGCTGCGTCAGCGCGCGCTCCAGACCCTTGGCGCCGTCTTCCACGGGGAAAACCATGGGCAGCGTGGTGGCCAGAAAATCGCCTTGCGAAACGCGCCGCAATTTTTCCAGGTCGCGGTTGGTGAGGATGGGATGGCGCAGCTTGAGGGTGTGGCAGTGCTGCGGGGTCTCCGCCAGAATGTTGCGCTCGGTGCCGATGTAGCTGGTGAGCGACATGACCATCTCTTCGCGAATCGGGTCGATAGGCGGATTGGTCACCTGCGCGAAGAGCTGTTTGAAGTAGTGGAAAAGCGGCTGCGGCTTATCCGAGAGGCAGGCCAGCGGCGTATCGGTGCCCATGGAGCCGACCGGCTCTTCGCCCTTGGCGGCCATGGGACCGAGAATCATCTTGACATCTTCGTCGGTGTAGCCGAAGGCGCGCTGGCGCGAGAGCAGGGTGGCGGCATCGGCGCCGTGCTCGCGCGGCGGATCGGCAAGCTGCTCCAGCGTAATCTGGTTTTCCTTGAGCCAAAGCTGGTAGGGATTGCGGCCGTAGAGGCCGGCCTTCAATTCCTTGTCGGAGACGATGCGGCCCTCCTCGGTGTCCACCAGCAGCATCTTGCCGGGCTGCAGACGGCCCTTCAGCCGCACGTCTTCGGGCTTGACCGGGAGCACGCCGGCTTCCGACGCCATGATGACCAGGTCGTCTTTGGTGACCAGGTAGCGCGCCGGACGCAGGCCGTTGCGGTCCAGCGTGGCGCCGATGGAGCGGCCGTCGGTGAAGGCGATGGCGGCGGGACCGTCCCAGGGTTCCATGAGCGAGGCATGGTATTCGTAGAAGGCGCGCTTTTGCGGGTTCATGTGCGCGTTCTTGGACCAGGCTTCCGGAATCAGCATGGCCATGGCATGGGGCAGGCTGCGGCCGGCCATCACCAGCAGCTCCAGTGCGTTGTCGAACGCGGCGGAATCGCTGCCGTTGGGCTGAATGACGGGAAACAGTTTCTGTAAATCCTCGCCGAACAGCGGCGAAGCGAGCACGGATTGGCGCGCGTGCATCCAGTTCACGTTGCCGCGCAGGGTGTTGATTTCCCCATTGTGCGCGATGTAGCGGAAGGGGTGCGCGAGCTGCCAGGTGGGAAACGTGTTGGTGGAAAAGCGCTGGTGCACCAGGCACAATGCGCTGACCACTTCCGGATCGGCCAGCTCGGGATAGAAATGGGCGATTTGCGGCGCCAGCAGAAGGCCCTTATAAACGATCGTGCGGGCGGAAAGCGACGGCACGTAAAAGAAGCTCTTCTCGGGGATGGCGGACGCGGCGATCTCCACTTCGGCGCGCTTGCGCACCACGTACAGCTTGCGTTCCAGTTGATCTTCGTGCATGCCCCGGGCGCGGCCCACAAACACCTGTTGGATGTAGGGCTGCGAAACCCGCGCCACGCGGCCGATGGCGGCGCCATCGATGGGGGTATCGCGCCAGCCCAGCACGGTGAGCCCTTCTTCGCGCGCGATGCGCTCGACGATGCCTTCGCACTGCAGGCGCGCGGGCTTCTCCACGGGAAAAAAAATCATGCCCACACCGTATTCGCCGGGACCGGGCAGGGTGAAACCGAGCCGGGCGCATTCGCGTGCGAAAAACTTGTGGGGGATCTGGATGAGCACGCCGGCGCCATCGCCGGTTTCCGGATCGCAGCCGCACGCGCCGCGATGCGTCAGGTTGATGAGAACCTGAATGCCCTTGCGGATGATCTCGTGCGATTTCTGACCTTTGATATGGGCGACGAAGCCGATCCCGCAGGCGTCGTGCTCGTGGCGCGGATGGTAGAGGCCTTGCGGCTCGGGGAGGCCGGTTCGAACAGGGATTTCGCGCATAAAATCTCCGTGGAAATCGGGCGGCCTGAGAGGGTAGTCCAGTCGCCGGCCTGGTACAAATCGGGCGGTAGCCTCACGATCAGTGTATCAGCAGTCAGAGTATAAGGCAATAGAAAATTAGATTGCTATTACAATTAGAAAAACTTATGCTATTCTGAGTTCGTGTGGTCCACGGAACTGAAGCTGTTTAAAGAGATAGCTGCAACTCGCAGTATGAGCAAGGGGGCGGCACACTGCGGGGTTAGCCAATCGGCAGCCAGCCAGCACGTGCAGGAGGTGGAACGGCGCCTGGGAACAGCCGTTTTCGACCGCAGCAAGCGGCCCCTGGAACTGACCCCGGTGGGCAAGGCGTATGCGGATTTCTGCCGCGATGTGTTGCAGCGCGAAGCCGAGCTCGGCCTGCAGCTTGAAACCCTCAAAAGCGAAGTCGGGGGGACCGTCCGGGTGGCTTCGATTTATTCCATCGGGCTCACCGAAATGAGCCGCCTGCGCGAGCAATTCGAAGCGCGTTTTCCGGCCGCGCAGCTCACCGTCGAATACATGCGGCCGGATAAGATCTACCATGCGATTTTGCAAGACGCGGCGGATCTGGGCCTGGTCAGTTATCCGGAATCCAGCCGCGAGATCGCCGCGATTCCCTGGCGCAACGAGGAGATGCAGCTAGCCTTGCCGCCGGGCCACGAGCTGGCCGGCCGCGATCAGGTTTATCCCGCGGACCTCAACGGCCAGAACTTCATCGCCTTTGACGAAGACCTAGCCATCCGCCGCGAGCTGGACCGTTTCCTGCGGGCGCAGGGAATCGAAATCCGCCTGGTGATGCACTTCGACAATATCCAGATGATCAAGGAAGCGGTGGCGGTGGGTTCGGGCGTGAGCATTCTGCCGGCGCGCACCATGCAGGCGGAAATCGCGCAGGGCCGGCTGGTAGCGGTGCGCCTGCACGCTCCCGAGCTGGTGCGGCCGGTGGGCGTGGTACATCGAAGAAGGAAGAAGCTGAACCGCGCGGTGAGGGGATTTGTGGAGTTGCTGGCGGGAAAATAGGACAGACGCCCTCGCCTGTTAAGATCTTTTCCCCTAATCTTCAAGCTCATTCTGCCGATAAGAGGGGTGGAGTATGCCATGACCGAACTTCTCGCCCGTCCGCAGGCACCCTGGGCCCTGCGCCTGGTGCCACCGTTTCCCGCGATCGCTCACCGCATCCTGGCCCTGGTGAACCAGGAGGACGTCAATCCGCATGAACTGGGCGATCTGGTCAAAATGGACCCGTCTTTCGCGGCCGAGTTGCTGCGCTTCGCCAACTCCGCGCTCTTTGGCAGCCGCCGCGAGGTCACCAGCCTGGCGCACGCCATCATGATGGTGGGCACCGACCGTATCAAGACCATGGCTACCATGGTCGCGTTGAACCGCATGGTCCGGGCCTCGGTGCGGATTGGGGCGCTGCGCAAAGTCTGGATTCACAGCCTCGTCACCGCACTCATCGCCGAGGAGTCGGCGCAAGCCGCCCACAGGGATCGCGACGGCGCCTATACCGCCGGACTGCTGCACAATCTGGGGACGCTGGGGATGATGTCCGCCTATCCCGACGAATACTCGCGCCTGCTGGCGGTGTCCGACGATTTTGGCTTCGATCTGCTACAAACCGAACGCGACCTTTTCGATATCGACCACTGCGCCGCCGGCGCCTACCTGGCGCAGGATTGGGACTTCCCCGACGCATTGGCCGCCGCCATCGCAACCCATCACGACCCGCCGGTCAGGGGGGAAATCAACCTCGACAATCTCATTAAAGTGAGCTGGCGCATGGCCGACGTTCTCGGCTTTGCCGCCTTCTCGCCCGCCAAGCCGTGGGCCTGGGAGGAACTCGTCTCATTCCTTCCCAACCTGGGATCTTCATGGCTCGGCGAATCGCCCGAGCTCGCCAAAGCCAGGATCGACAGCCTTGTGTCCAACGCGCTCGTCTAGCGCGAAGGCGCCATCACCGCGGCGCGCCCGGAGGCTCCGGCAGAACCTGGCGCAACACCGGATCAGCGTTCCCCGCGAACTCGACCGCGGTAGCCGTCGCGGCAGCCGCGGATTGGCCTGCCTTCGTGCAGCACCACGCGCGCCAGGGAGGTGTCCGTGCGGTGATCGCGTATGGCATCGGCAACCACCCCGCCGCGGCGTTTCAAACCAATAATTCACCACCGGGTTTGTGGAGCTACTGGCGGGAGGGTGAACGGCGGCCATCGTTTTGCGGTTGAGGCTTGGCTGCGGCGGCGCCCGTGCGGTTACCTTTGCGCCAAAGCATCGGCTAGCACCTTAACCGGCCGGAACGCAGCCAGCCGGACATCGGCCGGAAGGCTTTGTCCGCCGCCGCCGTTGCCGCGGCGCGGCGGTTGCGCCAGACGCGCCAATTCGGCATTCTCCTTGGCAAGCCAGTCCTCTTGCGCCGCTTTGGCAGCCTGCTGCGCCGCCAGTTGGGCCTTGCGGGCCTTTCGACTGAGCTTCTTTGGCTTTGCGCCGGCTGGCGCGGGCGGGGGCGGGGTGAGGTACTCCAGCAGTTGCATCCCGGCTTCCCCGAGCGCCGCAAGATCCTGGGAGAGCGGCGACACCTCCCCCAGCAGTTTGTTACTCTCCGCCAAAGGCTGGAACAGCGCGTCGTTGGCGGCCCAGGTCTCAAATTGCCGCCGCAACATGGCCCCATCTGCGGCATCGCCGGCGGGGTTGGCTACAAATCTCCGCGCCGCCAGTTCCATGTTCCGCGCCAATTCGCTTTCCGGCAGGCAGGCATCCACAAAGCGGTTGAGCGGCATCGTTCCCGTGGGCCGTCCCCTTCGTCCCGTGCCTAACCCGAGGGCTTCGCTGGCATCCGCCAGAATGCGCAGCGGCCCAACCGGCTGGCTGCCGGCGATGCGGTCCAGCATGGGCTGATAATACGCCCGGTGCATCGTGCCCGTGAATTCCAGATTGCGGCTCACCACACCCAGCCGGTCGTACATCGCTTCCACATCGGTGACCCCCGCCGGCGACCACAACCTCTCGGCGATGGCCGCGGTGCGCGGCCAGATGCGCGAGTCCACCGTTTCCGGGCCCACCAGTTCCGCCCACATACAAGCTTCCCCGCCCATAATCCGCGACGCCTCCTGCGGCGTGAGGTTGGCCGCGTCCGGCCCGCCCAGCGGATCCACCGCGTAGTGGAACGAGGCGGGGCTCAGATGATCCAGATAATATCCCCACGAAAGGATTCCGCGATAGCCCTCGGCAGCCGCCTCGGACAGCGACTTCTGCCCGCGCCACGATTGGATCACGGCGTCGGTGGGAAGTCCGGGCGCCAGAATTTCGTCCCAGCCCACCATGGTCTTGCCGTATTTCTGAAGGATCTTCAACAGGCGCTGGTTGAAATAGACCTGGATTGCCGGCGCGTCCTTCAGCCCATGCTCCCGGGCGAAAGCTTGAATGCTCTCGGACTGATTCCAGGCTCTGGGATTCACTTCATCGCCGCCGCTGTGGAAATAGGGATCGGGAAACAGTTGCGCCATCTCGCCGATAAAACCATCCAGAAAAACGTACGTGCTCTCCTTGGACGGGTCCATTACGGAGCCGCCCCTGCCTCCCAGCGTAAAAGGTCCGGGCGCGGAGGCCAGTTCGGGATAGCCGGGGAACCAGGCGCTGCTATGCCCCGGCACGTCGAACTCGGGAATCACGCGAATGCCGCGGTCCCGCGCGTAGGAGACGATCTCCCGAATCTGGTCCTGCGTGTAGTAATCGCCGTTGGATCCCAGTTCGTGGAGCCGGGGATACCGCTTGCTCTCCACGCGGAAGGCTTCATCCTCGGAAAGATGCCAGTGCAGGACGTTGAGCTTCACGGCCGCCATGGCGTCCAGATTCCGCTCGACAACCTCGACCGGCATCCAGTGACGGCAAACGTCCAGCATCAACCCGCGCCAGGGAAATCGCGGACGGTCTTCGATATGCACCCCGGCGACCTGAAAGCCACTCGGTCCGGGTTGAATCAATTGAGCAAACGTCGCCAGTCCGTGGATCGCGCCTTCCGCGGTCGCGGCCTTGATGCGCGCCCCGGCGGCGGAAACATCCAGGGTATAAGATTCATCCTCGCCCAGAACCGGATACTCGGGGCCGCCCGCGCAGTCGATCACCAATCGCCGGGCGTCCGCGGGCGCCGGAGGCGCTGGAGCGTACAGCACGCCGGTCTGGCGCGACACGCGCGACAGAAACGCGCGGACGGCGGGCGCCAGGCGGGCGTTGGCGCCGCCCACCGTCTCCACCACGAAATTCGCGTCGATCGGAAATCCGCCCGGCGCGGCCTGCACGCTCACCGGCAACGGCATGAGAGCGGGTCCCGCGGCGGCGAGGGCCGGGCCTGCGCCGGCTGCCAGCATGAAAAGCATCGTCGTTACACGCATGATCCTTGGGCTCCTGGGACAATCGGGCGGACGGCATGTGCGCCAAATTGCCATAACTTTCCAAAGTAGCAGGCTGCAAGGGGCGCATTCACGCAGGCGCCGGATCTGGCGCTGGAACCAATCCGGCGCGAAGCGCTATGCTGGGGCTTGCCGGCAAGCTGAAGCTCGCCCCACCAAGGCCTTCGGAAAGCGGAATGGATGGCGGCAAACGCGCATGATGAAAAGATCGGCGGGGCGCTGGTTAGCGCTCTGGCGCTGCTGGTTTCTCTGAGTTTCCCAGCGGCGGCTTGCGCCGAAGTCCGCGTCTGGCAGGGCACGCTCACGCTGCCGGTTACCGTCGAAGGGCCGCCCGACCCCAACCCGCCATTCGACATTTTTGCATTCGGCCGGTTCAATTATCCGTACACGCTGCGCGAGAACCTGACCAGCCAGCGTAAAGAGGCCGCCTGGCGCGCGCTTTTCCTCGAAAACGAATATCTGAAGTGCAGCGTCCTGCCGGATCTCGGGGGACACCTGTACACCTGTATCGACAAGATCAGCGGGCAGCCGATGTTCTACGCCAATCCTTCGATCAAAAAAGCGCAGATCGGGTATCGCGGCGCATGGGCGGCGTTGGGGATCGAGTTTAATTTTCCTGTGTCCCACAACTGGGTGTCCATGTCGCCGGTGGATTTTTCAATGGCGCGCAACCCGGATGGCAGCGCTTCGATTCTGGTGGGCAACGTCGATCGGCCTTACGGCATGCAGTGGACGGTCGAGTTACGCTTGCGGCCCGCCAGCGCGCTGCTGGAAGAGCGCGTGACTTTGTACAACCGCAGCGACGTGCGCCATCGTTATTACTGGTGGAACAACGCCGCCGTGCGGGTCTGGGACGATTCGAAGATCTGTTACCCGATGCGCTGGACGGCCAGCCACGGCTTCACGCGCGTGGATGAGTGGCCGGTGGATTCCACGGGCCGCGATCTCAGCGTGATTGGCAACCAGACGCGAGGCACGGTATCGCTGTTCGTGCACGGCAGCCGCGAGCCTTTCATGGGGATCTACCATCCGCACACGCAGACCGGGGTTGCGCACTATGCCAATTTCGCCGAATTGCCCGCGAAAAAAATCTGGTCCTGGGGCGTGGATGCGGACGGTCTCGACTGGCGCCGCGCGCTCTCCGACGACAACAGCGCCTACGTCGAGGTGCAGGCCGGCCTGATGCGCAACCAGGAAACGTATGCATTCCTGGAGCCGCGGCAGAGCATCCGGTTCAGCGAGTTCTGGATGCCGGTGCGCGGCATCGGCGGCATCGCGCGCGCCGCTCCGGCGGGGGTTTTGAATCTGCGGCGCGACGGCGGAAAACTGGCGGCCGGTTTCAACGCCAACGAATCCTTTCCGGGCGCTCGCATCCGCCTGCTGGAGGGCGCTCGGGTGGTTTATGAGCAAACCGCCGATCTGTCGCCCGCGCGCACCTGGTCCCACGAAATCGACGCGTTGCCGGGCAAGGCGACCTTCGATTTGCGCAGCCGCGACGGACGTGAGTTGATGCGGCAAACCGAGGGCTCCTACGATTGGTCGCCCGAGAGCGACATCCGCACCGGCCCACAGCGGCCTGATGTGCCCGGCGGATCTCTGGAGACGGGCGCCGATGAAGAATTGAACGGCGACCTGCTGGGCGCGTACGAAGCCTATACGCGCGCGCTGGATGGGTCTCCCTCGAACCTGGCACTGCGGCTGGCCGCGGGCCGCCTGGCCGCTGCGCTGCTGCGCTATGACGAAGCGCTGCGCTGGCTGGTTCCGGTGCAGGCGCATTACACGTCCCATCCCGAGATCGCCTACTATCTCGGGATTGCCTTCGAGGGCCTGGGACGCACGCGCGAGGCCCGCGCGCAATTCGAAGCCGCTTATCGCATGCCGGCGTGGCGGGCGGCGGGTGGGCTCAAGCTGGCGGAGCTGGCGGCGCGCGCGGGCAATCGCGCGCAGGCCGCGCAGTACTTGCGGGAGGTGCTGCGAATCGCTCCCCACGATCTCCGCGCCAGGGAGGAACTGATCGAGCTGGAATCCCCGAGCGCCCGTCCGCCGGAGATGAGCATTCTCCGCAGCCAGGCCATCGCATCGGACGCGGCGCGCCTGCTCGGGCTGGCGGACCTGTTGATGCGGCTGGGCCTATGGCGCAACTCGCTCGCGATGCTTTCCCGGACATATCCCGCCCTGCCGCCGGAACAGCGCGAACCAGGTGTTCCACTGCCGCAAAACGATCCGCTGGTCGCCTACTACCGCGCCTATTGCCGCGCGCAGCTCCGCGAAGCCGCCGGCGCGGATTACGAAGCCGCCTCCAAGATGGCCACCGCCTACGTGTTCCCCAACGGAGCGCAAACACTGGCCGTATTGGAAGCGGCCGTCGCCGCCCGGCCGGGCGACGCCACCGCGCATTACCTGCTGGGAAATCTGCGGCTGCAGTCCGGCCTGGTGGACCAAGCCGTGGACGAATGGCAAACCGCGCGGCGGATCGACGGCGCTATCCCGGTTCTCGATGCAAGCCTGGGCCGTACCTTCCTGCGCATCCGGCACGATCCGCGGCCGGCGTTGGAGGTATTCCGCGCGGGACTGGCTGTCGATCCGCAAAACGCCCAGGTGTACGCGGGCATCGACGAAGCGCTGAGCATTCTGGAAGCGCCCGCGGCGGAGCGCGTCTCCGCGCTCGAACGTTACCCGGACAAGGCCGGCATGCCCGCGCGGCTGATCTACGAGCTGGCGCTTTCTTATGCCGAAGACGGCCGCTTCAAGGCGGCCGGAGCGCTGTTTCAGAACCGCTTCTTCGCGCGCGAAGAGGGTGGCGTCAACGTGCGGCAGGTGTGGGTGCGGGTGCGCGCGCTCGAAGCCGCGCAGGCCGCTTGCCCGGCGGCTTTGGAAATTCTCGATGGCCTGGGCGATGCCGCGCCGGGACTGCCTTTCACGCGCGATGGCCTGGCGCCGTTTCTGGCGGAGGCGGGCAATCAGCCGGCCCTCGGATCGGTGGAAGCGCGCTGCGGCCGCGCGCCCGCGGCCGTGCAAAGAGTCGAAACCCTGCTGCGGCGCGGCGATCCCGCCAGCCTGGCATTTGCGTACCTGCTGGCCCGCGGCCTTCCCGGGTTCGATGCCGGCGCATGGACCGCGCGTCTGAATGCGGCCGCCCAACGCGCCCACGGCAATGCCGCGGCGGGCGCCTGGCCTGCCATGGTTTGGGGCTTGCTGCAAATGGAGTTGAACCGCCCGGCGGCGGAGGAAACGCTGAAATCGGTCATCCTGCTCGACGACAACAACCTGGCGCATCATCACAGCCGCATGATCAGACAAATGGATCATTGAAGCCTCCGGGCGCGGCGGCGCCGTGAATGGGATAATAGACCAATCAAACCGGACCATTCCGAAGCAAGCAGTTGAGGATATTCTTCCCATGAGACGTTTCTATCTTGCCCTTCTCCTGGCTTACGCCTATGCGGGATTGGTTTGCGCCCAGAGCCGCCCGCCCATGCAGAGCGGCCAGGAGCCGGAGAACCACGCGGACAGCATCGAGCGCCTGATGCGCTACCACGATTTCGGCCAGTATGACTACCAGATTCGACAGGTGGCCAACGCCGCGCGCGATTACCTGGAGGCCCGCGTGAAGGCCCGCCCGGCGGATGAAAAACTCGCGGCGGTATTCGATATCGACGAAACTGCGCTTTCGAATTGGGACGCCATGTCCGACTGCGGGTTCTGCGCTTACAGCGCTCAACTGAAGCTTTACCCGCTGCCTTCCCACGACCCGGCGATTGTGCCGGTTCTGGAACTTTTCCGGTTCGCTCAACGGCACGGAGTCGCGGTCTTCTTCGTCACCGGAAGGCAGGAGAAGGAACGCGCGTCTACCGAGAGCAATTTGACCGAGGCCGGGTATTCGCACTGGGACGGCCTCTACATGCAGAAGGACGGGAACAAGGAGCCTGCCGCCGTTGTCAAGCCTCGCAATCGGCAGCAGATCGCGGCCAAGGGGTACAAGATCGTTCTCAATATTGGCGACCAGGCCAGCGATCTGGCCGGTTGTTGCGCGGAGCGGGTGTTCAAGCTTCCCAATCCGTTTTATTTATTGAAATAACCGGTCCGCCGGCGGAGAGATTTTGCGTGACCTGTCGAAGCTGCAAAGTCCCCATGAAAGAGTGCAAGGGGCACATCTACCATAAGCAGCGGAAGTGGAAATGCCCGAAGTGCGGCAAGGTCCGGATGCAGAAACAGCCATAAGTCGCGGCTCGAATGGCGTTAAAATGCCGAACGATGATTCGCACCGGCTTGCTCCTCGCCGCTATTCTTGCCACGTCCCTCCGGGCCGATCCCTTTGACGACCTGCGCCTCAAGCGCTACGCCATGCTGACAGGCGGCGCGGGGATCGACTATTCCCTTCCCCAGATCCATGCCCGCCTTTCCGGCATCGAGTCCAGTGCCCGCGGATACTGGCGGACCCTCCAGAAAGATCCCGGCCGCGAAACCCTGTGGCCGGACCTCGCCAGCGCCGCGAGTTCCGCGCAGATTACCTCCGCGTGGAGCCGCCTCAAGGCAATGGCCCTGGGTTGGGCGACGCCCGGACAAAATCTTTACGGCGACAGCGCGCTGGTTGCCGACATCCGTTCCGCCGCGGCATGGCTCGAAGAGAACCGCTACAATGCCCGCGTCCCCAGGGAGTACGACAACTGGTGGGATTGGGAGATTGGCACGCCTCTTCAACTGGGCGATCTGCTGGTTCTGCTGCACGGCCAACTCACGCCCGAAGAAACCGCCCGGTACGCCGCCGCCATCGACCGGTTTGACTCCGATCCCCGCGTGATGATCGTGAAAACCGTCTCCACGGGCGCCAATCGCATCTGGAAATGCATGGGCGCGGTACTGCGCGCCATCGCGGTGAAGGACGCCGCGAACCTGCAACTCGCCAGCGACTCGGTGGACGCGGTCTTTCCCTACGTCACTTCCGGCGACGGCTTCTACCAGGATGGTTCCTTCATCCAACACGGCCGCCACCCCTACACGGGCGGCTACGGTAGTTCCTTCATTTCCCAACTCGCCGACCTCCTGCAACTGCTGGCCGGCTCGCCGTGGGATGTCAAGGATCCGGCGCGCGACAATGTTTACCATTGGGTCTTCGATTCTTTCCAGCCTCTCATTTACCGCGGCGCCATGATGGACATGGTGCGGGGCCGCGAAGTCTCCCGCGCCGGATCGAGCGATCATGCCGCCGGGCACGCGGCCGCGGCGGGCATTTTTCGTCTTTCGCAGCTTGCCCCCAATGGCGCCGCCGCGCAGATCCAATCCATGGTCAAGGAATGGTTGGTAAGCGATACTTCCCGCGACTGGGCGAGCGGAATTGGCCTTGACGAGGTCATGCCCGTGGCCCACCTGCTGGCCGATAACGGCATCCCCGCGCGGGGAGAAGTGCCGGGAAGCTGGATCTTCGCGGCCATGGACCGGGTGGTGCATCGCCGCCCCGGCTGGGCTTTCGGAATTGCCATGCATTCCAGCCGCATCTATAACTTCGAGAGCATCAACCGGGAGAATTTGCACGGCTGGCATACCGGCGACGGCATGACTTATCTCTATACCAGCGACCTGACGCAGTTTTCCGACGGCTTCTGGCCCACCGTCGATCCCCAACGGCTGCCGGGAACTACCGTGCTGGCCGGCTCCATGCCGCGCTCCAACCAGGTGGGCGGAAGCCCCGTGGCCGGAGGCGCCACGGTGGATGGCTACTCCGCCGCCATGATGCAGTTGGGGCCGCCGGGAGGGCAACTCAACGCCCGGAAGTCCTGGTTCCTGCTGGACGATGCCGTGGTTGCGCTGGGGTCCGATATCGGCAGTTCCGCGCCGGACCAGCATGTGGAGACCATCGTGGAGAACCGTCTCGTCAGCGGAGACGCGGCGTTCACGGTCGCGGAAGATGGCAAGTGGGCCTGTCTCGGAGGCAACCTGGGCTACTTCTTCCCCAACGGCGCGGGGTGGAAATCGGCGCGCGCGGACCGCCAGGGATCCTGGCGCGAAATCAACGCCGGCGGTTCCCCGGCTGGGATCACGCGCCGCTACCAGACCATCTGGTTCGATCACGGCGCCGCGCCGGACGGAGCCTCCTATGCCTACGTCCTGCTGCCGGGGAAGAGTGCCGCCGCCGCCGCCGCGTATGCCGCCGCACCGGAAGTCAAGATCGTGGAGAATTCTTCCCAGGCGCATGCCGTCGCGAAAGCGGCGCTGGGCCTGCGCGCCGTCAACTTCTGGACCGATGCTCCAAAAACCTCGGACGGTATCTGGTCCGACCGAATTGCTTCGGTGCTGGTCCTGGAAGCCGGCGGCGCCATCCAGATTGCGGTTGCCGACCCCACGCAGGCCAATGGCGGCGCGATCCACATCCAAATCGATCGCGCGGCAGCCGGAGTGATGGAGAAGGATAACGCGATCTCCATCGACCAGATGTCACCGGCGTTGCGCTTGACGGTTAACGTCGCCAATGCCCGCGGCCGCACCCTGAAGTTGAAGTGCGCAACCTGGTAAATGGTCCCCACCACTTCGTTGCTCAGGCCGGCGGCCGCGCCGAAGCGCTGGAATCTCCCGGCGATGTAGCGCAGTACGCCGCCGCCCTGCGTACCGATCCAAAGCGAGCCGTCCCGAGCGGTCAAAAGAGCGGAGACGCTGTTTTCATGGAATGCCGCGGTGTTTTCGCGGCTGAAGACGGTAAAGCGAACGCCATCGAAACGCACCAGGCCGCCCGTGGCGCCGATCCAAAGATAGCCGTCGCGCGTCCGCGCAAGCGCTTGAAGGGTGTCTTCGGGAAGACCGTCCTGGATATGCCAGACGTGGCTGCCGTAACCGGACCGCTCTGCGGCGTAGCGGCCTGGAGGGTCGTCCCCAGTAGGACGCCCGCCGCCCGCCAGCGCGTCCCAGGTGCGCGGCATTCGGCTGAAAAAATGCCGCGAACCTATTTGATGGCCATGGTCGCGCCGGACCGCGAAGACGCCCCGCCGATCATGACAACTACCGGGACCGCATTGCCGGTAGGAGCATTGGCCGTCTGTCAATCACGCCCTCGCGCGGCTGCATTCACCACGTTGACCAGCCCGGCTCCTTCCCGCTCCTCGCCAAAACCGAGCGGTATTGCCGTGTCTCGAAGAATGCGCCGCACCGTCTCCGGTGTCTGGGCGCCTCGGTCCCTCGTCAAGCCGGGATGCGCCGCCAGCACGGCCGCCGCGGCGCCCGTCACAAAGCACGCCGCTTCGCTGGTGCCCGTGCA
>Ga0181521_10001944_pt1 | contig 25107 bp, 19 predicted proteins | sample PEATcosm2014_Bin_32_FD_119764 | JGI IMG/M metagenome (GOLD analysis project Ga0181521, IMG submission 119764) | Peatland microbial communities from MTU Mesocosm Facility, Houghton, MI, USA - PEATcosm2014_Bin02_60_metaG | ecosystem: Environmental > Terrestrial > Soil > Wetlands > Peat | place...
AGGCCGAGCGGCGCGGCGAAACCGGCAGGCCGGAACCGCTGTTCGGCGAGTATTGCGCCGTAGGTACGGACGATCGGTGCATCGAACAGTGTCCCCGTCATTATTTCCAGGAGCTTCGCCTTGGGAACGCCGCCCTTCTCGGCGAGCGTCATGGCCTCCGCCATCATCTCGACCACCGACAGGATCATGAAATTGCCGCAAAGCTTGACGAGATTGGCGGACGACGGCACATCGCCGACATAAAAACAGCGTTGGCTGATCGCTTCGAACAAGGGCGTCGCGACCTGGAAACCCGCCGAGTCACCAGCGGCAACGACGAAGAGCTTCGCCGCAACCGCCGCCTCGGGTCGCCCGAATACCGGCGCAGAGAGAAAGCGCTGCCCGCGCGCGGCGTGCTCCGCAGCGACGCTGTCGGCTGTGGCAACAGCGATGGTGCTCATCGAGATATGGAGGGCGCTGGCCCTGAGGCCAGCCAGCAGTCCGTCCTCACCGGACAGCACGGCGCCGAGTGCCGCATCGTCCGCAAGCATGCTGATCACGACGTCCTGACTCAGCGCCGCGTCCTTCGGCGTGGTTGCCACGGTCGCGCCCGCCTCGACGAGAGTACGGGCCTTTCCCGCAGACCGGTTCCAGACGACGACGTCATAGCGGCAGCGCACAAGATTGGCGGCAATTGCCGCTCCCATTTGCCCGAGCCCGACAACCCCGACTCGCATCGACAGCCCTCCTACCCAACGCGTGCCGCTGACCATCGCACCGGCGAGGTGCAAACGTTACGGGCACAGACAGTCGCGCAACTCGAATGCTCGCTCGGGAAGAGATGCTCGACCAGTGATTCCGTCGTGCCTAACTATGGCTCCCGCCGGAATCGCCGCGGGTGATCGTATCGCTGGTTCGCTGCTTACGGAACCTCGGTACGCGAAGAGCTGGCCTGATCACGGGTCGTTTACCAGTATCGATCGGATCGAAACTCCACCCGTCACCCGTCCACGTTCTCCGGGCGAGGCCTTGCTGGTCCGTTGCGCAGGTGGGCGGGGCGTCCGGATGGAACTCTTCGGCCACTGCTGTGCCGGGCTCACCCCGACGGGTGATCGGGACGCCGGCGCAGGTCGCGATCCTGGCCGGTGATCAGATGGCAGCGAGTGCCGTTCATGTCTCGGATGTGATCGTCGCCGGCTGGCACGTCTGCCCCGCTTTCCGCGCCGGCACCGGGGGACCAGTGGATGCCCGCGCTTTCAGACGCCTTCTGCATCGGCAATGGTGAGAGGCACGATCAAAACAGCTGCATCGACAGGCTATTACGCTAGTGCATCATGTTGCTTATTGGCATCAATCACTGCGCACCGGCGAACAACAGCGTCATTGAGGCCCCGCCACGATCTACCGGATGGCGCCCGCAGCGCTGCGAACCGGCAGGGCGCGAGGACCATGCATTCGTATCAAAAGACGGGGACACCGTCCGGGCAGCCTTGCGCCGGCCATAGGTATTTGCCCGGACTCCGCTGGTCCGGAGCTTTCAGCACTGACGCGGAGGCTGCGGCGTTCTCTTTCCAAGGCGCAGGGCCGTTTGTTACAGTCGAGGCGCTGGAGGCTAACGATGACTCGGCTGCTGGCGGCGTGCAGTAGATCGTGAATTCTGGTGCTTTTAAGCATGTAGAGCCGGAAATCCAGCGCCTGCAAGCCGGCGTCGTCGGACTCGATGTACCCGCGCCGACACGTGCCTACATCTGTTCCACGAGGCGCGTGCGATTTCGATCATAGCGTCGTTAGTTCAGCCGAGCGGCGCGGCGAGCGTCAGCCGTCGGAAAGCCGAACTTTCGGGTTCGGCGCTCGGCGAGCTATATGCTCAACGGAAAATGCGTGCCGGCGACGAGTCGCAGGTCCGCGCGGTCGCGAAGAGATGCATGCTTCTGCTGCCCGAAACGGCTCGGTACCCAGGAGGATGGGGCTTGAAAAACTATAACTACCGGAGCTGGATCAAGTCGCGGCCCATTGTGTGCCGCCATGCGTTTCCCGGGTCCGTTTGGCTCGTTGGGGCGTGCCTCGCGATGGCGTCGCCCGCCCGTGCTGACGTTTCTACGCCCCCCGGCGAAGGCGTGTCGGGCGTCAATACGCTCGAAGAAGTCATCGTGCACGCCCGCCGCCGTGAGGAGCGTATTGAGGAAACACCACTCGCGATCACGGTGAGCACGGGCGAGCAGCTGCGCGAGGAATCAGCGGTGCTCTTCGAGGATGTCGGACGGGACGTCCCGAACGTACGCATGGTGGCCTCGCCGCAATCGGTCTCAGCGCTCGACGTCACGATGCGCGGCCAGACGGTCAACCGCTCGGCGATCGTCTTCGACTCGGCAGTTGGCCTGTACGTCGACGGGGTCTACGTCGCCAATGGACAGGGCGCGATGGCGACGCTGCTCGACATCGACTCGGTCGAGATCTCTCGCGGTTCGCAAGGGACGCTGTTCGGGCGTAATAACACCGGTGGGTCGATCTCCTTCCGGACACACCGGCCGGATCTTGGTGCGGATGCGTTCGAAGTAGCCGCTTCCGGGGGCGACTACGGCGAATTCATGGACCGGGCGATCGTCAACCTGCCCGTCAGCGACACTTTTGGGGTCCGCTTCGCCTATCAGGACAACAGCCGGAGCGGCTTCGGCTCCAGCGTCGCGAGCGGTCAGGACAATCTTGAGAACGAGCATCGCTATACGGCCCGTTTCGGTGCGCTATGGAAGCCTTCCGACGCGACAGACGTCTACTTCACGTATGAGCGCTTCGAGGCCAATGAATACGGCGCGATCCTGCACCCGCTGGCCGGTCCGCCCCCGGGTACTTCTATCGCGCAGATCGGCGCGTTGTTTGCGCAGATCCCGATTCCGGGGTTGCCGACCGTTCAATTCCCGTCCAGCCCGTTTCAGACCGATGGCAGCTATCCGGGATACGACGATGCACAGACCGATGCGTTACAGCTCACCGCGACGCAGCACTTCGATGGCAATTTCGCGGCCAAGCTCATCCTCGGCTTTCGCCACCTCAACGCGGCCACGGCGCTCGACGTCGACGCCTCGCCGATCCCGCTCGCGGACACAACGCTGCTGAACACTTCGAACCAGAAGAGTGCCGAGCTGCAGCTGTCTGAGAAGCTACTCGCCGATAGCTTCGACTGGGTCGGGGGGCTCTATTGGTTCCGCGATGACGGCAGCGCGCCGTCGATTCACGCTCCGCCGTCACCGCAGGTTCTGGCCGCGGTCGATGCGCTTGACAACGTGATCGGGTATAACCTCGCGCAAGCGTTGTTCATAACAGATTCGGCAGGCAATCCCGTGCCGGTCTACGAGCAGAACGCAGTGGTCAACAACTCCGACGCCGCGTACCTTCACGCCGAGTACCGCGGCAGTCCCGACTGGGGTGTGGCGGCCGGTGGGCGGTGGACGGAAGACCGCCGGGAGATTGAGGAGAACGATTACCTCATCGAACCAGACGGCAGCCAGCAGTGCAGGCTCGCAGAATATGCCAATGAACTGCAACCGGCTCCGGGGCCCTGCCCGGATATCAACAAGGTCGCGCAGTTCCACTACTGGTCGTGGGAAGTGTCCACGCATTACAGGGTGAGCGAGCAGTGGAACGCCTACGCGCGCATCGGTCGCAGCCAGCGCTCGGGCGGCTGGAACGCCCCACTCGGCACGTATCAGGACCAGCCGTACCGGCCTGAGCAGCTCACCGACTACGAGATCGGTGCCAAGGCGGACCTGCTCGGCGGCGCACTGACGCTAAACGCCGACGTGTTCTTCGGCCAGTATGACGATATGCAGCGAATACTCGGTGTACTCGAGGGCAACTCGACGGATACCGTCGTGGTCAACGCTGGCCGTGCGCGGGTCAGCGGTGCCGAGTTCGAAGGAAAGTGGCGTTTCGCTGCCCACACGGTGCTGCACGGTTCGTTCGGCTGGACTGACGCGCACTATCAGTCATTCCAGTACTCGCCGCTCCCGGGTGTGGTGCCGGTCGAGAATCTCGCCGGAAACGAGTTCAACGAGACGCCGCGCCTGCAGGCCTCACTCGGCGGCAGCTACGACTTCACCACGCCGGTCGGTGATGTGCAGGTCTCCGCCGACTACGCGTGGCAGGACAAGGTCGAGTTCAACGTCATCAACGACTTCAACTATCAGGGCGCGTACGGTACCTTGAATGCACGGATTGCGCTGACGGACACGCCGCGGGACTGGGAAATCGCGCTCTATAGCACCAACCTCACGAACCAGCGCTATGCCTACAACGGTGGCTCGATCACCAATCCGGCCACCTCGGCCCCGACGATGTCCTGGCAGATTCCCGGCGCGCCGCGCATGTTCGTGGTCGAGGGCACGTATCGCTGGAGCATGCACCGCTGACGGCCCGATTCGAGCCCGGCGCGACCGACATTGGAGGCGCGAACAGTTTCCGACGGTCACCATGGACGATTGGGTCCAGCGGTCTGGCTGTCCGGTCCCGACAGCTCCGGGATTGCTCGGACCGCCGCCGCGTGCGAAGCGGCCCGTCAGACAACGGCTCCGTCGCCACGTTCCCCCACCATCGGTGAGTGTACTGGAACGACCACGCTTGCTGGCGGCGCAACGTTCGACCAACGGCCCCCGCGCGGGGTGAACGCGGCCGACCGGGGACGAAAGCGGCCTCCACCAGCCGCGGGTCGACGGCGCATCGCGACAAAGGCACACTGGCCGTCCGAGCCCGCCTGAAGACACACCCGCCATGCACATCCCTGTCGAGGGTACCGGTCCCGTCGACCACCGCCTGCGACGCCGGGCGGCTGCGGCGCTGCAGGGCGCGCTTCCGCCGGGCGCGGTCCTCGTTGAGGATGAGGACACCCGCCCCTACGAATGCGACGGACTGAGCATTTATCGCCAGTCCCCGATGCTCGTGGTGCTTCCCGAGACCGAGGAGCAGGTTGCAACGACCTTGCGGACCTGCAGCTCGCTGGGGCTGCCGGTCGTGCCGCGCGGCGCAGGCACGGGGCTGTCGGGCGGCGCGCTGCCACACAGCGGCGGGGTGCTGCTGTCGCTCGCCAAGCTGAGTGCGATTCTGGAGATCGATCCGCGCGCACGGACCGCTCGCGTTCAGACGGGCGCTCGCAACCTGGCCATTTCCGAGGCGGCGGCCGCACACGGTCTTTTCTATGCACCCGATCCGTCGAGCCAGATCGCCTGCACGATCGGCGGCAACGTCGCGGAGAATTCCGGCGGTGTGCATTGCCTCAAGTACGGACTGACCGGTAACAACGTCCTCGCAGTACGCGGGCTGACGATCGGGGGCGAGCCCGTCACGATCGGGTCGGCGGCGCTCGACAGTCCGGGGCTCGACCTGCTCAGCGTCGTGCTCGGCAGCGAAGGCATGCTGCTCGTCGTCACCGAGGTGCTGGTCAAGCTGATGCCGAAGCCGGCGTGCGCACGCTGCATCATGGCGAGCTTCGGCGACGTCGAAGTCGCCGGCAAGGCGGTCGCTGCTGTCATCGCCGCGGGCGTTATTCCGGCCGGACTAGAGATGATGGACCAGGCCGCGACGCGCATGGTCGAGCCGTTCGTCCACGCGGGCTATGACCTCAACGCCGCCGCGATCCTGCTGTGCGAATCGGATGGGACGGCCGAAGAGGTGGCGGAGGAGATCGCCCGCATGAGCGAAATCCTGCGCGCAGCGGGCGCCACGCGGATTTCGGTGTCGGCCAACGAGGCCGAGCGTCTGCGCTTCTGGGCGGGTCGCAAAAATGCGTTCCCCGCGGCCGGCAGGGTGTCGCCCGACTACTACTGCATGGACGGAACGATTCCGCGCAGGCACCTGGGCCACGTGCTGCGCGCCATTCGCGAGATGGAGCAGAAGTACGCACTCGCCTGTCCGAATGTATTCCATGCGGGTGACGGCAACCTGCATCCGCTCATTCTCTTCGACGCCAACGATCCGGGTTCGGTAGAGCGGGCCGAGGCCTTCGGCGCGGACATCCTCGAGCTGTGCATCGCCGTCGGCGGCACCGTGACCGGCGAGCACGGCGTCGGCATCGAGAAGATCAACCAGCTGTGCCTGCAGTTCGATGCGCCGACCCGGGAAGCGTTCTTCGGCGTACGCCGCGCCTTCGACCCGCACGGCCTGTTGAATCCCGGCAAAGCCATTCCGACGCTGCACCGCTGCGCGGAGTTCGGCCGGCTGCACGTCCACCAGGGCCGGATCCCGTTTCCGACGTTGCCGCGCTTCTGATGACCTCGCCCGCAGATGTGGCCGCGGTGCTGTCCGGGTTGACCGAGCAGGTCCGCGCGGCCGCGGCTGGCCGGCGTCCGCTGCGGATCCGTGCCGGCGGGACCAAGGATTTCTACGGTAATCCCACGACCGGCGAGCTCCTCGATCCGCGCGAGTACAGCGGCCTCGTCGCCTACGAGCCGACGGAACTCGTGCTCACCGCGCGCTGCGGGACGCCGCTCGTGCTCATCGCGTCGGTGCTCGACGAACGTGGCCAGATGCTGGCCTTTGAGCCGCCGCACTTCGGTGCATCGGCGACGCTCGGCGGCTGCGTCGCGGCGGGCCTCGCGGGACCGCGGCGCGGCGCGTTCGTGCCCGGAGCGGGCGGGGTCCGCGACTTCGTGCTCGGGGCGAAGCTGCTGAACGGCCGGGCCGAGGTACTGTCGTTTGGCGGTACCGTCATGAAAAACGTCGCGGGCTACGACGTATCGCGTCTGCTCGCCGGGTCGCTCGGTACACTCGGCGTAGTGCTCGAGGTCTCCCTGAAGGTCGCGCCGAAGCCGGTCGCGGAGGAGACCCGGAGTTTCGAACTTGGCGAGGCGGCGGCGCTCGACCAGTGCGCGACGTGGGCTGGGAAACCGTGGCCGGTGACGGCCACCGCCTGGTACGGGGGCCGCCTTCACGTGCGCCTCTCCGGTGCAGCGAGTGCGGTCGCACTCGCCTGCGATGCGTTCGGGGGCGAGCGGACCGGGGCCGCCGACGGCGCGGCATTCTGGGCAGGCATCCGCGAGCAGGCGCAACCGTTTTTCCGGCGGCAACTCCCGCTCTGGCGCATCAGCCTTCCCGCGACGGCGCCGCCGCTCGCGCTGCCGGGCGAGCAGCTGATCGAATGGGGCGGTGCGCTGCGCTGGCTCGCGTCCGGCGCCGACGCGGCGCAAACGCGCGCGCGCGCGGCGGCTCTCGGCGGTCATGCGACGCTGTTCCGCGGCAATCCCGGCTCAGCTGGCGCGTTCACCCCGCTGCCGCCGGCGCTGGCGCGGATACAGGCACGTCTCAAATCCGAGTTCGACCCCATGGGCATCTTCAACCCCGGCCGGATGTATGCAGACGCACCTGGCTGACTGGATCAAGGACACGCCGCAGGGCCGCGAGGCGGACGCGATCCTAAGGACGTGCGTGCACTGCGGTTATTGCACCGCGACCTGCCCGACGTATCTGCTCCTCGGGGACGAACTCGACGGGCCGCGCGGCCGCATCTACCTGATCAAGCAGGTGCTCGAGGGTGGGCCGGTCACGGCGAAGACGCAGCTGCACCTCGATCGCTGCCTGACCTGCCGCGCGTGTGAAACGACCTGCCCGTCGGGCGTGCGCTACGGCCGGCTGCTCGACATTGGCCGCGAGGTCGTCGATGAGCGGGTCAAGCGGTCGGCGCTGCCGCGCGCCTTCCGCGCACTGCTCCGCGCCGGGCTCACGAGCGTGCTGTTCGCGCCGGCCTACCGCCTGGGTCAGGCGCTGCGTTCGTTTCTGCCGGCAAGCGTGCGGCAGAGCGTGATAGTGCCGCTGCCGCCTGCAGAGTGGCCGAGCCGGCACCACTCCCGGCGGGTCGTGATGCCGGAGGGCTGCGTGCAGCCCGCGATGTTACCGAACATCAATGCAGCGACCGCACGCGTGCTTGACCGGATCGGCATCGAGGTCGTGCGGCCGCCGGGCCGCTCCGGCTGCTGTGGCGCCGTCCGGCAGCACCTCGGTGACGGCCCCGGCGCGCTCGCGGAGGTCTATCGGAATATCGATGCGTGGTGGCCGGCGATCGAGGCCGGCGCCGAGGCGATCGTCATGAACGCCAGCGGCTGCGGCGTGATGGTCAAGGACTATGGACACATGCTGCAGGCCGATGCGCGGTATGCGGCCAAGGCAGCACGTGTCAGTGCGCTCGCCAAGGACGTGAGCGAAGTAGTTGCGCCGCTCGCCGCCGAGCTTGCACCGCAAATGACGCGCCGTGGCGCCAATCGCGTCGTGTTCCATCCGCCCTGCACGCTGCAGCACGGCCAGAAGCTGCCCGGCGTCACCGAGGAACTGCTGCGGACCCTGGGGGCGGAGTTGCTGCCGTTCAAGGAGCCACACCTGTGCTGTGGATCGGCGGGCACGTACTCCGTGCTGCAACCGGCGCTGGCCGGTCAGCTACGTGATCGCAAGCTCGCGAGCCTGGAAACGCCACGGCCCGACATGATCCTGTCGGCGAACGTGGGTTGCATCGCGCACCTGGCCAGCGGGACCCGAACGCCCGTGCGCCACTGGATCGAATGGCTTGACGCGTCGCTCGGCTGACCGGACGACCCTCGGCCGCGACTCCGCCGCTTCCGCGGGCGCCGGCCACTCGCTCTCCAGGGCTCCCGGTTCCGGCTCCGCCGCCGGCAACCGGCGCGGCCAGGCCGGGCGGCCCCGGTCATCTGCCGCCCGCTGATCGCGCCGCCTCCGCCGCTTCCCGGCGGCCCGGATCGACGAGCAGCCACGCCCCGGCGGCTACCAGAGCGAACACCGTGCCCGTCACGAAAGCCGCGTTCCACGCGCCGGCCCCCGACAGGGCGCCTACGATCGGCTGCGTGATCACGCCGCCAACGTTGCCGCCGGTATTCAGGACACCGGTCGCGGCTGCGGTGTCCTGGCGAGCGACGCGCATCGTCGCCGCCCAGTAGGCGCCCTCGTTGACCTCCACCGCGCAGAACGCAAAGGTGAGCGCGGCCACGGCCGCGTAGGGAGTGGTCACGGTAATCGTTACGAGCAGCAGCACGCCCGCGATCGGCAGCGTCACGAGCGGCACGAGCGCGTAGCCCCAGCGTACGCCCAGGCGCTGCGCCAGCCAATCGGACACGTAGCCGCCGATGCCGGCGCCGACGCCGGCACCGATCCACGGCACGGCGCCGACGAGTCCGCTCTCGAGGCCGCTGAAGTGGCGCACCTGCACCAGGTACAGGAATGACCAGAAGCTGATCAGATAGAACGCGTAGTTCATCGACAGGTAGGAGAAGGCCAGCAGCAGGACGTCGCGATCCCCCATGATCGAAAGCAGGCGACGCAGAGTGAGCGGCGGGGCCGCTGCGTTCCCGCCGCCGTCGAGCTCGGCGAGCTCCGCGGCCGTGACCTTCGGGTGTTCGCGGGGCTTGTCGCGCCCGTACCAGGCCCAGCCCGCAGTTAAAAGTGCAACGGGCAGCCCCACCCACAACAGCGCGCCCTGCCAGCCGAATGATTCGGTGAGCACCACGATGAATACCGGCGTCACGGCCCCGCCGAGATTCATGCCCGCGGTCTGCAGGCCGTTGGCCATGGCCCAGCGCTTCGCCGGAAACCACTCCTGCAGCACCGCCGCGAATACCGGGAATAGCGGTCCTTGCGACAACCCGAGCGTCGCCTGCGCTATCAGCAGCGCGAGGAACAGCGCATTTCCGGCCAGCACGATCGGAGCCAGCGGCGTTGCCAGCGTCGCGATCAGGCCGACGACGCCGACGCCGACGTACATGATGCGCGCGCCGAAGCGCTGGCCGAGGATGCCGCCCGGCAGCTGGGCGATCGCGTAGGCGGTCGTGAACGAAGCACTCAGCCACCCGATCTGCATCTGGCTCAGATGCAGTGCCGGCATGATGTTTTCGGCGGCGACCGCGATGCTCTGGCGCTGGATGTACGACAGCATCGCGAACCCGAACATGTACGCGAAGATCCACCAGCGGACGCGGATGCGGGTGCCAAGGAGCGGCATCACGAGTCCTTTGGAGCCGAAGGCGGCATTGGGTCGGTGTCAGCCTCGAAGCTTCAGGCCGCGCGGGTCGTACGGGGCCTCGGGGAGAATCCGCGCCGGCCGAAGCTCGCCGACCACGTGGACCTCGAGCGGTACGGGGTTCTCGGCAATCGCCCGGTCGAGGTAAGCAAGCGCCAGGCTCTGCCGTACGTGATGGCCAAAGGCACCGGAGGTCACGAAGCCGACGCGGCGGCCGTCCGCCCACACCGGCTCAAACCCCGTCGCGTCCGCATCGCTCGCCTCGATCGCGAGCAGCGCGAGGCGCTGCGAGGGGCCCGCTTCGCGTTCCTTCAGCGCGGCGTCCCGGCCGATAAACGCGCCCTTGTCGAAGGCGATGAACCGATCAAGTCCGGACATCGCCGGCGTGTACGACTGCGCGAACTCGAGCGACCACACGCCGTAGCCCTTCTCAAGCCGCAGGCTGTCCTGGGCACGCATGCCGATCGGCCGCAGCCCGAGGTCGGCCCCCTCGCGCACCAGTGCATTCCACAGCGCACGCTGTTGGATTGCCGGAACTGTGATCTCATAGCCGAGTTCGCCGGTGAGCGACAGGCGCGCGACGATTGCCTGCGTAAGACCGACATCCATGCGGCGGAAGCTGAGGAACGGCAGCGCCGCGTCCGCGACGTCCTCGCGGGCGAGCCGCGCGAGCAGCTCCCGCGAGCGCGGTCCCGACAGCGAGAAGCCGAGCCAGCTCTCCGAGAGGTTGTCGATCCGCACGCCGGACCGGGGCAGATGGTCGCGGAACCACCGCAGGTGCCACTCCTGCAGGTAATACGAGCCCACCAGCCAGAATCGGGTCGCGTCGAGCCGGCTCACCGTGAGGTCACCCATCAGCCGGCCCGCGGGGCTCAGCATCGGCGTGACGCGAATCCGACCGATCGCCGGTATGCGGTTCGCTAGCAGCCGGTCGAGCCAGGTCTCCGCGCCCGGCCCCGACACCTCGTACCGGGCGTAGACGGCGGCGTCGAGCAGGCCGGCCGCGGAGCGGGTGGCGGCGACCTCGGCTGCGACAAAATCGTCCGCGTCCGAACGGCGCGCGGAGGGCGTCTCCACGAAGTCCGCTCGCCCCGGCGCGAAGTACTGCGGGGTTTCCGTGCCCCACACCACGCCAAACCGGGCGCCCGCGGCTGCCTGCAGGTCGTAAACCGGCGCGGTCTTGAGCGGGCGACCCGCCGGCAGCTCCTCGTTCGGGTAGGCGAGCACGAAGCGCCGCGCATAGAACTGAGCCGTCGTTTCCCGGAGGTACGCGTCGTTGCTCGCAAAGGCGCCATAACGCGCAACGTCCATGCCGAAGACGTCGGCGCCGGGGTCGCCGTCGACGATCCAGCGCGCCAGCACGAGGCCGATGGCGCCGCCCTGCGAGAAGCCCGACATGCAGCCGCACGCCGTCCAGTAGTTGCGCAGCCCCGGCACCGGGCCGACGAGCGGGTTGCCGTCCGGCGTGAACGTGAACGCCCCGTTGACCCAGCGGCGGATTCCGGCAGTTGCGAGCGACGGGAAACGCCGGAAGCCGATGGCCAGTTCCTCGCTGATGCGATCGATCTCCTCCGGGATCAGGTCCATCCCGTAGTCCCAGTCGGCCCCCTCAGTCTTCCAATGGCGTGGATTGCGCTCGTAGACGCCAAGCAGCACACCCTTGCGCTCCTGCTGCAGGTATGTGAAGCCCTCGAGGTCGGTCACGCACGGCATTTCGTCCTTGCGCGCCACCAGTTCCGGCAGGTCCTCGGTGACCAGGTAGTGATGCTGCATCGGCGTCAGCGGCAGGTCGACGCCCGCCATCCGCCCGACGCGGCGCGCCCACAGACCGGCGGCATTGACGAGGTGCTCCGCCGTGACCGTGCCGTGCTCGGTGTCGAGGCGCCAGTGTCCGTCGGGCAGCGCGGTCAGCGCCAGCACGCGGTTCCGCAGGATGATGTCGGCACCGCGCTTTTTCGCAGCCCCGGCGAAGGCATGCGTCGCGCCGTGCGGATCGACGGCGCCTTCGTGCGGGTCGAACAGGCCGCCACGGAGCCCGGCCGGATCGACGATCGGGCAGTCGGCGACGATCTCCTCGGGGCTGGCGAGCCGAGTGCCAATCCCCAGCGTCTGGTACAGGGCCCATTCGGCCTTCAGCCACTCCCAGCGCGCCGGCGTCGTTGCGAGGCTGTAGCCGCCCGGCATGTGCATGCCGACGCTCTGGCCGCTCTCCTTCTCGATCTCCTTGTAGAGGTTGATCGTGTACGCCTGGAGCGCGGCGATGTTCGGATCATCATTGAGCGCATGGAATCCGCCTGCGGCGTGCCAGGTCGAGCCGACGGTGAGCTCGGCGCGCTCGATGAGCGCGATGTCCGCCCAGCCGAGCCGGGCGAGCTGATAGAGCACGCTGGTGCCGACGATGCCGCCGCCGATGACGACGACCCTGTAATGAGTCTTCACGCGCTTCCCCACGCCGCGAGCGGCACATTATGCCCCGCGGCGGGTGCCGCCCGCCCGGGCCTTCCGTACCGGGCTGTCGGAAACCCGGCCCGCCGCCAGCCGGGCGTGGCGTGTATGCTTGCCGCCATTCATCAAAGACACGTCGGTCCACCCGCGACGGCACGCCTCGATGGCTCCGCCGGGACTGACCGCGAGAGGTGCGCCGGTGAAAGGGCCCGAACCGCGCTACTCTGCCTGGGCGCTGTTGCGCGCGCGTCTGGCGGGCGCGGGCTACTGGCGGCCGCTGTGGAGCGGCCGGCGGCTCCAGGAAGCCTACGACGTCGTCGTCGTCGGTGCCGGCGGACACGGGCTCGCGACGGCCTACCATCTTGCGCGCGACCACGGCATCCGCCGGGTCGCGGTGCTCGAAAAGCGCCTGGTTGGCTACGGCAGTGTCGGGCGCAACACGACGATCGTGCGTTCGAACTACCTGCTCCCCGAGAATCACTATTTCTACGAGGACTCGCTGCGGCGCTGGGAGCGGCTGTCGCACGACCTCAATTACAACGTGATGTACAGCCCGCGCGGCATCGTCGACCTCGCGCTGTCGGACGGGGAAATGGTCGGGCTCGCCCGCCGGGGCAACGCGATGCGCCTCGCCGGCATCGATGCAGAACTCCTCGACCGGCGCGGCGTGCTCAGGTTCGCCCCGGAGCTCGCCACCTCCAGTCCGCGTCGGTTCGACATCGTCGGGGGCCTCCTGCAGCGCCGCGGCGGCACGGTCCGGCACGATGCGGTTGCATGGGGTTATGCGCGGGCAGCAGCGGCGCTCGGCGTCGACATCATCGAAGACTGCGAGGTCACCGGCGTGCGCACCGAGGGCAGCGTCGCGACCGGCGTCGAGACGAAACGCGGCTACGTCAAGGCCGACCGCATCGTGTTCGCGGTGGCGGGCCATACCGGCGCGATCGGCGAAATGCTCGGCGTGCACCTGCCGATCGAGACGCACCTGCTGCAGGCGATGATCACCGAGCCGGTGAAGCCGCTCATAGGCTCGGTGTTGGTGTACGTCTACCCGCACGGCGAGTGCTACGTGATGCAGTCGGATCGCGGCGGCGTATTGATGGGTGGGTTTATGGACGGCTTTCCGTCCTACACCCAGGAAGGCCAGTGGTTTCGGCTCGAGGACGTCGTGCAGAGCGCGGTGGCACTCCTGCCGCAGATCGGCTCGCTGCGGATTCTGCGCCAGTGGGCCGGCGTTCAGGACATGACGATGGACGGCAGCTTCATCATCGACCGGATCGGCTACGACAACGTGTTCCTGAACGGCGGCTGGTGCTACGGCGGGTTCAAGACCATTCCCGCCTCGGGCGCCGCCTGTGCCACGCTCGTCGCGACCGGCACCGCGCCCGATCTCATTCGCGCGCACGGACTCACCCGCTTCGCGACCGGTCACCTGCTCGACGAAAGCGGCGGCGGCCCGTTCCCGGTGCGGCTGTGACGCGCCTGACGTGTCCGTTCTGCGGGCCGCGGGATCTCGAGGAGTTCCTGTTCCACAAGACCCTGGCCGAGCCCGGTGCGAGCGCCTACGCGCAGGTCTACGAGCGCGCGAACCGGCCCGAGGACAGCCTCGAGCACTGGCAGCACGTGCACGGCTGCCGCGCCTGGCTGCTGATTCGCCGCAATCCATCGACGGGACAGGTGCTCAAGCTCGAGCTGCTGGGCGGGGGCGGGGCATGAGTCCCGCGAAGATTCGCGTTGGCTCGCGGCTGGTCTCTGCACCGGTCCGGTTCTCGTTCGACGGCCGGCAGTACACTGGCCAGCGCGGCGACACGGCCGCCTCGGCGCTGCTTGCGCACGGAGTGCGATTCCTCGGCCGCAGCCTCAAGTACCGCCGCCCGCGCGGCCTGCTGGCCGCGGGGCCGGAGGAGCCGAATGTGCTGCTCACCGTGGGCAACAGACCGGCGGTCATTCCGAACGTACCGGCGCCACAACTCGTGCTCAGCGACGGACTGGTGTTCCGCAGCCAGAACCGCTGGCCGTCACTGCGCTGCGACCTGGCATCGCTGCTGCAGGCTGGCGGCGGGTTCTTTGGCGCGGGTTTCTACTACAAGACATTCATGTGGCCGTCGTGGCGAAGCTACGAGCCGATCGTCCGCAATCTCGCCGGCCTCGGCGAGGCGCCGGGCGCTGCCACGGTGCCACCGCCGGCGATCGAGCATCTGTCCTGCGATGTGCTGGTCGGTGGCGCCGGGCCGGCGGGCCTCGCCGCGGCGCTGGCCGCGGCCCGTGCCGGCGCCCGGGTCGTGGTCTGCGAGCGCGAGCCCGAGTGCGGCGGGGAGCTCGAGTTCGAGGGCGGCACGATCGACGGCCGTCCCGGCATGGAGTGGATCGCGACGGTCACGGCCGAGCTCGCGCGTCGCGGGGCGAGGATTCTGACCGACACGGCCATCGTGGGCGGCTCCGGCGGCCTGCTGATCGCGCACGCCGAGCCGGGCGGGCTCGCCGGTCACAACAGGATCTACCGCATCCGGCCGCAGCGCTTCGTGATCGCGATGGGCGCAATCGAGCGTCCGATCGCGTTCGTCGACAACGACCGGCCGGGGGTCATGCTGGTCGGCGCCGCGGAGTGCTATCTCGCCCGGTACGGCGCCGCCGCCGGCAACAACCTGGTCCTGTTTGGCAATCACGATCGACTGTACGCCGCGGCCGCACGCTTCCTCGCCGCCGGGCTGCGCGTGCGGGCGATCGTCGACTCGCGCACCGAGTTCGCGATGGCTGACGGCGGACCGGCGGCGAGCGGACTGCGCGCGGAGCTGCAGCGCGGCGGCATCGAATGCCTGCTGGGCTACGCGGTGCTCGCGGCCGAAGGCCGGATCGCCGTGCGTGGCGCGCGCGTTGCGCCTCTTGCCTCGCCACACGACGAGCGGCACATCGATTGCGACGCGATTCTGGTGAGCGGCGGCTGGTCGCCCGCGGTTCATGCCGGCCTTCACGAGGGCGGCAAGCGCCGCTTCGCCGACGGTACGGCCGCGTTCATCGCGGCGGCGCAACCCGAGTGGCGGGCCAGCGTCGGTGCGAGTAACGGCGTGCTAGAACTCGCAGCTGCAGTCGCGGACGGCTTTGCGGCCGGCGAGCGGGCGGCGCGCGCGAGTGGCGCGACCGGCGGCGCCGGGCCGGCCCCGGTCGCACAGGGCGACGGACCACCGCGGCTCGCCCCGTTCTGGAGCTCGCCGGCGTCGCCAGATCAGGAGAAGCGGCAGTTCGTCGACTTCCAGAACGACGTCACGGTGGCAGATCTTCGGCAGGCGCTCGCGGAAGGCTTCATCGACATCGAGCACATCAAGCGCTACACGACGCTCGGCGTCGGGACGGAGCAGGGCCGGACCGGCGGCGTGCTCGGTGCGGCGATCGTCGCGGAACTCAAGCGCGAAACGTTGCTCGCGGTCGGCACGAGCCGCACGCGGCCGCCGTACCATCCGGTGACGCTCGCGGCAATCGCCGGCCATCGCGTCGGGCAGCAGCTGCGGGTGCTGAGACGCACGCCGCTGCACGAGTGGCACGAGGCTCACGGCGGCGTGCTCGAGCCCGCGGAGTTGTGGATGCGCACGCGCTACTACCGTGCGAACGGCGCCGATGCTTTCACTGCTGGCGTGGCCGAGGCGGCACGGGTACGGGCGGCCGGCGGTGTTCTCGACGGCTCAACGCTCGGCAAGATTGAGATCGCCGGCCAGGATGCGGCGGCCTATCTGGACCGGATGTATCTGACCAGGGCGAGCACGATCAAGGTAGGGCGCAGCAGGTACATGGTCAACCTGCGCGAGGATGGCATGGTGCTGGACGACGGCATCGTGCTGCGGCTTGCCGATGACCGGTATCTCGCGACGACGAGCTCGGGGCACGCAGGGCACATGCTCGCGCACTTCGAACACTACGCCGATACGGAGTGGGGCAGCAGCGAGCTCGCGCTCACGGACGTGACCGAAGCCTGGGCCGTCATCGTAGCCGCGGGCCCGACGAGCCGTGAGACGCTGCGGGTCGTACTGGGCGCGGCCTGGCACCCGGAGCTCGAGCGACTGACGCACATGGACTTTGCGACCGGGAGCTGGCACGGCCGCGAGCTCAGGGTGCTGCGGGCGAGCTTCTCCGGCGAGCTGGCCTTCGAATTGCACTGTCGACCGGCGATCGCCGTGCGCCTCTGGCAGGCGCTGGTCGATGCCGGTCTTGAGCCGTATGGTCTGGAGGCGCTCGACATCCTGCGGGTCGAGAAGGGCTACCTCGTGAGTGCTGAGCTGAACGGGCAGACGACGCCGTACGACCTCGGCATGGAGGGTCTCGTGAAGCTGGGCAATCCCTGCGTCGGCCGGGCGCTGCTCGACCGGCCGGCGTTCCACGAGACCTCGCGGCCGCGGCTCGTGGGACTCCGGGCCGCCGACGGCAAGGCGCGCATTCTGGGCGGCGCGCAGATCACGACGGCCGCCGCGCCGAGCGTCCCGGTCGGCCACATCACCTCGAGCGCCTACAGCCCGGCGCTGCGCGAATGGGTCGGTTTGGCGCTCGTCGCTCGCTCGCTCGCCGCGGAAGGCACACAGCTGGTGGCCCGCGATCCTCTGCGCGGCGGCGACACCCCGGTGCGGGTCAGCCCTCTGGTGCACTTCGATCCGGGCGGCGAGCGGATGAAATCGTGAGCGCCGATCACAACGCACAGGGCGCTGATCAGTGCCGGATCGACGGTCCGAGGACGGAGCCCGTGCTCGAGTTCAAGTCGTTCACGTATCCGCTGGTGGGCGGACCGGGCGTGGATCTTGCGGTAACGCCCGGCGCGATGCGCCGCGACGCGGCCGGTCGGGCGACGCTGCTGCACTTCGCACCCGGGCGCTTCCTGCTGCCGGCACCGACGCCCGACCTCGCGCGGCAGCTCGATTCGCTGGCGCAGGCCGGCGTGGGCGTTACGTTCGACGTCGACGGCAAGTGGCGTGAACTGACGATCACCGGATCGGGCGTCCATCGGCTGCTGTCATCCGGAGCCGACGTGGCTGCAGTGCTCGCGCACCGGGAGTGCGCTGCCCTGTATCTGTTCGATTGCCCCGTGGTGCTCGCGCGCCGGGCCGATGGTTTCGATGTGTGGGTTCAGGCGAGCTACGCGACCGATTTTCGGGAAACGCTCGACCGGATTCGCCGACAGCGCTAGGCCCGAATGGCCGCGCGGCGCGATTGGCAAGACCGCATCGCGCTAGGGGAAGAACCAGAGAAAGCCAACGGAGCTGAAATTCAGGTTACCGCCCGAAGCCCGAAGCTGCTCGAAGTCAAGGCGCACGCCAAATGCCCCGGCCTTGATCTGGGCGCCGGCGCCCCAGGCGAATTCGGACTCCGATCGACTGAACCCTTCGCACGAGACTCCCGCCGCGCACGCGCTGTATCCGGGGCCCAGGCTCACGTTTGCGCGCTGCTGGACGTTCGACAGGCCCGCCTTTCCATACACATCCAGGTACGGAAGCGGCAGGGGCAGGTACCCGAGGCCGAATACAGCTGGCCCGCTGGCCTGCGAGTCAACCCGGCCGAAGCTGCTGAAGCTGTGCGGACTCCCGAAGTCGACGTATTCCACTTCCGCTCCGAACAGGCTGGTCGGCCGCAGGCCGAACAGTGCCTTCCAGCCGGTGTCATGAGCACTGAAGCCAAGCGAGTCGACATTGATCTGGGATTGTCCGACCCCGAAGCCGACATAGGCCCCAAGTCCCTCGTCCGCGCAGGCCGAGCTGAGCGGCACGGCGCAGGCAAGCGTCGCCAACAAGAGACACGAGACGCGGTTGCGCAACACTGTGAGCTCCTTATCCGACCCGTTAACGTTCGGGGGCACCGGCGGTTGACGTTTGGGCACAGCTTGTACGGCGTGCCAACTCCCGCCCGCCACCGTCGCCGGCGCGGCACCAATCGTAGCAGGATGCTTGCGGTGGCAGGCTATCGGATCGCAATAGCCCGCGAGAGTTCCCGTCGCCGATCCGCGGCGCGCAGCGGGCTCACTGATCGTGAATCCCGGCCGGCGGTTCCCAACCGCAGGACCCGACCGCCGTCCCGCTGCGCTGTCGGACGGATCGCCATCCGGAATGCATCATCGCCGCGCGGGCGCGACGCGCTCACGGCTTGCGCCGCTACGCGCGCCGCGACCCGCGCTCGAATCCGACCGCTAGAGTCCGCACCGGCTCTGGAGCGAGTTCGCGTCGAATCAGCTCTGACCGCTACCCGCAGCGCTGCGAGAGGCGTGCAAGGCGCTCAGCCCCGGGTTGTTGAGCTTGCGCACGGTCGTCGCGACCGCTTCCTCGACGCAGTGGTCGTAGGTCGTGGATACGCGCGTGCCGGTGAGCAGGCGCTCGGGCTCGCAGTACTGCTTCGCAGCGCCGCGGATGCGCTGGTAAAGCGTCGCGACGCCGGCGGGTGTCGAGAGGTTGAGGTCGCTATACGCGATGCGAATTCCCGGTGCATCGACCGCGGCCATGGGTGCGACGCACGGCAGGCACACAGCGGCAGTGGCGGCCAGGGCCGGGAGTAGTCGGGACAGACGGACTGACATACGGGATTCCTTCTGGTCAGGGTTATTCGCGGCAATGTTCAGCATAGGCGCCGGAGCAGGCCCGAGATCACACCTCGTCGCGCAGCGGCCGCGCTTCGGCGCATCCAGGGCACGGCAATTGGACGCGCCCGATGCCCGCACGGTTTGAATCGCTGCTCGGCGCGCGCGGGTCCGCTACACTCGGCAGACTGGCTTGCTGCCCGGCGGTGGAGGCGCGGACATGGAGATAACTGGTGGTTGCCTTTGCAGGGCCGTGCGCTATCGCTGCACGGCGGAGCCGATCACCACGCGCGTGTGCTGGTGCCGGCTGTGCCAGTACCTCGGTGCCGGGGGCGGAACCGTCAACCTCTGCTTTCCGGCGGACGCTGTGACTGTCGAAGGCCGGACCGCGGACTACTCGAGTGTCGCCGACAGCGGCAACATCATGCATCGGCGGTTCTGTCCGACCTGCGGTACGCCGCTGTTCAGCAGCGCCGAGGCGCGGCCGCACCTGCTGTTCATTCGCGCCGGCACGCTCGACGACCCGGAAATTGCGAAGCCCGCGATGACAATCTGGACGGCAGCGGCACCGAGCTGGGCCTGCTTCGACAGCGCGCTGCCGTCGCTCGAGGGCCAGGCGCCGCCGGCCGCACCTGCGGCGCGTTAAGCGCCGCGAGCGTGGCGTGCAGTCCAAGCCAGCTCGGTGAGCCGGCTCGTCCCGGCGCTCGGGCCGAGCGGTCAGAGTGATCGCGGCGTTTGCGTGCGCCGCCGCTGCACAGGCGGTCAGCGTCGTTAGTTCCGTCACACCGGCACTGGCCGAATTGGCCTGCGGGCGGCCATGCAGTATCGTTCGAGCCCCATCGCCCTCAAACCGGAGTCGCCGCCATGAAGCTCTACTGGTGCCCGAAGACGCGCGCCGTGCGCGCCGTCTGGATGCTCGAGGAACTAGGAGTTCCCTACGAGCGCGTGTTCATCGACATCCGGGATCCGGCTGCAAAGGCGAATGCCGCATTCCGCGCCGTGTCGCCGATGGGCAAGGTGCCTGCGCTCGAGGACGGCGCAACGCGTCTGTGGGACTCGGGCGCGATCTGCGCCTATCTCGCCGACAAGCACCCCGACGCCGGACTGGCCCCCGCGATCGGGAGCCCCGACCGCGGCGCATACCTGCAGTGGCTGCTGTACACGAACTCGGTCATCGAACCGGCGATGGCCGAGAAGTTCAGCAGCGCCCAGCCGAGCGCTGTCGCGCACGGCTGGGGCAGCTTCCCGCTGATGCTCGATGTGCTCCGCGACGGGCTCGCGCGCGGCCCGTGGGTGCTGGGAGCGCGTTTCTCGGCGGCCGATGTGCTGCTCGGCACCTCATGCAACTTCATGCGGCAATTCAAGATTCTCGAGAACGAGCCCGGCCTGTTCGCCTATACCGATCGTTGCATGGCCCGCCCCGCGTTCCAGCGTGCCACCGCCCTCGACGTGCTGTAAGAGCCCGCGCGACGAAAGCCGCGCGGCAGCGAAATCCGTCGGTGTCGGGGAACCGGGAAGAGCGGCGCTGGCTGACAGGAGATGACAGCGATTCGCGCGCGCATGGATGGCGCGGCGTGTGCCGCTACGGCGCTGGCGAGCGCGGTGGCGATTCCTCGAGAAGCCTCGCCAGGTAGGGTTTCCAGACCGCAGCCCAGGTGTGCGTTCCGTGGCCGCGCGTCTGCGCGCTCGTCGGGAGCAACACAAAGTGGCCGTGCCTGAGGCGCTTCGCCTGCGTCTCGGCGATTCCAAGCTCCGGCGGATTGATGAAGTCATCGGCCGAGTTGATCCACATCACCGGCGCGCGAATCTCCTCGAGGCGGCCCGATGGGTCGTAGTCACGCGACGCGCTGACCTGGTAGAGAAGGTCGTTCGCATCGAGCGCCGCCAGCGAGGCCTTGGTGTACTCCGCGACCCGCTGGTCCGCAGCGTCCCGGGTCGGCAACAGCGCCTGCAGATACAGTGGCGCGCTTCCGGCAATCGACAGCAGGTCGGAGGCCGTGCGCAGCGCCGCCAGTGGTTCGTCCTTGTACTCTCCGCCCATCCACGCCGGATCCTCCCGGATCGCGTCGATGAGCATCCGCCGCCACATCCGGTTGCGGCCAGCGATCTGCACGGGCAGGCACGCGAGCGGCATCAGCGCGTCCATGAAGTCGGGATACGTCTCGCCCCACATGAAGCTGTGCATGCAGCCCATCGAGGTACCGAGAATGAGGCGCAGGTGATCGACCTTGAGCGCCTGGGTCACGAGGGCGAACTGCGCCGCCACCATGTCCGCATATGCGTACGCAGGGAAGCGCGCATGGCTCCCGTCACTCGGCTTCGACGACTTGCCGTGACCGATGCCGTCCGGAAGGATCACGAAATACTTGGCGAGGTCGAGCAGCTGACCGGCGCCGAACAGCTCATCGGCGAACTGCGGCCGCAGGAACTGGTGCCCGTCGCCGCCGGTTCCATGCAGGAGCAGCACGGCGTTGGTGACGTGGCCCCTGGCGTCCCGGGCGGGCGTCCCGAGTGTCATGTAGTGCAGCCGCAGCTCGGGGAGCGTCTCGCCGGACTGGAAGTGCATGTCACGGAGGACGAAGTCTCCTTCGCGGATTGGCCAGGTCGTCTCGGCCGCGGTCGCGCCGATGCTCGCGAGGACCAGAAGGAGCCATCCGAGCACACGCTGCCCGCAGGCGCGAGCCGGTCGTCGCGGCCGCGCCGAGGCGTTATCGCTCACCGAACCCCCGCGCGCCGTCCGTGAAGCGGGACCCGTCCCCCAAGTCGTCGCATGAACCACCGTAGTCAGCCCTCAGCGCCATGGTCTGGCCGCACCGCCCACTTTAGCGCGCTCACCCGGGGGGTGGCTGCGCCTGTTCCGGCCGGTGCCCGGGCCGACAGTGCCAACGCTGGCCGGGACGCCGGCGTACAGGCATTGACATCGGTCGATTCTGGACTGCACGGTCTGATAAAGGCTAGGATTCATGGCGAGCCGGCGTTTTGGGGGGGCTGGATGAGCGACATCGTCGACCTCGTCAGCAACGCGTTGCGCCGCAAGCTGCTGCAGTCCGGTGCGCGGTCGCTGAGCGACGCCGAATGGCACCTGCTGCGCGTCAGCCATCTGCTGAACGCAATCGAGGACTCGACGCTCGACCGGTTGCTGGCGGATTCCCCGCTGACCGAGCTGCTCGCACTCGCCGCCGCCCTCGACGCGATCGAGGCACCCGAAGCGGCGCGCAGCATCCGCCGGGCGACCACGGACCTTGGCGCGGCCAATGATCCCGGGCTCGGACTGGAGCGCGCCGACACCGTGACAGCGATTGCGCTCACCCTTGGCGAGCGACTGGGGCGGATGCGCGCGGGCATTGAGCAGCAGCTGCTGGAATACGCCTTTCGCCAGCGTGAGCCGGAAGTCGAGGAGCTGGTATCGCGGTGACAGCACGAGCCCGGTGGCCGTTCGCGGCGGTCGTGGTTGAACAACAGGCCCGCGCCTGCCGATAGACCCGGCGGTAGCCGGCCAACCGCGACCCAGCCTGTGCGCCGGGGTCTGGCCGCCCTCAGTCCGACCTCGCTGTATGCCCATGGTGGTTTTGCTGGCCCGCCTCGCACTGCTGCTGCCTGGCGCGGAAGGAATCTACGTCCCGGGTGCCGGCAGCGGGCGGGCCGAGCTGACCCGGCATCTCGCCGAGCATGAGGCGATCGGCTACCCGAGGTCCGAATGAACGACCATCCTCCAGTTGCTGCGCGTGGCGCATCGACGACCGACGTGCGGGCCGGGATGGAGCTCGACGAACGGCGGTTGATCGAGTACCTCGTGGCGCACGTGCCGGGATTTACCGGGCCGCTGAGCGTCAGGCAGTTCAAGGGCGGGCAGTCGAATCCGACGTATCTGCTCGGCACGCCTGGACGGCGTTACGTGCTGCGCCGCAAGCCGCCCGGCACGCTACTCGCATCCGCCCACGCCGTCGATCGCGAGTACCGGGTCATCCGGGCGCTCGGGGAGGGGAGCGAGGTGCCAGTACCCCGCGCCTATGCCCTGTGTACCGACGACGCCGTGATCGGGACGTGGTTCTACGTCATGGAGTATGTCGAGGGACGGATCCTGTGGGATCCGGCCCTGCTCGAGGTCGAGCCCGCCGCGCGCCGGGCCCATGCGTTCGCCCTCGCCGCCACCCTGGCCACCCTGCACCGTGTCGACCCGCTGGCCGTCGGCCTCGGCGACTTCGGCAAGCCCGCCGGTTACATGGCTCGCCAGATCGCGCGCTGGTCGAAGCAGTACACCGAGGACACGGCCGCGGGCCGCGTCGATTCCATGGACCGACTGATCGAATGGCTGCCGCAGCATCTGCCGGCAGTCGAGCAGCCTGCAGCCATCGTGCACGGCGACTATCGCGTCGACAATGTGATCTTCGATCCGCGGGAGCCACGCGTGCTCGCGGTGCTCGACTGGGAGCTGGCGACCCTCGGCGACCCGCTCGCGGATTTTGCCTATCACCTGATGCTGTATCGCCTGCCGACGCTATCGATTCCCGGGCTGCTCGGCCGCGACCTTGCGGCCCTCGGACTGCCGACCGAGCAGGAATACGTCGCCCACTACTGCGAGCGCGCCGGACGGGCGCGAATCGACGACCTCGAGTTCTACCTTGCCTTCTCGATGTTCCGGCTGGCCGGGATATTTCACGGGATCTGTGGCCGCGTCGCGCGCGGTACGGCCGTCAGCGAAAAGGCCCGCGACTACGCGCGGCACGTGAGGACCGTCGCCGACTGCGCCTGGCAGCAGGCACAGTCGATCGGCTGAGCGACCGGTATGCCCCGGAGCATCGAGACTGCAAGATCTGCACGCAGCGTCGCTGCGCGGCGTGCGCCCGCTGCGTGGTAGGATTTTGTCGCAACGGCCGCGGCCCGCATGGGGCGGCGGCCGGCAGCTTCCCATTTGCAACCGCCGCAAGCCGAGAACCCTATGAATTCGCGCTGGATCGATGTTCGCTCAGCTGACAACAGGAATTTCGGGGCGTTCGTGGCCACGCCGCCGACCGGTACGGGGCCCGGGATCCTGCTGATTCAGGAGATCTTCGGAGTCAACGAGCACATCCGTGGGGTTGCCCAGCAGTATGCGCTCGATGGATATACCGTTCTCGCGCCGGACCTGTTCTGGCGCACGGAGCCGCGCCTCGATCTTGGTTACGGCCAGGCCGACTTCGCCAAGGGCTTCGACATCATGCAGAAGACCGATTTCACCAAGGCGGTGCAGGACCTAGGTGCCGCGGCGGGCGCGCTGCGGGCACTGCCGGAGTGCAAGGGCAAGATTGCCTCGCTCGGTTACTGCATGGGCGGGCTGCTCTCCTACCTGACTGCGGCGAGCGGCGCCGTCGATGGCGCGGTCTGCTATTACGGCGGTGGCATCGGGGACCAGCTCGGCGTGGCCGGCAAGGTGCAGGTGCCGATCCTGTTCCACTTCGCGGCGAAGGACCAGTACATACCGCTGAGCGCGGTCGAGGCCGTGCGCCGGGCCTTCGCGTCGCACCGCTCGGCAGCCGTGCATCTGTACCCGGATGTCGACCACGGCTTCAACTGCTGGGGCCGGCCGATGTACAGCCAGAAGGCAGCGGCTCTCGCGCACGGGCGTTCGCTCGAGTTCCTGTCAGCACTGTAGCGTCCGGCCGGGAAGCCGGCGGTGAATCGCCGGCGCGGCGGTGTGCGCGACCGTCAGGCCGCCGGCCAGCGGCCGTTGCCCGCGCGCATGAACTGCGGCGCAATCCGAATGTCGCAGGCGGTGCGGATGGTCGCATCGCGCGCGGGATCGATGATCGACGGATAATGCGAGGCCATGATCTCGCGCACGCGTGCGCGTGCGGCGGTCATGAGCTCGGGTGATCCCCGGTACTGCCACTCCGAGAGCGAGGAGCGGTCGCCGACCCTCGGATACAGGTACTCGGTCTGCATCAGCGACAGGGTCTGCTCGGCGCCGAGGTAATGACACGGACCGAGCACGGTCTTCTCGATGACCTCGTACGACAGCGTTTCGTCGGTCACCTCGATGCCGCGGAGCGAGCGCTGCACGGCGCCGAGCAGGTCGTTGTCCATCACCATGGACTCGAGCGAACAGCCAAACAGGCTCCCCATCATCCCGGCGCACTCGCAGATCATGTTGCTGCCC
>Ga0181521_10001946_pt1 | contig 25088 bp, 20 predicted proteins | sample PEATcosm2014_Bin_32_FD_119764 | JGI IMG/M metagenome (GOLD analysis project Ga0181521, IMG submission 119764) | Peatland microbial communities from MTU Mesocosm Facility, Houghton, MI, USA - PEATcosm2014_Bin02_60_metaG | ecosystem: Environmental > Terrestrial > Soil > Wetlands > Peat | place...
AACTGGGCGGGACTTTGACTATTCCGGTGGCGACGGCACGAGTGCCTGGAATCGTTTTGGTGCACGGCCCCGGACCCAACGATCGTGACGAGTCGATTTTCGCCATCCGTATGTTCCAGGATCTCGCTGAAGGGTTGGCTTCACGGGGCTATGCCGTCCTTCGGTACGACAAGCGATCGAAGGTTTATGGCGAGGAAATGAGCGAAACGAGTTACACGATCGACGACGAGACGGTGGAAGACGCCACGCGGGCGATAGCGCTGCTCAGAAAGCAGCCGGAGATCGATCCGAACCGGATCTACGTGCTCGGCCACAGTCTGGGTGGTTACGCGAGCCCGCGAATCGCTGCTCGCGACCGCAAGCTGGCCGGCCTGATCCTGATGGCTGCCCCTGCCAGACCGGTCGAAGATGTGGCGTATGGTCAGACCGAGTACGTGCTGAACCTGAAAGGCGAGCCCGGCCAGAGTGAACAAGCCCGGCTCAACCAGCTGAAGGCGGAAGTGGACAAGGTCAAGAAGCTTGATCCAAAAGGAGACAACCCGCCCATCCTGCTTGGCCTGCCGACTGCCTGGTGGCTGAATGTGAAAGGATACGACCCTGGCGCGGAGGCGAAGCGGCTTGGCATACCGATGCTCGTTATGCAGGGCGAGCGCGACTTTCAGGTGACGATGAAGGATTTCGCTCTATGGAAATCGGCGCTCGGAGCGCGCGACACAATCACGTTCCACAGCTACCCTGCGTTGAATGACTTGTTCATAAAAGGGGAAGGCAAAGGTTCGCCTGCGGAGTACCACAATCCAGGTAACGTGGCGCCTGAGGTTTTGGACGACGTCGCAAGTTGGCTGAACGGCCAGAAACGTTGACCGGCTGACCGGAGACCGCGATGGACAGGGCACGGGGAACTTCCTACTCTACAAACGCAGGCGGACGCCTCGTTACTACAGCGGCGATACCCTTGGCTCTGGGGTGTCTTCTGGCCATTGCGGGCTCGCCCGGCCGGTCGCCTCTCCTGGTGGAGGCATCGGAAGACGTAAGCGCTCAGTTTATCGGTGCGCCGCGTCTGCAGTCTTTCGTCTGGGCGCAATGGGACGGGAAGTGGATTCTGATCGCCGGGCGCACCGGGGGATATCACGGAGTCGGCCAGGGTGACGTGGATTTTCCGCGGACGAAGGCCAACCTGCAAATCTGGGTCATCGAACCGCCGGCTTCAGGGCCGGCGAAAGTTTATAGTTTTCCGGTTGCCGATCTGCCCCCTTCGTTGAACCCGGTGAAGGACCAATGGGTGGCTACCAATCTTCTCCATTTTCAAGATAAGGACACTCTCTATCTTGTAGGTGGATACGGCCAGAATTCCGCCGGCGAAATGGTGACTTATCCGCTCGTTTCTTCGGTAAGCCTCCCGGCCCTGGTGGACGGCGTGATCCATGGCAAGGATACTTTCTCCAGCTCCATTGCGTGGGCGGAGTCGCCCCTGGTGCAGTCGACCGGCGGGCAACTGGTCAAGCTGGACGATGGGTTTTTCTATCTGATTGGCGGCCACGTCTTCATGGGTACTTACCGCGGTTTCGAGGCCGCGGACGAGAAAAATACGCCCAAGGCATCGCAAACATACCTTGGGGAGATTCGCAAATTGCGGTTTACTCGCGGCGGCTCCGGCAAACTCGCGGTTTCCCTGGAAAAGAGTTTCAAGGACCCGGAATTCGCAAGACGCGACCTTAACGCTGGGCTGACTATGCTTGAAGACGGCAAATCCCTCGGCGCCGCGGTCTACGGTGGAGTGTTCACGAAAGATCAGTTGAATTTCACTCGCCCCATCTTTATTAGCGCTGGGTCCGTTCCAAAGGTCGACGACAGCTTCGAGCAGAAAATGAGCGCGTATTCGTGCGCAACCATGCTTTTCTACGACCCGGAATCGTCTGGAATGTATACGACGTTCTTTGGCGGAATCAGCCGCTGGCGCTGGAACGGTGCCAAACGCCAGTTCGTGCAGGCGCCTGTGTTGGGAGATAAGACGAAGCAGACAGACTACCTCGACGGCATGCCGTGGATCGATGAAATCAGCACGCTGGTACGGAGCAAGGGAAAAACTATTGAGTTTGTCAAGCAGGACAGCCGGCTTCCCGGATATGTAGGGACCAACGCTGCTTTCCTGCCTGCCGCCGGATTGAAGAGAATACGCGAGGATGCTGAAATCTTCGATCTCCGCCAGTTCCGTGGGAAGCGTGTTTTCGCCGGATACATCTACGGCGGAGTTCGAGCCTTTCCGAAGCAGTTTCCCTATATGGACGGGTCGCCGGAATACACCTCGGGAAACGTCCCCACAAAGCCCAGCGATATGATCCTGAAGGTGTATGTTTCGGCCCCTTAGTAGAGCTTCTTACTTAGCCGCAGGCACGCGCCTGACAATCGCATTTCGCCCGATTGCGGGACAATGTCATCGGTTTTTTCGATAAGACGTATCCAACAATCGAATCCGGTGAAAAGCCGCCCGTAAATTGACTCCGCCAAGCGATAACTGTTATTATCGATGGCAAGTTGTTACCCCCTCATGTCCGGAGGGTGCGGCTCTTCGGTACCTGCGCGAAGTGTGCGTCCACCGTTAGGACACCAAACCTGCCTTGATTGTTGATCGATTCGGTTGCGCGCACAGTTAGCGCCTTTCCCCGGAGATCGTAAATTCCTCAATAAGGAGAATAAAGGTGCTCTTGACTGCTCATTCGCGTAGTGTCACCTCTCGTGCACTGCCAACACATGGAACCCGCGGCCTGATGATCGCGAAAAAGACTCGCTGCTCGATGGGCGCGGCCTTTATCGCTTTTGTCTTTGCAAACAATGTTCTGGCGCAATCTACGTTCGGTACATTTGTGGGCACTGTCCACGATCCGTCGGGAAGCGTCGTGGCGGAGTGTGTCGTCACTCTGACAAACACGGGTACATCGGCGCGGCGGTCCACTCTTACCGATAAAGAAGGAAACTACGTGCTGGTTAATCTTGAGCCTGGGACCTATGAAATCGTGATGCAGGCGCCAGGTTTTCAGGCGCTAACGTTCAAGAGTCTCGAGTTACTGTCCCGCCAGACAGTTCGCACTGACGGCAATCTCAGCCTGGCCGGTCAGGCCCAGTCGGTCGATGTGGACGCGGAGAGTGAAGCACCGATCACAACTGAGGTTTCGAGTATTGCGGAAACGAAGAGCGGCCGCGAATTGTTGGACCTCCCAATCGGAATCAGTTCGCGGGGGCTCGGATCCACAAGTGCGATATCCACTCTTACCACGCAGGCGGGCGTGCAAACGGACAGCGCGGGCAATATGTCCGTCGCAGGCGCGATACCAGCCATGCTCTCAGTCAGCGTCGATGGCATCAGCACGATGAGCGTCCGAAATGAAGCGCCTATCGCGGAGTTATTTCCGTCCTTTAACACCATCGCGGAGATCCGCGTCAGCGAGGTTAACAACGCAGCGGAGTACGGTGGAGTTAGCGACATTACCACCGTTTCCAAAAGCGGATCGAACGCCCTGCACGGCGGTGTCTTTGAAAACCTGCAGAATACCGATATGAATGCCCGCAACCCGTTCAGCGCCACCGTCTCGCAGGTGAAGATGAACAACTTCGGCGGATACGTGGGGGGCCCGGTGGTAATTCCGCACCTTTACCACGGCAAGGACAAGACGTTCTTCTTTGCGAGCTACGAAGGCCTCAGGTTGCCCCGCCAGCAGTTTATCGAAGAAAGCGTGCCGTCGCTTGCGTTACGGTCAGGCAATCTGTCCGCGTATTCGGGTGTCGTTACCGCTCTGAGCGGATCGGCTTTTCCTGGAAACCAGATCCCGCAGAGCATGATCTCGCCGGTGGCGCTCGCTACGCTGAATTATCTGTACCCCCTTCCAAATATTGGCTCGCCGAACGCGATCTCGAATAACTACGCCGTTAACTTCCCCACTCCCATTTCCAGCAACCAGGCCGACGTCCGGCTGGATCAGAATATTAACTCGAAACAGACCGTGTTCGTGCGCGGTACATACAAGCTGCGTGCCGTAACCAACGCTCCGCTCTCCACCGGAACGATTCTTTCCGGCGGGCTCCAGCAGCCGGAAATGGATTATGCCTTTACCGGAGCGCATAATTACGTCATCAGCCCCGCGCTGGTAAACGAGTTACGACTCGGCGTGACGGGCAACAGAATTCTCACCAGTAACGCAGCCAACTCCAACCTTCTCTTACAAGAGCTGGGAACACCCCTTCCCGATTCTCCCGGAGGCACCTGCACGCCGGTGTTTACGATTACGGGCTTTCAGGGGAGCGGTTCCACTTGCAATTCTGCCGCCTTTACTCAGACGAAGCAACTGCTCGACAACCTGACCTGGACTCGCGGATCGCACACGCTGAAATTCGGTGGCGATGTACGGCGGCTCTCCGCTTATTACAGTAACGTCTTTTCCAGCGACCGCATGGGCGAGTATACCTTTAATGGCTCGACCACGGGTCTGAATCCGTTTGCGGCATTCCTGCTCGGCATCCCCGACCGAACCATCATTGGCGAAGTGACTTCGCCCGACACCAATGCCCACTCGATCCACTATGCCACCTACGCTCAGGACGACTGGAAAGCTACCTCGCACCTTACGATCAATTTCGGAATGCGATGGGAGTATCACCCGCCTTTTGCGGATGCTTTTAACAACTACGCGGTCTTTCTCCCCAACACATATACCGTGATCAACGGCGTAACCGTCCACGGGTCGGTCGCCATTCCAGACCAGTTCGTTCCGCTTGTGAATCCGGTGTTCGCGGGTTCCATCGCGCCAACCCCGATCGTCACGGCCTCGCAGGCGGAACTGAACCAAACCCTGCACACGAACCAGAAAACCAGCTTCGCGCCGCGAATCGGTTTCGCCTGGCGTCCGTTCGGCAACGACAAGACGGTTATTCGCGCGGGTTACGGAAAGTACATTGAAGCGATGCTCGGAACGCTGGCCACCGCCGCGTGGGGCGTGCCCGCGAGCGATGTCGGCAGCTTTACCAACTCGGTCGTCAACGGGAGGCCAAATCTCTCGATGCCCTATCCGTTTCCTTCCAATCTCGAGCAGCCTGGCTCCCAGAGCTTTCAGGCCTCAGGGGAGGTCAACTATAAAGATCCTTACGTCCAGCAATGGAATTTCACTCTGGAACGGGATCTCGGGTTCAACACGGGATTGCGGCTTTCTTATGACGGGAATCATGGCTCCAGCCTCGGATATAACGAGAATCTGAATCAGGTTGCGCCGAACACGATCGGGTTCGCTGCCGCCTCGGCCGGTGAACCATATCCTTTGTGGGCATATATTTCACAGGACACGAATGGCGGCCGCAGCAACTACAATGCCGTAACGATCGCGGGGAACAAGCGCATGTCGCATGGCCTCCAGTTCACCACCAGCTATGCGTTTGCCAAAAATCTGTCAAACGCTCAAGGTTACAACCCGACTGCCTTCGGCACACAGTCGGGTGGAACCGTCACGGATATATATAACATCAACCTGGACTACGGTAATGTCTCCTTCACACACCGCAGCCGTTTCTTGTCGACCTTTCTTTATGAACTGCCATTCGGCCGCAAAGGCTTTATCTTCAACAAAGCGAATGGTGTTTTGGACCAGATCATAGGTGGCTGGCAGCTGTCGGGCGTGATGCTCTTCCAAACGGGGCCGTTCCTTACTGTGATCGCACCAGGGGCCGATCCATCCGGCAACAACTCGGAAAACCTGTCGGGCGCAGGCCGGGCGGACATCATTCCAGGCGTGCCTCTGTATCCGACGAATCAAAGTGTGAACGAGTGGATTAATCCCGCGGCCTTCGCCAAGCCGGCTAATAATATCGGTCGCGCGGGCGATTCTCCTGTCGGTGCTGTGGTGGGACCTGGCACCCAGGCGGTTTCGCTTTCTCTGTTCAAGACCTTTCCGATAAGAGAGAATCTCCGTTTCCAAATTGGAGCCGCTGCGTCGAACGCCCTGAACCACCCCAATTACGCAGCCCCATCCAACCTTAGTATCGGCACCAGCGGGTTCGGCAGCATTACCAACGTTCAATCGCAGGAAAACGGCGGTCCGCGTGCACTCATGGCCAGCGCCCGGTTAAGCTTCTGATTCCGGAGCGTCTGATGGTTCGTGCATTCTCTTTTCTGATGTCGAGCGCTCTTAACTCCGTGGATCGAGGCCATGCTACGGCGCTGTTGGACGCGTTGACACCAAGAACAAAAGTGTTGACACCTGCTGGTTCAGGTAATATGATTACGTTAGATTTGTGTTGTGAACACAAATGACTTAGCTTGTATCCAGCTGCCACGTACGCTTTTATAGTGCATCTCACAGTGCAGTTAAGTTACTCTCCCACGCCGGACCGGTGACATAGGGCGAATCTCTCCCCGCCTGTCACGACACTACCTTTCACGATTGATGAGGGGCGCTGCATCCAGCGCGGTGACCGTGTGTGCACTCCTCTTTAGGTTTTTCGCTGAGACAGCTTATGCGTGAGATTTTTATACATAAGTCGCTCTCCTCGTGTTTGCCCCCGGAGTACTTCACGGAAAGGAGGGCAATTGGAAACACTGCTTGCATCTCAGATCCCGGCCACGCGCTTCCGCGCCGCTGGGTTCTTCGTAGTGCCGGCTGGAAACTTCGGCGACAAGAAAAAAGCCTTTCAGGTCGATCTTTCATGACACTTGCATTCTTGAGAAATGCATTCCTGCGAACTGCGATAACACGGAACCTCGTAAGTTTCCCCTCGCAGATCCGGCCGTTCACCAGGCGAGCTGTCGCCGACCTTCAGGTGCGCATCGTTCAGCTCTACTTCGTGCATGGGTGGTCCGTGCGGCGTATCGGCGATAGATACAACCTCCGCAAAGACACAGTTCATACGCTTTTGGCACAATGGAGAATCCGGGCGATCGAATCCGGTTACATACAGGAAATCGAGCCGGACACTCTTGCGGCCATCGTTCCGGAAGCGCAGCATACTGGCGACACCGGCTACGTTCCCAAGCTCATCTTCCACACACTGGCGCGCCCGCGTAAAATTGTGTATACGACCGCGGCGCCGGCTTTGACGCCCCCTCCGGAAGGGCAGCCCTCGTTGTCCGCCGGGAGGAGCGCTTAGAACGCGTGGAATGTGTTGATGGCCTGCGCCGGGCTTCTGATTTCGGGCTGCCGCGGGTTCCCAGGCAGGTCCGCGGGAAACATCTTTACGACGAAAGGCAGTTCTAGTTCTATGGGATATTTCACATATACAAGCATCACGGCGATTGCCCTGTTGACGGCGTTCTCCGGCGGAACAGCGTTCGGACAGAAAACATCCGCGGCGCTCGACTGGAGTCCTGTAAAAGCGGCGGCATATCTGGACGAACGATTGGGATGGTGGATGGCATGGCCGAAATCTGCGCGGGACCACGGGACGTTTTGCGTCTCCTGTCACACCGCCGCGCCCTTTGCACTTGGCCGTGCGGCGCTGCGCGGCCCTCTCGGCGAACCGTCTGCCTCGGCCAATGAACGGAAGTTGCTGGATAACGTCGTCAAGCGCGTCCGGCTTTGGCGCGAAGTCGAGCCGTTTTATCCCGATCAGACCAGCGGACTTCCGAAGACGTCCGAATCGAGGGGAACCGAATCGATTCTTAATTCCCTGATCCTGGTGTGGAACGACATACCAGCCGGTCGCCTCAGTTCGGAAACCAGGCTTGCCCTCGACAATATGTGGGCGCTTCAGTTCAGGTCCGGCGACATGAACGGATCCTGGGCATGGCTTCAGTTCCATAACGCTCCATGGGAAGGCGACTCGCAATTTTATGGGTCGGCGCTTGCGGCTGTCGCCGTCGGCTCCGCCCCCGGAAATTACCAGGCGGAACCGGAAATTCAGGCTGGCCTCAGGACGTTGCGGGCATGGCTGGTGAAAGGCATGGATGCGCGAACACCGGCGGATCGGGTAGTGCTGTTATGGGCATCCGCAAAATTGAAAGGACTTCTCACGCAACCTCAGCAGAACGCGATTGTCGATGAGATTCTGACCCGGCAGAGCCAGGATGGAGGCTTCAGCATGTCGTCACTCGTGGGTTCCTGGAAGCGCAGGGACAACACTCCACTGGACGTCGCGAGCGACGGCTACGCAACAGGCCTTATTGCATTCACTCTGGAGCAGCTCGACGCACCACAAGCTCAGCCCCGGCTGAAACGAGCTCTTACATGGTTGAGCGCGAACCAAATCAAGTCGGATGGCCGATGGCCGGCTTCTTCGCTGAATAAGCAGCGGGAATTGTCGTCCGATGCCGGACTCTTCATGAGTGACGCGGCTACTTCCTATGCCGTCCTCGCTCTCGCCAACGCGCCGGCCCGATAAGACTATCGCCAAGGCAGGACTTACTCCCGCAGATCGAGCTTGAGATCCCCGTTCGACGAGCGGATCCTGAATACGTGCAGCGCGAGAACGTTGTTTCTGGCGGGATGACCTGTGATCGTGAGCTTGTCCCCGGCCTCCAGCGAAGCGGCATTCCAGCCTCTGCGCGACAATACTCCCGGGTTCGAAAACTCACCTTGCCATTTGCGAACGTGGCCCGTTTCATCCTTAACCTCGAACTCCACCACGCAATGAGGATTGACGTAGTGGAAGTCCGTCACGGTTCCCTCAACCGTTACTTCCGCCTTCTCATCGAATTCCGTCCACCCATGGTGTCCTTGGGCGGAACCGGGCATCAGCAGTAAGAGGGTAGCGAGGGGTGCAAAGGTCAACGACGTAATTTTCATGCTGGATTCTCCTGTACTCGATTCTTCCGACGCTGCTTACGGTTTTCCGGAGGCGGGCCCGTCGTCGACCCACCGGCCGAGTTCCCTGACATACTGGCGCCCGTTGATCGTATATGTCGGGATGGTTACCACCATGTAAGACTTACCCACCAGCGGTTTGTCTTTCTGATCCTTTTCTCCCGTGGCTGTCGCGATCACCCAGGTATCGAAGTTAATGTTGGGATTGTCCGTAGCGGGCGTAAAGAGACCTGCCGGACTCATCGTGCCGACGAGATCCGAGCTGCTTCCTTCGACTTCGTGAAACACCTGCACCGACCATGTGACATTGACAGGGCCAAGTGCCACATCGTCCGCCGTGTGCGCTTTTCCGTCCGCGCCGCGCTGGTACCCGATGGCCTCGAACTGCTGATATCCCTTGGGGTGTGTCCGGTCGCCGAAGGCAGAGACAATCGAGTCCGGCGTTACCTTGATGTAGTCGATTCGGTCGTAGATCGCCATGGCGTCCGGCAGTACCGATCGGCGGAAGGCAACGTCGTGCTTGCCGAGCCGTGCATCGGCAGCAACGTCCACTTCCGCCACGATCTCACTCGGCGAGTGGGAAACCACTCCGCGCACGGTCACTCCCGGCCCTAAATCCAGATCCGCGGGTGCAACCTGGTCGGGAAAGTGGTCTCCTGTCAGTCGAATGCGCGTAGCGATCGAGCCTGTCTTCAGAGACGATCGATCGACGCCGATCAGCGTCGGATCGGAAGAAGCTCGCCGAAGCTTCACGTTAAACTCGAATTCCTGGTATTGGCCCCAGAACCAGCGGCCCGTGGCCGTCGACTGATCCGGTGCCATCAACAGAACTTCCCTCGCCTCGTTTGCAAGATCGTCGGGAGAACTGGCCGGCCCGGTGCCTTTGGAACGCCCACGCCAGGCGTAGCCCCCAAAAACGGCGCTGCGCCCGGAGCGCTGCACAGGGGAGCCATCCCTCACCGACGTCAGATTCACGCGCGTATCGTATTCGTCGTCGCCGGCTCGATCCATCTGCATCTCACCGTAGTAGTTGCCATGCCCCGGAACGGAAGCGGTCACCAGCCAACGGCCAGCCAGGTCCTTCGTGACACTACGGGAGTTCCAGGCATCCCACTCGGGAGTATGCAGTGGTGCGGCCTTCGAGAGAAACTCGACCGCTTCTCCGGTAGAACGAATCTTATAGCGCGCCGCGTGCGAATCGGCAAACTGTTTCCAGTCCTCGATCGAGCGCCGCCACGATAGTGCGCGGGCAAACGAATGGCACTTGGTGCACGTCTCCTGCAGGCTTTCGGTGGGAATGTTGGTTTCTTCGTGAATCCGGCGCTCCACGTCGTACATCACGGGTCCGGCTTCCTCGGGCGCCAGACCGTGGGATGAGCTGAGGTACTTGACTATGGACCGCGCCTCCGGCGGCGTAAGCGAGAGGCCGTTTAAGAGAATCATCTGCTTCAATACTTCCTGCCAGCTTTCCGGCGTCGTCCGCGCCCACGAAATACGCTGCATATTTCCTCGCTCATCGCGGACATGACAGGTTCCGCATTTGGCGATCACCAGTGGATCGGTGACGGGAATACCTTCCTCGCGCTCGGTCGCGGGCGCTGTCTGCCGGCTGTCCTGCGCCACCAACAAAGTACACAAGACAAGACTTCCCGCCAGGCCATGTACCAAGCCGTGGCGCGGGGCGAATTGGGCCGCTCTCCTTCGGAATGTTGCTGTCATCGTTTCTCCATTACCGCCGCATCCCTTCCGATAAGTTATCGATACGAATAAGGACAGGCGGAGCATCCGCTGGATTTCAAGACTGGACAGACAACGAGGTGGATGTGACCGACAGGGTCGGAAGGCGACTGGCTATGCAGGATCCCAGTCGATAAGAGTATAGCGCATTCTTTGTGGCTTCCGAGTAAGAATGCTCAGCTTCCCGGACGGTATTGCCGCTCGGTATGTTTCTCAAGCTGCGAGCGATGGAAGTAGACCTCCCGCAAGTCTCCGGTGCTGTACCGTTTCGCTTCATCGTTGAAGTGCGGAGACATCGGATTGCCGCTCTCGCCGCCCGCGGTCACCGCCACCGCGCGCACGCGCTCGCCGAACTCGACCACGGCAACGAAGCTGTTTCCGCTGGTGCCATACCACTTCTTGGTCCCTTGAGAGGGCCGCGCACCGAATGACGCGAGGGATCCCCAGACCGCGGAGGTGAATCCGACCGGAATGCTCGGCCCCGAGTCGTTGAACGGCTGGACTATGTCGCCAGTCAGACGCTGGAATCGATTGATATCGCCCCACTGGGTCTTCCAGCTTCCGAAATCGTCCTGGAGTCTGTCGGAGGCGGCCGCGAGCGATTGCAGCAGCTGGTCCGGCGAAGCTCGGCCGCCGATGTAGTCTTCGTTGGACAAACCCGCCTTCCTCGCATCGTCGCCCACCCTGCGCTGGATATCCTCACCCCAGAAGACTGCGAGTGAAGTGGGCACTGAATCGACTGCCCATCGGCGATCCCAGGCGCGCAGAAGCTCGATCTGGCCGGCCAACTTCCGTTTCAGGGAATTAGACGATGGCGTCTCGTCCCATGCCCGGATCAGGCTTGGGAGCGGCTTGTCAAACCACGTCAGATAGCTGTCGTACGCCGCGGCGACCAGCGAGTTGACCGTGAAATCCTTCTTGTTTTCCAGCACGCGGATTGCGTGCAGCCCACGCGCCGATTCGCGGCCGTTTTCCACGTAAGCGGGATAGTCTTCTTTCCTGAGGCTGCTCGCCCCCGCACCGGACCACGGCCAGTTGTTGGAGTTGTAGAGCCAGCCGCTCTTCGGATTCAGCAGGTGAGGCGATTCGTCGACCGATAGAAGTCCCTTCCACTCGGTCGCCGGATTGCTGCCGTCCACGGGTTTGGTCCAGTCGAAGCTGGTGTCGCGCCGGGGAATAAAGTTTCCGTGGAAGTATGCAATGTCCCCGTCGGCATCGGCAAAGATGGTATTGTTCGACGAATTCGCCTTGAGTTCCATGGTCTTGAGGTAGGACTTGTAGTCCGTCGCCTTCGTCCGCAAGTAAGATTGCATCAATGCCTTGATCGGTTCCTGCATGATGCGGAAACTCACCCACTTGTCTCTACCTTCGCGATCGACGGCGTAGCGGACTACGGGCCCGTGATGGGTACGGTAGATCGTGAACTTCTTTTCGTCGAGACCATGGCTGGTCCGGTAGGGAACCGTGATTTCGACCGGTGTAATCGGTCGCTCTTCGGTACCGTACTTGTAATAGAAGCGCCCGTCCTTTTTCTCCACCGTTTCCATATACTCGTCGACCGCGTCCACGCCGCTTGAAGTATGCATCCAGCCCGCGCGTTCGTTAAATCCCTGATAAATGAAAAACTGGCCCCATGTCACCGCGCCGTAGGCATTGAGTCCTTCGTTACTGACCATTTGAAGCTCAGACCGGAAGAAGAAAGAGGTGTGGGGATTGATCAGCAGCAGGGCATGGTGCGCGGCGGTGTTGGAGGGCGCAATGGCCATGCCATTCGATCCCCGAGGTTCCTCGGGCTCGGTCGAGCGCAGGGAAACACGGCTAATGGGGCTCTTACTGTAGAACGCCTCGAGCTGCCTCAGGTTGACGCGCTCGATGTCGCCGCCGATACTCCCTTCAGTGAAACTCAGCGCCATCCAGGGTTCGAACCGGCGGATGACCCTCGGTTTCACCTCGGGGTGCTTCGCGAGGTAATAGTTCAGACCGTCGGCGAACGAGTTCATGAGCTTCTGCAGCCAGGCGGGGCTGGCCGCGTACTGCTTCTTGAGCTCGGCGGGATCGATGAAGAGCTTCATCCGCAGATCCTGGTAGATTGCGGATTCGCCTTCGGCCTCCGCCAGCCGGCCCATCGCGTTGATGTAGTTCGTCTCGACGCGATTGAAGTCGTCTTCTGCCTGGGCGTAAACCATGCCGAAGACGGTGTCGGCGTCGGTCTTGCCAAAGATGTGCGCGATGCCCCAGTCGTCGCGGACGATCGTGGTGTTTCGCGCCTCCTGCTCCCAACGCGCGGCTTCCGGGTTTCCCCGGTCCTGCGCCGGCAAACAGGTGTCCGCGGCCGCGAGGCAGAGAAGCAGTTTAATGAACCCTGTTTTCGACATACGATGCCTCCCTTCATGACGAAGGATACCTTGCTCAGGACGCCGAATGCCGGACAACTCGTCGCCTGCCACTGCGATCGCGTCGGCGAAATATCCGGTTTCCATGCTCCGATTCGTCCGTCCCATCCGAGCCGCTTCGCGCCGTTCAAAACACCCTTCTGCGTGCGTGCGGGAAATGGTCCCCACGTCGCAGCCCGATTACTTCGCCGGTTAAGTTCGCTAATATAAATTACCTGCACCTGGAAGAAGTTTTATGAACAAGGCTTTCAAAATCCGCGCTCTTTCCCTGATGCTGACGCTTGCGATTGTTTTGCTCGCGGCGCTGTTGTATGCCGGTACCCCGCGCCCACTGTTCGACCAGGACAACGCCATCGACATCCCGCCCGATCGCGGCGCGGCGGGAATGTCGCGTTGGCTGCGCAGTCTCCAGACTCGGGCCAGCCTTCTTATGGTTACCGCGCATCCCGACGACGAAGATGGCGGGATGCTGGCGTATGAGACTCGCGGACTGGGCGCGCGCGCCGGCCTCCTGACCCTCAATCGCGGCGAAGGCGGCCAGAACGTCATGGCGATGGACCTCTATGACGCGCTCGGCTTGACCCGCACCCAGGAACTTCTCACCGCGGACCGTTATATGGGTGTCGACCAGTACTTCACGCGGATGATCGATTACGGCTTCTCGAAAACACGTGAGGAAGCGCTGGAGAAATGGGGGCACGACAAGGTTCTGTCCGATGCCGTGCGCGTCGTGCGCATGGTGCGGCCGCTGGTGGTGACTTCCGTGTTCGTCGGCGCGGCCACCGACGGCCATGGGCATCATCAGCTGGCCGGCGAGATCGCGCAGGAAGCCTGGGTCGCGGCCGGCGATCCCAATCGGTTCCCGGAACAGATTCGCGAAGGCTTGCGGCCGTGGTCGCCCCTGAAAGTGTACGCCCGCGTGCCCAACTTCAATGTCACTAAAGAGGGGATGTACGACTACGCCATCGATAAGTATGTGCCGGTCAAGTTCTTCGACTATGTGAATCGGAAACCGTCGGATACGCGGCCGTCGACTACGCTCGAAATTGCCGAAGGCCAGCCTGCGCCTGCCGCGGGTTTGACGTTCCTGCAGATCGCCCGTGAGGGCCTGGGCTTTCAAAAGACGCAGAATGGCGGCGGCGCGATTCCCAACCCCGCGCCGCAGAACACCGCTTATCACAGGTATGGTTCGCGCGTGAAAGCCGAAGACCGCGAGACTTCATTCTTTGACGGCATCGACGTATCGCTCGGCGGCATCGCAGCTCTCGCCCAGGGCGACACGAAGTTCCTCACGGACGGCCTGAGCGGCATTGCGGGCGATGCGGCCGAGGCGCTCCGGCAATATGCGCCCGACCGGCCTGCGTCTATCGCGCCGCTGCTCGCCAATGGCCTGAAATCGACACGGGCCCTGATCGAGCAAGTGCGCGCAAGCAAGCTGGCGGAACCCGGCAAAGGCGATGTCTTGTTCGAGTTGGATGTGAAAGAGCGGCAATTCCAGCGCGCGCTGTCGGCGGCGCTCGAAGTGTCGCTGCAAACAACGGTAGCGGCCGAACGTCCGCAAGGCGGAGGCCGCGCGGGCCGCGGAGCTGCCGCGCCGGATTCTCCTCCTCCTCCGCCCGGCGGCGGTCAGGGACGGGGCGGACCAACGTTTACCATCGCGATCCCGGGCCAGTCGTTCAACGTCGAGGGAAGCATCTTCAACGAGAATTCCACGCCGCTCACGGTGCAAAAGGTTGAACTCCTTGCGTCGGACGGGAAAGACTGGAACATCCGTTTGGACGGCAAGGCAATTGAAGAAGTCGCGCCCGGAAAGGAAGCGCAATGGCGCTTCGCCGTCACCGTGCCTGCCGACGCGGCTCTAACCCGGCCTTACTTTTCACGCCCGGATGAAGAACAACCGTACTACAACATTACCGACGAACGTTATCTCAACCTGCCGCTTCCCCCCTATCCTCTCGCCATGCGCGCGACACTCACTTACAACGGAGTTCCGTTTGAGGTCGACCAGACGGTACAGACCAGTGAACGGATCTCCGGCATCGGAACCGTCTCGAATCCCTTACTGGTAGGACCGGCGATCTCGGTCACTGTCTCCCCATCCGCCGGAGCGGTTCCGCTGGGATCGAAGTCTTTCGCATTCACGGCTACGGTTCACAGCAACGTGAAGGGTCCGGCGCAGGGCATACTCCGGCTGAAACTGCCGCGGGGATGGCGTTCCACCCCGACTCAGGCCGATTTCGCCCTGGCGCGCGACGGTGAGGATCAAACCATTGTGTTCTCAGTGTCTCCGGATCTCGTGAAGGCCGCCGAGTACAACATCACAGCCGTCGCGGAGTATAACGGAAAGACCTATGAGGAGGGCTACCACCTGGCGGGTTATCCAGGCGTGCGCCCCTATCCGCTCTATCGGCCCGCAACCTATCGCGCCGTGGGAGTAGAGGTCAAGACGGCTCCCGGCTTGCGTATCGGATTCCTGCCGGGTACGGGAGACGATGTCCCCAAGGCTCTTGAGAATCTGAATCAGAGCGTGCGTGTACTGTCCGAGTCGGACCTTACGCACGGCGACCTGAGCGGTTATGACACCATCATTCTCGGAGTGCGGGCTTATGCGGTGCGCGCCGATCTGAAAGCCGCCAACGGTCGTCTGATGGACTATGTGAAGAATGGCGGCGTACTGATCGTGCAGTACAACCTGCAGGGTTTCGATAATAGCTACGGCCCCTACCCGTTTTCTCTTGGCGCCAGTCCTCAGAAGGTCGTCGACGAGAATTCGCCCGTGAAGTTTCCGGACCCGTCGAGTCCGGCGTTCGCCTGGCCCAACAAGGTCACGGAAGCGGATTTCAAAGGCTGGGTGGAAGAACGCGGCCACGGCTTCATGCGCACCTGGGATTCCCACTATCAGCCGCTTGTGGAGACGCACGATCCGGACCAGGACCCGCAGGAAGGCGGCCTGCTGCTGGCGCGCTACGGGAAAGGGTTTTACGTTTACGACGCGTTCGCGCTCTATCGGCAGCTGCCTTCGGGCGTACCCGGCGCTTACCGGCTGCTTGGAAATCTTGTAAGCCTGAGTAAGAACCCAGCCTGGAACTGAGAGGACAGGCTCCTCAGCGTCCTGAGCCCGGCGTCCAGCTGCTCCCCAACCCATAAGGGATGGTCACGAAGGGGAACACTTCCACTTCGTGGATCAGGCCCCCGCGGATTCCAAAGGTCTCCACGGTCACCAGATTCTGCAGCATGCCCGGAGGATCGCCCGGCTTCGCGCCGCGCCGCGTTCCGTCGTGAATGAAGAGCGGGTACATCGCCACCAGCCCTTTCTGCCGATCGATCACCAGCGCGCGGCGCGGGCGGATGTGCTTCATGTACGCGAACGTTTTGCTGGAAATTTGCTGCTCGCACGTCATCATGCTGAACTTGAGCTGACTGCGGCCCTGCTCCGTGTCCGGATTCGGAAGCTGCGGACCGGGCATCATGCGTCCACCGGGCGGTGGATTGTTGACCGTCTGATAACCGTTCTCATGGCGCACGCAATCGTCGGCGAAGGCCGCGATCTTGCCGTCGTCGCCCTCGAGTGCGTCGAAATATGAGTTGGCGGCGCGCAGCAGCACTTCGCGGGAGAGCCTCTCGGCCGGCGGAATATCGTTGACCAAAGCGGGCCGCGGCGTTGTCAGCAGAGGTACAGCTGCGTCGTTGATGCCGCCGGCCCAAAGCTGCTCGATTTCGAGGATCTGGCCGCGATCGATCTTCAACCGGACGGCGATGAGATTTGTTCCTGCCCTGAATTTTCACCCGCGACTGCAGGGACACCTGGCCCTCGATTGGGTCCGCGGTAATCAGATTGAAAGTGGTCGGCTCGACCTTCGAGCGCCAGAGCATGCCCTCGCCGACGTCCATTTGCACCGTGTTTTCGGTCATCCGCACATCGAGCGCAAGCGGCGGCGCCAGCTTGGGATCGTGCTTGTAGATCGCATCCATGTAGCGGTTCATGAAGTCGACCAGACAAGCGCGGTCGCACTCTTCGATCGCGGCCGGGTTCCACACGGGCTCCGCCGCAAATACCGGAATGGCCGCCATGCCGCCCGCCATGAAGCAAAGCAGCGCGCCCGCTCCCACGGCCTTGAAGACGGTTTTCATGATCTGTTCTCCTCCTGGATCAGGCTGAAAAAAGGCAGCCGTCATTATATGTCGAAACGCTTCCCGCCGCTCACGCGTTCGGCCATATCCGCCGATGGCCCTCGGAGTGCTCATGATATAGCGCTGGAGATACCGCCGAAACCTGCCTCCGCCGAATCAAGCCACCAGCAGCTTGAAAATCCGGGGCAAAAGGAAAAACGAAAGAAATGAAGCTATTAAAAGCAATGACGGCAGTGTGCGGTGTGGCACTGCTTGGCGCGGCTCTCACACCCGCCGCCAGAGCCGACAGTTGGAACGACAAGACCGTGATCACCTTCAGCGGTCCCGTGGAAATCCCGGGGGTTCACCTCAAAGGGTGGGGCGTGCTGCCCGCCGGCACTTATGTATTCAAGCTCGTGGATTCGCAATCGGACCGCCACATCGTCCAGATATTCAGCGCGGACGAAAAGACTGTCTACGCAACGATTCTGGCCATCCCGAATTTCCGCCTCAAAGCCACCGGCAAGACCGTGATTACATTCAGGGAAAGACCCGCGGGCGAGCCGGAAGCACTGCGCGCATGGTTCTATCCCGGCAAAAACTGGGGTGAGGAATTCGTCTATCCGAAGGCTAAGGCGATCGAAATCGCCCATTCCAGCAACACAGCCGTTCTCTCCACGCCGGCTGAAATTCCTGTGGAAGTGACCGAGCCGATCAGGACGGTAGACGAGCCCGTAGTAGCGCAACTGAGAGTGGCGCCCGTCGAGGCGGTCCAGCCGACTGGAGAAACAGTGGAGCTCGCACAGGTGGTTACCCCGCCGCCCCCGGCCGAACTTAGAGCCTCATCGCTCCCGGCCACGGCAAGCCTGTTGCCCCTGATCGGTCTGTTTGGACTACTGGCCATGACTATGGCCTTCGTCCTCGGTCCGTTCGCAAAACGCATTTCATAACCCCGTGTCTAAGCCCACTCCCTCTCGGTCGCGGCCCAGCAGCACCATGCTGGTTTTGAACCGTGACCGTAAGGGAGCGGTGCTCAGTCTCCCTTTGTTGCTCCTGATCGGCCTTGCGAGCAATGCCGAAGCTCAAAGCCCGGAGCCCTTTCAGATCTCGGTCAATGTCGATCTGGTGGTGTTGAACCCCGTGGTGCGCGAACGAAACGGCCAGTTTGCTTCCGATTTGCGCGAGCCGAATTTCGCGGTCTACGAAGACGGCGTCCGGCAATCCATCAAATTGTTCCGGCACGAAGACGTTCCCGTGACCGTGGGTCTGGTTGTCGACCACAGCGGAAGCATGAAGCCGAAGCTCAGGGACGTGATTACGGCGGCGCGGACGTTCGTGCAGTCCAGCCGGCCGGACGACCGGATGTTCGTCGTCAATTTCAACGAGAACGTAACACTGAGCCTGCCCGACGCAATCCAAACCGGAAATCTCTCCGACGCACTGGCGCGCGCGATCGCGGACAGGCCCGCCACCGGCAAAACAGCGCTTTACGACGCGGTTCTCGAAGCGTTCGACCAATTGAATGCAGGCGGAAGGCCGGAAAAGAAGGTCCTGATAGTCATCAGCGACGGTGGCGACAATGCAAGCAAACACCGGCTGGCCGAGGTGCTAAAAACTGCCGAGCAATCGAGCGCGCTTGTCTACACGATCGGCATCTTCGATGAAGACGACCCCGACCAGAATCCGGACGTGCTCAGCCGTCTCGCCCGCGCTACCGGCGGCGATGCCTTTTTCCCCCGCCAAAATAGTGAAGTAGTGACGATTTGCGAAGGCATCGCGCGCGACATTCGAAACCAATACACCATCGGATATGCTTCGAGCAACGCGGTGCGCCCCGGCGCCTGGCGGAGCATTCGATTGACCGCCGCGGCGCCTGGCCACGGCAAACTTGTCGTGCGCACACGCTCCGGCTACATCGCCGGGGGTGAATCAAAGAGCCAATCGCCGGGTGAATCGAAATGAGCGCACAGGCCGAAGGGTCCGTTGTGCGCGGTCAAATTTCAACGAGCGCACAGGCCGAAGGGTCCGTTGTGCGCGGTCAAATTTCAACGAGCGCACAGGCCGAAGGGTCCGTTGTGCGCGGTCAAATACGATGAGGCGCTTTCTGCAGTGCGTTCGAATCGTACTCTTTGCCGGCGCCGTCTCCATGCTGGCTTATTGCGCATTTGTGCTTGTGGACACCTGGATGTTCCAGAAAGAGCAGCGCCGTCAATTCGAAAGCCTGCTGACCGACCGCGCCGCGGCCGCCTCGCCGCCGGCCGCCGCCAGCGGCGTGATCGGCCTGCTGGACATTCCGCGCCTCGGCCTTTCCGTGATGGTCGTCGAAGGCGCAGGCGCAAGAAACCTGCGGCGCGCCGCCGGTCACATTCGCGGTACGGCGCTGCCGGGCCAGCCGGGTAACGTCGGCATTTCGGCCCATCGCGACACTTTTTTCCGGCCGTTGCGAAACATCCGGCAAAATGACGTCATCACGGTAAGCACGCTGCTCGGCGAGTACCGTTATCGCGTCGTGTCCACCAGAATCGTGAGTCCGTCCGACGTCGAGGTGCTGGATCCAACTCAAACTCAGATCCTGACTTTGGTCACCTGTTATCCCTTCTATTTCGTCGGTTCCGCCCCCGACAGGTTTATCGTTAGGGCTGAAAGGGTCACCTGATCGATCCAACGGCCATTGGCGTGCCTCTTCCAATTCCGCCGACCGGCAATTAAAGTAAGATCTGCCCTTAATCAGGCCCCTGACCAATTCGGGTAGCGGCCTGCTTTGAAAATTTGGACGCCTTTTCCGGCGAAACAAGACCCTTAATTAAGGTGCGCAATTGCGACGGGATGAATGGCTTAGTCAGATAATGCCATCCTTCATTGAGCACAAGCATTCCATCGGGAAAGCCGGACATCAGCAACACCTGCAATTGCGGCCGGTCGCGGCTCATTTGGGTGGCTAAATCCATGCCGTTCATTCCCGTCATCTGGAACTCCGACAAAAGAAGATGGATGTCGCTTTTGAAATCTCTCGATCGCTCGAGGGCGAGTGAGCCGCTGCGCGCTGTGAGAACATTATAGTTACCGTCAACCAGTACTTCGGTGACGAACCGTAATACATCCGGGTCGCTGTCAACCACGAGAATGGTTTTTTGATCTTTTTGTGCTGCGGGCGTTTGTTCCACTTAAAGTGAATCTCTCTGCTCTCGGCAGGGAGTGGCAGGCCATTCGTAGCAGAAGACCGCGCTCGGTGGAGGAGAACGATTCAATTATCCCACGTAACGAAGGACGGCGTTCAACTATCTATTTGCTCCGCGCACCGAAGGATCAGGCTGTGGCGGCGCTGGGCCAGTTGCGCGTGGCTTCCATCAACCAGTGCAATTGCCGCTTCTCGATAGGTGCCGAGCAGTAGTCCGTTGCGCCGGCTTCAATCGCATCCAGCCACTCCTTCGTTTCGGCAGTCCGGGTGACCACGACAAAAGGCAGCGTGGGCCGGGTTTCCCGAACGCGCTTCAAAAGGGGAAGGTAGTGGGTGGGGTCGCCGCCTGCGAAAACAATGTCCGCATCCCCGAGCACACCAATGGAAATGTCCGGCGGTCGTTGCTCGATGTGATGGCGGTCTACGGCAAGTACTCGGCAAATTTGCCCGGCAGCCGCTTGTTCAACACCAATGAGGATTATCTTTGCCATGACTGATTCCCGATCTGAATCCGCGTCTCCCGCCTTCGGTTGGCGCCTTCAGTGCGACGGACTATTCAATCTAAGCACCTGTGCGGCCGTGTGTCTGTTCAAAAGTGCTCACGCAAGTCAGATTCCGGCGTACCAGGAATAGCCGTAATCCGGCGAGATCGATCCCTGTCCGCCGCCTATGTTCTTCAGAGTGTCGGTGACCGTGATACGTGACAGATACTTGACATTCTTATATCCCAGCTGGCGGGGAACTTTCATACGAAGCGGCGCGCCGTGGGGCGCGGGAAGCTCCTGGCCGTTCAGCCCATAGGCAAGTAACGTTTGCGGATGCAGTGCTTCGGGCATATCGAGACTGTCCCAGGATTCGTCGAATGCGAAGTAGGCCACATACTTTGCCCGCGGCAGAATTCCGGCCAGGTTCAAAACATACGAAAGAGGGACACCGGTCCATTCGGCGATGAAGGACCACCCTTCTTCGCAAGCCTGATGTGTGATCTGAGTACGCGCGGGATAACTCCTGAGTTCCGCCAGTGAAAGAAAAGACGGGCGCGCCACCAAACCATCCACCTTGAGCCGCCATTCCGCGAACCCTCCGGCCAGCAGCCGCTGGTAGCTTTCTTTCTCAGGTGGCTTGCCATCTATCGGGATCGCCTTTGAGATTTCGCTGCGCTTGAATTCGCGGGCCAGCGAATGGTTTGCCGTCAGCAGCCGCTGGGCGGCATAGGTCAGCGTTTCGCCGGCGCCGTAGATGCCGCCATGATCGGGCGGGATCAGGCCGTATCGATCGGCGAGGCGCGCCGCCACCGCCAGGCCGGAGGCTCCCGCGGCGGTTGCCAATCCGGTCGTAATGAGGCCGCGGCGGGAGAGTAGTTTGCTCATGTGCGATCCTTTCCCGTGATCATGGCCTGCACGCGGTTCCTGAAACCGGCGAGACAAACCATGGCGACGTGAACCAGCAGAAAGAGAACCAGAAAACCAGCCGCGGCGAAGTGAATGGTGCGCGCCGATTGTTGGCCGCCAAGGCCGGTCACGAGCGCCGGAAAAACCGATGTTATGGCGGGAGACATGGCGAGGCCAGTCCAGATCGTAAGAGGAAACAGAATGAAGACAACCCCCAGGTAAGTCAACCGCTGAAGCACGTTGTAAGTCGGCGGCTGCTCTTCACCCCGCAGGCTGCGCGGCGCGAGATCTCTCCGGAAGTGCTGCGTGAGTACGCCGGAGAGCACGTAAAGCAGGCCATTCAGAACGCAAACCCACGCCGCGAGAAAGTGCAGCGACCGGCCCCAGCCGGTTTGGCCGGTCAGTACGAACGGCAGCGGCAAATCCAGAAGAGAGGGAGTCTCCAAGTTACCCGTTTCGCCCCAATAAAGACGCGGGTGAGCCAGCAGAATGGCAATGCCGCTGATGAGCAATCCAAAGAAGCTGAGCGTGTTGATCCAGTGGGTGATTCGGACGACTGCGGAGTGACGCGGAGCGTCCGCAGTATCTGAGGTTCGGATCGCGGGCCGGGGAAAGTACGCGGACCCTGCCATAGCGTGTAGTATCACACGTTCCCGAGATCGTGGTAAGCCTTGAGCGCCTCGCGCAGGGTATCGAAAAGACGATCCGGGCCGATGGCTTCCGTGAGGTGATGCCGGTCGAGGTCCGCCTTCAGGCCCGGTTGTACGTGCGCGAAAACCAATTGCGTGCCGCGGCCAGCCAGGTCCTTCTGAAGCTCCCGCACCACTTGCGCGGCCGTGTAGTCCACGTTCGTAATCGCTCCGGCATCCACGAGGAGCCAGCGTAGTCCCGAAGGTGCCGGCCCGGCAAGACGGCCGACCTCTTCCGCAAACATTCCGGCATTCGCGTAAAAGAGCGCCGCGCCAAAACGGTATACCACCAGCCCCGGCTCGGTTACCGCGCCGGGAGCCACCGGGGTCGCCAGCCAAACGCCGCTCTTGTCCTGGACCAGAACCGCGGTGTGAGGGCGATAACTGTGGCGCACTATGCGCAGCAGCGACAACACCATCGCCAGTACGATTCCCTGCTCCACGCCAAACAGCACGACCACACTCGCCGTAGTGATCGCCAGCCAGAATTCGCCGGGGCTCTCCTCGCGGATGCCCCGCAGGCCGCGCAGGTCTGTGAGATGGATGGCCACGGTAAACACGATCCCTCCCAGCACGCATCGCGGCAGATATTGAAATGGGCCGGTCAGAAAAAGCAGGACAAGCGAAACTACCGCCGCCGCCGCGGCTTGCGTCACCTGACTGCGGCCGCCGGAGCGCTCCGCCATGGCCGTCTGCGTGGGGCTTCCGTTCACCACGAAGGTCCCGCTCAATGCCGCGGCGGCGTTGGCCGCGGCGAGGCCGGCAAGGTCGGCGTTCTCATCCGGCCGATTCTGATTCAGGCGCCGGTTGCGCAGGGCGTAAACGCGGGCCGTGGCCGCGCTCTGCGCAACGATCATCACAAAACAAGAACCGGCTACGGGAATCAGCGGTTCGATGTCCTTCCAGTTCACGGCTGGCAAGCCGAGTTGCGGCAGACCGCCCGGAACCGGCCCGATGATGCCAATGCCATGCCCGGCGAAATCCCATGTCGCGCTCGCCGTTATCGCTCCGGCCACGGCGATCAGCGGGCCCGGTACCCTCGGTGCGAACCGGTTTAGCGCAACGACGCCGCCCACTACTAATGCGGCCAGACCCAGCGACGGCAGGTGCATCCGCGGCAGACTGCGGACGATCTCAGCCACTTGTCCAACCGTCCGGTGGGAGTGCACCTGCAGGCCGAGCATTTCGCCCAGCACGGCAATCCCGACCTGGAACCCCACCCCGGTCAGGAACCCGACCAGCACAGTCTGCGAAAGGAAGTCGGCCAGGAAGCCCAGCCTGAGCAGTCGCGCCAGCAACAGCAGCGTGGCGGTCAGCATCGCAACCATCCCGGCCAGAGCCACGTACCTCGTACTGGCCGCCGGCGCCATGCCGGAGATCCCCCCGGCCAGAATGGCCGCGGTCGCCGAATCGGCCGCCACCACCAGATACCGTGACGAGCCGAATGCCGCAAACGCCAGCAGCGGCCCGAACAACGTGTAGAGCCCGGTCACTGCCGGCATCCCCGCGATGCTGGCATAGCCAAGGGCCTGCGGGATACTCATCGCCGCCAGTTCGATTCCGGCCGCGGAATCGCGCAGACTTTGCCCGCGGCTGAACGGGCGCATGCCGCGGAACAGGCTCGCCGCTCGATCTGGTGTGTCGGTGTTCACGTGCTGCGTCGAGACCGCAAGAATCGCCGGTACCACCGATCCGGTACTTTTAGGGCCTTGTCACCGTAATCATATACTTTGTGGGGCGCTGCCAACGCGCATTTCAGGCATGGGTGCCGCGCGGGAACCCGGTTGATTAGTCCTTAACCCCGAAGAAGGCGCAACCGGATACGATTCCGGCTGCCGCCAGTCCGACTGCCGCGGCGGGGCCGCCATCGGAAGCGGTTAACCGGGCTGCGCCCCAGATTATTAAGGACAGGGCGGCGGCGATCGTCAGAGACAAGGCAGTGGCGGCCATTGAGAGCCGCGCGATAACGCCCAGTGGGGCCGAGATCCCCGGCGCGTGCGCCCTTGCTGCGTTCTCCACTGCGGCCGCCGCCGGACTGGTTATCATTGACGCCATCGAAATCCGCTTCCCCTCGCCTGTCCCGTTTTCCCACGAAGTTCTTATCCACTCAAGACTCCCTTTCGATCTACCACTTTCGGTAGTATTCCCGGGATCGTGGCGAATCCCGTCGTCCCTGGCGAGGGGAAAACTTGCCTTACACGCTGCGCCGGTATTGAATCGCCAGCTCCGTACTTGCCGCCAGCACCGGCGCGGCGCCCGTGATGTGCGCGGTTCTGGCGACCGCGAGCCATAATCCTCCCTCAATCTCGAGCAGGCGAATGATGAACGCGGCGACGCCGAACGCGATCTGAAACAATACGGCCGCGATCGTTATGTTACAGGCCCTGCGCAGCTTCTTATTCGCGGGATGACGCTCATTCATGGCCTTGCAGAAGATCAGCAGCACGCCCGCTACCGTCAGCGCCGCACCCAGATGAGGCACGATGCCGGACGTTTGATGGCGGTATCCGACACCGTAAAAAATAGGCAGCAGCACCAGCGCGGGCAGCACGAAAATCCAGCGGCTCTTTCTCCGCGCTGTTTCCTGCCCTGCCGTTTCCTGTTCCGCCGTTTCTTGTTCCGAAGACAGCGCCATCACGGCCCAGGCCAGCGTGGCGAAAAGGACCGGAGAAACCGCGGCGTGCAGTCGCGGCACCCCGGGTATCGCCTCCAGCAGACCCAGCGCCAGCGCCACGGCTGCCGGCAGCCGGCCTTCCCCATTCTTGACCGACTTCAGCAGCAAAAGGATAAGCAGGTAAACGGTTGCGAAG
>Ga0181521_10001947_pt1 | contig 25081 bp, 21 predicted proteins | sample PEATcosm2014_Bin_32_FD_119764 | JGI IMG/M metagenome (GOLD analysis project Ga0181521, IMG submission 119764) | Peatland microbial communities from MTU Mesocosm Facility, Houghton, MI, USA - PEATcosm2014_Bin02_60_metaG | ecosystem: Environmental > Terrestrial > Soil > Wetlands > Peat | place...
GGACGTCCAAAAGGACCACCAGCTCAACAACATCAAGCCGTTGGAGTCATACTTCGCATCGGCCAAGGCGGGGACGCTTCCGGCGGTTTCATGGATCACTCCTTCGCAAGCTGACAGCGAGCATCCGCCAGCCAGCATCCACCAGGGCCAGGCGTATGTGACCGCAGTGATCAACGCCGCCATGGAAAGCCCTGATTGGGACTCCACCGCGATCTTCCTTCAATGGGACGACTGGGGTGGCTTTTACGACAACGTCGTCCCACCGACAGTTGACCAGAACGGCTACGGCCTGCGGGTTCCAGCCCTGGTGATCTCCCCGTACGCCAAGGCGGGCTACATCGACCACCAGACGCTCTCGAGCGACGCCTACCTCAAGTTCATAGAAGACGACTTCTTGAACGGGGCCAGGCTCAACCCCAAGACCGACCGTCGACCCGATCCCCGCCTTGACGTCCGGGAGGACGAGCGGATCTTGGGGAACATGGTCGAGGACTTCAACTTCAACCAGGCTCCGCGTCCGCCCGTGCTGCTCCCGACCAACCCGCCGACCGACTCCCCCTCGATACCGGCGTATTTCGATGGCAAAGGCGCCTGCGACGGCTGCACGGCCACCCCGCCGAGCACCTGAGATGACCGTCTGCCAGTCCTGAGTATCCAAGGATCGCCTGCGAGTGCTCTCAGTGAGAGGTGGCTCCCAAGCCATCGCGTCCTGCTGCGAGATTGGCGCGGATCCAGCCTCTGCCGAGCGCAACCGGTATGAGCGCGGCGACAACTGCGGCGACCATCCGGTAACACGAGCCTTTGAGCTGGGATTATTGGGTGGGGCCGGCAGGGATCGAACCTGCGACCGAGGGATTATGAGTCCCCTGCTCTGACCACTGAGCTACGGCCCCCGGACTGGTCTTTCTACCGGATACCCCGACATCGAACCCGATCAGGCCCGATCGATTCGTGCTGGAGAACCCTTAGGTCGTTGCGTCGATTTGCTCAATGTCGAGTTCGCACAGGCACGAGGAGCCGATCACCGACATTGCGACCCGGAGCACCGGTTGACTCGTCCTCGTCTTCACGCTGGTCAACTTCACCCCCGAGGCCAGCGCTGCACGCGATGACCGCACGGTTTGCCCAATCTTGCCCACAAGCGGGGCTGACCGACCGGCAGAGCCGGGCCAGAGGGGCCCCTGACCCTCGACATCTCAAGCAGCATGTCGAAGGGAAGCTCCGGGGGAGAGATTCGAACTCTCAACCTAGCGGTTAACAGCCGCTTGCTCTGCCGTTGAGCTACCCCGGAACGATCGAGAAATCCGACCGACGTTACCAGCCGACCCGGCTAGGGAGCCGAGCCAAAGAGACCGGTCAGGCTTCCTCGAGGTAGTCACGCAGAAGGTACGCGGCGTCCGGTCGACGGAGCTTGGCCAGGGTCTTGGACTCGATCTGGCGGACCCTCTCGCGGGTGACGCCAAAGGCCTTGCCCACTTCTTCGAGCGTCCTGATCTTGCCGTCTTCGAGGCCGAACCGCATCCGCACCACGTCCTGCTCGCGGTGCGATAGGTAGGCGAGCGCCTCTTTGACCGCCTTGTCCAGCATGGCCCGGGTCGCCGCGTCGTCGGGGACGACCGCCGCTCGGTCTTCGATGAGATCGGACAAACTGAAGTCGTCCTCGTCACCAACGGGTTGCTCCAGCGAGACGGTGTCCTGGTTGATGCGCTGGATCTCGCGGACCCGGTCAATCGGGAACTCGACGCGCGCCGCGATCTCCTCTGCGGTGGGTTCGCGTCCGAGCTCTTGGAGCAGCTGCCGCTGGGCCCACACAACCTTGTTGATGGTCTCGACCATGTGCACCGGGATGCGGATCGTTCGCGCCTGATCGGCGATCGCTCGCGTGATCGCCTGGCGGATCCACCAGGTCGCGTAGGTGGAGAACTTGAAGCCCTTCGTGTAGTCGAACTTCTCGACCGCGCGCATGAGGCCGAGGTTCCCCTCCTGGATGAGGTCGAGAAAGGCGAGACCGCGGTTGCGGTAGCGCTTGGCGATGGAGACGACGAGGCGAAGGTTGGCCTCGATGAGGACTTCCTTGGCCTGCTGGCCCTTGCGCACGTGGCGGCGGTCCCTTGCCGGATCGGTGCTCGGCTCGGCGTCGCCCTCACCGTCGAGCGCAGCGAGACGGGCGGCGGCGGCCAGACCCTCCTCGATCCGCTGGGCCATCTCGACTTCGAGCTCCGCGCTCAGCAAGGCAACCTTGCCGATCTCCTTCAGATAGGTATGGACCGGGTCTTCTGCCGCGCCGGAGCCGAAGTACTCGCCACCGTTGCTCTGGGCTCGTGGCTTGGGGGCGGCCGGGGTCCGGTTCCGGGTGCCGTTGGCGGACGGGGACACCCGTTCGCTCTGGGCGGAACCCGCCTTACCCTTCGCGCGGGGGCGCTTGGCATCCAATTCGTCGGGCGCGTCTTCCTGACCGACCTCGAGACGGTGATCCTCGTTCTCGAACGCGATCCCCTCGTCGCCGACCCGCCGCACCAATTGGTCGATGACCTCGGGGCTCAACTCGACTTCCCGGACCACTTCGACGAGGTCCTCGGGCGTGAGCACCCCTTGGGCGCGGCCGCGTTCGAGCACCTCTTCGAGAACCTCGGTCTCCACCCCGGGCGGAAGCGGAGCGACGACTGCGTCGGTCGATCCGTTGCTTCGCTTCGCGGCGCGTGGAGTTTTCCCATTTCTGGGGGTGTCGCTTGGGGCCCGCCCGGCCATCAATCCTCCCGACGCCTGTCGAGAAGCCACGCTAGCAACCACCGCGTGGCCTCGCGGCCATCGGTGTCGTCATCGAGCTTCTCCAACCACCGGCGTACCGAGGCCATTTCCGCGTGGGTCCCCTCGATGCCTTCGGGCGTCGTCCGTGTCTGAACATCCAGGTCAGAGAGCGCTCGCCTCGTGGCCTCACGGACCAGTTGCACGATCACCGAATCCACCGGATCGCTCAGCGTCTCGTTGGAGATCACCGGTTCTTCCACCGCGACGCGTCGGAGCAGGTCGGCGACGTCGGGAGAAGCTCCGTCGATTGCATCGTGGAGGTTGTCGGCCTCGGCGAGCGTGAGGAACGCCCGTCTCTGCAGCTCGTCGCCGAACAGCACGTCTTCGAGACGGTCGGCCACCGCTTCGGGGCGATGCACGGCCAGCCGCAGCGCTTCGAGGCCGGGCCGGGCCGACGGGTCCACGGGCTGCACCGCCGGGGCGCGAGCCGGGCGGCCCTCTTCGGGCTCGGGGAGGGCCGCTCCCGACAAGGGTCCCTGGTCGGGACCGCCCGCGTGCCGGCCCTCGTCGGTCCCCCGTCCCGCTCGTGACGAGCGGTCGACCGGGGCCCGTGCCGGGCGCCGCCGGGCCTCCTCGAGTCGCCGCCGAACCGCCTCGGGCTCGAGTCGGCACCAGTCCGACACGGTCATGGCGTACTGGTCACGCACGAGGTCGTCGGGGTGTTCGGCAATGACCGCGATGGCCGCTTCGGCGGCCTTAGCCCGGCCCTCGGGCGTCGAGAGCTCGGCTCCCTGAAGCACCCGGTCCAATCGGAATTGAAGGAACGGTCGGCTGTCCGCCACCGCTTGTGCCAGCGCCTTGGGATCGATCCTGGCCAGCTCACCGGGATCGGTACCGGCTGGGAGCATCGCCACGGCCACGTCGACCTCGTGTCGGCGTTCCCACTCATAGACCCGGGCGGTGGCGGTCTCCCCGGCGCTATCGGCGTCGTAGGCGAGGACGATCTTGCGACCGAAGTTGCGCAGCAGGCGGAAGTGCTCCTCGGCCAGCGCAGTGCCACACGTGGCGACGGCGCGCTCCACACCGGCCTGGAAGAACCCGATGACGTCGGTGTAGCCCTCGCAGACGACGACCTCGCCGGTCGCCACGATGTCCTTCTTGGCCCAGTTCAGCCCGTAGAGGGTGCGCCGCTTCGAGTAAATGATGGTTTCCTGGGAGTTCTTGTACTTGGGCTCGGGACCCCGGGACGAATCAGCCACCGCCGGGGCTCCCGGGCGTGGAGGCAAGATCCGGCCCCCGAGAGCGACGGGGTGACCGGAGGGGTCACAGATCGGGAAGATGATGCGGCCCCTGAAGGCGTCCTGGCGCCTCCCCCGACGGTTCACGAACCCGAGACCGGTGGCGGTGAGAACCCGCTCGGAGAGCTTGAGCGAGGTGCTCAGGGCGTCCCAGTCGTCGGGGGCCCAGCCCAGCCGGAACCGCCGCACAACCGAGCCGTCGTAGCCGCGTGAGCGCAGGTACTCCCGGGCCGGCCCGGCGTCGGGTGCCGACATCAGACGCTCGTGGTACCAGGTCACGGCCTGCTCCATGGCGTCGAGAAGCTCGCCCCGCCATTTGGAGTCGGACCCCTTCCCGGTCCCCTCGTGGAGGGTGATGCCGGCGCGGCTGGCCAGTCGCCGAACGGCTTCGGCGAAGTCGAGCGTCTCGACGGCCCGCACGAAGCTGATGGCGTCCCCCGACGCCTGGCAGCCGAAGCAGTAGTAGAGGCCCTCCTCGGCGTTCACGCTGAACGAGGCCGTCTTTTCCCCGTGGAAGGGACAGAGCCCCACCCAACGACGGCCCTGGTGGCGAAGCGCGACGTGCTCCCCGATCAACGCGACGATGTCAGTGGCCGCCCGGACCTGAGCTACTTCCTCGTCGGGGATGGCCATGATCGGACGGTACCGCGAGGTTCGGCCACGCGGTTCGAGGGTTCCGACGCCGCTCAGCGGCGCCGGCCTCGTTTCGCCACGGCCCTCGACCGGGCGGCCTTCTTGACGGTCGTCTTTGCGACCCCCTTGGCCGGAGCCTTCTTGGCGGCGGCCTTCTTCTTGGCGGGTACCTTCTTCTTGGCGGGTACCTGGCGGGCCGGAGCCTTCTTGACCGTTTTCTTGACGGCCTGCTTGACCGTCTTGATGGCCTTCTTGGCCGGAGCCTTCTTCGCCGGTGCCTTCTTGGCCACCGGCCGCTTCCCGGCCTTCTTGGCGGTGCTCCGCACGGCGACCGGAGCGCCCTCGAGCACCGCCTGGGCGGCGGCCAGCCGGGCCACTGGCACCCGGAACGGCGAGCAACTCACGTAGTCCAAACCGGCCTCGTAGAAGGTGGCGATGGAGGCGGGGTCTCCGCCGTGCTCTCCGCAAACCCCGATCTTGAGGTCGGGGCGCACCGCCCTCCCGCGTTCGACGCCCATGCGGACGAGCTCGCCGACCCCGTCGGCGTCGACCACCTCGAACGGGTTGCGGGCCAGCAGTCCCTTCTCGAGGTACGCCGACATCATGCGGCCCTCGACGTCGTCGCGGCTGAAGCCGAACGTCATCTGGGTGAGGTCGTTGGTCCCGAACGAGAAGAACTCCGCGAACTCAGCCAGGTCCCCGGCCCGCAGCGCCGCCCGGGGCGTCTCGATCATCGTCCCGATGCTCACCTCGACGGCTCGGGCGTTCGGTCGGTCGGGTGCGTCGAGCTCGCCGGCCACCGCCTCTTCGACCCAGCTCCGGGCCAGCTCGAGCTCGGGCCCCGAGACGGTGAGCGGGATCATGATCTCGATGATCGGATGGCCGCCGGCCATGACCCGGTCGGTGGCGGCCTCCATGAGCGCTGCCACCTGCATGCCGTAGAGGCCGGGCTTGATGACGCCGAGACGCACCCCCCGGGTGCCGAGCATCGGGTTGGCCTCCTGCCAGGATCGCGCGGCCTGGTACAGGCGACGCTCCTCGGCATCGAGCCCGACCGTCGCCTCCTTGATGGCCAGCTCGTGGGTGGACGGGAGGAATTCGTGGAGCGGGGGGTCGAGCAGGCGGATGGTCACCGGCAGCCCGTCCATGGCCTCGAGGATCTCGACGAAGTCGGCCCGCTGCGCGACCCGAAGCTCCTCCAAGGCGGCCTTCTCGTCCTCGGGGGTGTCGGCCAAGATCATTCGGCGAACGATCGGCAGCCGGTCCTCGGCTAAGAACATGTGCTCGGTCCGGCACAGCCCGATGCCCTCTGCACCCAGCCGGCGCGCGTTCGCGGCGTCGGGCCCGGTGTCGGCGTTGGCCCGCACCTTCAGGTGAGAGCGCCGGATGTCGTCGGCCCACTCCAAGATCGTGAGGAACTCCTCGCTCGGCTCGGCCGCGGTCAACGGCACCTGCCCGAGCATGACGGTGCCTTGGGTGCCGTCGATCGACAGCCAGTCCCCCTCGGCCACGGTCACGTCGCCCACCGAGACCGAACGGTCCCCGAGGCGCAGCGCCTCGGCGCCGACGACCGCCGGCTTGCCCCAGCCCCGCGCCACGACGGCGGCGTGGCTGACCAGGCCTCCCCGGGCGGTCAGGATCCCCTGGGCGGCCAGCATCCCGTGCACGTCCTCGGGGGAGGTCTCCGACCGGACCAGCACGACGGCCTCGCCCCTGGCCGCCGCGGCGGCCGCATCGTCAGCGGTGAAGTAGGCGCGACCGACGGCGGCCCCGGGCGACGCCCCGAGGCCCGTGGTCAGCACGGCGTGCCCGCCGCCCCCGGCGAACTGGGGATGGAGGACCGATTCGAGATGGTCCTCGGTAATCCGCTGCACCGCCTCGGCCTTGGTGAGCCGGATCTCCCGCTCCCTCGTCATCTCGGCGGCCATCCGCAGGGCGGCCCGGCCGGTCCGCTTCCCCACCCGGGTCTGGAGCATCCAGAGCTTGCCCTGTTCGATCGTGAACTCGGTGTCGCACATGTCGCGGTAGTGGCGTTCCAGCCGGGCGAAGATGGCCATCAGTTCCGCGTAGACGTGGGGGAACCGCTCGTCGAGAGCCGACAGCGGCTCGGTGTTGCGGATGCCCGCCACCACGTCCTCACCCTGCGCGTTGACCAGGAAGTCGCCATACGCGCCCTTGGCGCCCGTCGCCGGGTCGCGGGTGAAGCCGACGCCGGTGCCCGAACGGTCATCGCGGTTCCCGAACACCATCGCCTGGACGTTGACCGCGGTGCCGAGGTCGTGCGCGATGTGCTCGCGGTCCCGATAGGCGCGGGCCCGGGCGCCGTTCCAGCTGCGGAAGACCGCCTCGATCGCGCCGCGCAGCTGGTCGTCGGGCTCCTGGGGGAACGGCCGGCCGGTGTGGCGCTCCACCAGTTCCTTGTACTGGTCGACCAGCGTGATCAAGAGCTCGGTCGGTACCTGCGCGTCCGACGTCGTACCGGCCTTCTCCTTGGCCTCGTCGAACAGCGAGTCGAAGTCCTCGCCGGGCAGGTCCAAGACGATGCGGCCGTACATCGAGACGAACCTTCGGTAGGAGTCGTAGGCGAACCGCTCGTCATTGGTCTGCGCGGCCAGCCCCATCACCGAGCGATCGTTCAGCCCGAGGTTGAGGACGGTGTCCATCATCCCGGGCATCGAGAACTTGGCGCCCGAGCGGACCGAGACGAGCAGCGGGTCGACCGGGTCGCCGATCACCTTGCCCATGGCCCCCTCGAGCCGGCGACGCGCCCGTGCCACCTCGGCGCCGAGCGCGCTCGGCCAGCCTTGGTCCATATACGCCCGGCACGCGTCGGTCGAGATGGTGAACCCCGGCGGCACCGGCAGCCGCAATACCGACGTCATCTCGGCCAGGTTGGCCCCCTTCCCACCCAAGAGGTCCTTCATCTCCATGGGCGGGCGGCGGTGCGCGTGGTCGAAGTCGAAGACGTAGGGCATCAGGACTCCTGCCTGCTCAGCCGGTCGGGGGCATTCACCTTACCGGGCGTCTTGTCCCCCTTCCGGAGCTCGCCCGGCGCTCGCACGCGCACAAACCACGCCCGAGCTGGGCTCAGGTCAATTGGGTGTCGGCTCGATCTGCCGTCCTAAGGTCTCTGCGTGTCCGGGGACCTGGCGATCGAGGCGCACGACCTCACCAAGGTGTTCCCGAAGGGGAACGTGCGCGCCCTCGACGGCCTGTCGTTCCAGACCCCGCCCGGGACCGTCCTCGGGGTGCTCGGGCCCAACGGCGCCGGCAAGACCACCGCGGTGCGCATCTTGTCGACCGTGATCACCCCCGACAGTGGCCATGCCACCATCCTCGGGTTCGACGTGGAGCACGAGGCGGCGGCCGTCCGGCGGATCATCGGGCTGGCCGGTCAGAACGCGGCCGTGGACGAGAACCTCTCGGGCCGCCAGAACCTCCAGATGATCGGCCGGCTGAGCCACATGTCCCGCGGCAACGCCAAGCAACGAGCCGAGGAGCTGTTGGAGCGGTTCGGGCTCACCGACGCGGCGACCCGTTCCCTCAAGACGTACTCGGGCGGGATGCGGCGCCGCCTCGACCTGGCGGCGGCGCTGGTCGCGGAGCCGCCGGTCCTCTTCTTCGACGAGCCGACAACCGGGCTGGACCCCCAGACCCGCCAGGACATGTGGACCTGGACCGAACGGCTCGTCGCAGACGGCACCACCGTCCTGCTCACGACCCAGTACCTGGAAGAGGCCGACCGCCTGGCCGATCAGGTGATCGTGGTCGACCACGGTCGCCTGATCGCCGAGGGGACCCCGGCGACCCTGAAGGCGGACCTCGGGACGACCGTCCTGTTGGTGACCCTCGAGGACCACGAGCACGCGCAGCGTGCGGCGGCGCTGCTGGCACCGATTGGCAGCCGCGCGCCCGTCATCGAGGACGCGCGGGTGGGGATGAACGTGGAGAACGGCCCCAAGGCGGGCAGCGAGGCGATGCGCGCCCTGGATGGCCAGGGGATCGACGTGCTGGGCCTCGTGCTGCGCGAACCGAGCCTCGACGACGTGTTCTTGCGGTTGACCGGGCACCGGGCCGAGACCGACCCGGGCGACGGGGAGGGCCCGGAACGCTTGTCGGCCGAGTCGTTGCGATCGAGGGCGAGGTGACCCCGAAATGAGCACGGTCACCGTGGACCGAGGTGCGGCGCTGCGCCCGATGGGGCGGCGCGAGCGCATCGGGTGGTTGGTCAACGACACCTTGACCATCGCCTGGCGCTTCCTCGCCGCCATGGTCCGGATGCCCGAGTCGATCGCGTTCTCGGCCATCCAGCCGATGCTCCTCGTGCTCATGTTCCGCTACGTCTTCGGCGGCGCGATCACCGGCATCCACGGCTCGTATGTGAACTACCTCATGCCGGGGATCTTCGTGCAGACGGTGGCGTTCGGGTCGATCATCTCGGCGGTGGGGATGTCCGAGGACCTCCAGAAGGGGATCATCGAACGGTTCCGCGCGCTGCCGATGGCCCGCCCGGCGGTGGTGGCCGGCCGGACCGTGTCGGACCTGACCCGAAACGTGTTCTCGGTGACCCTGATGGCGGCGCTCGGGTTCGCGGTCGGCTTCCGCATCGAGACCAACGTGGCCGCCTTCTTCGCCGGACTCGGCATCCTGCTCCTCTTCTCGTGGTCGCTCAGCTGGGGTTTTGCGCTCCTCGGCCTGGTGGTGGGTACGCCCGAAACGGCCCAGCTGGCCACGATCCCGATCCTCTTGCCGTTCACCTTCGCCTCGTCGGCGTTCGTGCCGGTACAGACGATGCCCGGATGGCTGCAGGCCTTCGCCAAGAACCAGCCGGTCAGCCAGGTCGTGAACGCCTGCCGGGCCCTCATGGACGGCGGACCGACCACCACCCACGTCCTGCTCGCGCTGGCGTGGAGCGTGGGGTTGGTTGCGGTGCTGGCCCCATTGGCCGTGCGCCGCTACCGGCACAGCGTCTGAGGCTGCTCAGGAAGAGGCGGTCCTCGACGACAGCTCGGCCGCCAACCCGTCGATCGGGCAGCGCACCTGCTCGGTCGTGTCCCGGTCACGCACGGTCACCGCGCCGTCCTCCAAGGACCCGAAGTCGATGGTGACGCACCACGGCGTCCCCACCTCGTCCTGGCGCCGGTAACGGCGGCCGATCGACTGCGTGGTGTCGTAGTCGCACAGGTAGAGCGGCTGGAGCATGGCCAGCACCCGGCGCGAGATGCCCTCGAGCTCCTCTTTGCGAGACAGCGGCAGGACGGCCACCTGGGTCGGGGCCAGCCGCCAGTCGAGGTGCAAGACGGTGCGGGATTCGCCGGCCACCTCGTCCTCGGCATAGGAGGAGAGGAGGAAGGCCATCATGGCCCGGGTCGCCCCGGCGGCCGGCTCGATCACGTAGGGGACGTAGCGCTCCCCGCTCGCCTGGTCGAAGTACTCGAGCCGCTCGCCGGAGCCCAAGATGTGGGCCTGGAGGTCGAAGTCGCCCCGGTTGGCCACGCCCTCGAGCTCGTCCCATCCCCACGGGAAGAGGAACTCGATGTCGGCTGTCTGCGATGAGTAGTGCGACAGCTCGTCTCTTTCGTGGTGGCGGATGCGGATCTGGTCCTCGGGGATGCCCAGGTCCAGGTACCACCGGTGCCGCTCGGCGAGCCAGTAGTCGAACCACGCCGGGGCCTCGGCGGGTGGGACGAAGTACTCCATCTCCATCTGCTCGAACTCGCGGGTCCGAAAGACGAAGTTCTGCGGCGTGATCTCGTTGCGGAACGACTTGCCGATCTGCGCGATGCCGAACGGCGGCCGCTTGCGCGAGGTCACGAGCACGTTGGCGAAGTTGGTGAACATCCCCTGGGCGGTCTCGGGACGCAGGTAGGCCACCGTGCCCTCGTCCTCGACCGGCCCGGCGTGGGTCTTGAACATCAGGTTGAACGACCGCGGCTCGGTGAAGTCGGTCGAGCCGCAGTTCGGGCAGACGCCCTCGATCTTGTCGGCTCGCCACCGCTCGTGGCACTGGCGACAGTCGACCAACGGGTCGGTGAAGTTCTCCAGGTGGCCCGAGGCCGCCCAGATGGCGGCCGGCGACAAGATGGCCGCGTCCAGTCCGACCACGTCGTCGCGCAGGCGCACCATCGAGCGCCACCAGGCGTCCTTCACGTTGCGCAGCATGTTGACGCCCAGGGGCCCGTAGTCGTAGGTGGAGCGGAACCCGCCGTAGATCTCGGCCGAGGGGAAGATGAACCCGCGTCGCTTGCACAGGTTCACGACCTTCTCCATGAGGCCGTCGGACGAAGACGGGCCCGATGCGCCCTGCTCGCCGCCCTCGGTCATCGGGGCAGGATACCGGCTGGTTCGAGCCCCTCTGCCGGGTCGGTACGCAACCGCATGGTGATCTCGCTGGCCAGCATCCGGCCGGTCACCGTCAAGGTGACCCGCCCGAGGCGGCGCTCGACGAAGTCCTCGAGCCCGGACAGATCACCAAAGGCGGACTCGGGCACGCCGGCCGGGGTGCGCAGGGCGAGCGCCAGGCGCTCGAACCGGCGCTGCTCGTCGCGAAGGACCTCGGTGCCCGCGACCGCCGACGCCCCGGCGAAGAGCGCGGCGATGTAGCGCTCCGGGGTCCGGACGTTCCACCACCGCCGTCCGTCTCGATGCGAATGGGCGGCCGCGCCGAACCCCAGGTAGTCCCCGCCGCTCCAGGCGATGTTGTTGTAGGCGCACCGATGCCCGGGGAGCGCCCAGTTGGAGATCTCCTCCCAGCGGTAGCCGGCCGCCGTCAGCACCTCGTCGGCTCGCCGGTACCGGCGGGCCTGCACGTCATCGTCGGGGTGCCGCGCCGCATCGGCGGCGAGCGGCGTCCCCGGTTCGACCGTCAACGCGTAGGCGCTGACATGGGGCGGCGGGTGGGCGAGCGCGAGGATGCCGGCCAGGGCGTCCTCCCAGTCCCCATCGCGCTCGGCGGCCGCGCCGAAGATGAGATCGAGGTTCCAACTGGTGAAGCCGGCCGACGCGACCACCTCGGCCGCCGCGGTGACCTCGTCCCACTGGTGGTGGCGGCCGAGGCTGGCCAGTACGTGGGGGGCCCGGGCCTGCGCACCGAGCGAGATCCGGGTGACGCCGGCCGACCGGTAGGCGGCCATGCGGTCCTCGGTCACGTCCTCGGGGTTGCACTCGACGGTCACCTCGGCAAAGGGCGCCCGCGGCACCAGCTCGAGCACCGAACACAGGTCCGAGGCGCAGAGGCGCGACGGCGTGCCGCCGCCGAAGAAGACTGCCGTCGCATCCTGGAGGTCGCCGGCGTCGACCGCGCGCGACACGTCGCGCCGCACGGCGTCCACGTAGGCCGACAGGAGATGGTCCCGGTCCACGTAGGTGGCGAACGCGCAGTAGTCACACCGGCGCCGGCAGAACGGCACGTGGAGGTAGACCCCGAAGGGCGCCGGCATCCCTAGCGTCCGTTGCCTAGAGCCCGTTGGCGGTGTGCACGGTGCGCAGCTGACGGTCGAGGTGGGCCTCCATGGCGTCGGTGGTCAGCCCGACCACCTCGTCGGCGCCCGCCGGCGGCGCGCCGCGCAGCGTCTCGCCGAGCGCACCGCCGAGGATCCGGCGCATCAGCGCCAGCGCGTCGGCGCTCATCGGCCGGCCGCGTCGACAGCTTCGGCAGAGCGCGCCCCCCTCGACGAGATCGAAGGCGACCAGCTCCACCTCTGCTTCGGGCCGCCCGCACGACGCGCAGGCGTCGAGCACCGGGGAGGCGCCCTCGAGAACGAGGGCCTTCAAGAAGAAGGCCGCCGGCACGAGCGTCGGGTCGAGCTCGGGATCGGCCAGGGCCCGCAGCGCCCCGACCAACATGTTGTAGAGCTGGGGGTCGGGGTGACCCTCCTGGGCCAGCTGGTCCACCGCCTCGAGCATGGACAGCCCCTGGGACATCCGGCCCAGCTCTTCGCGCACCGCCCGGAAGTGGTCGATGGCCTCGACCTGGTTCACGATGTCGAGCTCGCCGCGGCCGTGCCACATGAGCAGGGCCACGTGGCTCAGGGGCTCGAGGCGGGCCCCGAACTTGCTCTGGGTCCGGCGCACCCCCTTGGCCACCGCCCGGACCTTGCCGTGGGATTCGGTGATCAGCACGATGATCCGGTCGGCCTCACCCAACTTGTAGGTGCGGAGCACCACGCCGCTGTCGCGGTACAGGCTCACGCCGACCCCCCGCTCGAGGGACCCTCGGGCTCACTCGGCGCTCGTCGGTGTCCGCCGTAAGGAGGCGAACGGCCCTGGATCAGGTTGCCCCCGCCGACCAGCACCACCATCACGATGGCCGTGATGAGGAAGGGGTACACCGGCCCGAAACCCGCCGCGGCGAGCCAGCACATCAGCCCCACCAGCATCATCCCGAGGACCGTGGCGATCCGCGTGAAGATCACGAGACCACGCCCCCGTAGCGACGGGTCCGGCGCTGGTACTCGATGACCGCCTCGTAGAGGTTGGCGCTGCGGAAGTCGGGCCACAGCACGTCGGAGAACACGAGCTCGCTGTAGGCGAGCTCCCAGAGCAAGAAGTTGGAGATCCGGTACTCCCCCGACGTCCGAATCACGAGGTCGGGGTCGGGCATGTCGGGGTAGTACAGGCGCGACGCGATGGCGCGCTCGTTGACCTTGCTGGCCGGTACCCCGTCGTCCACCAGGTCGCGCACCGCGTCGATGATCTCGGCCCGGCCCCCGTAGTTGAAGGCCATGGTGAGCGTCATCGTCCGGTCGCCCACGGTGAGCGCGGTGGCCTCGTCCATGGCCCGCTGCACCCGGCGCGGCACACGCCGGTCGCGTCGGCCGGCGAAGCGGATCTGCACGCCCCGTCGGTGCAGGTCGTCGCGTCGGCGCGACAGCAGGGTCTCGTTGAAGTTCATGAGGAAGCGGACCTCGTCGGGCGGGCGGCGCCAGTTCTCGGTCGAGAACGCGTAGACGGTGAGCCACCGCAACCCGATCTCGAGCGCCCCGTTCACGACGTTGAAGAGGGCCTCCTCCCCGGCGATGTGCCCCTCTGTCCGGGGCAGCCCGCGCTGGGCGGCCCAGCGGCCGTTGCCGTCCATCACACACGCGACGTGGGCGGGGATCTTGCTCCGGTCGAGCTCGGCCGGGACCGGGTCGGCCGTCTCGCCGGGCGGGGTCGGGCCGGCCGAGCCGTTCGACGTGACCCGGTGCGCCGTCGCGCTCGTTGGACTCCCACGTCGAACCATCAGTCGAAACTACCGCCGGTCACCCCGTTCGATGCGCAAGCTGGCCGTGACCCGGGTCGAGGGCGGTCCGAAGTACCGTCGACAGCGTGGCCGAGGACGAGAGCGGTGGGCGGACGCGCCCCGGTGCGTCCCGATCGTCGGTGCCCGATGCCGACCCGGCCAAGGCCGCCACCAGGCTGCTGGCCCGGATCGTGGCCGAGCTCCCGGGCGGCGGCGAGGAGCGCCCCGGACAGGCCGAGATGGCGGCCACGGTGGCCCGGTCCATCCGCACCGGCACCCACCTCGTCATCCAGGCCGGGACCGGGACCGGCAAGTCGCTCGCCTACCTGGCCCCGGCCAGCCAGTCGGGGCGGACCGTGGTGGTCGCCACCGCGACCAAGGCGCTGCAGGACCAGCTGGCCACCAAGGACCTCCCACTGGTCGCCCGGGCGCTCGAGGGGCCGTTCTCGTGGGCCGTCTTGAAGGGGCGGTCCAACTACCTGTGCCGCCAGCGGGCCAGCGAGGTCGGAGACGGCGCCGACCAGCAGTCCTTCGTCGAACCGGTCGACGGCGAAGCGGCCGAGGCCGTGGTCGACACCGGGCGGCTGGCCGACCAGCTGCGGCGGCTGCTGCGGTGGGCCAACGAGACCAGTTCCGGTGACCGGGCCGACCTCGCCTTCGAGCCGTCGGCCCGCGCGTGGTCGATGGTCAGCGTCGGGCCCCGGGAATGCCCGGGGGCGTTCCGATGCCCGTCGGGGAGCCGCTGCTTCGCCGAGGCGGCCCGCGACCAGGCCCAGGCCGCCGACATCGTCGTGGTCAACACCCACCTCTACGGCGCCCACCTGGCCGCCGGGGGCGGCGTGCTCCCGCCCCACGACGTGGTGATCTTCGACGAGGCCCACGAGCTCGAGGAGGTCATGACGGACAGCCTCGGGGTGGAGCTCACCCCGGGACGCTTCCGGGCCCTCGGCGCGGCGTCCCGCGCGCTTGTGGGCGCCGAGCACCGCCCGGTCGCCGACGCGGTCGGCGAGGTGGCCGACCGGATGGTGAGCGTGCTGGCCGGCCACAGTGGGACCCGGGTCTCGCTCGGCGAAGACGCCGAGCGCCCCGACCGCGACGTGGCCGACCTCCTGGTGCTCGCCCGCAGCCGGCTCGACGAGCTGAATGCCCGGCTGCGCGGGGCCGAGCGCGACCGGGACAGCGACGCCGAGGGGACGCTCCCGCGGGCGCTCAGCGCGGCCGGGCACCTGGCCGACGACGTGGCTCGGCTGAGCTCGCCCAAGCACACCGAGGTGGCCTGGGTCGACGGAGACCGCCGGGTCCCGGTGCTCCGGCTCTCGCCGATCAATGTTGGCCCCGATCTGGCCGCAGGGCTGTGGGGCGAGGTCACGGCCGTGCTCACCAGCGCCACCATCCCGCCCGGCATCGAGGCCAACCTCGGGCTGGAGGGGTTCGGCTCGACACGGGTCGACGTGGGGAGCCCGTTCGACTTCGCCAACCACTCGCTGCTGTACGTGGCCAAGCACCTACCCGACCGCCGCCGGCCCGAGGCCGAGGCGGCGCTGGTCGAGGAGCTCGAGGCGCTCATCCGGGCGGCCGGGGGCAGGACCCTGGCCCTCTTCACGAGCCGCCGGGCCACCGAGGCGGCGGCCAAGGCCTTGGCCGGCACACTCCCCTACCGCGTCCTCGTCCAGGGCGAGCTGCCCAAGCCCCGCCTCCTGGAGGTGTTCGCGGCCGACGAGTCCTCGTGCCTCTTCGCCACGCTCGGCTTCTGGCAGGGGGTGGACGTCCCGGGGCGCTCGCTGTCGCTGGTCACCCTCGACCGCCTGCCCTTCCCCCGACCGGGCGACCCGGTGTTCGACGCCCGGCGCGAGCAGGCCGGCGACGCCGCGTTCGCGCTGGTCGACGTGGCCCGGGCGGCCACCCTGCTCGCCCAGGGGGTGGGGCGCCTCATCAGGAGCGCCGAGGACCGGGGAGTCGTGGCGGTGCTCGACTCCCGTCTGGCCACGGCCAGCTACCGCTCCTCGCTCCTGGCCGCGCTGCCACCGATGAAACGGACGACCGACCGCGCCGAGGTGGAACGGTTCCTGGCCGACGCGCTCGGTCGACCGAGCCCGCGCTCACACTCGCGGCGCGGATGAGTCGGGATCAGTGAGAGACGGCGCCGACCTCGCGAAGCTTGGCGATCTCGCCGGCCGAATACCCGAACTCCGCCAAGACCTCCTCGTTGTGCTGGCCGAGGGTCGGGGGCGCCCGACGCACGCCGGTCGGGGTCTTCTCCATCTGGATCACCGGCCCCACCATCGACACCGCTCCCGCGACGGGATGCTGGTACTCGACCACCAGGTCGTTGGCCACCACCTGGGGATCGTCCAAGAGATCAGCGACGGAGCGCACCGGGCCGGCCGGGACGGCCGCCGCGTCGAGCACGGCTAACCATTCGTCGGTCGTCTTCTCCAAGAACCGTTCGATCGCAGCCGCGGTGAACCCGAGCGCCGCCTCGCGACCCTCGTCAGAGTCCCGGGGGATCTTGCGGTCGTGGCGGACGTCGGTGACGCCGATCGCGTCGGCCATCTTCCGCCGGAGCGTCGGGGTCAGGCAGGCCACCGCGATCATGGAGTCCTTGGTCCGGTAGACGCGGTAGTAGGCGTTGAGCGCCCGGGCCTCGGGGCTCGGGTTGGACGCGGAGCCCTCGGCGACGCTCGGCGAGGCGATCTCGGTGCGCATGAAGGTGGCCGTCTGCAGGGCCAGCGAGGTCCCGAGCAACGTCGTGTCCACCCGTTGGCCCTCCCCGGTGCGCTCGCGGGAGAACAGGGCCGCGCAGACGGCCAACGCGATGATGAGCCCGGTGCCGTAGTCGCCGATGGCCGGGGTGAGCGGCATCGGGACGCCGTCGAAGTCGATGCGACCACCGGTGAGCATCAGGCCGGTGACGGCCTGGGCGATGAGGTCGTACCCGGGGCGGTGGCTGTGCTCGCCCCGGGTTCCCATCGCGGTGTTCTGCACGTAGATGAGCCGCGGGTTGAGCGCGGAAAGCGTCTCGTAGTCGATACCGAGCCTCTTCGGCACGTCGGGACGGTAGTTGACCATCACCACGTCCATCTCGGGGACGAGGCGATGGACGATCTCCTGGGCCTCGGGGCGCTTCAGGTCGAGGGTGAGACCCCGCTTGTTGCGGTTGAGCGAGAGAAAGGTGCGACTCTCGTTCGGCGCGAACTCCACGCCGTGGCGCCACGGGTCGCCTTCGGGCGGTTCCACCTTGATGACGTCGGCCCCCAAGTCGCCCAGATGCATCCCGGCGAAGGGCGCTGCGATCATCTCGGAAAACTCGAGCACCTTGATGCCCTCGAGCGCCCCCCCCATGTCAGGTCCCTTCCGCGTAGAGGGGTGACGAAGCCTTCATCCAGCGCAGCTGCATCCGCATCGACACCACCACCTCGCCGTTTTGGTCGGTGGCCCGGCTGTCATACCAGACGTACTCGGTCTTGGGGCTGGCCCCGACCGCCGCGATCTCCCCGCCGACCGTATAGGTGGTGTCGCAGAGCAGTGGCCCCGACCAGTACCGCAGCTCGATGGCGCCGAACAACCCCACCGCGTGGGCGATGTCGGGGCCGAAGTCGCTCGGGCCGTTGCGGATCAGCTGGACGATCGCCGAGGGGTTCACGATGGGCGGACCCCAGGGGGAATCGCCCACGTACCAGTCGAGGGGCTCGGTGATCGGGTTCGCCTCGTGGCGCGCCCGCTGCTCGGCGGAATCGACCGAGAACGAGCGCACCGAGATCGGCGCCCCGGCCTCGACCCCGGCCAGCATCCGCAGCTCCTCGGGCGGGCTCGGGCGCAGGTCGATGCCGTACAGGTAGGTGGGCTCGGTCCCATCCCCACATCCGGCGGTGCCCTCGGCGACCAGCATCTTGTCGTGGCGCTCCATGCGCGCCTCGACCTGGGGCGAGGGCCCGTCGGGCAGGCGCACCATCGCGGTGACCGGCTCGGCGTCGACGGTCGCGTTGCGGAAGAGAAGAGAGATCGAGCCCTCGGTGAACCACCGCTTGCCGAACGCCGCGATGAGGACCGGCGGGAACTGGTCGAGGTGCACCGACCCGGCGATCGTGCCACCCCGGAACCCGAGGTTCTGGGCCGTCGCGTCGTCGTGGATGTTGTTGGGCCGGGCCGGGCGGCCACCCGGGGTCCCCGATCTGGCCCGGTTCTGTGGGGCACGCTCGGGCCCGACCAGGTAGCCGTCGACCTCTTTGATCTCGCTGGTCATCGCGTCGGTCATGTGTGGTCCCCCTTGGCTCCCTCGCTGTGCACCGTCCCGACCCGGAGCTCTCGGAACGGCATGTCGCGGTCGACCTGGGGCTCGCGCGGCAGCCCGAGCACGCGCTCGCCAATGATGTTGTGCTGGATCTCGTCGGTCCCCCCGGCGATGGACGTCGACGGCGCCTGGACGGTCGCATGCGCGACCGCCCCGCCGTAGGGGGCCTCGGGGCCGGCCAGCATCCCGCTCGCCCCGAGGATGGCCGGCCCGACGTCGCGGTTGATCCGGGTGGCCACCGACCGGGCCAGCTTGGTGATCGAGCTGGCCGGTCCGGCCCCCTTGCCGGCCTCCGCGGCAGCCCGGGCCCGCTGCTGGGTCATGGTGTTGACCCGGGCCTGGATGTAGTACCGGGTCACGTTCTGGCGGATCGGGTCGGTCCGGTTGTTCCCGGGATCGTTCACGAGCGCCACCGGACTCAAGCGCCCGGCGACTCCAGGGTTCCGGGTGTCGACGGTCTCCAAGCGCCCGGCGCCGGACTGGTCGACGACGTCGCCCAACTTGGCGGTCCGAAGCTCGCTGCGGCGGGTGCGGAACTCCGTGTCACGCGTGAAGCCCACCCCGACCACGCCCGCCCGCCCGCTGCGCTCGAAGGCGAGCGTGGTCACCGCGGCCGCCCACCCGTCGCCGGGCCGGCCGATCAGATCGGCGTCGGCGACCCGGGCGTCGGTGAAGAACACCTCGTTGAAGTGAGACTCCCCGGTCATCTGCTTGAGCGGGCGGACCTCGATGCCGCGCTGGCCGACCTCGATGATGAAGTACCCGAGTCCGCGGTGCTTGGGCGCATCCATGTCGACGCGGGCGACCAGCATCCCTCGGTCCGCAGTCATGGCCCCCGACGTCCAGACCTTCTGCCCGTTGACAACCCACTCGTCGCCGTCGCGGACCGCCCGGGTCTGGGCGCTGGCCAGGTCCGACCCCGCGCCGGGCTCGCTGAAGAACTGGCACCACGACTCGGCACCCGACGCGAGCGGCCAGAGATAGCGGCGCTGCTGGTCCTCACTGCCGTGACGCATGAGGACGGGACCGCCCATCATCTGTCCGAGCCCGCCGGGTGCGCCGAGGGCCCGCTTGTCGCGGAACACGGCGTCGATCGCCGCCAGTGCGTCGTTGTCGAGCCCCTTGCCGAACCACTCGGTCGGCCACGTCGGGAAGCCCCACCCCGAGCTGGCCAAGCGCTCCCACCACTCGGCGACCGTGAGGTCGAGGTCCCAGTTCGCCTCGACCCAGGTGGCCGCTTGGTCACGTAGCTCTTCGAGAGCGCCGCCCGTTGCCATGGGTGGCTCCTTTCTTTGCTGGTTTCGCTGCTGGTGTGGCTGCCGGCCGATCAGCCCAGCCGGTCGCCGGGCTCGAGCGATCCATCCCACCGAGGGACCGATCGGACTTCGAGACATTGTGGATCACTCCCGACGATCGCGCAGGGAGAACGTTCCCACAAGGGGGATTGCCGGCGGCGAGCAGGTTCAGTAGCCCAGCCGGTCCAGGGACTCGGCGCGCTGCTGCCAGTGCGGCTCGACCCGGACGAACAGCTCCAGGTACGCCCCTTCGTCCAGCTGGGCCCGCACCGCGGTCCCGACCGCCTTGAGGACCTCGCCACCGACCCCGATCACGATCCCCTTCTGGGACTCCCGTTCCACCAGGATCTCGCAGCGGATGCGCGGCCACTCCCACTCGGTGACCACACACGCGATCGAGTGCGGCAGCTCCTCGCGGGCCCGCACCAGCAGCTGTTCGCGGACCAGCTCGGCCACGGCGATGGCCTCGGGAAGGTCGCTCACCATCTCGGGCGGGAAGTAGGCCGGCCCCTCGGGCAGCCGGGCCAGGACCGCCTCGACCAGCCCGTCGACGCCCTCGCCGGTGACCGCCGAGACCGGGAAGTACTCGGCCCCCTCGACGACCGCCGCGGCCCCCTCGGCCAACGCCTCGACCGCCTCGACCGCTTGGGTCAGCCGCTCCACCAGCTGGTTCGGCCGGGCGTGGTCGAGCTTGTTCACCGCCACCAGCAGCCCGCCGGTGGCGTCGGGTTCGGCCAGGGCCGAGACGGCCGAGGAGAGCACCATCCGGTCACCGGGGCCGACCGGGGCCGTCGCGTCGAGCACGGCGATGACCACGTCGACATCGCGCAGCGTCCCCACCGCCCGCTCGTTGAGCCGGCCCCCGAGCGCGCTCTTGGGCCGATGCAGCCCCGGCGTGTCCACGAACACCGCTTGGGCACCGACGCGGTGCAGCACCCCCCGCACGCCGAACCGGGTCGTGTTGGGTCGCGACGAGGTGATGGACACCTTGGTCCCGACGATGGCGTTGAGCAGGGTCGACTTGCCCACGTTGGGCCGCCCCAGGATCGCCACGAACCCGCTGCGCATGCTCAGTCGGCCAGGCTCGGCGTCTCGGTGGCCGAGGCCTCCGAGGTGGGCTCGATGCGCACCCTGGCGATCCGACGCCCCTGCACTCGCTCGGCGACCAGGCGGAACCCGTCGACGGTGACCGACTCGCCCTCGGACGGCACGCGCCCGGCCAGGTCGAAGAGCAGGCCGCCCACGGTGTCCCATCCGCCCTCGGGCAGCTCGGCCCCGAGAAGGTCGGCCGCGTCGTCGAGCGACATCCGCCCCGTCACCACGATCCCGCCGCCGTCCAGGCGCTCGACCCCCGGCTCCTCCACGTCGAACTCGTCAACGATCTCGCCGACCAGCTCTTCGATCAGGTCTTCCAAGGTGACCAGGCCGGCGGTGCCGCCGTACTCGTCGACGACGATGGCCAGGTGGAATTTGCGGTCCTGCATCTCGCGCAGCATCGAAGCGACCCGCTTTGTCTCGGGCACGAACTGGGCCGGCCGGACGTGCTCGCCCACCGGCTCGTCGTCCCGGCCGTCGTGCTCGTTGCGCATGAGGTCCTTCGCGTACGCGATCCCCACCACGTCATCGATGTTCTCCCGGTAGACGGGCACCCGGCTGTAGCCGGCCGCCAGGGCCTTGCGCAGCGCCTCGGACACGGTGAGACCGGCCTCGGCGGTGACCATGTCCGGACGCGGGACCATGACCTCACGGACCACCGTGTCGCCGAAGTCGATGATCGAGTGGATGAAGGCGCGCTCTTCGGTCTCGATGACGTCCTCGGCGTGCGCGACGTCGGCCATCGCCAACAGCTCGTACTCGGTCACGTTCTGCGCCGAGGAGTCCTGGTCGCCCTTGCCTCGACCGATCATCAGGTTGGCCATACCGATCAGCACCTTGGAGGCGGCCCGGACCGGGGGGAAGCGCACCAACGCCGCCACGAGCGGCGCGCTGAACAACGCGGCCCGCTCGGGGTTGTGCACGGCCCAGTTCTTGGGCACCGCCTCGAAGAGCACGAAGATCACCACGACCTCGAAGATGGTGCCGACGACGACCCCGATCGGACCGAACCACTGCTCGGCCAGGACGCCGACCAGGGTCGCGGAGACCAGTTGGCACACCAAGACGAGCAAGAGGACCGGGTTCAAGAATCGTTCGGGCCGCTCGACCAGGCGCACCAGCGGCCGGGAGCCTCGACGGTGCTGGTCGGCCAGCGACCTCGCCTTCACCCGGCTGGTGCGAACCAGGCTCGTCTCGGCCAGCGCCAGGATGCCCGAGCCGACCAGCAGCACCACGATCACCGCCAACAGCACCCCGTCGACCGGACGCCAGCCCGTCGAGGCCAGAATCGTCGAGGCCAGGATCACGGCACGCTCTTGTAGAAGGCCGACAGGAGCTTCTGCTCCAGCGCCTCCATGGCCTCGGCCTCGGCCTCGATCTGGTGGTCCATGCCGAGCAGGTGCAGGAGCCCATGCACGACCAAGAGCGCGATCTCGTCCTCGTAGGCGATCGAGCGCTCCTTGGCGTTGCGCGCGGCCACCGACGGGCAGACCACCACGTCACCGAGGAGGAGGAGTGGCTCGTCGGCCACCTCGGAGCCCGGCCCGGTCCCGCCCATGTCCGGGAAGCGCCCCGGCGGCAACGGGTCGTCCTCGACCGGGAACGCGAGCACGTCGGTCGGTCCGGAGCGCTCGAGGAACCGCTCGTTGAGCGCCGCGATCGCGTCCTCGTCGACGAAGAGCAGCGAGACCTCGGCCTCGCCCTTGATCCCGCGCGATTCGAGGACCGCGCGCGCAAGAGTGCTCCAGCGTTCGAGCTCGACCGGGGCTACGGATTGCTCGTCGGCCGCGAAGACGTCAATCGCCATCGGCGGGCGCCTTGGGGACGCTCTCGGCGTGCTCGTACGCGTCGATGATGTCGGCCACGATCTTGTGGCGCACCACGTCGCGCCGGGTCAGGTGCACGAACTCCACGTTCTCGACGGTGCCCAACACCTTTTCCAGGCCGACCAGCCCCGAGCGTCCCCCCGGCACGTCGATCTGGGTCACGTCGCCGGTCACCACGCACTTCGAACCGAACCCGATCCGGGTGAGGAACATCTTCATCTGCTCGGGGGTGGTGTTCTGGGCCTCGTCCAAGATGATGAAGGAGGAGTTGAGGGTGCGCCCCCGCATGAACGCGAGCGGTGCCACCTCGACGGTGCCCCGGTCCAAGAGCCGTTGGGCCCCCTCGGGGTCGAGCAGGTCGTAGAGGGCGTCATAGAGGGGTCGCAGGTATGGGTCGACCTTGGCCATCAGGTCCCCGGGCAAGAACCCCAACCGCTCCCCCGCCTCGACGGCCGGACGGGTGAGGATGATGCGCTTCACCTGACGGGACTGGAGCGCCTGGACGGCCAGCGCCACGGCCAGGTACGACTTGCCGGTCCCGGCCGGGCCGATCCCGACCGTCACCACGTTGGTGGCGATGGCGTCGGTGTAGCGCTTCTGGCCGGCCGAGCGGGGCCGGATCGTCCGGCCCTTAGCCGAGCGAAGCAGCTCGGCGTTCAGCACCTCGGAGGGCGACAGGTCCTCGCGCACCATGTCGACGGTCCGGGCCACCTTTTCGGTGTCGAGACCTTGGCCGGACTGGAGCACCCGCACCAACTCGTCGAACAGCCGCACCGCGCTGGCCGCGTCGGGGCCTTCGGCCACTATTCGGTTCCCCTGCACGCTGATGCGGGTGCCGCTGAACGCGGTCTCGATGACCCGGAGGTGCTCGTCGCGCTGACCGAGCAGCCCCGACATGAGGTGGTTGTGCGCGATCAGCAGCTCGGCGCGCAGCGGCTCGGGAACGTCGTCGATCATGGCCTCGAGCTCGTCGCTCGAGGTGCGGTCGGTCGCGCTCACCCGGGCGGCCAGGTCATCGGGCGACCGCCGATCACGTGCAGGTGCAGGTGGGGCACCGAGTTGGCGGTGTCGCGACCGACGTTGAAGACCAACCGGTACCCGCGCGCCTCTCCGGCGATCCCCTCGGCCTCGGCGATCTCGCGGGCGGCCACCACCATGGCCGCGAGGTCCTCGGCGTGCTCGGGTCCGACGCTCGACGCGTTGTCGACGTGGCTGCGGGGCACCACCAAGACGTGGATCGGTGCGGCCGGCGCGATGTCTCTGAACGCGACGGTGCGTTCGGTCTCGTGCACGATGTCGGCGGGAATCCGCCCGGCCACGATGCCGCAGAACAAGCAGTCATCCATCGGAGCCACCCCCCTTGGGGGCCGGATAGAGGTGCTCGAGGGTTCCCGGCTCGATCCGCCGGGACGCGATGAACCCGTCGAGATCGCTCTCCATCAGCCGGATCACCCGACCGAACCGATAGGCGGTCAGCTCTCCCTCGTCGATGAACCGGTACAGGCTGCGCAGGGTCACGCCGAGACGTGCCGCGGCCTCCTTCGTGCCCAGCCAACGGACGCCCGGGGGCATCAGGATGTGCCTTCCATTTACCGCCAGCCTACGAGAACCGGCCGGCCGGCCATCACGGGTTTTGACTGGCCACCCCGCCGACGAGCGCCGAGCGAAGCCCCGCCAGCAGCGTGCCGGCCGCCACCGCGGCGGTCTCGGCCCGCAAGACGGCGTCGCCCAGGCCGACCCTCGCCCCGCACAGCTCACGTTCGGCGTCGCTCCATCCGCCCTCGGGTCCGACGGCCACCACCGGCCGCTCGAGCGAGGGAGGGTCGCCACCGAGCTCGGCCAGGGCCAGGTGACCGCCGGCCGCCTCCACCTCACGGGCCAACACCGCCAGGGTGACGGGCTCGGCCACCTCGGGGAGCCAGCTGCGCCGGCTCTGGGCCGCCGCCTCGCGAGCCGCCCGCCGCAAGCGCTCGAGGGCGCGCTCGGCGCGCGGGCCCGACCAACGGACGACCGAGCGGTCGGCCACCAACGGGACGATACGGTCGACGCCGAGCTCGGTCAGCTTCTGGGCCACCCACTCGGGGCGGTCCCCCTTCACCGGGGCAAACCCGATCGTGATCGGTGGGGCGAGACGCGTCTGGCCCATCGGGGGGCCGGTCGGCTCGAGGAACGGGCCCGATCCGGTGAACCGGCACAGGGTGAACGAACCGGCCCCGTCGGACGCGATCACGAGCTCGCCCGGGGTCAACCGCAGCACGCGGACCAGATGGTGCCGGTCCTCGGGCGCGACGTCCGGAGCGGTCGGATCGGCGACGAAGACCTGTGCGGCCGCCCGCGGCGGGGACGCCGCGTCCACGGTCAGCCGAAGACCGAGCGGATGCGAGAGAAGACGCCGTCGTTGCCTTCCGGGGACGTGAGCACCTCGCCACGCTCGGCGGCCAGCTGGACCAGCAGCTCCTCTTGCTTGGGCGTGAGCTCCGTCGGCGTGTCCACCACCACGTGCACGTAGAGGTCGCCCCGGCCCCGACCGCGCAGGTGCGGCACGCCACCGCCCTTCAGCCGGACCACGTGACCGCTGTGGGTCCCGGCCTCGATCGAGACCTGCGCCGGTTCCTCGAGCGTGGACACGCTCACCTTGGCCCCGAGCGCCGCCTGGACCATCCCGACGTGGA
>Ga0181521_10001948_pt1 | contig 25076 bp, 15 predicted proteins | sample PEATcosm2014_Bin_32_FD_119764 | JGI IMG/M metagenome (GOLD analysis project Ga0181521, IMG submission 119764) | Peatland microbial communities from MTU Mesocosm Facility, Houghton, MI, USA - PEATcosm2014_Bin02_60_metaG | ecosystem: Environmental > Terrestrial > Soil > Wetlands > Peat | place...
AATCCGTCGCCGTATCGCCGTGTCCGGGAAAATGCTTGGCCGTCGTCAGCACGCGCGCGCCGGGGACCGAATGCGCGCCCTCGATGAATGCCGACACGAAGGTCGAGACGTCGTCCGGATTCTCCCCGTAGGAGCGGATGTTGATGATCGGATCGTCGGGATTATTGTTGACGTCCGCATCGGGGAAAAACAGCCACTGCACGCCCAGCGCGCGCGCTTCCCGCGCCGTGATCTCGCCTTCCACACGCGCCTCGTTGGGATCGCGGGAGGCTGTGAACGCCATGGCGTGCGGAAAGGTCGTGGTCGCATCCACGCGCATCGAGGCGCCGCGCTCGAAGTCGCCCGACACGAGCAGCGGAACAGTGGCAAGGCGCTGCATGCGATTGATGAAACTGGCGGCTTCGAGCGGGTCGGCTTTCGTGACCAGGCGGCCGTTGGAGACATTGACCAGGATCAGCCCGCCCACGTGCTCCTGCCCGACCAGGTGGACGAATTTGCGGTACTCGCGCGACCGCGTATTCATCGGATGGCCGCTGAAGGGGATGACGACAAGCTGCGCGATCTTTTCCCGCAGCGTGAGAGACCTCAGCCAGCGCGCGGCGACAGCTTGCTCGGAAAGAGCGACCGCGGGTTGGGCTTTCTTCGGCGGAACCGGCGGTGGGGCGGCCACAGCCATTGCGGCAAAAACAGCGACCAGCCACAGGCGAAACCGCCTGCGCCACAAAAGCTGTGGGGAAGGCGGTTCCGCCTGCCGAACTAAGGTTCTCAGGTGGCGCGCCGGCTCTTCGTGCCGCTCTCGTCGTCGCGCTGCGAGGCCGCTCCCCGCCGCCGCGGCCGAGTGGCAAGCTTCCTGACGACGCGCAGCAGATCGGGCACTTCCTTGTTGGTCTTCGAAATCAACTCGTCCGCGCCGGTCGATTGCTCGGTGAGCCCCAGACAATCGATGAAGCCCGAAAGCAACACCGTGCGCGCGGGACTGTTGGAGGCGTGAATCTTTTTGATCAGCTCCACGCCGTTCATCCCGCCCATCCGGTAGTCGGTCACCACCACGTCGAACTGGTTCTTCTGAAAAATTTCCCACGCTGCCTCGCCGCTCGCCGCCGTTTCGACTTCATAACCATGATCCATCAGGATCATCCTGCGCGCTTTCAGGCCATGGGCGTTGTCGTCGACCAAAAGGATCCTGACGGCGGGCGAATCTTCTTTTTTCATGGCGGGGACCGAATGAAGTTAACAGAGCCGTCATCCAACTGTCAATGGATTTGCATCCGCATGAAAGAATGGCGAATTCAGTTCTTGACTTCAATCGCCGGTTGGATTTATTTTAGTTGCCCGCGTCATTCGACCTCGCGCGGCGCGTTATAGCCGGCCTTGGCGAGGATCGTGTACTTCATGGGCTTGCCTTTTTCATCCACCATGCGAAGCGGCTCGTTGCTCGCGGGATTCACGAGCTGCACGGTCAGCTTGCGAAACTTTCCGTCATGCGCCTGGTTGTTCGGCGAGTATCCGAGCGAATACTGATTGCGCAGAGACTGCGAGATCGACTGAAACACCGCGGGCAATTCCTGAACGAAGCGCGGGAAGAAAGCCTGGCCGCCCGTCTCTTTGGTGAACGTTCTCAGTTCGTTGTCTCCCTGCAGAAAGGCCATCTCCTGGCCGCCGCTCATATTGCTCATCAGACGCTGGATCTGCAGCATCTCGATCGCATAGATCGGCACGCCGGCCTCCTGCAGAGACTTCCGCGCTTTGTCGTAGGTGAGCTTACTGAAAGTATCCTGACCCGACGAGATCAGCAGAATCGACTTGCGTCCTTCGATTTTCGACATACGGTCGGCAGTTTCGGCGAGCGCATCGAACATGTTGCTTTCCGAAAATCCGGGAATGCGCAGCCGCTGCATGGCCTCCATGGTTTTCGAACGGTCGTTCGAGAAATCGCTGAGAATCGTCGTGCGCAGATCGTAGGCGATGACGGCGACGTAGTCTTCCGGTTTCAACTGCTGCACAAACCCGTACGACGCGGTGAGCGTCTGGGCCCAGCCCGAACTGTAGAACGCCTGATACCGGGCGCTGAACTCGATCACCATCGCTACCGTGAGCGGGGCTTCACTGGTCGAGAACTGCGTGAGGGTCTGCGGGACGTTGTCCTCCAGAATCCGGAAGTTTCCCTTGGCAAGATTCGGAATGGGGTTGCCTTTGTTGTCGAGCACCTGAACGTCGACATTAACGATGTTCGTGTCGGACTTGAAAGTGACATCGGAGCCGGCGTCGGCGTCTTTCGTTGCCTTCGGGCTGAGTTTGGAAGGAATCTTCGGAGCATCGTCATCGCTGGCCGGCGCGGTGCTGGTGTCGGCAGCCTTCTTGCGCGGTTTCGCGACCGTCTCGCTGCTTTGTGAGTTCGGGCCATCCTGGGCCCAGACGGCGAAAATCAGCGTCATTCCAGCCGCAAAAGCGATGATCCGGGTTTTCATAAGGGCACTTCCAATCTAACTAAAATGATACGAAAGGACGCGGGCGCGCGGGCACCGGTTTCCCTCCCGTCTCCGCCGGGCGCCTTCAGTTAACCCCTTTCAGTTAACCCAGGGATCGTTCCCCGACCCGTGCTTTTTTAAATAGACTTTGAACTTCTTCCGCGCCCGCTGCAGCTTGTATTCGTGCCACCGGCGCGCCAGATCGAAATCGAATTTCCCGCCGATTCGCGAGCCGAACTGCGTTTTCATGTAAATGAACCCGAAGGCCATCCCGCCGAGATGCGCCAGATTGCTGACCGTGCCGCCGCCCTGGAACGACGCCATGAAGGCGAGCACGCCCATGATCATGACCATGTATTTGGCCTTCAGCGGAAAAATGAAGGCGAACAGCACGGTCTGATTCGGGAAGAGCATCCCATACGCGAGCAGCAGGCCGTAGATCGCGCCCGAAGCGCCGATCACCCGCTGATACGGATCGCCAAACGCCAGGTTGGCCAGCACCACGCACACGCCGGCGCCCACGCCGCAGATGAAATAGTACTGGAGGAATCGCCGCGTACCCCAGGTCTCTTCAATGGGCGCTCCGAACATCCAGAGCGTCAGCATGTTGAACAGGATGTGCCAGAAGCTGCTGAGACTGTGCAGGAACAGATACGTGAAGAGCTGCCAGACGGCCCCGCGGATCACCGCCGCCGGCATGAGAACGAGGCTCTCGAAAATCGGCGCCCCCTTCATATACGAGCCGAAGAAGTAGACGATATAGACCGCGACGTTGGAGATGATGAGCCATTTCACGCCACTGGGAAATGACCAATAGAAGAGCGAACTCCGACTCCGGTACCGGGTGTCGTAACGCATAGGAAGGCAGGCGAATCTACGCGTAGGATAGCAAATGGGGATTTTTTAAATGCTCGCGGTCGCGCGAACTCCCGAAGATTGTTCCGCCGCGCGCGCGATCTCGACTTCCCGCCGGCGTGCGTGCCTCGCATAACGAGTCAGCCGCCAGCTCGCGTACTGGACGGCGACCGCGGTCCCGATCCAGATCTGCCAGTGCGACAGAAGTCCGTTTTGAAATACGAAGGCGCCGGCCCAGTTGAGGTCGTTGCCCAGTCGCCAAAAACCCAGCGACGCGCAACTGATCGCAACCAGGGACAGCAGACTCGAAGTCAGGATTGCGATGCGGCTGTTTTTGCCCTTGCGGCGTGTCACCACGGGACCGCGCCCTAAGCGAACCTTGACCACCATAGAATCGGTCTTAGTCTCCACTATACCCTCGCATCCACCCAGTGACCCACGGCGAGCGAGCGTTACAAGGGCAGGCGCAACCGCCCGCCCCGCATGTGCCGCGATTTTTACGCCGCGTGCTCGTCCAGCAAACGCTGCAACTCGCTCTTTCCCGTTGCGCCGACCTTCGTCGCCACCAGTTGCCCGCCTTTGAACAGCAGCATGGTCGGGATGCCCCGTACCTGATAGCGCATCGCCGTTTGCCCGTTTTCGTCCACGTTCAGTTTGCCGATCTTCACTTTGCCGTGATACTCGTCGGCAAGCTGATCGATAATCGGCGTCATCTGCCTGCATGGGCCGCACCAAGTTGCCCAGAAATCCACCAGCACGGGTTCAGGCGACTTCAGAACATCCGTATCCCATGCCGAATCGGTAAAGTTGAGAGTATTTGCTCCTGCCATCCAGTCCTCGCTCAAAATATCAGATTCCCCGGGTGCTCCCCGGGATGCAACTTACAGTACAAGCGTGAATACTCGGCGGCCGAAGCCGTCCATGAAAAGTCCTTCCGCATACCCCGCACCATCATGGCGCTCCACGCCTTGCGATCCGCCCATGCGCGGCAAGCCGCCCGAATCGCTTCAAGCAACGCCATTCCATTGTAATCGGAGAACTTGAAGCCAGTCGACTCGTCGATGGTGTCGTCGAGGCCGCCGGTTGCCCGCACCACGGGCACCGTGCCGTACCGCAGGCTGTAAATCTGGTTCAGGCCGCAGGGCTCGTAGCGGCTCGGCATGAGGAAAATATCCGCGCCCGCTTCGATCTTGTGCGCCAGGGATTCGTGATAGCCGAAGGTCACCGACACCCGTTCCGGAAAACAGGACTGCAGATCCCGGAAGAGTGCCTCCCATTCGGGCTCGCCACTGCCCAGCGCCACCAGATAGACATCGTTCTCAAACAGTCCCGTGGCCGCCGCGGCGATCAGGTCGAAGCCTTTCTGGCCGGTGAAGCGCGAGATGATGCCGAGCACCGGGCGATCGATGGCCGCCTCAGGCAAACCTGTTTCCCGCAACAGGTCCTGCTTGCAAATCCGCTTGCCGGAAAGATCGCCTGCCGAATACCGCGCCGCGATCGATGGATCGGTCTCCGGATTCCACTGGCCGTAATCCACGCCGTTCAGAATCCCGCTCAGCGAAGCGCGCCGGTCCCGCAGCAGCGCTTCCAGACTAAACCCATACTCCGGCGTCTGAATCTCTTCCGCGTATTTCGGGCTCACCGTGTTCAGCGCATCCGCGAAGACGATTCCAGCCTTGAGAAAACTGATGCCGCCCCGGAATTCGAGAGCGCCAGGATGGTAAAGCGCGTCAGGCAAACCGATATCGCGGAGGTCGCGGCGGCTGAAAACGCCCTGATAACCAAGATTGTGGATCGTCAAAAGCGTCCGGATGCCGAGAAGACTGGGATCGACAATGCGCGCGTCTTTCAGATAGACGGGCACGAGCGATGCCTGCCAGTCGTGGCAGTGCAGGATGTCGGCGGCGAACAGACGGCGCGAAATCTCGATTGCGGCCTTTGAGAGTACCGCGAACCGGATGTGGTTGTCCGGGAAATCGCCTTGCTGATCCCCGTAGAGCCCGGCGCGGTCGAACAGATCGGGGTGATCGACGAAAAAGAGGGTCGCGCCAGGAGACTGCAACTGCCAGATGTCGACGTAATAAACTTGCGCGCCCAACGGAACCGGCAGGTGTTCGGCGACCCTTTTGGCCAGCGCGTCTTTCGCATTCATGTAGCGCGGAATGACCACCGCGACCGTATGTCCGGCTGCCGTCAGGGCCGCTGGAAGAGCGCCTAAAACGTCGGCCAGCCCTCCGCTTTTGGCCCATGGGCTGGCCTCCGCGGCGACCATCAGAATCCGGAGATGCTTCACGACTGTTCAATGGTAAACTACTTCTACTGGCACAAGCGTTTTGAAGCAAATTCTGCTTTTCGCCGCCATTTGCGTGCTGAGCTCCGGCCGGCTGCATGGCGCGGATTCTCTCCAACTCGACAGCAATGCGAACCTGTTCGCGGTTCTGGCGGCCATTAATGCCGCCGGTTACGACGAAGGCATCGCGCTGCCCGATAACAGCCCTGTGCGCCGGCAGGTGCGCGATTATCTTTCCCGGCAGAACCTGTCGGTTCTTCCCGAGTTAAAGCAGTTCTACAAGAAGCACCTGCAGAGGAATGGCGTCCAGGATCTTTCTCAATACGTCTCGTATGCGCTTTCCGTTTCGGGGCCGCCGGACTTCCACTGGCGCACGCGCGACATCGAGGTTCCCCCCGATGCTTTGGCCCTTTCCGGATTCACGCCGCTGCTCATCGACTTTTACACCGAGGCGAATCTGGCCGAACTCTGGCGTCAGGTCCAGCCCGCTTACCAGAAGGAAATGGTGAAGTATCACACGCCCCTGGTGAACATGACGAGCGCCGTGGACGGCTACCTCCGTGTCAACGCCGGCGGGTATCTTGGCCGCCACTTCGAGGTGTTTATCGATCTGCTGGGCGCCCCCGAGCAGGTGCAGACGCGAAACTACGGAGACGACGGTTTCGTTGTCCTGACGCCATCGGAAACGCCGCGCATCTTCGACATCCGCCACGCCTATCTGCTCTTTCAGATCGATCCCATCCTCATCAAGTACGGCATGGCTCTCGATTCCAGAAAGATCCTTTTGGAACTGATCCAGAATGCGCCCCTGGACGACGTCTATAAAGACGATCTTGTGCTGCTTTCCGACGCGAGCCTGATCAAGGCGATCGAAGCCCGCCTCGACCGGAATGCGTCCGGGGTACAACAGGCGGCGCGGCAGGGTTACATTCTCACTCCTTTTTTCGCCGAACAACTTCCGATGTTTGAAAAGCAGGATCAGGGAATGAGATTTTACCTCCCGGAGATGCTCGACGCAATCGACGTGAATCGCGAAACCAGGCGGATTGCGGCGATCAAGTTCGACGCCGCGCCGCTGGTGCGCGCCGCCCGGCAGGTCCCGGTGCCAGCGCCCGAGACGGTGGTTTCGCCCTCGGGCAAGCTGCTGGCAAAGGCCGAGGATTTGTATACGCAGCGGAGCCTCGGCGAGGCGAAGGACCTTTATCTGAAGTCCCTCGAACAGAACGGGAGTCCGGAAGAGCACGCCCAGGCGTGGTACGGTCTGGCCCGCATCTCAGTTCTGCAGAATCAGCCCGACGCGGCCGTGAAGCTTTTCGAGAAGACCCTGGATTCGTCGCCCGACGCGCCCACGAAGGCATGGTCGCTGGTCTATCTGGCCCGGCTTTCCCGGGCGTCCAACGATCCCGGACGGGCCAAAAAATTTTACCAGGAGGCGCTGGCGGTTGAGGGCGCTTCCGAGCGGGCACGGCAGGCCGCTCAAACCGAGTCGCAAACCATCAAATAAATCAGGAGATATTTTATGAGAGTTTTCGCCCTTCCCGCTGTCTGTTTGTTGTCTGCTGCGCTGGCGTTCCCTCAGGCCAAGCCCTTGCCCAAAGCCAAGTCCCGGGCGGAGGGTCAGGCCGTCAACGCAATGCTGCAGGCACAGGATCCCGATGCGCGCATTAAAGCGGCGGACGATCTGGTCACCAAGTACGCCAATACCGAATTCAAGGCCATGGCGTTTTATATCGAGGCCGATGGCTACCAGCAGAAAGGCGATAACGCCAAGGCCATCGTCTTCGGCGAACAGGCTATCGCGGCCGACCCCCAGAACATCGACGCTCTGGTTCTGCTCGCCAATGTGCTTGCCACTACCACGCGCGATACCGACCTCGACAAAGAAGAAAAGCTGACGCGCGCCGATAAGTACGCCAAAGACGCTCTGGCGATTCTCCCCACGGCCGCCAAGCCGGATCCAAAGACCAGCGACGACGCTTGGAATAAATACAAGAACAGCAACATCGCCCAGGCCTGGCAGGCGCTGGGAACGACAGCTTTGGTGCACAAGAATACCGATGAGGCGGTAGCGGATTATCAGAAAGGCGTCGACGCCGATCCCGATCCGCTCATCATGATTCGGGCGGGCCGCGCGCTCCTTTTAGCAAAGAAGCCCGAAGAGGCAGTCGTGTGGTTCGACAAGGCCATCAACGCGCCCGGCGTTTCCGATCAGTTGAAGAGCATAGCGACGTCGGATAAAGCACGCGCGACAGCTCAAGTAAAGAAGTAGCCTTTTTGCGGACGGGCCGCGGCGCAGCGCTCAGGACGGCGCCCGCGGCCTTCATTCCGAATGCAATCCAATCTGGAGGAACTCGAGCAGGCGCTCGGCCATCGTTTCACGGACCGTGCGCTGCTGGCGCGCGCGGTCACGCACAGTTCCAGCGCCAACGAGATCCAGCTCCCCGAGAACAGCGCCGCGGCCGACAACGAGCGCCTTGAGTTCCTGGGCGACGCCATCCTCGGCTGGCTGGTGAGCGACTGGCTGTTTGGACGTTTTCAGGGCTTCACCGAAGGCCAGCTCTCCGTCGTGAAGAATCACCTCGTGAGCGCGGCGCACCTGCTCGACGTGGCGCATCGCCTCGACCTCGGCCGCTACCTTCAGCTGGGCCGGGGCGAGGAGAGCGCCGGAGGCCGCTCCAAACAGCGCCTCCTGGTCAATGCCTTCGAGGCCGTTCTGGCGGCCGTATATCTGGATGGTGGTTCCGACGCCGCCCGCAGTCTGCTGGATCGCTATCTGATCCCCGATGACGACGTGCTGACCCGGATGGCGGGCGCCGGTCCGCCGCAGGATTTCCGCGCCGAACTGGAGCGCCTGGCGAGGGACCGGCAACTGCCCCGTCCTGTCTATGCCGTGCTGCATGAAAACGGCCCCGGGCACGCGCGCGTTTTCACCGTCGAGGTGCGTGTCGGGAAGGACATCGCCGCCAACGCCGAAGGTTCCTCGAAAAAGGCCGCCTCCCACAATGCCGCCCGCGCGATTTGCCGGATGCTGCGCGGCGAGGCCGTCCTGTCCGAGAGCAACGGGCAGGCACATTTATAACCGGCTCCCTCACGGTCGCGGCTCGGAAACGAATTGCGCCTTACCGAGCCGCGCCCGTCAGGAAGCGGTAACACCACGTCGAGGAGCGACGAGACTCATTGTACCGGCAGCGTAAGTGATGGTGACGTCGCTCCGCCGATCGCTACCGTGATCGTCTGCGTACCCGCGGAGATTCCCGCCGGCACCGTCACATCGAGCTGATACAGGCCGGGAAGAGTCGGGACCAGGCCGCCGTATGAAACCTGTGCCGTTTGACCCCCGATGGTGACTGTTGCCGTGTTCGTGGTCCTGGGCAGCGGATTCGCGCCCGCCGGATCGCCGCTGGCCGGTTGATTGTTCACCGGCCCGAGGCCATTGGCATACAGAACAATCGTCGATCCGCGCGAGGCCGGGTGGCTGGTCGTAAGCAGATTCCCGCTCAGATCGGTCCCGATCGCGATGCTGTTTCCGCCGCTGCTGTATGAGAAGAATGCCGGCGCCACGCTGGCAAGGGGCACAGTGACCACGTTGCCGATGAGATCGCCATCCAGGGTTACTTTCATCTGCGCCGAGGACTGCCCCTGCAGCTCCCAGGGCACCTGCACGTTCAGCTGCGTGGGACTGACATACACGATATGACCCGGAACGCTGATGCCGGCCGACGGCACGTCGAAGCTCACGGTCACGAAATCGATGTGCAGAGGCAATACCGCGCCGTTGGCGATCACCGGGTCCGTGGCTTCAGTCGTCGGAGTAGAAAGGAAATTGGCGATCGTACCGTTTTCGTCGGTGGTGTTGCTGAGGCCAGTCCCATAGATGGCAATGTAGGAACCCGGCGCAACGGTCGTCAGTCCCCCGGCTGCGTCGGCAACGCCTGTAACGTTCGGAGCGGCCTGGATATTCACACCGCCCTGAATGGAATCGTTCGCGATGGTGGACGATATCGTAACGCTGCCGGTATTCGCCCCGTTGATGATCTCGGCCCATACAAAGCCATACTGGTCGGAATTACATGTCGTGCCGGTTCTGGTGGCAGAGCACGCCGGCGCGCCCGGGACGCTCTGCAGGGTTACCGCGCCGCGGGGGAGGACGGAGAAAACGACGGGGCTGTTTGAAACCGGCGCACCATATTGATCCGTGATCTGAATGATCGCCGGACCGATATCCTGGTGGGGCGTGCCTTCGCCGCCGAGCGACAGAACATTGACGTTATACGCAACGCCGCTGCCCTCGATCATCATGAAAGGTATTCGCGCCACGACCGTCGATCCCTGCTGCAGCGCGATCGTGCCGGAATATTCGCCCGCGGCGGGCACCGTTCCGGAGAGCGTGACTGTGAGAGTGGACGAACCGCCGGCTGCCAGAGTACCGCTCGACAGACTTGCGGCTACGGTGGCGCCGGAAAGAGTTCCCGGCTTGGCATTCACAGAACAGCACGATACAGACGCCGCGAGCGTTACCGCGCTCGATCCGATGTTGGTCAAAGTGATTTTTTGAGTGAGCGGAAGAGTCGCGTTGTTGAGGAAGCCGAACGAGACGGTGGAGGGTTCCGCTGTGATGCTGGCCGCGACCGCCGCGCCTGCATTCACAAGACCCGCGCCGATATTTTCGGTATCCACCGGGAAGGCCGTATCGTCGGTCGCGATGGTCTGCGCGGTCGAATTGACCAGCAGCGATTTGATCTGCGTCCCCCGCAGCTTCTGACCGGCATGACTCTGCTTGAGAAGAGCGGCCACACCCGCCGTCAGAGGCGTGGCGAAGCTGGTGCCGTTGGCCGCCCAGTAGCCATTCGTACTGAACTCGCTGCTTCCGTCGAACGTGAAATTCGGATCGTATCTCTGCGTGGCCATGAAAACACCCGCCGGAACGGGCACGAACTGATCGGTCGGAACGGGGAACAGGTACCCGTTATCGTTGCCGCCGACGGCGACTAAGTCGGGTTTGATCAGGCCCTCCAGCGTTGGTCCGACGGAACTGAATCCGCTCAGCTCGTTCGAAGTCACAGTCCCGTACATCGGGTAGATCTGGCTCCAGGCGGTGATGTCCATCTCGATCTGGCCCGCCGCGATGGTGACGGTCTGTCCGGGGTTCGCATCGATATAACTCTTCAGTGCCAGGCCGGCCGCGTTCGAAATCGCCACCACCGGGCCCAGAAAGCCGGCATCGGTAAGATTGTTTTGTCCCACGCCCTGGACCGCGGTTATGGGCGTTGAATCGGCCCAGTAAAAGATGATGCCGATCGCCCCCGCATTTTCCGCATTGATCGCTTTGGTCGTGAATGTGCACGTGCCGTTTTCGATAAGCGCGTACGATCCGATCAGCGAATTGGCTGGCAGAGCAGAACATGCCAGACCGTTGTCACCCAGCGCCGTGACATCGATGAGCGGCGCCGAGTTTGCACCGAGCGACGAAGGGTAATTAGACGAATCGCTCGGTTGTGCGGGAATGCCAACCAGACTGGCCGGAGCACCGGACGCGTTGACGCTTACCGCCGGCAGCAGGACGTGCCCGTTTTCCGCAGCGCCGACCGAAATAACATCCGGGGCATTGGACGGGGAGTTAATGGAGTTAAAGTTCGGATAGTTATAACTGTCCTCGCCGGTATTTCCCGCCGCGGCGAGAACCACTGCGCCCGATTTGGCGGCATTTTCGAAAGCAGTGGCCGTGGGATCGTTGGCCACGCTCGTCAGCGAAGTCCCTCCCCAGGACGTCGTGATGACGTCCATTCCGTCCGAGACTGCGTCCTCAACCGCCTGGATCAGCAACTGATCGGTGGTGAAATCGAGAACGCCCGGCGAACCCGCTATCTTGTAATTCCCCAGATACGCCTTCGGCGCCATGCCCTGAATCGTGACCGCGCTGCCTGTGGAGGTAACGCCCGGAGTGATTGTGGAAACACCGGCGGCGCACGATGCCACACCGGTGCCGTGTCCCTCGCGATCTCGGGGCGAATAGTCGTCCGGAAGAGAATCCACTGCCGGATTCGAGGGATCCGAACCGGCCGCGAGCAGCCGTACATAGCTGCGCGCCACGATCACCTTGTTTGTCGTATATGCGGCATCTTCGGGATGTCCTGTGGTGTATTTGGGGAATCCCGCAGGCATCGAAAGGCTGGGGTCCTGAAAGACGGGATGTGTCTGATCGATGCCGGAATCGATGATGCCGATCTTGATGCCGAGGCCTGCATTCGAAACTCCGCCCAGGGCATTCCACGCGGCGGGGCCGTTCAGTACCTGAGTCGCCCTGTCGAGCAGCGGCTTAAACTTGCGCATCGGACGCACGGCCGCGACGCCCGGCACGGTGCTGAGTTCGCTCGCGCGCGTGGCTGGCGCGGAGACAAAAATCGCATTCACTAAAAGCGAAACCGATCCCGTTACGGCGATATTCCGCGATGCAAGATCCTGTCTGACGACGGCTTGACGGGCTTCGATCTGGCCCCGGTAGGCGATAGCCGCGGCGCTTTCCATATCGGCTTTGGATGAGAACCGCTCCGCTACCGGCGGATCCTGCAGGATGAGAATGTACTTGCCCGGAATGACCTGGCCAAAGGCAGCCGAAGCAGAAAAGCAAGCGAGAATGAGGCCTGACCTTAACGAAAAGACAATCTGCTTTCTCAACGCCACGCTCCTGTTCGGACGTGCAACAGCATAACAACCTAAAACGGTTCGATTCCGATGAGCGTTTCATGAAAGGGGCGAAAACATGGAACTATCTCATCCGTCCGAGCGAATACCAACGGCGTAAACTGACACGCCTCGCGGGACCCAGACGCGCGGGTCGGTATCACGGAAGAAAACCGTGACGGGCGTTTCAACCGCCGCCGCCAGGTGAGAAATTCCGGAATCGTTGCCAACGAAAATTCGTGCCTGCCGAAGCCACGTTGCGAGCTCATAGAGATCTTCGATGTGAAGCGCGCCGTCCAGTTCCTCTTCCGGCCCCCGCAGCCAGTGAACCGGCATCGTCCGCGCCAGTCTCTCCGCCACACGCTGGAAAACGGGCATTGGAGCGCGCTTGGCCGGCCTGCTCGCGAACGGATGAATGGCCGCGAAGCTTCGCGGGGACGCCGCGCATAGAATGGCCGGGAATCGCGGCGGCGGTGACGCGCCCAGTTCCCTCGCCTGCTGGTTGTAATAGTCGACCGCGTGCATTCCCGCCGCAGGCAGCGCGGGCAGAAACCGGAATGGAAGACCCCGATCGGCGACAAAGTCCCGGAAGTCCGGCCGTTTGGTTCCGTACCAGGAGACGATCGAATCGAAGCCCCGCAGCCGTTCGACCACTTCGTCCGCCGGCACAATTCCCACCCGGTCCAGTCCCGAGGAAACAATGGATTGCGCGGTATCCGCAAAGCGCGCCAGCGGCACGTTCTGCCCCGCGCACCAGACCTCCGTGTAACCCGTCCGCAGCGCCTCCATGGCCGGCAGGCTCACAATGAAATCGCCTGTGGCGCCGGGGCGAATGAGCAAAGTCCGAATCAAAAGGCGGCCTTGATGAATCACCAATTGTAAGATGGGGACAGTTCCGGTTTGATGGGTACTTCATTATCAATGGGTAAAGCTTCGATCGCGCCTCGCATGGCGCACGACGTGATCGGCAACGTCGGCAATACGCCCCTACTGCGCCTGGCGAAAATCGGGGCCGATTTTCCCGGCATCGAGATCTACGCCAAAGCGGAGTACTTCAATCCCGGCGGATCGGTCAAGGACCGCCCCGCACTGAACATCATTCTGGAAGCCGAGCGTTCCGGCCAGCTCACGCACGACAAGACCCTGATCGACGCCACCAGCGGCAATACCGGCATCGCCTACGCGATGGTTTGCGCCGCGCGTGGTTATAAAGTCAAGCTTTGCCTGCCTGTGAATGCCTCGATCGAGCGCAAGCGCATCCTGAAGGCTTACGGCGCTGAGCTTGTGCTCACGCCCGGCGGCGAAGGGTCGGACGGCGCCATCCGGAGAGTCCGCGAGATTTACGCCGCCGATCCCGATCGTTACTATTACGCCGACCAGTACAACAATGACAATAACTGGAAGGCGCACTACGAAACCACCGGGCCCGAAATCATCGAACAAACCGGCGGGCGCATTACGCATTTCGTCACGCTTCTTGGCACCAGCGGCACGTTTATCGGAACGTCGCGGCGCCTGCGGCACGACCTGCCGCACGTCGAGTGTATTTCGGCCCAGCCCAGCACGGGCTTCCACGGCATCGAGGGAACCAAGCATATGCCGACCGCTATCGTACCGGGAATCTACGACGACAAAGTGGCCAGCCGCAATCTTTGGATCGAGACGGAAGATTGCCACCACATGGTGAAGCGTCTGGCCCGCGAAGAAGGCATGCTCGTGGGAATCTCCGGCGCGGGCAACGTCTGCGCCGCCCTGGTGATCGCCCGCGAACTGCGCGCGCAGGGCCGCGAGGGCGTCATTGTCACGATCTTCTGCGACGGCGCCGACAAATACCTCAGCGAACATTTCTGGGACGAACCTGAATGATTCACATCGACCGAGGCCCCTGGCGCGAGATGGTCAATCACGCCCAGGCGGCCTATCCCAATGAATGCTGCGGCGCGATGATCGGCTCCATCGACGGCGACCGGAAAACCGTCAGCCATGCCATCGCGCTCGATAATGTCTCCACCGGCTCGCAGCGCGCGCGCTACGAACTGCGGCCTGAAGATCTGCTGCGCGCCGACCGCGAGGCGCGCGAACGCAAACTCGATTTGATCGGAATCTACCATTCGCACCCGGATTGCGGTGCTTACTTTTCCGAAACCGATCTGAAGAATTCCTGCCCGTGGTATTCATTCGTTGTTCTGTCCATTCAGAACGGACGCTTCGACCACGCTAACAGCTGGCTGCCCGACGCCGAGCAGACCAAAGCCGAGAAAGAGGAACTACTATGGCCCGAATCCTGATCCCGACGCCGCTGCGTCAGTTCGCCGACAAACAGGACACCGTCACGCTGCCCGGCGCCACCGCCGGAGAAGTATTGACCGCGTTGACCACACGCTACCCCGACTTGAAGAAAAACCTCTTCACCGATGAGGGTAAGTTGCGCAGCTTTGTGAATGTCTACCTGAACGACGAAGATATCCGCTATCTGGGCAAAGACAAGACACCGGTCAGCGACGCCGATACGCTTTCCATTGTTCCCAGCATCGCCGGCGGCGCGGCAGTTGAAACTGCCGAAGCACCGCCCGCCCCTGCGCCGGCCACAACGTTATCGAAGGACGAAATTCTTCGCTACAGCCGCCACCTGATCATGCCCGAGGTCGGCATGGAAGGCCAGTTGAAGCTCAAGCAGGCCAAAGTTCTGCTCGTCGGGACCGGCGGTCTGGGCGCGCCGCTCGGCCTCTACCTGGCCGCGGCCGGCGTCGGACGCATCGGTCTGGTCGATTTCGATGTCGTCGATTTTACGAACCTGCAGCGCCAGGTCATTCACGGGACAAAAGACGTCGGCAGGAAGAAACTCGATTCCGCTATCGACAGCATGCATGACATCAATCCTTTCGTGCAGCTCGATCGCCATGAAACCGCACTTACCAGCGAGAATGCTCTCGAGATCCTCAAAGACTACGACATCATCGTGGATGGCACGGATAACTTCCCGACACGCTATCTGGTCAACGATGCCTGTGTCCTTCTCGGCAAGCCGAATGTGTACGGCTCGATCTTCCGCTTCGAAGGGCAGGCGACTGTCTTCGCTTACGAGGGCGGCCCATGTTATCGCTGCCTGTATCCGGAGCCGCCTCCCCCGGGATTGGTTCCAAGCTGCGCCGAGGGCGGCGTACTGGGCATCCTGCCCGGAGTTATCGGCCTGATTCAGGCTACTGAAACGGTAAAGCTCATTCTGGGAATCGGCGAGCCGATTGTCGGCCGGCTCATGCTTTACGACGCACTGGCGATGAGATTCCGCGAACTCAAGCTGCGGAAGAATCCCGAATGTCCGGCCTGCGGAACGCACCGCACAATCACGAAGCTGATCGACTATCAGGAGTTCTGCGGAATGCCACACCATGAAACACCACCCGAGCCTGTAGTTACAACGGGAGACATCGATCCGACGGAGGTTAAGGCGAAGCTTGATCGCGGGGATAAGTTCGTCCTGATTGACGTTCGGGAGCCGCACGAATTCCAGATATGCCGCATTCCGGGCTCGCGCCTGATCCCGCTGGGCGAGTTGCCGAAGCGCCTCGCTGAACTAAACCCGAACGACGAGATCGTGGCGCACTGCAAGAGCGGTGTCCGCAGCGGCAAGGCCGTGGATTTCCTGAAGCAGTCCGGTTTCGCCAGGGCCCGCAATATGAAGGGCGGCATTCTGGCCTGGAGCGACAAAGTCGATCCCACGGTCCCGAAATACTAGCTATTAGTTAGTAAACGATGGTGAGGCTCGCGCTATTGAGTTTTTTTTACTATTATTCTTAATATGCCGTGTCCGAGATGCGACTCCGATCATCTGATGATCCGGAATAATACCGGCATCGAACGCATTTTCGTGTTTATCACGAAACTGCGCAAATACCGTTGCAGGGATTGCGATAACGTATTTCGCATGCTCGACCGGCGCCGCATTCCCCGCGAAAGCCCGAATGCCGCTCCGATCATGGCGCGCACGGCCGACAGAAAATTCTCCGCGCCGCTCTCATAGAGACGTTCGCACCTCCGCGAGATTACTCTCCGCTGCTTTACTGCCTTTCGCTGCCCGTTTCGGAATTCCCACGCTGACGTGCCGCGTGCCTCCCGCGTCCGTCAGCGGAACAAAACCTCCGGGCGCCGGTTCGCCATCCACTTCAAGTGCGATCTCCGCCGATTCCTGTCTCCGCACTGTAATCTCGTAAGTTGTCGACCCGTGGCGATAAGTCAGATCGAAACCATCCCACTCATCCGGTATCGCCGGATCCACCGTGAACCGGTCGCCGCGCAGGCGGAAACCGAGCACCTCCTCGATCCAGATCCGGTACATCCAGCCAGCCGATCCGGTATACCAGGTCCAGCCGCTCTGCCCTACGTGCCCCGGCGCGGCATAGATGTCCGCTGCCATCACGTAAGGCTCGCCCCGGTACCGCGCCACATCCTCCGGAGTCCGGTTGAGTTCGATCGGATTCATCATCTGGAGCAGATGAGCCGCACGGCCCCCTTCCCTCATGCGCGCCCACGCCATCGCCATCCACGTCGCGCCGTGCGTGTACTGCCCGCCGTTTTCGCGCATTCCCGGCGGATACCCCATGATGTATCCGGGATTCGGCGTCGAATGATCGAATGGCGGATCGAACAGCAGCACCAGACGGTCGCGCTCTCGCACCAGCAGACGCTCCGCGCATTCCATCGCGCGCCGCGCTCTCGTCGCGTCGCCGGCGCCTGAGATCACGGCCCACGACTGCGGCAGCGAATCGATTCGAGCTTCCTCGCTGGCATGCGAACCGAGCGGCGTTCCGTCGTCGAAGAAGCCTCGCAGATACCATTCACCATCCCAGGCCACGCTCTCGATGGCCGTCCTGATCCGGGCCGCCCGCTGTCTCCACGATGAGGCCAGTTCCCTGCCCGGCTGTCGGTTCTCTATCACCTCCGCGAACGAGTCGAGCACCGCGCAAAGGAACCATCCCAGCCAGACGCTCTCGCCCCGGCCCTCGGCGCCCACGAGGTTCAGGCCGTCGTTCCAGTCGCCGTTGCCCATCAGCGGCAGACCATGCGGCCCTGGACGCCAACCTTTCTCTATCGCCCAACCGCAGTGCTCCCACAGCGGAGCCGTCCGTGAAGAGATTTGGGGAACGAACATCCTCTCCTGCTCCCCTTCCCCTAAAACAGGACCTTCCAGAAACGGGACCTCTTCGTCGAGAATGCCGCTGTCGCCCGTCACTCGTATGTACTGCCCCACCGCATAAGGCAGCCACAGCAGATCGTCTGAGCAACGGGTTCGCACGCCGCTGCCGCTGTCCGCGTGCCACCAGTGCTGGACATCTCCCTCCACAAACTGCCGTGCCGCGGACTCCAGGATGTGCGCTCTGGCGATCTGCGGCGCCGCGTAGAGAAATGCCATCGAATCCTGCAACTGGTCGCGAAATCCGAAGGCCCCGCCCGACTGATACAGCGCCGACCTGCCCCAAAATCGGCAGCTCAGCGCCTGATACAGAAGCCAGCGGTTCAGCAGTAAGTCGACCGAGAGAATCGGCGTGTGCACCTGCAACGCGCCCAGCGTTCCCTCCCACCATCGCCTCGTGGCGTCCAGCGCGCCTTCCACTTGTTCGTGATTCTGGTATCGCGCCACGATTTCTCTCACGTCCTCGATCTTTTCCGCCTGGCCGAGCAAAACGACAACTTCAGCCTCCTCGCCCCGTTCGAGGTTGACTGCAACCTGGAGTGCCGCACCCGGATCCGCGCCCGCGCCGGAACGATTATCCAGGCGCGCGCGATCGAGCGCCGCCGGCCTCGCGGCGGAACCAGTGCGCCCCAGAAACTGTGCCCGGTCGCCTGTCCAGGAAGCCGCTTTCGGACTCGACGCCGCGAAAGCAAACTGGCCCGCCCATGAAACATGCCAATATTGCCGCACCAGCAGTGCGCCCGACTCCTCGTCGCGTCCCGCCTGCAGATGTAATTGTTGTTCTTCGCGATTCGCGCCCAGAACCCAGTCCGAAAACCAGTGAACCGCGATCCGGCGCCGCCGCGAGGAATCGTTGCGGAGACGGAGCCGGCATATCTTTACCGGATCGCCGCGTCCGTTTTCGTCCAGGGGTACGAACACCGTCAGTTCCTGCCCGACCGCGTGGCTGTTGTGTTCGAACACGGTATAACCCTGGCCGTGACGAGCGCGGTAAGCGTCTTTTTCGCGAGCTGGCAGCGCCGTGGGCGTCCAGACCGCGCCGCTGTCTTCGTCGCGCAGATAAATCGTCTCCGATTGTGGATCGCTCACAGGATCGTTGTGCCACGGCGTGAGCCGGTTCGCCTGACTGTTGCCGTGCCAGGTGAACCCGAGGCCGCTCTCGCTGACCATCGAGCCGAACTGTGCATTGGCCATCACGTTGACCCACGGCGACGGCGTCACGCTGCCGGGCTTTAGGTAAATCGCGTATTCGCGGCCATCGGCCGTGAACCCGCCCACGCCGTTGAAGTAAGGCAATTCAAGGAATGGCAGAGGCTTCGATGGCTCTTCCGGGAAACTCCCGGCATGAACGAACGGTGGCGCCGGGGCGCCTTCGCCCACGGCCGCGAGTTGCTGCTGTAACGGCCCGCGGCCGCCGCTCAGAACAAGGCTCGACGCCGCCAACAGCAGATTCCGGCCCTCCTCCGAAATCGTGTGCCAGTCGCGCACGAACACGCCTCCAGGCCGGTCCATCCCCGTCTGCGAAGCGTGCGCCTCAGCCTGCCGCAGGATTTGCTGACGCATCGGCTGATCGTAACCGGGGCTCTCCTGGTTGAGGATGACGAGATCCGCCCGGAATCCCCGCAGCCGCCAGTAGGAGTGCGCGAGAAGCGCTTCCCGAACCAGCGGCAAATGGTGGGGTTCGGAGACCGTGACCGTGAGAATCGGCAGATCGCCCGAGATTCCATAAGCCCACAACCCCTCCTGGCCCAGCCGGTTCTTCGTCAGACGGTCGCCCGGCGGCCGCAGTCTCGGGTTGGGGTAGAGCAGTTGACTCGCAAGTTCCTGGAAGCGATGCGCCGCCGCGGGACCCACCCCCAGAAAGCGGAAGTCGAGCTGCGCGCGCGTCCATGCCATTTCGAAGGCTCGAGCCACCGATTCCCCACGCGCGTATTTGTGAATCAGATCCAACACCGCTTCGCGGCTGCCGCCGGCCACTGTGACAAACGCGATCTCCCGCTGCTCCCGCGCGTCGAGCGGTACCCGGCAGCGCAAACTGAAAATCGGGTCCACGACCGCTCCCGTGGAACCTGTCAGTCTCGTTCGCAACGCCGCCGGGTTCTCCGGCGTGTTGCCGCGGCCCAGAAACTTCGACCGGTCCGTCTCGCAATCGATGTCCCCCGTCGCGCCGATCAGCGCGTGCCCCGTCCATATGGGCGTCTCCTGCGGCGATCGGGGCCGCCGATGGGCGAGCAGCACGCCCTCCTCCGGGCACTCCGTTTCGATGAACATCTTCGCGAAGGCCGGATGCGCCCTGTCGGCACCATGCGGCGCCATTGCCAGCTCGAGGTAACTGGTGAACTCGATCTGCCGCGACCGCAGCGAGCGATTGGTGATCTTCACGCGGCGCAGCTCCGCGTCGTCTTCCGCGCTGACCGTCACCTCCATCATCGTCTCGATGCCCGAGACGCGCCGCCGAAACTCGGCGCGATCCGCGCTGAGCCTCACCACGCTCTCGCCCTGGGGGCTGGTGAAGGGTTTGTTCGACGTGCCCCAGACTTCGTTCGTCCGCAGATCGCGGACATACATGAAACTGCCCCACGTATCCAGCGTGGGGTCGGACCGCCAGCGCGTCAGGTCGAATTCGTTCCAGCGGCTGTATCCTCCGCCGGAGTTGGTGATCATGAGCGCATAGTGCCCGTTCCCGTGCAAATGAACGCGCGGCGCCGCAGTCTCTTCGGTCCAGACGCGGTCGGCGGCCTCTTCGTCGGGCAGGACGCGCAGAGGCGCTTGCCTCGCGTGTTTCTCCTCCATCGGCATCCGCAGGATCGGAATCCGCTCGTAGAGAAGCGACTCCACCGACTTGATGCGCGGATCGGCATGAAAGCGCCGCTGCATGATGTCGCGATGCAGCAGGTTGTCCAGCGCCGCGAGGCTCATGGCCTGGTGATGCGCCATATAGGAGTAGATCACCACCCCGCGGGCGCCCTCTCTTGTGCTCTCGCGCGTAAAATCGATGGATTCGTAAAAACCCATTGGTCCCGCCATGTCCAGGCCTTTCAGGCGCTCGATATTTGCCGCAGCGGCCGCGGGCGCCAGTGGCAGTGCCAGCATCGTGGCGTATGGCGCCACCACCAGATCGTCTTCGACGCTCGGATTCAACGCCAGTTCCGGCACGCCGAAGGCCCGATACTGATAGATCCGATGGGCGTCGAGCGCGCTGTACGCCGATTCGGAAACGCCCCACGGCGCATCGTTCCGGTTGCCGTATTTGATCTGCCGCTCGATGGCGTCGCGGCATGCGCTGTCGAGCAGCGAGTTGGCGAAAGCGCGCGTAAAGAGAAGCGGCATCAGGTATTCGAACATCGTCCCGCTCCACGACAACAGCGCCTGGCTGTGCGCCTCATGAACCCAGGGCCGGCTCAATGCATACCAATGCTCGGCCGGCGCATCGCCCTTGGCGATCGCCACCAGGCTTGCCAGGCGGCACTCACTGGCGAGCAGATCGTAATGACTCGCGAACTCCCGCGGCCCCCCCACGGCATAGCCCACTCCAAACAGCCGCCGCTGTCCGTCATACACGAAACGCATGTTGATGCCATCCGCCAGATGTTCCGCGTCCGCGCACAGCGCCTGGAACTTGCCCACGGTTTCCGCGGCATTCGCCCTCGCCGCCGCATACTCTCCGGCGACCTGATCGAGCCACCCGGCCATCTCCGGCGGCACGTCGCGCGAGCCTCTCCAGGCGAGAATCGAATCCACCAGCGTCGGGGTTCCCGCCGCCAGTGCCTCCAGCGAAGGCGCGTGGCGCAAAGCCCTGCGGCGCAAACCGACCGCGTCCGCACCGATGATGCGCAGCGACGAGTCGGGCGGCGAAGCCAGCGTTTCCATCCAGCGCAGATATCGATTCACGGTCTCGCTCCACCCGGCAAGTTCCCCGGCGAGGCGCGACGCCCAGTACGTTCGCTCGTCGTCCGCCGCCACGTGCCAGCGTTGTCCCTCGCGCAGCTTCTCCATCGGCGCGGCCGCCATTCGCAGACGGGCGACCAGTTCATGACCTTCCCGTACCCCGCGCAGCAGCTTCCGCAAAGCCTGCAGCGCGACCGCCACCGAGGGATCGTCCCCGCACCTCTCTTCGAGAACCGTTAACGTATCCGCCAGACCCCGCACGGCGCTGTGCCCGATCACCGGTGCATGCATTGCGTCGCGGCATCCCTGTTTGAGTACCCACAGCGACGCCACCAGATTCCCGCTGTCCACCGTCGATACGTACCGGGGCGTCAGCGGCGTGAGCGTTCGCGTGTCGTACCAGTTAAGAAGATGCCCTTCATAGCGTTCCAGGCGCTCGATCGTTTTCATCGTGCGCGAACAGCGCGCGCACAGATCGTCGGCCGTAAGGTAACCGAAGTCCCTCGCCGCCAGCGCCGCCGTGAACCACAGGCCAATGTTCGTCGGCGACGTGCGCGGCGCCACCTCGATCTGAAGCGCCAGTTGCGAATTGTCCGGCGGCAGCCAGTTGCTTTCCGGACCTACCAGATCGTCGAAAAAACGCCACGTGCGGCGCGCCACGCCATGCAGAAACAACGTCTCGGAGACACTCAGCTTTTTCCGGATCGATTGCCCGGGCCGGGCCAGCCAGCGCATCAGCAGCGGTGAAACAGCCCACAGTCCGACGAACGCGGAGGTCGGAACGAACGCGCCCTTCACCGCAAGCGTGAGCGCGAGCGCCACAGACAAGCCGGAGATCGCCAGCATCTGCCCGAATGTCCGGTCCATGTGGCGGTGCGCGAGAACGCGCGCCCGCTCCGCCGTTTGCCATTCGAGCAGTTTGCGGTGGCTGATCCTGCGCCGGTAATAAACGCGCGCGATCGCGTCGATGGCAAGCCATGCCTGATGCGGCAAAAACGAAATCATGACGATGGCGCGCTCAAGGTCGTCCGCCGCGCCCTGCCAGCCGCGCGCCGTGCCCTGCATTCGCCGCGCCAGCCGCTCCAGCAGCGGAGCCAGCGCCGGGATGGCCACGGCCAACCCCACCACAAGGCTCCAGACACCCGGCGCCGCCGAAATCAGCCACCCCAGCAGGAGCAGCAACAGAGCGGCCACGGGCACCAGACTGCGCCGCAGATTGTCGAGAATGCGCCACCGGTTGATCAACGTCAGCGGGTTCGGCCCGGTTCCGCCGGCGGCGCCGGGCACACGGCCCACTACCCACGGCGCGATCTGCCAGTCTCCGCGAATCCACCGGCGCTGCCGTGTTGCGAAGCTGCCGTAATTGGTCGGCAGGCTTTCGAAGAGTTCGATATCGCTCGCCAGGCCGACCCCGGCATGCGCGCCTTCGATCAGATCGTGGCTGAGCACCGTCGCGGCCGGAAAACGGTCGTTCAGAATCGTATGAAACGCCTTCACGTCATAGATCGCTTTGCCGTGAAAGATCGCTTCCAGAAACAAATCCTGCTGCGCGTCCGATACCGTCTGGCAGTAAGGATCGGTGCCGGTCGCATCCGCGAAAACGCGCGTAAAGCGCGTGGCCGTCGCGGCTGGCAGCGTGATCGAGATGCGTGGCTGAATGATCGCGTACCCGCGTTTTCGGACGCGCGTCGCCGGATCGATTTCCACCCGGTTCAGCGGATGAGCGATCGTTTCGATCAGACGCCGCGCCGATTCCAGCGGCAGCTGCGTGTCGGCGTCGAGCGTGATGACGAAAGAGACTGGCAGCGGCAGATTGCCAGCATGCACGATGTTCATCGTCCGATCGCCGCAAAGGAAGGCGTTCAAATCCTCGATCTTGCCGCGCTTGCGCTCGCGCCCAATCCATTTTTGCTCGCTTTCCGACCGCGTTCGCCGCCGGTGGAAGAGCAGAAACCGGCCACCTGGATACCGCGTATTCAGATCGTTAATGCCATCCACCGCGGCCTGAAGCAATTCCGCGTCCCTGGATTCCACCTCCGTCGGCGAGTCCATGAAATCCGAAAAAAGGCCGTAATAAATGTTTCCGTTCCGATTGCCCAGATAACGGACTTCCAGTTTCTCGATTTCCTCGCGCACCGCATCGCGTCCGGTCAGCATCATCGGAACGACGACCAGCGTCGCGTTCTCAGCCGGAATCCCGTCGCGGTAATCCATCTTCGCCAGCGGCTCCGGCGGCAGCAGCGAGATAATCAGAGCGTTCACAATCTGAAGCGACAGTTCGCTCAGCGGGAACAACGCCAGAGCCGTCAGGGCCGCCAGGATTGCATACGAGTGAACGCCCGCCTCCCATGCCAGAATGCAGGAGAGCGCCGTAAAACACGCGGTCAGCCCGGTGATCGCGGCGATATAGTTGGGCGTGGCATGTCTGGCGACGCTCCGCAGAATGCGCGTGCGTGCGTCGATGTGCGCGCCCGTTTCCGCCTCCAGCCGCGGCACCCCCTCGGCAAGCAGATAGTAAGCCACGTGGCCCGTTTGCGGATCGTTCGACTGCCTGGCTAGCTGCGCAGCCCGCCGCGCCACATCGTGTTCTTCCAGGCCGCTGTTCCGCGATATCCGTTCCACCGCGCGCCGGCACCGGTCGCGCGTCTGGAAGTCGCTTCGCGCATAGATGCCGCCGGGGTCGGCGCGCAACTCCGCTTCCACCACGCTGACTTCCTCGAAGACTTTCGTGAACTCGATTTGCCCCAGCGTGCGAAGGCTGCCAAACGCATTAGCTGTCGCGACTACCTGCGCCGCTTCTTTCGTGTGCTGATCTCTCACCACCTCGATCAGCGGCGATTCGAAACGTTCCTGTATCCAGTGCTGCGCCGGACCCAGTGCCATCTCTTCGTCCTGCAGCTGCTCGGCCAGCGCCGTGACGAAATACGCCTGGCGAGCACAGGGCTCGGCTTCCAGTTCAGACAGTATCTTCTCGAAAGCCTCGTTGCCGATTCTTGCGCCGCTGGCCAGCCGATTGGCCCAGAGATATGCCATTTCGCGCAATTGCTGGCTTTCGCTGACACGCGTCGCGAGCGACGCCAGGGCCTCGATCAACGCAATCCTGAGAAACAGCGGAAACGCCCACAACTCTCCGATCGTCAGCGGCCGTGTTGCCTGCAACTCTTTCAGGTAGTTGCGGACATTGTCTTCGTTGACTGAGAAGTCCGTCTTCGCCGCCAGATCGCGCGCCAGCCGGTAAATCCCTCCGCCCGCCTCGCTTGCGGAAACCCGCGCGGAGAACTCCCGCGGCAGATTCCGCCGTACCTCGTTCAACTGGGTGTAAATCAGGTAAGAGTTGTCCAGTATCCACTCGGCGGCTTTCGTCCGCGCGTGGTCCAGCCTGGCGGCCTCCATCAGATCGCCGCGCGCCCTGTCGAGCGCTAGCCTGCACTCGCGCAATCGCGCAAGGATCGCGTGCCGGTTGAGGCTCGGCGGCTCCCGCCACTCGATCTCTGCTAGTCCCCGTGCCGCGCAATCGGGACGGATGGCAAAGATGGCCGGCGTTCCCGCCAGCCGCAGCCTGTTGACGACGGACTCCACTTTGCTGGCTTCCGTCTCGACAGCGACGAGAGCCTCGCCTTCCAGACGAAGCGCGGCGTAACGGGCAAGCGGGCCGCGTATCTTATCGGATCCCGAAAGGATGAGGCGCGCCCGGCCAGCGTTG
>Ga0181521_10001949_pt1 | contig 25070 bp, 17 predicted proteins | sample PEATcosm2014_Bin_32_FD_119764 | JGI IMG/M metagenome (GOLD analysis project Ga0181521, IMG submission 119764) | Peatland microbial communities from MTU Mesocosm Facility, Houghton, MI, USA - PEATcosm2014_Bin02_60_metaG | ecosystem: Environmental > Terrestrial > Soil > Wetlands > Peat | place...
AGAGTGTTGAACGCAACGATGTGCCCGCGACCTATCTCGTGCAGCAGGTTCTCTTTCGGGATGGCCGCGTTCTCGAAAAACAGCGGCACGGTCGAGCTGCCGCGGATTCCCATCTTGTTTTCCTCGGCGCCGATGGAGAAGCCGGGCGTGCCGCGCTCGACGATGAAGCACGAGAATTTGTCGCCGTCCACCTTCGCGAACACGATGTAAACGTCGGAGAACCCGCCGCTCGAGATCCACATCTTCTGCCCGTTCAGGATCCAGCTCTTCCCGTCGGGCGCAAGCACAGCGCGCGTGCGCGCGGCGAGCGCGTCCGAACCCGCCTGCGGCTCCGAAAGCGCGTAACAGGAGAGCCATTCCCCGGACGCGATCTTCGGAAGATACTTTTGCTTCTGCGCGTCGGTGCCGAAGTAGACGATGGGGATCGTGCCGATTCCCGTGTGGGCGCCGAACGCAACCAAGAATGCGGCGTACGCGCTCAGTTTCTCAGAGACGACGGTCATGGAGATTTTGTCGAGCGCCGCTCCGCCGTAAGCTTCCGGAATGCCGGCTCCGAGGAGACCGATCTCGCCGGCCTTGCGGACCATTTGCGGCATCAGGCCTTCCTTGTGTTTCTCAAGCTCCGGGATATTGGGGACGATTTCCTTGGCGACGAACTCCTCGATGGTTCTCCCAAGCAGGCGCTGATCATCATTGAGATCGGCGGGGGTGAAAACGTCCTCCGGAGCCGTGGACGCAACCAGAAACGCGCCCCCGCGATTCAGCGATTGCGAAACTGTTGTGGTCGCCATCGTCACTTCCCCCTTTTCGACGCTCTTCCGGCGCTATCCGGCGCGCTCGAAGATGCCCGCCGCTCCCATGCCGCCACCGATGCACATGGTCACCAGGCCGTAGCGCGCCTGCCGGCGTTCCATTTCGCGCAGAATCGTGGCGGTGAGCTTCGCGCCGGTGCATCCGAGAGGATGGCCGAGCGCGATCGCGCCGCCGTTGAGGTTCACGCGAGCCGGGTCGAGCCCGGCGAGCTTGATCACGGCCAGAGACTGCGCTGCAAACGCCTCGTTCAATTCTATCACATCGATTTGATCGAGGTTCAGCCCCGCGAACTTCAACGCCCTGGGAATCGCGTAGACGGGTCCCATGCCCATTTCTTCGGGCGGGCAACCGGCCGTGGCAAAAGCCACGAATCGCGCCAGCGGCTTCAAACCAAGTTCGCGCGCCCGCTCGGCGCTCATCAGAACCGAAGCAGCCGCAGCGTCGCTCATCTGCGAGCTGTTCCCCGCGGTCACGCAGCCGCGGACGTGAAACGCGGGCTTGAGTTTCGCAAGGACCTCGAGCGAAGTGTCCGCGCGCGGGCCCTCATCGGTGTCGAATCGAATCTTGTGCACTTTCGGACGCGCCCTGTTGGACGAACCGTTGGAGCCGCCTTCCAGAGCCGTGTAGCTCACATCGACGGGGACGATCTCGTCCTTGAACTTGCCCGCCGAAATGGCGGCGAGCGCCTTCTGGTGGCTCGCGAGCGAAAATTCGTCGGCCTGCTCGCGCGTGACCTCGTATTTTTTCGCGACGTTTTCTGCGGTCAAACCCATGTTGAGATAGGTGTCCGGGTAGGTGTCCATCAGCGAGGGATTCGGCGAGATCTTGTGCCCGCCCATGGGAACCATGCTCATGGACTCCGCGCCGCCGGCGATTAGGACGTCGCCCTGTCCCGCCATGATTCGCTGCCCTGCGATGGCGATCGCCTGCAAACCCGAAGAGCAGAAGCGATTGACGGTCATGGCCGCCGCAGTCACCGGCAGCCCGGCGCGAAGCGAGGCAATGCGCGCGACGTTCATTCCCTGCTCCGCCTCGGGTATGGCGCAGCCGATGATGACGTCCTCGACGTCCTTCGGATCGAGGCCCTTCGCCCGCGCGAGCGCTTCCTGAATGGTGATGGCGGCCAGATCATCGGGCCGCGTGGCACGCAACGCTCCCTTCGGAGCTTTGCCGACCGCCGTCCGCACCGAGCTCACAATCACCGCTTCTCGCATCGCTCACCTCGGCCGAAAGAAACTCTTCGTCCTGAGAAACTACCCCATTGGATGACAGCGAGAACAAAAAAGCAACCGTGCAGGGTGAGTGCGATGCTATGCGCGCTACGCAGTTGGAGCGCGGCTTAGCGGTGGAATTGAATCGTCACCAGAATCTCGACGGATACGGGCTGGCCGTTCAACGTCGAGACCTCGTACTTCCTCTGGCGCAGGGCGTCCACCGCCGCCTGACGCAGGAGCGCGGAGCCGGAAATGACGTGGGCCTCAGACACTTTGCCCGCTTTGTCGATTATGACCCGGACGACGACGCTGCCCTGGACGTTCGCCTGCCGAGCGATCGACGGGTAGACAGGCGGCACCGACGAAATCAATTTCGGCGGTTTTACATCGCCGCCAACGGGGATGGGCCCCTCAGGAGCAGGCTGCACCGGGGGAACCAGATTCGCCGAAGGAGCAGCCACTGCCGGAAGCGCGCCGGTCTCGTTGCCGGTCGCCATGCCGGGGTCGATGGAGGGCGCCGCTTCGCGCGACACCTCAGCCGCGCGCCCGGAGGAAACCGGGTGGGCGTTCAGCGCGCCAAACATGTCGGGTACGGCGGGCGCTGCGCCCGGAGCTTTCTCCTTCTTCGGAGCGCTTGGCTTGTTCTCGCTGGGGGCGGCCTTGACGGGCCTTGATGGCGGCGCTTCGGTCGTATGAACGGTGACGGCGGGCGCCGAGCTCGGCGCGCTCGCCTGCCGGCTCGCGGAGTCGCTCGCAGGCGGCGGAGCGGAGACAGGATTCTCCACGGCGCTCGTCTGCACAGGCAGTTCAGGCGCCGGAGGCGCTGAGATCGCGAGCCGCGTGGCAGGCCGTGCGTAGAAGTAGTAGGCTCCGCCTCCCACCGCCGCGAACAACAACACGGAAGCGGCAATCAAGAACCAGTTTCGGCCCTCGCCCTGACCGGTTTCCGCGGCCTGGCTTGCGGCTCCCAGCGTGCCATATTCGAGGCGCGAACCAAACTCACGCGATACCGCGCGCGGCGCGCCAAGGCTGGAACTGGCCGCGAACCGCCCGAACTTCGCGGAGTCTTTGCCAGCGGGCGTCTCCTCAATAGCCTGCGATCCGATTTCCAATTCTTGCGCTTCTTCCGCGACGCCGGCGCCCGAAGAAGAACTTTCCGGCACTGACGGAGCATCTCCGCGCAATTCTCCCAGCGAAAGAGTGGGCGAGGGAAACGCGGGAGCCTCAAAGACCATCTTGTCCTTCGCGGCAACTTCAGTCTTCGGCGCCACAGGGGGCGCGACCGGAAGCGCGACGGGCGCAGCAGCAACTGAAGCGGCAGGCGGAGGGGCGGGCGCAGCTTTCCTTGCCGGCGCAGGCCCATCCGACGCAAAATGGACGCCCCAGTATCCCGGCTGAGGGTGCGTAAATTCGATCTCGACGTACGAATGCATGTTGGGATTCGTGCGGACCTTCACGACCCGGCAGATCGCATCCTGCCGCGTCTTCAGGTTCGTCAGAACCACCGCTTGCCCCGCGCTGACGATCGTGGACATCCTCAGGACACCGCCTTGAGGAAACACAATCATCGTGGTGGTCTGCTCCTCGAAGGGCTCAGTGTGGGGCGTAGTCCCGCGCACGACTTCGATCACGCGCGACCCATGCACTTTTATGGGAACATCCAACGAGACCGCGTCGGAACGCAGATGGCCGGACTCTGCCTTCGGGCGGTTGGTTCCCTGCGAAACAGCGGACTCGCCAGCCTCCAGCGTTTCCTTCAAAGTTGTCATCGTCGGTAGTACGAACGGCGGTGCACCGCTCCCCCCGGAAGACGTTGATTTCGTTTAGCTACCGAGATTTTCGGACGCAGCCGGAGCTACAGCAATAGTACGTTGGTACTCGGGGTCTTTCCCTATGATATGCAGGAGTTTCCGCGCAAGAAATCTCAGAACTGCCGCGCAACGATGCCCGTCGCCACGCGCTGCCCATCAATCTCGATCGCGAGGGCGGAGCCGTTGCTCACCACGTAATAGGCCAATGCATAGTTCGCCGAGTGCGTTTCGAGAGTCGTCGTCCCGCGCCCGTTCGAGTCGGGCGCCACGATCGTGCTCGTGTTTTCGATCGGCGTTCCGGCGGTCACCGTGCCCCTGTCGTCGGTATCGATATTCCCCAGCGGGGTGACCGAGCCGTTCGGCACCGCAACCTGGCCGATCACGTCTTCTTCCGTGAACCCGCTTCTGTTCGCATTGCTCGTCAAATTCAGCGCGAAGCTGCCTTGCGGAATCCCGATGCCGGCCTGCAAATATCCGGTGCCGTTCGCCAGGACGTCCGTATCGAGCTCGATGATCTCGACCGATCCGCTCGAGGTCGCGTACGCGGCGAAGTTGCGCGTCGCGGACCCATTGGTCAGCGTGAAGGAAATGCGCCCCAGGCTGGAGGTGACCGAGTACGACGACGTGATGCTGATATCCGTCGTCACCGACCCGGCGGAATTCACGTCCATCACTCCGCCGCTGATGCTGCCGGTTCCGCTCGTCACGAGAACGCCGCCGATGGCATACGACCCTGTGCCGTCCACGTTCGCTCCGCCCAGCGCGAACGCATAACTCCCATTCAGAATCGACGACGAGAACGATCCATCCGTGTTCGGCGCGCTGAAGAGATCGCCCGAAAGTTGCGCCGTGGCTTTCGCGTCGGTTTCGACCACTTTCAGGTGCGTGTTATCGACGATGTAGAAAGCAAACGTATACGTGCCGCTGATCTCGGTGCTGGTGTTGATCAATTGCAGCGTGCCGCGCCCGTTTGCGGCCAAATTCGCGCTCGTGAAGAAACTCCCGTGCAGCGTCAAGTCAGCCGCAGCCTCCGTGTTCGTGCCCGCGTCGTTGATATCTTCCTCGGCAAAGTTCACTGGGATATCCCCGAGGCCGTCGGCCTGGAGCATTCCCGTAATCTGTAGCGGCTTGCCGCTCCCGTTGTCGCCCGAAAGATTGAACGCGTAATTCCCGTTGAATGCGGAAAGCGCGAACTTCGCGGTGTTTTGCAGGTCGGCTTCGCCGCTGCCCGTCGCCGTCTTGTCGAATCGGACCAGCAGCGCTCGCGGCGACGACTGTCCCTGCTGGCTCCCAACGAGTGCGAGGTCCCACGTCTCCGATCCGCCGGCCGCGACATCGGTCAAGGTAGCCGTCGCGCTGCCATCCGGGTTCACGGAAAAGGTTCCGCTCACCGGCGACGCCTGCACCGGCGCTGCCGTCGTGCTGTTATAGTCCTCGATTCCGCTGATCGATGCCGTCGATGAAGTCGCCGTGAAGCTGCCCGCGACGAGCAACGGACCCTTGCTGTCCTGCCCGGAGTACGAGAAAGCGTAGTGCCCGCTCAGCGACGCGTTCGAGAACACCACGACCACTGTGGCCGTCGCCGAATTGCCCCCGCTAGTGGCAGTGACGATGGTCGACCCGCCAAGCGGGGGCGTGAATGGAGCGGTGTAGACGCCGCTGCCGTTGATGATTCCGTGGGCGGCATCGCCGCCGGTGGTGCCATTCGCTTGCCATGTCGGTGTGATGGGATTGCCGTTCGAGGTCGCGGAGAAGGTGAACGTCTGGCCGGCGGGCACCACCACCACGGCGGGATCGATCGCCAGCCCTCCGGCGGGAGCCGCCACAATGTTGATCGTCGCCGTGCCCGTCTGGCCCGAGCCGGTAGCGGTAATCGTCACGCTCGCGGGGCTGGGTATCGACGATGGCGCCGTGTAAAGGCCATTGTTGTCGATCGTGCCGTTGCCCGACCCGGATGAAACGCTCCACGTGAATGTGGCGCTCGGCGCGCTCGCAAGGAACGCGCTGAATTGCGCCTTTCCGTTCACAGGCACGCTCGCCGTCCCCGGAAAGATCGTCACGGGGCCGGAGTTCGGAGGAGGGGGTGGTGGCGCCGGTGTCGCCGTACCGCTACCGCCGCAGGCGGCCAAAGCGAGCAGCGCCGCAGCGGCAATCGTCGCGAGTGAAAGAAGCTCGATCCTCTTCCGCGTCATCATGTCAGTAACCCCGAAATTCAGAATGAGCCCCACCGCTTGTGCGATCGGTGGAGTTTAAGGAGCGGCTTCCGAATTTATTGCGCAGTCACGAGAACCGCGAATGGCCATCCCCGACCCTGCCACGCGAGGCCCCAGCATACACATCCACGGCCCAGGATTCACGCGCTACCTAAGAACATGCGGAGAATGAAAAAGTTGCCTACGAGAGCGTCACTCAATTTCGGAGGGGCTTGCCGGTCTTGAGTGTGTGCGCGATGCGCTCCTGCGTCTTGCGCTCGCCGCAGAGGCTGACGAAGGCCTCTCGCTCGAGGTCGAGGAGGTATTGCTCGGGGACCGCCTGCGGAGACGTGATTCCTCCGCCAGCCATGATGTAAGCCAGCTTCCGCGCTACCACGCCGTCGTATTCGGTCGCGTACTCGCCCCGGATCAGCATGTGGATGCCGAGCTTCGCGGCCGAGAGGAACTCCTCGCCGAGCACGCGTATTTCCGCCGGAGCCGGCGGGTGATATCCGGCGCGGACCATCGCGAGCGCCGTCTGTTTCGCGTCGGCAACCTGACGGTCGCGATTCATGGCGACCAGGTCCGCCGGGCGCAGGTAACCGAGCGATCGCGCCTCTTCGCCGCTGGTCGAGACTTTGGCCATCGCGATGTTCTCGAAGACGCGCCTGAACGTGTGCATCAAGTCCAGGCTGTCGCCGCCGGCCGCCTGTTCGTTCGCGCGAATCAGCATCTCCTTCGTTCCGCCGCCAGCCGGGATCAACCCTACTCCGGCTTCCACCAAGCCGATGTAGGTCTCGGCCGCCGCGTGAATTCTCGCCGAGTGCAGCGGGATCTCGCATCCGCCCCCGAGCGCCATCCCCTGCGGCGCCGCCACCACCGGCCGGGGCGCGTACTTGAGCGCCATGTTCGCGCGCTGGAACTGGCGCACCGCGAGATGAACGTCGTCCCATTCGCCTTCCTGCGCGGTCATGAGCAGCAGCATCAGGTTCGCGCCCGCGGAAAAGTTCGGCGCCTGGTTCGCGATCACCATGGCTTCGAATTCCGTTTCGAGGCGCGCGACGCCCGCTTGCAGCATCGCGAAGATGTCGCCGCCGATGGCGTTCATCTTCGCGTGGAACTCGCAGCAGAGTACGCCGTCGCCGAGGTCGATCAGGCTGGCGCCGGAATTTTCCTGTACCACCGGCGTGCGATCCTTGAGTGACTTCAGGAGGATGATTCCGGTAGGCTCTTCGAGCGGTACGAGCGCAGCCGACGCGAAATCGAAATACCGCGTGCTTCCCTTTTCCGGTTCGTAGAACGATTTCTTCGGCGAGGCGAGCGCCTTCGCTACGAGCGGCGGCATCTGCTTCCCTTCCCGTTCGAGCGCCTTCGCCATCCGCTCCACGCCGATCGCATCCCAAATCTCAAACGGCCCGAGCTCCCAGCCAAATCCCCAGCGCATTGCGCGGTCCAGATCCACCACGCTGTTTGCGATTTCCGGAATGCGCCGCGCGGCGTAGAGGCATGTGTCGCCCAGGCAGGCCCAGAGGAAGCGGTTCGCCCTGTCGCCGCCTTTGCCTTCGAGCGCCGGCCCCACGAGCATCCGCAGTCGCTCGCGCGTGTCCTCGATGGTTTTGCCGGCTTCGATCGAGCCGAGTTTTGTCTTCTCGCGCGGACGGTACTCCATCTTGTGCCAGTCGAGCGTCAGGATTTCCGAGTCGCCGCCCTTCTTGACGCGCTGATAGAAGCCGCTGCCGGTCTTCTCGCCGAGCCATCCGCGTTTCATCATTTCCTCGACGAGCGGAGGAACACGAAATATTTCGCGCGACTCGTCATCGGGAATGCTCTCGTAGATGTTGCGGATCACGTGGACGAGCACGTCGAGTCCCACGATGTCCGCCGTGCGGAACGTGGCCGAATTCGGCCAGCCGACCGCCGGCCCCGTGCACGCATCCACTTCTTCGATCGTCATGTCGAGCGACTGCATCTCGTGGATGGCCTTCAGCATCGAGAACGTCCCGATGCGGTTGGCGATGAAGTTCGGCGTGTCCTTCGCGACCACAACGCCCTTGCCCATCCACAGGTCGCAAACCTCCTCGAACGCTCCGAGCACTTCCGGCAACGTCTTCGGCCCCGGAATCAGCTCGACCAGCTTCATGTAGCGTGGCGGATTGAAGAAGTGCGTTCCCGCGAAGTGTTTCTGAAAATCCTCGGAGCGCCCCTCCGCGATCAAGCGAATCGGCAGGCCCGAAGTGTTCGTCGACACCAGCGTTCCGGGCTTGCGCACGGTCTCGACACGCTCGAAAAGCTTCCGTTTGATCTCAAGATTCTCCGCGACCGCCTCGATGATCCAGTCCGCCTCGCCGCACCAGGCCAGGTTGTCGTCGAAATTCCCCGGCGTGATCAGCCGCGCCGCCTCCGGCGTGAAGAACGCCGCCGGCCGCGACTTCTTCGCGGCTTCAAGCCCGGCGAGCACGATTCGGTTGCGCACCGCGGGGCTGTCGAGCGTGAGTCTCTTGCGGTTTTCCTCGGGATTCAGTTCCGGCGGGACGATATCGAGCAGATAGCACGGGATGCCGGCATTGGCGAGGTGAGCGGCGATTCGCGCGCCCATCGTTCCCGCTCCGAGCACCGCTGCTTTTTCGATTGGGCGTCTCATCGCGATGGCACCACATGGTTGCAAAAGCGCCAACGGAGGTCAACCGGAAACGCCCTCTCTCTGCGTGAAGTGCTAAAGTTGAGGTAGGCACATAGGCGCCTCATGAGTCCGGCATCCACATGGTTGACGAAAGCTGTCCAGGGCTTGCGCTCGCTCGCCTATGCAGGCGCGGAGCACCCGAAGGTGGGCCTTGCTCTCGGAGGCGGATTCGCCCGCGGGATCGCGCACATCGGAGTTCTGCGCGTCTTCGAGCAGCACCAAATCCCGATCGATTTTATCGCCGGGACGAGCGTCGGGGCTCTGATTGCCGCCACATACGCCAGCGGAACTTCCCTCGACGAGATGGAACGCCAAGGCAGAGAAACTCACTTCCGCGACTTCGGCCGCTGGACGCTTTCGCGCTACGGCATGGCCTCGAACGAGCGCCTCGAGGAGTTCCTGCACAAATTCACACCCGCGCGCCACTTTACCGACATGAGAATTCCGCTGAGCATCGTTGCGACGGATCTGGTCACCGGGAAGTCAGTCCATTTCACGGATGGCGAAATCGGGCCGCCATTGCGCGCTTCCTGCGCCTACCCGGGGCTTTTCAGGCCGATCGAGTATCGCGGCCACGTCCTCGCGGACGGATTCCTGACGGAGGCGGCACCGGCGGAGGCCGTTCGGGCGCTCGGCGCGGAGCTCGTGATCTCCGTCTACCTCGATCCCGGTCTGCTCGACGATCAGCCACGCAACACGATCGAGATCATCAGCCGCTCGTTCTCGATCATGCAAACGAACGTAATTCAGCCGTGGCGGACGGTGACCGACGTCCTGATCGAGCCGGACGTCCATCATGTCCTGTGGTATGAATTCGCGAAGACGCCGCTGCTCGTGGCCGCCGGAGAAAAAGCAGCGCGCGCGGCACTACCGAAGATCAAGGCCCTCCTCAGCGGGCGGCTGGAACGTACCTACGCCGGTCCAGAGAGACGCGCGGCGCGTTCCAGAAGATTTGAAGACCACTGAGGAAACCAGCACCGTGCGGGCTTGGGCCGCGTGACTGCTAACCATCTTTCGCGGCTGGCGTCGAAATACTTGTGAGGGGCCGGACTCCCCGCGGTGACCGCTGCAACGCCCCAAATCATCGCGGGCGAATCCGGCTCCTTATCTTCAGCTTTTCCCTAGAGTCGGTGCAGACTTTCAATCGCTCTCGCGTAGTTCCACAATCACAGGCTGGCCGTTCCCCTTGCCCCTTTTTGTGAACCACTCGCTCATGGCAGCCGCCAGCCGCGCCGGATCGACGTTGAGACCGGCTTCAAGATGCCCTGCTCCCGTTGGCAATGTGTCGTCGAAGTCGGCTGACCCGGTGAAATTCCGCATGCAGAAACTATCCAGCCATTCGAGGGGCACCGGCCGCCGCTCGTTGCCAAGCACCATCTCCGCGTGCAATTTCCGTGCGTACATTTCGGCCGAAGTATAACATCAGGCACTTTCGCGGCGTTTTGGCCGGGCACTCGCCTTGCATTTCGGGGCCGCGTGTCCTAGAATTTTTCTTCTTAGAATGGGCTTATTTTCTCTAGCGTATCGCGAACCGCAGAAAACAGGGCGGCATCCCCGCGCAATTATCGGAGGCTAGGTGTCCACACCCCTGGAACAATGGGTAGAGGAATCGGCGCGCCTGACGAAGCCGTCGAAGATTGTCTGGTGCGACGGCTCGTGGGCGGAGAACGAGCGCTTCACGGAGGAGATGCTCCGAGACGGCACGTTCCTCGAACTCAACCAGAAGACCTACCCTCGCTGTTACCTCCACCGCAGTAACCCCAATGATGTGGCCCGCACCGAAGGCCTCACTTTCATCTGCACCCGCAAGAAGGACGACGCCGGCCCCACCAACAACTGGATGGCTCCGTCCGAAGCCAAAGATAAAGTGCGGCTGCTCTTCGATGGCGCCATGAAGGGCCGCACGATGTACGTGGTGCCCTACATCATGGGCCCGGCAAAATCACCGTACAGCAAGATCGGCGTCGAGATCACGGACAGCACCTACGTGGCCGCGAGCATGCGCATCATGTCGCGCATGGGCAAGGTCGCGCTGGACCGGCTCGGCAGCTCGGAGGACTTTGTCCCGGGCCTGCACTCGCTCGGAGACTTGAACCCCGAGCGCCGCTTCATACTTCACTTTCCGGAAGAAAAGCTGATCTGGAGCATCGGGTCAGGCTATGGCGGGAATGCGCTGCTCGGGAAAAAGTGCTTCGCACTTCGGATCGCGAGCTGGATGGCCCGCGAACAGGGCTGGATGGCGGAGCACATGCTGATTCTCGGCCTAGAGGATCCTTCGGGCAAAGTGACGTACATGGCGGCTGCGTTTCCGAGCGCCTGCGGCAAGACCAATCTTGCGATGATGGTTTCCGCGCTCGAATCGCAGGGTTACCGCGTCTGGACGATAGGCGACGACATCGCGTGGATGCACGTGGGATCGGACGGCATGTTGCGCGCGATCAATCCCGAGGCCGGATTCTTCGGTGTCGCGCCGGGCACCAACAGTAAGACGAATCCCAACGTTATGGCGGCCATCCGTCGCGACACGATTTTTACCAACGTCGCCTTGACCGAATCCCGCGAGCCCTGGTGGGAGGGCATGGACAGCGCGCCGCCCGCAGGTCTTATCGACTGGCACGGCCAACCCTGGTCCCCGAAGAACGGCGCCGCGGCGCACCCGAATTCGCGCTACACGGTACCCGCGTCGCGATCGTCCTCGCTTTCCTCACACTGGGAGGACCCCGAGGGATTGCCGATATCGGCGATTATCTTCGGCGGTCGCCGCGCGCGCCTCGCACCGCTCGTCTATGAGTCGCACGACTGGCAGCACGGCGTTTTCGTGGGCGCCACGATGGCCTCGGAAACGACGGCCGCCGCAACGGGAGCCGTCGGCGTCACGCGCCGCGACCCGATGGCGATGTTGCCGTTCGCCGGCTACAACATGGCCGACTACTTTGCCCACTGGCTCGAGATGGGCCCGAAACTCGAAAAGCCACCCAAGATTTTTCATGTGAACTGGTTCCGCCGCGATGCGGGTGGAAAGTTTCTCTGGCCGGGCTACGGTGAAAACGTGCGTGTGTTGAAATGGATGCTCGACCGCATCGAAGGCCGCGCCGGCGCCACCGATACGCCGATCGGCTGCGTTCCCACGCCGGCTTCACTTACTCTCGATGGGCTTTCGATTTCACGCGACACGCTCGACGAATTGCTGTACGTGAATCCAGCCGACTGGACCGAAGAAGAACAGGCCGTCGGAAAGTTCTTCGAGAAATTCGGCGATCGCCTCCCCGACGCCATTTGCCGGGAACACAAGGCCCTCGCCGCCCGTCTCCTTGCCCTCAGCCCGCGCTAGCCTCGCGCGAGAAGGTCCCCTCTGCCGGGCGCGTCAGGAGGAACTCAGAAGCCTTTGGAGCAACGTCGCTCCCTCCATTTCGTTCAGTACGGACTTTTGCACTAGCATCAGAATCAGGTACTTCAGGATTTCGGTCGGTTCCGGATCGAAGGCAGCTTCCACGGCATCGGGCTTCTGACCGTCGACAGGTTCGACAGGCTCGGCCGCCGGGCACTCCTCCTGACGAAGCTCATCGACCCACTTCTTGGCGACCCAAAGTTGCTCGGGCTCGGTCGAGACGAATGCCAGGTTCATGCCGATTTCGTCTCGCGCGGCGACCACCTTGGCCTTCGTTGTGAAGGACTGGTCCGCCTTAGTCAGACGCAGCCAGACGGCACTCCCAACCGGGAAGCAGGTGACGGCATCGACGTGGCAGCCGCCCAGGTTCAGGTCGGAGGCGCGCGAAATCACTCGTGCGTTCGATTGCGCATCCACCACGTACGCGGAGGCCTTGAACGGGTGGCGCAACGCGCCCCGCCTTTCCTTGAAATTGGAGCCAGCCTGACCAGACCTCTCCTGCGATCCTCGAATCATAGTTATCCCCCTGGACCCCGTCCCGATGGGCAATCTTCTTACCATCCCCGCCGGTGGAAGGCGTGATCTAGAGGCCGCAGTATCTATGGCCTGCGGTTGGTTCTACGAGTTTTCCGGGACGGCCTAGAACCACACGAGACGCAGATTCTTGTCGAAATGTCCCAACCGTTTCTCACCCATGGGAACCTGTCGGCAAGCGTCCACAAAAGTGCACGCTTGCACTTCGACTTTTCTGCACTAAGATGGCGGCATGAAACACATGCAGCGCCGAGGCCTTCTTTTGCTGGCGGCCGGACTGGTCGCTTTCACCGGGCTGAGCGCGTGGTCCCAGGCTCCATCATCGCAACTCGTCGTGGCTCCTGACCTCGCGCAGCGCATCGCGAAATTCAAGCCCGTCAAGATGGCTTTCGACTCGCACGGGCTGAGCGCGCGCGAGCGCAAGATGGTCGACAAACTGGTCGACGCGGCCGGCTTGCTGGATTGCATCTACTGGCGGCAGAGCGACGCTGAAGGACTGAAGCTCTACCTCTCGCTCGCGAACAGCAAAGACCCCCGAGATCGAATGCTGCGTGAGTATCTGAAAATCAACGGCGGCCGCTTCGATCTGATCGACGACAACAGGCCCTTCGTCGGCACGGCGCCCATACCTCCCGGCGTTGGCTTCTTCCCCGAGGATTTGACCAAGGCGCAATTTGACGCGTACGTTGCGGCTCACCCTGATCAGAAGGTCGCGCTTTACGCCCCGCAGACGATCGTTCGCCGCAAGGACGACGCACTCGAAGCCATTCCCTATCACGCCGCCTACCGCGAGTTTGTCGAGCCGATGGCGACGGACCTGCGCGAGGCTGCTGCTCTCAGCGGCGATCCCGCATTCGCGAAATTCCTGCGCCTGCGCGCCGACGCGCTCCTCACCGACGACTACTACAAAAGCGACATCGCCTGGCTCGATCTCGAAAATCCAAAGTTCGACATCATCTTCGCGCCTTATGAGACCTATCTCGACGGCCTGCTCGGCGTGAAGACCTCCTACGGCGCATCCATCATGATTCGCAACGAAGAGGAGAGTAAGAAGCTTGCCGTCTTCCAGAAATACGTTCCGGACTTGCAGGAATCGCTTCCGCTGGCGCCGGAGGATTTGCCCTCGAAGCGCGGCAAGCAATCCCCGATGGAGGTGGTGGACGCGATTTATCGGGCAGGCGACTTGCTTCACGGCTATCAGGCTGTCGCGGACAATCTCCCCAACGATCCGCGCATCCACGAAGAAAAAGGCTCAAAAAAAATCTTCTGGAAGAATTTCATGGACGCGCGCGTGAACTACATCATCTTGCCGCTCGCACAGCAACTGATGCGTTCCGATCAGGCGTCGCTCGCCAGCGGCGAAGGTCTTCTGGACTTCGTGGTCATGCACGAGATCTCGCACGGGCTGGGCCCCGCCTACGCTCGCACCCCCGCGGGCAAGACCGACGTGCGCCAGGCGATCGGGCCGCAATACTCCTCGCTCGAAGAAGCGAAAGCGGACGTCACCGGAATGTTCTGCCTGAAGTGGCTTGTCGACCACGGCGCCGTGCCTAAAGACAAGCTGAACGGGATTTACAGTTCCTACCTTGCGGAAACCTTCCGCACCATTCGCTTCGGCATCGCCGAGGCGCACGGGCAGGCCGCGATGATGGAGTTGGGTTATCTCACCGGGCAGGGCGCCATCCGAAGGAACGCTTCGACGGCGCGCTACGAAGTCGACTTCGACCGCATACCCGCGGCCTTTGCGTCGCTCACCAAGGAACTGCTCGAGCAGGAAGCCACCGGCGATCGCGCCCGTGCCGAAAAGTGGTTTGCGAAGTACGCGGTGATGCCCCCCGAACTGTCAGCGGCGCTGGCCAAGGGATCGAACATCCCTGTGGACGTCGACCCGGAATTTTCGTTTTCCCCGCCCGTGCGGTAAACCAAGAACTAGAGGATGCTCTGAATCTCAGCGTCGATGGAGACGTGCGTCTGCGGAAACCCGTTGATCTGGTAGTTCGCGCCGGCGGCACACTGGAAGTGGAAGAAGCGGCTGATGTGGTAATCCTCGTCGTAGACGCCCAGAACGCGCTCCGTCTCCTCGCGCGACAGCCCCAGCGACGCCAGCGCCACGGGCTTGCCATAACCGCCCGCCGCTGTCAGATACTTTTCGACCAGTTCGCGCAGGGTCATCGTCCGATTCCCAATTCCAAGACCACCGAGGCTGTATGGTAGCAGATGGTCCTTCCGGATGCCGCGCAGGCGGATTCCGGGCGCCGCGAGCCGGTCTTGCGTTTCCGGGCCGACGCAGACTATACTGGGTTGCTTCCAGAATGGGTCGCACAAACCAGTGGGCGCGAGCCCACTTTTTTGTTGGGCGCGAGGGAAGCGGCATGGGCGCAGGCATCCCTACCGGGGTAAATGCCGCCCTTAGAAGAGCATGGACCTGGACAGGATTCGAGAGGCTGCGGAGCGGGTGGCACGCTCGGAAGGCCTCGATGTATTCGACGTGGAGTGGAAGGTAGGCAAGCAGCGGTTGCTGCGGGTCTACATCGACCGGTTGCCGGGCCCGTCAAACCTGGAGAACCTGGGGATTAGCCACAAGGATTGCCAGCGCGTAAGCGAGCAGTTGAGCGCGATCCTAGACGTCGAGGACCTGGTGCCGGGACCGGGCTACGTCCTCGAGGTGAGCTCGCCCGGGCTGGATCGCAAGTTGATCAAGCCGGCGGACTACGAACGGTTCGCTGGGCGCCTGGCGCGCATCTGGCTCAACGAGCCGGTCGAGAACCAAAAGTACCTCGAGGGGCGCCTGGCGGGATACGTGGATGGGATCGTGAAACTCGGCGTGAAAGATCGCGAGATTTCCGTGCCGTACGCGGGGATCCGAAAAGCGAATCTTATGGTTGAACTGTAGTGGGGGGAGTTAGGAGAAGCGGGCATGGCGAGTCTGCTGTACCAGACAATCGAGCAGATCAGCCGGGAAAAGCACATCGAACCGGAGATCATCGTCGCGGCCATCGAGGACGCGATGGTGGTGGCGGCGCGGAAGTACTATCGCACCGAGGAGGATCTCCGTTCGAAGTTTAATCCCGAAACCGGCCACGTCGACGTGTACTCCGTCCACACCGTGGTCGAGGAGGTCGCCGACCCGTTGCGCGAAATTTCCCTCACGGACGCCCGGAAACAGCAGCCTAGCATTGAAGTGGGCGGCGAGATCACGCAGCCGAAACCGACCGACGTACTCGGCAGAATTGCAGCGCAAACCGCCAAGCAGGTGATCCTCCAAAAGGTGCGCGAAGCCGAGCGCGACACCATCTACAACGAGTTCCACACGCGCGTCGGCGAGCTGATCAATAGCGTCGTCAAGCGCATGGAGGGCCCGGACATCATCGTCGATCTCGGCCGCACCGAAGCCCGGCTGCCCAAGCGCGAGCAATCGCGTCTCGAGGCCTACAACGTGGGCGACCGCCTCCGCGTGACGATTCGCGCCGTCGAGCGCGCGGCCAAGGGACCGCAGGTCATCGTTTCGCGCGCCGATCCCGCTCTCGTGCAGCGGCTTTTCGAAATGGAAGTGCCCGAAATCTACGACGGCACCGTCCAGATTCGCGCCGTGGCGCGCGAAGCCGGCGAGCGCACGAAGATCGCCGTCGAAAGCCGCGACAAGGACGTCGATCCGGTGGGAGCCTGCGTCGGAATGAAGGGCATGCGCGTGCAGTCGATCATCCGCGAACTGCGCGGAGAGAAAATCGACATCATTCCGTTCAGCGAGGAGACGATCGCCTTCGCGCAAAAGGCCCTCAGCCCGGCGAAGGTGACCCGCGTGCAAATCATCGATCCCGAGGAGAAACGCCTCGAAGTGATTGTCGAGGATACGCAGCTCTCGCTCGCCATCGGCAAGAAGGGGCAGAACGTCCGCCTCGCCAGCAAGCTGATCGGCTGGAACGTCGACATCAAGAGCGAAGAAGAAAAGCGCCGGGAGATCGAGGCGCAGATGGCCGCGCTCACGGCCCCGGGCACGCCGCTTTCGGAGCTGGTCGGCGTCGGACCGAAGACTATCGAGAAACTCGAAGCCGCCGGCATCACGTCGATCGAAAAGCTCGCCGACATGACTCCGGAGCAACTCGTCGAGATTCCCGGCATCGGCGAAAAAATGGTCGAGAAGATTCACCAGTCAGTCGCGGCATACTTCGAAGCTCTCGAATCGCAAGCCACGGAACCAGCCGCCGAAGTTGCGGAGGAAGTTCCGGCCGCGGAAGCAAATCCGGCCGAACCGCAAACCGAGGCAGCGGCGGAGGCCGAAACCCTGGCTCCGACCGCGGACTCGGATGCGGGCGATGAGTCCGCCGCGGAGTTGAAAGAATCCTACGAACGAGACGAAACTGTTTCGGAAGGCTCGGAAACTCCGGTTGCGACCGACTTGTCCCAGGCGGAAAGGCTGGAAACGGAAGAAGCTCCCGCCAAGGAGCAAAACGAGGAGCAGCAGTAACCCAGAGGCGCATGGCAGATACAAACCAAATTCGAATTAACGAACTGGCGCGGGAACTCGAGATCAAGGCTAAGGTGCTGATCGACTTCCTGCCGGAGATCGGCGTCCAGGAGAAGAAGACGCACTCCAGCTCGCTTGATATCGAGCACGCTGAACTCGCGCGGAAACATTTCCGCGATCTCGCCGCGCAGGAAGCGGCGGCAGAAGCCGCGAAGTCGGCGGCCGCCAAAGCGAAGACTGCGCGCCCTGCTCCAGCGGCCGCGAAGCCCGCTCCGCCTGCACCAGTGCATGCAGCGCCCGCGGCTCCGGCTGCGGCGCCAAAGCCTGCTGCGGCTGGACCTGTTGCCGCCCAGCCGATCACTTCTCCGGCCGGCGCTCGCCCCGGCGTCGCTCCGGCTCGACCAGTTACTCCAGCGCCTGCCGCTCCAAGGACGGCTGCCCCCGCGCCATCGCGACTAGTAACTCCCGGCGCAGTTCCGGCGCAACCCGGCCAACCCATAGCGCAGCGGCCCGCAGCCGCGGCGTCGCCGACAGCCACTCCGGGCGCCCCGAGACCAGCGGGTGCCCCGCCGACGGGCCAACGATTCCCAGCGCGACCTATGACGCAGCCCGGCCAGAGTCGTCCCGGCGCGCCTCAGGGCATGAGGCCCGCCGCGTCCGGCGCTCCCCGTCCCGGCGGCCCTCCACGGCCCGGCGCGCCTCCGTCAAGATTTCCGCAACGCCCTGGCGCCGGAGGGCGCCCGTCGCCGCCGCTCGGCGGACAGAGACCCGGTGCGACCGGCGTCCCCAAGGCGGAGCCTGGCAAGCCGCTCTACGCGCGCAAGCCTCCCGCCACACGCGGGCGGCCGCTCATGGAAAAGCGCTTTGCCGAAGGCGAGCGCCGGCTTCATCCCGTGCGCACGCGAGCCGGTGCCGGTCCCGGTGGCCGAACGGTTGTTGAGCCTGTCGCGCCGGTGCAGCGCGAGCCGAGAGAAGTCACGGTGACCGAGGGCATCACAGTCCGCGAACTCGCCGAGAAACTCGACATTCGGGCAAAGGATCTGCTGAAGACTCTGCTCGATCGCGGAGTTTTCGCCAGCATCAACCAGGCGCTGGACGTCCCGACGGCCACGAACCTCGCCGAAGCCTTCAATGGCATCGTGCAAGTGGTCACGTTCGAGGAGCAGGTCGTCCAGGAAGAAAAGATCAAGGAAGAGCGGAGCGGAAATCTCCAGCCGCGCGCTCCCGTTGTCACCGTGATGGGCCACGTGGACCACGGCAAGACCAGCCTGCTCGACGCTATTCGCCAGACCGAAGTGGCCGCCGGCGAGGCCGGCGGAATCACGCAGCATATCGGCGCGTATGAAGCGCACGTCGGCGACCGCCGCATCGTCTTCATCGATACGCCCGGCCACGAAGCGTTCACGCGGATGCGCGCCCGCGGCGCCAAGGTCACCGATATCGTCGTGCTCGTCGTCGGTGCGGACGACGGCGTGATGCCGCAAACCGAGGAAGCGATCGCCCACGCGAAAGCGGCGAACGTGCCGATCGTCGTGGCCGTCAACAAAATCGACAAGCCGGACGCCCAGCCCGAGCGCGTGAAGCGGCAACTCGCCGACCGCGGCCTGATGCCCGAGGATTGGGGCGGCGATACCGTGATGGTCGAAGTCTCCGCCAAGACCAAACAGAACCTGCCGCGCCTGCTCGAAATGATTTTGCTCGTCGGCGATCTGCGCGAGCTGAAGGCCGATCCGGACGCGCCCGCGAGCGGAACTGTGCTCGAATCGCGCATGGACCGTGGCCGCGGCCCCGTTGCAACCGTGCTGGTGCAGAACGGCACGCTGCACGTGGGCGACGTCTTCATCGTCGGCGCCGTGTACGGCAAGGTTCGCGCCATGTTCGACGACCGCAGCCAGCCGATCAAACAGGCTGGGCCTTCGACGCCCGTTGAAGTGCTCGGTTTGCAGGGCGTGCCGGAAGCGGGCGATCAGTTCCAGGTGGCGGATGAAGCCAAGGCGCGCCACATCGTCGAATACCGCCAGTCGAAACAACGGGAAGCGGCGCTCGCGAAGACGGCCTCGGGCCGGCTCACGCTCGATCAGTTGCACGAGCAGCTTCGCGCGGGCGAAGTGAAGGAACTGCCCGTCGTGATCAAGGCGGACGTGCAGGGGTCGGTCGAAGTCCTGAGCGAGATGCTGCCCAAAGTTTCAAACGACCAGGTCACGGTGAAGGTCATGCAGGCGAGCGTGGGAGCGGTGACGGAATCGGACGTCATCCTGGCCTCGGCTTCGAACGCGATCATCGTCGCGTTCAACGTGCGGCCCGAGCGCAAAGCCGCTGAGCTGGCGCAGCGCGAGGGTGTCGACATCCGGATGCACACGATCATCTATGAGCTGCTGGACGAGCTGAAGAAGGCCGCGGCCGGATTGCTCGCGCCCGTAATCAAGGAAGCCTATCTCGGACGCGCCGAGGTTCGCGACACTTTCCGAGTGAAGGGCGCGGGAATGATCGCCGGCTGCTCCGTGCAGGACGGCATCATGAAGCGCGACGCGGACGTGCGCGTTCTGCGCGATAACGTCGTGATCTACACCGGCCGCATCATTTCGCTGCGCCGCTTCAAGGAAGATGTCAACGAGGTGCGCTCCGGGTTCGAATGCGGCGTGGGAATCTCGAATTTCAACGACGTGAAGGTGGGCGACATCCTCGAGTGCTTTAAGATGGAAAAGTCGCAGCCGGTGGACGTGCTGAGCGCGCCGGAACGCGGCCGCGCGGAGTCCTCCGAGGCGCGGCGCAGCTGATTCTCGGGTCTCTGAAAAGCGGTTGGTTCGTCCCCTTTGACGTTCGATGGGGTACCCATGCCGATCGGCCTCCTCACCCTGGAAATTCACATCCCCGACGCGCGGTCGCTCAAGGACAAGCGGCAGGTGCTGCGCAGCTTGAAGGACCGCCTGCGGGCTCACTACAACGTCGCCGTCGCGGAGCTCGAGCATCAGGAGCTCTGGCAGCGCGCGCGCGTGGGCGTGGTCAGCATCTCGGGGGACGGCAAACATCTTGAGGAATCGCTCCAGGCCATCGCCGCGGAATCGGAGCGGCTACTCGGGCGCGATCTGGTTTCGCAAGAAATCGAGTATTTCGAGGATAGCGAATGACGGTCAGTGGACATCGCTCGGAGCGCATCGCCGAGGAAATCCGCAATGAAGTTAGCCTGATGCTCGCGGGTGAGTTGAAGGACCCTCGGCTGGCGTTGCCCCTCACTGTAACCGAGGTGCGCGTCGCACCGGGGATACGCGCCGTGCGGGTGTTCATACAGCTCGAAGGCGACGCCGCCGAGCGTGCGGCAGCGCTCGCGGGATTGAAGGCTGCGGCGGGATACGTCCGCCACGAACTCGTCGAGCGCCTCCAGCTCCGCCGCGCGCCCGACGTGATCTTCATCGACGATCAATCGGAGCAGTACGGCCACCACATCGACGAACTCCTGCGGAAGACAAATCGCCCGGAGAAATCCTAGCGGCGCCCGCATGCCTCGGACTCCACAACCCCCTCCGATCGACGGAATTCTCGTCGTCGATAAGCCGCACGGAAAAACCTCGCACGACGTGGTCGAAACCGTGCGCCGGCTGATCGGTTTCCGCCAGATCGGCCATCTCGGTACGCTCGACCCGCTGGCGACCGGCGTGCTCGTTCTCGCCCTCGGACGCGCCACGCGCCTCGCCCGCTTCTATGCAGGCCGTCGCAAGCGCTACACCTGCGCGGTCCGCTTCGGCTTCGCGACGGACACCTACGATGCCGACGGCGAGCCCCTCGGCCCCGATTCCGCGCCTGCGCTGGATGCGGAACAGCTCCAAACGCTCGCCGCGCGATTCGTGGGCAAAATTCAGCAGACGCCGCCGGCATTTTCCGCGAAGAAGATTCATGGCCGCCCGGCGCACGAGCTCGCCCGAAAGCACAAGCCCGTCAAGCTTGAACCCGTGGACGTCGAGGTCTACGAATTCCGGCTCACGAGTGTGGAGGGTTCGCTTGCGCGCTTCGTGGTCGAGTGCGGCGCGGGTACCTACATTCGCTCGCTCGCGCACGACCTGGGCAAACTTCACGGCGCGGGCGCGCACCTGACCGAAATCGTCCGCACAGCCGTGGGAGAATTCACGCTCGACCACGCCGTGCCGCTGGACGATCTCGCCGACGACGCAAAGGCTGGAAAAATCGCCGAGCGCGTGATTCGTATCGAAAATCTTTTGCCGGAACTGCCGCGCGCCACGGTTCTGCCGATTGTCGAAAAGCGCGTCCGCCACGGCGCGAAGTTCAATCTTCCACTCGCGCAGATTCAGCCGGGCCAGGTCACCGCGGCACAGGGCGCGCCCGCGCAGCTCGACTCGGGTGACTGGAAGCCGTCACGCTTGCGCGTCTTCAATCAGCAGGGACAATTGATTGCCATTGCGGAGCCTGTCGTTCCTCGCACGTACCAGCCCGTTGTCGTCCTCGAAGCAACGCCTTAGCCGGTGACTTAGGCCCATCGCACCAAATTACCGCTCTGGCCGTTCCGGGGGCGGTTGCTGGTCAGGCGGCACAGGAGGCTGTTGATTCGGCTGTATAGGGGGCGGCAGCGGTTGTTCGGGTACCGGCTCGACCGGCGGCTGCCGGGGACTTGGCGGCTGCGCCGGAGCCGGCTGCACGGGCGGCGGCGTTCCGCCAACGAATCCTTCGCTGCCCGCAGTCGAGCCTTCGATCGACCCCTGCCCGGCGTAAACGACGTGATCCTTGTGCGGCGCGAGCCGGACCATGCGCGGAGTGACGAGAATCAGCAACTCGCTGTCCTGGTCTTGCAGGTTCTGGTTCTGGCCGAGCCACTCAATTCCCGGAACCCCAACGATTCCCGGCGTGCCGGTGATGGCGTTCGTCACCTGCTCCTGGAGAAATCCGGCGAGCACGGCGGTTTCGTTTTGCTTGAGCCGCACGGTCTGCTCCACCGCCTGGTTGCTGATCACCGGAATCGTGTTGAAGTTTTGCCCCGCCAGACTGCTGATGTCGAAGGCGAGCTGCAGGCTTACGTCGTCGTTCGGATGGATGCGAGGCGTCGCTTTCACCTTCAGACCGATGTCGAGGTACTCGACACCCGGAAATGGTACGCCGGCGGCCGTGCCGAGGAGACCGCCGAAGAGACTCGTCGAATTCAGAATCACGGTGGCGTCTGCGGAGCCGTTGTTCGCCGTGGCGACATCCAGCCTGCCGTCGCCATTGAAATCAGCCGTGGCGATCGAAACGGGCGCCTTGTCCACCGGCAATTCGTAATTCGTGGCAAACATCTCGCTGCCGAGATTGATGAGGATCGAAACCGCGTTGTCCGTCTCGTCCGCGACCGTGAGATCGGCGAGTCCGTCGAGGTTGTAGTCGGCAACAGCAATCGAAGTGGGACCGTTGCCGGCCGCAAAATCTCGCGTCGGGCCTGCGACAAACGTGCCGGTCGCGGCGCCTTGGCTGTTTTTCTGGTTGTAGTAGATGGTCACCGCATTCCCCGAATTGCCGGATGTCGGAGCGCCGTTGTCCGCCACGGCGATGTCCATCGCGCCGTCTCCGTTGAAGTCGCCGAACGCCACGTAGACCGGATCGTTGCCCGTCGCGTAATCCGTGCGTGGTTGAAACGTCCCGTCGCCGTTGCCGAGCAGCACCGAAACCGTGTTGTTGCCCTGGTCCGCGACGACGAGATCCATGTGCCCGTCGGCGTTCAAATCAAAAGCGGCCAACGATGCAGGCTCAAAGCCGGCCGGAAGCTGAACGAGCGTTGGCGTCTTGAACGTGCCGTCGCCGTTGCCCTGAACAATCGAGATGCTGTTGTCACCCTGGTTCGCCACGGCGAGATCAACTCCCGCGCCGGAGGTGAGGTCGTGGAAATTCGCAGAGATCACGGAAACCGGAGCGTTGCCGGTCGCGATGTCGGTCTTCGCCCGGAACGTGCCGTCGCCGTTGCCCAGCAGGATGGAAACCGTGTTCGCGCTCTTGTTGGCGACCGCCAGATCGAGGAAGTTGTCGCTGTTTGTGGCGGTCGCGCCGTTGTTGAACTGTCCCGTCGCGATCGAAACCGGATCGGCGCCCGTGTCGTACAGGACCTGAGTCCCGAAAGTGCCGTCGCCGTTGCCCAGTAGGACGGAAACCGTGTTGTCGGCTCCATTTGCGACGACCAAGTCATTGGTGCCGTTGTTGCGCAGGCTGGCGGTGGCGACGAAGGCCGGCGAATTCCCCGCCGCGTAGTTGGTGATCGGGAGACCCGACGTCGTGACGCCCGAACCCGTCAGAAGGCTGGATGAGTAGCTCGCAAGCGAGACCGGGTATCGCTCGCCGACGAAAAACGTGGCCGGCTGGCCGTCCTCGGCGCGCAGAAGGATTCGCCGGCCGTGTAACACGAGCGAGAGCATTCGCGAAAAATTCGCAGCGGCGCCGGGGAGAGTGGCGAGGAACGTCGACTTTCCTCCGCCGAATGCGACCAGCGGCGGAATCGCGCTGAGGGAGGACGCTCCGAAGACCTGCTCGATCACATTGAGGAGCCCTTCTTCGGATTGCTGCGCCTCCTGAATCTGTTGCGAGCTGACCGTGAAGACCTTCGAGCTCTGCGGCGGCGTGATGCCGAGCTGTCGCGCGTAGTTCCGGTCAACCTCCAGGATTTCGATTTCGAGAACCATTTCGCCCACGGGCTTTTCCAGCTCCTCGATCAGATCCGTGGCCACGGCGATCGCCTGCGGCGAGGCGCGCAGCGTGAGCGTCCGGCTGCTCGTATCGAGATCCGAGCGCGCGATTCCGGCGATGTCGCGAACCAGGCGCGAGATCTCCGTCATCTGATCCGGCGTCTGCGAGGCCGGCAGCAGGATCGTTCGCACGAGGGACGCGGCGTAGTCTTTGCGCTTCTGCGGAGTGTCTTCCGTCACGAAAAAGAGGCGATGCGTCAGCGGCCGCCAGAATGTATGGGTCATGTCGCCGAGCAGCCGCGCGGCCGTCGAAAAGTCCACGTCGTCCACATGGAACCGAATCACGTGCGAACGCAGATCGACGTCGAATGCGGCTTCGACGCCGAACTGGCGCGCGATCTCCTCATAAGCGCCCTGCGTGTCGCCGCGAAAGTCGAAGCTTCGCGTTCCCTGCTGATATTCGAGATGAATTTCGCCGCCCGGTTCCGGTTCCGTGATCTGCTCGATCCGGCCGGGCTCCGCGACGAGCAACTCCCTCAGGCGCTCCCGCACCACGGTGTTCGTCGGATCGAGGTAACTCGCCGACAACAATTCCTTGCGCGCGGCATCCAGGCGACCGGAAATCGCGTCTTTCTCCGCGGCATCCACTCTACTCTGCACCAAGCCGCTCTTGGCGATTTCGCGACGGAGGAAGTACCCGCGTTCGTTTGGCGCCCAATTCACGGCGTCGGAGTAAGCCGTGTAGGCCGCCTCCCAGTCCTGTGCCTTTTCGGCGCGGACACCCTGCTGATAGGCTTCCTTGGCCTTCTTGGGATCGGGCTTGACCGAAGGGACGGACGCCCGCGCCGCCTGCGAGGATTGCGCCTCCGACACGGAGCTCAGCGAAGGGGCCAGCAGGGACACGACCAGGAGCCACGCAGCAAGCGTGGCTCCGCAGGCACGAAGCGATCGTCGATGTCCCTCAGCCATCGAAATACCAGATGCACATTGTACAGGGAACGTTCGCATCGAGTATGATCTGGCGCTTTCGGCAGACCTAAAATGAACTCGGCCTCAGCCGTGCGTGTCTCGCGGGATCTGTGGAATTCCCTTGCGTTCAGAGGCCTTGGGCGTTAGACTCCAATTACCAGTTGCAACTCGTTTACAACTGGAAAAACATGCTGCCGGCTCTCTTACTTGCTCTCCGCGAAGGTGTCGAGGCCGCGCTTGTCGTCGGCATTGTACTCGTCTATTTGAATCGCAGCGGTCGCCGCGCCTTGCGGAGCTACGTCTGGGGCGGTGTTTTCCTCGCTGCCGCGGCCAGCATCGCCGCGGCGCTGC
>Ga0181521_10001950_pt1 | contig 25060 bp, 19 predicted proteins | sample PEATcosm2014_Bin_32_FD_119764 | JGI IMG/M metagenome (GOLD analysis project Ga0181521, IMG submission 119764) | Peatland microbial communities from MTU Mesocosm Facility, Houghton, MI, USA - PEATcosm2014_Bin02_60_metaG | ecosystem: Environmental > Terrestrial > Soil > Wetlands > Peat | place...
CCCACGGACAACCCATTCAATGTAGTAGCGTGCGGCGTTGGTCTTGGCGGCCCCTATGTTCCAGCGGCCCTAACAAATTTCTTCCGCCCCTCCGCCATTAACCCGTCGGTCGCGATAGGTTTGCTGTCCCAGCCCTCGACGGCCCCATGTGTGACCGCGGTCTTGCCCTTGGTTTTGCAGGAGTACGGCCTTAGCTCCCCCTGCAATCTCAGCACGCTCGCCGGCTGCATCCCGTTCGGTGACATGGACGCCAACTACTCCAACGGCAGCTCCATTTATCACGGGCTGACCGCCAATCTCCGCAAGCGTTTCAGCAACCACTACGAATTCCTGGCCTCGTACACCTGGTCGCATGCGATCGACGATTCCACCGACCTACAGTCCACGACCACCCCGCAGGACAGCTACTTCCCGGGCGCCGAGCGTTCCACGTCGCTCTTTGACGAGCGTCATCGTCTCGTCTTCAGCGGCGTCTACCAGTCGGGTAAGCTCAGCGGCAGCGGCTTCGCCAGAAAGTTCTTCAGCAATTGGACCTTCGCCCCCCAGATCGAATTCGGCTCCGGGCGGCCCTTCAACATCATTACCAGCGTCGACGACAACTTTCAGTTGTCTTCCCTCACCACACGGCCGAACATTGTGCCGGCGGGAACACCCACGAATGGCTGTAACTACCCGGCCGTGGCTTCCAAGTTCTCGCCCACCGGCTTCCTTCAGGAGGTGTGCTATGTCGACCTAACGCCGGCTCAGCTGACCAGCCCCAACGCCGTGCGCTTGCTCGACGGCAGCCTGGGCCGCAACGCGGGCGTTTCCCCGTGGACGGTCTTCAACGATGTGCGCTTCGCCAAACGCATTTACTTCGGCGAGCGCATCAACATGGATTTCATCACCGACATGTTCAACATCGCCAACCGCTACAACGTGGCAGCCGTCAGCCCGCTCTTCACCAACGCCGGTCAGGCCACCGCATCCTACGACCCGCGCCAGTTCCAGTTCGCGTTGAAATTGAACTGGTAAATCAGATTTTGGAGTTATGCGCTGGTCGTTTCTGCGAGAGAGAACGGAGAATAAGAAATTATCCCTAGGAGGCTTGTGGAAAGCCTTCATGAGTTGTCACGGAGCGGGCGACACTCCGCTCTTTACGGTGCTTCGATCAACTCCATCTTGCCGTCCCGCGTCCGGTGCAGCACCATCAACACGCCCGTGGGATCGCGGAATACGAAAACATCTTTGTCGCGGAAGTGCGCCTCTTTGATCGCTTCCTCTAGCGTCATCGGACGCAGCGCAACCGAATCCTTGGCATGCACCAGGTGCACTTCGGTGGTTCGCGCCACCGATGGAAATTTATGAACGAGAACGGAAACGGTGGCATTCTCCGCCAGTCCGAGCGCCGCCTCCATGTTGTCTTCTAACGACTGGCCGTCAAACTTCTTGACCGCCTTGCGCTTCTTGCTCAGCCACTTCGTTTTATGTTTGAGCGCCTGCTTGTGCAGGTGGTCGAGAGCTTCACTGACGGCCGACGCCATGTCGGTGGTCTGGGCCAGCCCCACAATGGGACCGTTGGGCGGGTCGATCGTGATTTCGGCCTTGTGGCGGCGCTTTTCCACGGTCAGAATCACCTTGGTTTCGAATCGGTCGCCTAGAATTTTGCGAATCTTGTTGAGGCCGGTTTCAACTTCCTTGCGAATGGCGGGAGTGATTTCGTATTTTCTTGCGGTGTATTCCACGTTCATTGAGCGCCCTCCAGAATTTCTCAGTCCGAAAAACGGGCACATCTCGGGAAACAAGGTCAGAGGTAGGAGGTCAGGTCGCAGAGGTGAAAAACCTTCCTGCACTATGGTTTTCGCCTTTCACTTCTGCAATCTAACCCTTGACCTCTGCAATTATTTCTTAACTCTTCTTTGATGGGTGCTAGGAATTTTCATATCTTCCCGGTACTTGGCCACCGTACGGCGAGTGACCTGGATGCCTTGCGACTGCAGAATGCGGGTGATCTGTTCGTCGGTCAACGGCCGGCTTGGATCTTCTTCTTCGATCAGCTTCTTGACGCGGCGTTTCAAAATCAGTAGCGAAGTACCGCCGCCCTCGGGTCCCTGCACGCTCTCCGAGAAGAAATACCGCAATTCGAAGACGCCCTGCGGCGTGTGGACGTACTTATTGGCAACCGCGCGGCTGACGGTAGAAGGATGCACGCCGATTTCTTCGGCCACTTCCTTGATCATCATCGGCTTCAGTTGATCGATTCCCCGCTCGAGAAAATCCTGTTGACGCGCCACGATCGAGTAGCAGACCTTGGCGATCGTCTGCTTGCGTTGTTCGATATTCTTGATCAGCTGGATGGCGGACTTGTAGCGATCTTTGACGTAGTTACGCGTGTCACGGTCATTGCCGTCGCGGGTCAGCAGGCGCTTGTACGCGGGATTCAAGCGCAACTGCGGCATATCTTCGTCATTCATGATGACCAGCCACTCGTCGCCATGCTTCACGAAAGCGACATCGGGCTCAATCAGCCGGGCCGGAACTTTGTTGTAGCGCAAACCCGGCCGGGGATCCAGCGTGCGAACATACTCGAGCGCTGCCTGCACCGCTTCGACGGGACGCCCGATCGCACGCGCAATTTCCTTGAACTGCTTCAGCGTCACCGCGTGCAAATGCTGATCGACGACGGCAATCGCGTCTCTCACAACTTGTTCGGTCAGGGCACTGCCGTTTCGGTGCAGTTGTAACTGCTCCAGATGGTAACGCAACTGATAGAGCAGGCATTCGCGCAGGTCGCGACAGCCGATGCCCGGCGGATCGAACTGGCGCACAACTTCCAGCGCTTCGTGCAGGTCGGCGACCGTGAAGGTCACATGGAAGCTCACGTCGGCAATCCGCGCGGGCGCTGGCGCCGCTCCCGTACCGGGTTCGTGGTTCGCCGCACTCGGCGGAATCTCAGGCGCCTGAACCCCGGCTGCTATCTCGGAGTGAATATCTGGCGCAATATCCTGCACTGCATCTTGCGCGACACTTGTGTGGTGGCGGGGCTCTGCCCCGTCTCCACACGATGATGCAGTTGCGGCACTTTCCAATGTCAACTGCGGAGGCCCGATGTCTAGTGCAGCAACGCCCTCCGATGCGAGAACAGAAGTATCGAGCTCAGAAGTGTCGAGGTGGAAAGCTTCGAGGCCAGAGGGTTCGTGCGCAGCCTCCGCGACGGCGATCCCCAGCGCCTCCGCTTCACCAACGATCTTGGCCGCCACTTCTACATCCGCCTCGGGAGCTGCGACCGGAGCGATTCCCAGCAGTTCTTCGTCGCTGGCAATCAGATATCCTTCTTCGTTCAGATTCCCAATGACCAGCTCGGCAGCCTGATGCACCGGCGGCCGCACGGAAATCGCGCCCAGTTGCCATAGCAGGTGGTCGCTCAGGTTTCCCGGCTTCGACAGGAAGTTCTCGAACGAAGGCTTCTCGATCTCTTCCATTTCCCCCGAGCTGCGATACCCGGGATCCAGATAGTCCTGGAAGAACGAACCGAAATCGATCTCCTCGAAAGGATCCTTCTTCTCATCCGCGATGGTCGGACCCTCTTCCGCTGGGGCGGTCGCCTTGGCGGCCAGACGGTCGCGTTCTTCCTCCTGGCGTCCCACATCATCGAGCATCGGGATGGCATCTTCGAGTTCTTCGAGCACCGGGTTCTCGACCATCTCGGCATTGATCATGTCCTTGAGCTCAAGCTTGTTGAGCGCGAGCACGGAGACCATTTGCACGAGACCCGGCGTCAGAATCTGCCGCTGGGACAACTTGACGTTCAGTTTGTGCTGAAGAAGCACCATTTCTCCCTAAGAATTTATTATTCCCCACCCACCCTGCAACGGAACCTCCTGTGCATGGGGGTGTGGAAAATTTAGCTTCTCATGCACCGAGGTCGATCGTGTGGGCACGAAAGGTCAATGTGCCCACGCCTTGGTAACCAGAAGCAGTGGTCAGTGGTCGTTGGTCAGCTTTCTCACACCAAAGAGAAGCTTTCCCCCAAATAAACCCGCCGCACCTCCGGATCACTACCCAACTCCTCTGGCGTGCCGGAGCGGAAAATCCGCCCTTCGTTAATGATGTATGCCCGATCCGTCACTGACAACGTCTCGCGAACGTTGTGGTCCGTGACCAAGATCCCGATCCCGCTGGCCCGTAGATCGGAAATGATTTTCTGCAAATCCAAAACGGCGATCGGGTCAATGCCCGAAAACGGCTCGTCGAGCAATATAAATGTAGGGTTGATGCAGAGCGACCGCGCGATTTCTACCCGCCGCCGCTCCCCGCCCGACAACGCATACCCGCGATTCTGCCGGATATGCTCCAGCCCGAGCTGGTCAATCAGCTTCTCCGCCTTTTCCCGGCGTTCATGCCAGGAAATAGGCTGGACTTCCAGAACGGCCAGGATGTTCTCTTCGACCGTCAGTCTCCGAAAAACCGAAGCTTCCTGAGGGAGGTAGCTGATGCCGTACTGGCGTGCCCGTAAGTACATGGGAACGCTAGTGATATCTTCGTCGTCGTACAGCACCCTGCCGGTGTCGGGGGGAATCAGACCTACGATTGCATAAAAGGTGGTGGTTTTTCCGGCGCCATTCGGTCCCAAAAGGCCCACGACCTCGCCCTGCAGAACCTGAAGGCTAACTCCGCTTACTACGCGTCGGCGACGATAGGACTTGCCAATTTCGTCGGTAGCCAGCGTATGCATTTATCGTGCCACTTGCGTCTTCGTGACGGTCGGGGAAGTTTCTCTGCCTTCTACGAGCACCCTATCATCGTGTTTGTAGAAAGTCAACGAATCGCCCGTAGTTTTGCCTCGTTCGGCATCAAAAATGCTGGGAGGTCCGCCGGTCAGGACGAACTTGTCGTCCGCCGACGTGTATACCAACCGGTCACCTGTGGCATGCCGGGTCGGCTGGGTGATCACAACCTGTTCTTCGGCGATAATTCGGTCTACTTGTCCCGGCATTGCCGGGTTCGCCCCCACTTTCGACTGACTCCGCGGCAGCAGAAATACCGTCATCCGCTGTCCCGTCATCGTAGCGTCGGAGGCTTTCGTGGTCACCCCGCCATCCAGGAAGATTCTCCGCTCCGCATCGGCGTAATTCAGACGCGCGGAGGTGATGCGGACTGGGGTCACCGTCCCGTTCTTGTCTACTTGCACCAGCACGGTCGAGACCGGCTGAGCTTGTGTGGGAGCGGGGCTCTGCCCCGCTCGGACGGGACGAAGCCCCGTCCCCACACTGACCTCTCTCTGCTCCACCCCCTGCGCAAAGATAGTGCGGTGGTCTCGATCAAATTGAAGCGTGGGAGCCTCCACTACGTTCGCGTCTTGCCACAAGCGGGCATCACCGGTGTACACCGCAATCGCCGTTAAACGATTTGCCGTCATGCTGCGGCTGGTCACGTGGATCGGGTCGGAGGAGGCGAGCATACCGCCATCCGGTTGCGCCTTCAGATCGGAGTACGTGCTCTTGACGTTGCCCTCGGCAATAGCGTCGCCGGTCGCCCGGTTCATGCGAATCGTCTGGGCCGTTGTCGTCATGCCGCCGTCCACTACCCGAGGCGATCCGGTCAGCACCGCCAGTTGATCGGCGGTCGTGTACTCTCCGCGCTGCGCCCAAGCCTTTTGCGTGCCATCGAAGTAGACGAACCCACCTGTCTGCGTGATCGAGCGGACGCCGCCCTCTGGAAAAAAGGCGACATCAAGCATCCGGCTGGTCGATACTCGATCAGTCTGTCCCGGCGAGCCGGTCTTACTCGATCCGGCCTTATTCGCGTCGGGCTTGCCTGCGTCGATCTTACTCGCGTCGACCTTACTCGCTTGGATCAAGCTGCTGACAATCTTCGCGTCCGGTTCTCCATGCAGCGTCGCCAGGCGATTTGTCTCCGTGAATTTCGCCGTGAACTTGGCGGCGGTAACCACCGTCTTCTGATTTGTGCCCGGTTGCGTGATGACGATCTGCGGCGGTCCGCTCGTCTCGGCACGCTCCAGCAGGCGGCCGTCTTTCACGATAAAGTCCATCACTGGGGCGGTCATTTCGACATCCTGCGTGCCTCCCTTCGCCGGCGTCGACGGGGGTGCGGAGGATGGTGCGGAGGACGACGCGGAGGATGACGCGGAAGATGACCCCGGCGTCGCGGCCGCAAGCAGAGTCCCGCTCTGGCTATTCTTCTGGGCCAGCCGCACGCCGTCTTCGGCATGAACCGTCTCCAGCACCTGCAGCCCGGCAAAGTGCAGCGTTGCCCGCCCGGCGGCAGCATCAGCGGGCTGCGTTCCCAGGGAGGCAAGTTGTACGTTGCCCGTGAGAATGGCCGTGGTGAGTAGATTCCGCGTGCCGGTCAAAAACAATTCGGCGCGATCGGAACGCTCGTGTAGTTCCGAGCTGCCATGAATCTCGCTACGCACGTCGCCCTCGGCGAGAATGTGGTCCACCGTGTCGTCCTCGCGCAGGAAGAACGTCGCTTGGTCGGACCACGCTTCCTGCTGCTCCCGGTTCATGTGCACCGTGGTGAGAACGACCTGATGAGGCTGCTTCGTAATTACGCCATGATCGGCAGTCAGATGGACCGGTTGCGGCCGGTTGACCGTCATTACCACCGCCGACAGCAAGTTCATCGTACCCGTCTTTGCCACATATTCGACGCCCACCGCCGAACCGGATGCCTGCGGCGTCTGAAACACCACCTTCCCGGCGGAGGAAGCGTCCCCCGTATTCCTGTTGAAGACCAGCCCGTCGGTTTCCAGATGAATCGGGCTTCTCGTTTGCGCCGGAGGCGTCTGGTCCGAATGCCGGATCCCCTCGGGGTTCGCTTCCAGGTCAATCAACACCGTGCCCTTCGCGGTCACATTGCCCGACACGGGATCGTACTCGAAGTCATCCCCGGTAACCCGGTCGAAGCGATCGGCATCCTTGCCGTAGATGACGATCTTGACGTTGTGCAAGTCCGCCCGTCTACCCTCTTTGAACTGAACCGCTTTCGAAGCGCTCACCGTAAACTGAGTGCGGCCTTCTACGGACTTGGAGATCGAAAAGCCCTCGGCGGTTTGCTGAACGTCCAGGCCCATTTTCGCCGGAACGTCGTGGATGGCCTTGCGCAGACTCCATCGCGCGTAGAAATACATCCCCGCGACCGTAGCCACCATCAGAATCGCGCCCAAGGCGAACCAGCGGCGCAGCCGTGAAACCGGAGAGGCCATCAGAGGCTAGTGTAACTCGTGTGATCGAGAGTCGAGCCCCGTAGGGGACGACCGAGCTTAGCCCCGCGCTTCAGCGCGGGAATGGGGAAAATAGCGGAAATCCCGGAGGGACGACCGAGCTCCCGCGCACACCTACACCCGCCGCACCAGCGTCCCGGCCAGCAGATCGTGCAGTCCCTGTTTCCGTTCTGTGAATCCGACCATGATGTAGCCGATGCACAGGATCATCGCGGAAAGCCACTTCGCAAAATGTCTTCCCGTCGCGCGTTCGAATGAGATGCGGTTGCCATTGAGATCGGTGACCTTCATCCCAAAGATCATCTTGCCCAGCGTCGCCTGGTATGACGAGCTTTCCATGAAAGCCTCATATAACCATGAACCGAAAATCAACAAGATGAAAGTGACGCCACGGCCCAAGAGACGAAATCCAATATGAGGAATTCCAGGCATCATTCCTCCTGCCAGCCCGAGAGCCCCGAAAATCATGCCAAAGGGAGCCACCACAACCCGCAGAATGATGCCGTCGATAATGGCCGCAACTACCCGAATCCAGAACCCTCCGTAGCCAACTCCCACCGCTGGAGCAACCGCCTGATACGAAGTCGCTGAGGCTGAGTAGGGCGAGGTTGAGGACGGCGACGCCACCGGTGTCTGGACAACGCCGGGCATCGGGTTCGTGGGCGCTCCACAGCGATTGCAAAACTGTGCGCCCGCGGCATTCTGCGCGCCGCACTTGTTGCAGAAGAAGGTTCCGTCCATGACCCGGCACTATAAAGATGGATTAGCTTTTTGTCAAAAACCGGAGAAGCAAGGTGACAACCGGACTGGTGAAAAACTGTATGCCTGCCAAATTCTCAGCATCGCCAACCACTCTGATCCAGTGGAGCGACGGGCGCCTCGCGAGCCTGCCCTGAGCGAAGTCGAAGGGTCCAGCCGGGCGGGGACGCCCGGCTCTCCACCAGCGACAGGATTCATATGCAGGACCTTCGCGGGTACACTTGTTTCGGATCCGCATCGGCCGTAGCGCATCCCAAGAAGGCGAATGAAAGCAACCACCGTGGGGTTTCACTCAACATGCCAGCCGTGAGCGTGGCTTCCACCGTCCTCAACGAGCGCGATGACATCGACGCACTGGTCGAGAGTCTGATGCAGCAGACTCTCGCTCCCGCCGAAGTCATCATCGTCGATGGCGGTTCCACCGACGGCACATGGGAGCGTCTCGAAGCCGCCCGGTCAAAATACCCGACCCTGGTTCCCATCCGCGATGAAAGCTGCAGCCTGCAACGTTCTCCGGGGCCGATCGCACGCGGTCGCAACATCGCGACCGCAGCAGCCTCCTCTGATGTCGTCGCCTGCGCCGACGCCGGCTGTACCTACCATCCCGACTGGCTCGCCAACCTCACGGCCCCGATTTTCAACGGCCACTCCCAGTACTCTGTCGGCGGATCGTACATTGATCCGACCAAGACCGATCCGACAAAGACTGACCCAACCAACTCCAGCGTCTGGGACGTTGCCTCGGCGCCCTTCTTCGGAGTCAAGTTAAACCCCGACGCAGCCACCAAGTCCTGCACCGCCCGCTCCATGGCCTTCCGCAAAGAGCTCTGGCAACGCGTCGGCGGATTCCCCGAGACCGTCTTCCTCGGAGAAGACACCGTATTCGATTCCAAGGTGCGCCAGCTTGTAATCCCGGCCTTCGCGGAAAGGGCCAAGGCGTCTTACCAGCCGCGCCACACTTTCCGCTCGGCTCTCCGGCAAATGGTCAGCTATTCCGTAACCGACGGCGTTTTAGGCGGACGCTCGGCCCGCCTATGGCGAAATATGGCTCGCTGCTTCGTCGAGATTCTTGCCGCTCTCGCTCTCGTCTATTCGCCCATCCCGCTGTTGTGCGTGCTCGTGCTCGAAGTCTATTTTGCCTTTCGGTTGGACTGGACCGATCTCAGAAAAGTTCCCATTCGAACGCTGGGGGCACGCCTGGTATTTTCCCTGATCGTTCCCTGGGTGGTTGCGTGGTATCAGACCGTAGGCAGCATCACCAAGAAAAGCCGCCCCAACCGGCAGAATCTCACTGAGGAGTAGTTCTCGGTCCTCAGTTCCAAGAAAATCTCTTGATCGCACGGTTCCGTCCCCCGCTGAGACCGGAGAACTTCAGCCAGGCACTCGCAGTACATGCCCGCCAGATACCTACCTTCGTTACTGCCCGTTCCCTAGACTGAGATTACCCCTGCAAGGCAGGAAAGGCTTCCCCCAAGTCATAGATCTTTCAATGCGTTCTCGGTGCTCGATTCTCGGAGAAATCTTGATAGCGCGGTTCAATTCCGCACTGAGAACTGAGAACTGGCTTCAGCCCTTCCACCGATATGCATTTTGTTGGGCCAGTCCTATATGCGCCAGCACCCGGTTCGCGAATTCCTGTGCCATGGCATCGGCGCTCGACGGATGGTTATAGAACGCTGGGATCAGCGGGAAGATCGTCGCACCCGCGTCCGCCGCCAGCGACATGTTGCGGATGTGAATTTTGTTGAGCGGCGTCTCGCGAACACACAGCACGAGCGGCCGGCGCTCTTTAAGACTAACATCGGCGGCTCGCTCGATCAGGCGCGAGGCAATGCCGTTGGCAATGCGGCCCAGCGTGCCGACGCTGCACGGGATTACGACCATCGCGTCCGAAGGATACGACCCGCTGGCCACGTTCGCGCCGATATCGCTGTTGGGCTGCTGCTGAATCTTTGCCGAAGCCACGCCGATGATTTGACGCAGGAGATCCGAGCGGCCTTCGACACCGAGTTCCTCGGCCATGACGCGCAGGCCGCTGTCAGAAGCGATGAAGTTCACCGTCTTCACCCGCGGGTCGCGTTCTACGGTGAGAAGAAAGTGCTTCAGAAATAACGACCCACTGGCGCCGGTGGTGGCAACCGTCAGGTTTTCTGGCGCAAGCAGGGGCAAAGTTGGCGCTCCACGAGGCCGAATCGAGTTCACGGCCTCGAAAAACTGAGGATAGGGATGCGGGAAAAGCAAGTCAAGGCGGAGGAAGCCCGGTGGTTTGTAATTTGTAATTTCTGATTTGCAATTTCGACACTCGGCGAAGCGAAAGCGAACGACAAACGACTGACGACCAACGATGGATTTATGGCAACCACCGGCATCTTACGATCGCGGCGCAGTGCCGCCCAACTCCACGCCATCGCGAGCGTCGAGCGTGAGATTCGCGCCATTGATCCCGCCGCCGGACGCAAATATCTCCGCGACTTTCGCGAGGCCTACCGCTCCTACCAGAAAGTTCTCACCCCAAGCGATGTCCGCCACGAAGTCGCCAACGCTGGAATCGTCTTGGTCGGCGACTACCACGCCCTGCCCAACTCGCAGCGCTATCTAGCCTCGCTCCTCCGCGATCCTGAACTCCACCACCGCCCCGTGGTGCTGGGAGTCGAACCCATTTTTTCCCGCGACCAGCACATTCTCGACGAGTGGTTCCGCGCCGAGATTGACGAAGACGAGCTGCGCCAGCGCATCCGTTTCGAACTTGACTGGGGATACGACTGGCCTCCATTTTACGAACTGCTCTCCGCCGCCCGCGACCGCGGCGCATCCATCTATGGCCTTGATTGCATGCCTCGCGAAGATCTGCGCAAAATCGGGGCCCGTGACCGTCACGCCGCCGACAAGATTGCCGAACTGCGCCGCCAGCATCCCGACGCGCTCATCGTCGTGTTGTTCGGCGAGTCGCACCTCGCGCCCCAGCATTTGCCCGCCCTGCTCCAGCAGCGGCTTCCCGCGGAACCGATGCTCACCGTTCTGCAAAACGTCGACGCCCTCTACTGGCACGCCGCCGGAGAAGCCCGCGACCACGTCGAAGCCGTCGAAGTAAAGGAACATGTTCTCTGCGTCTTCAACGCCACGCCGCTGGAGAAATACGAGAACTACCGGCTCTGCCTCGACCGCTGGGGACGTGATGATAATGACCACAGCGCGCCCGACCTCGGACCCACGCTCTACAATCTGATCGACGGCATGGTGCGTTTCCTCGGCATCAACCAGTACTCACCGCACAACACGACACAGCCCAGGCTCCTGGTTGACCTTATGCCCGAAGTCTACTCGCGCAGCTCTGATGCGCTCCTGCGCCGCCTGTTGTCGCGCAAAGGATTCACTGCCGAACACCGCCGCTCCCTGCTCCGCCAGGTCCGCGAGCGCGGCAGCGTCTACCTCACGCCCATCAACGCTGTGTACGTGCGCCAGTTCCGCATGACTTCCTCCGCCGAAGATGCTACCCGCTTCCTTCATCAAGCCTGTCGCGGACTGCCGAATCTTTCGAACGGCAAAGCTTTAGCACCGCCCGCCGCACCGTACGTCGCGCCAGTCGGCCAGCCGCTGGCCAGGGACGACGCGTTTTACATGGCCGTCTTCGAACACGCGCTCGCCTTTCTCGGATCGCGCATCCTACACCCCGCGCGTCCCGCTCTCCGCGATGCCGATATAGCGGATTTGTTCGACGTGACTCGTGAAGACCTCGAACACCAGACTTCGCTTCCCTTCGCCGACGCAGTCGAAGCTCTCGACTTCCTGATCCAGCACCGCGAACACGTTCTTCGTTATAACCATAGTTATAAGCAACGCTCCCGGCGCCAGCCGTCCGCTCCCGAATCCTTCGCGCCCGCTCCAGCCTTCACCGGCCGTCAGTACGAATACGTTGCCCAGCAACTCGGTTACCTCACCGGCAACGATCTCTACGACGCCTACCTCGAAGGCCGCCTAACCACTGCCTCCCTGCGCAAGCTCTTCCTCACCCACATAGAACAGCCCGGTGTAGCCCGCGAAGCCTACGTCCATCTAAGAGCGCACCTGCGCTAGTACTGTGTCCGCGTGAAGCTTCCCAAGAAACCTTTATGAGATGAGTCGATGATCTTAGAAGGGGCTGGAGTTGCGGCGAGTCAGGATGACGCGTTCGATGCTTAGCTCGTTGCCGACAAGAATAAAGTTATAGGGTGTGCCGTTCAGCAGCGATGCCAACACTTCGAGCACCGGGGCCGGACCAAGATCGGCGTCCACTTCTTCCTGCTCGGCGCCGGCCGGAATGGCGATCTCGGCGTGCGTTTGGCGCTGCACTTCGGACAACACTTGCGCGAACGTAGCTTTCTCGGCGTGAATGCGCAGTATCCCGTTTTCAAAGGTCACGGTCACGGGCGGCTTCGGCGGTGGCGCTTCGGGGACGGCTGCCGGCGGCGCGGCAGTATTGGAAACTGCGGGAGAGACTCTGGCGGCCGCAACATTCGTCCCCGCGGCATTCGTACGCGCGGCATTCTGAAGTTTGGCGGCGGGCGCATGCGGCGCAGCGGGAGGCTTGGCTCCAGCGGCGCCCAGCTTTACAACGATCGCATTCTGAGTTGTCGAAATCCGATACGACTGCGGCTCCGAGAGATCGAGCACGACGCGCGTAATCGGAGGATTGTCGACAAACAGTCCCAATCGAATTCCCTTCAGCGCACCGCGATTGACTTCGAGGGCGCGCAACCCGGCGGAGGGACGCACGCCGGGAAAATCCACGACGATGCGATCGGGTCCGGTGATGGCCTGGGCGTCGGGCGAGACCGGCGCTCCGGAGGTCTGTATCTCCACCTCCATCGCGGCACCGCTTCCGCGCACGACGACGTGCTCGACGCGAGCGCTATCCGGCGCACTCTTTGCCGAACTATTCTGTGCACTCACCGGCGCAGACGTCTGCGCGGAAATCGGCACAGACAACAGCGTCGCAACGGCCAGCAGGGCTGCGACATAAAAGAGGCGTGGCATTGTGGCTCTAACTAAAGTCTAGCAGCTAATGGCAAAGGCAATCCTCACCAGAGGTTGTAGCACTGATTGCACGTGCTCCTACTTGGAGGCATCGTGCGGCTGCGTAACCCCTTCGTGTTGCAGGCCGGAAGCTAATGCACTGCCTTCTGCGTCGCTACCCACTCGTGGATCCTGGTCGATAGAACATCCAGCGGAAGTGCACCGGCGCCCAGCACTTCATCATGGAAATTACTCAGGCTGAACTCGTCGCCTAACTGGTCCTTGGCATACTGGCGCAACTTGAGGATCTCGAGTTGACCGATCTTGTAGCCCAGCGCCTGCGCTGGCCATGCCATATAACGATCGGTCTCGCTCTGCACTTCGGCCTCGTCAATGGCGGAGTGGTCGTGGAAGAAATCAACCACCTGCTGCCGGCTCCAGTGTTTGTAGTGGAAGCCGGTGTCAACCACCAGGCGGATGGCACGGAGCATGTCGTCCTGCAGGTGACCGTAATAACTATAGGGATCCTGGAAAAATCCGACTTCCTTGCCCAAACGCTCCGAGTAGAGAGCCCATCCCTCGGTGTAGGCGGTGTAGTACTCGTTTTGGCGGAAGGGCGGAAGCTGCGGCAGTTCCTGAGCGATGGCGATCTGCAGGTGGTGGCCGGGGACACCTTCGTGATAGGCGGTGGTCTCAAAGTCGAGAGTCGTGCCTTTCTCGAAGTTGCCGGTGTTGACCATGATATGAGCCGGGCGCGAGCCGTCCTGGGCTCCCTGAATGTAGGACGTGGAGGCCTCTTTTTCGCGGAACTCCTCGATCGCCAGGACTTGCAGCCTCGCTTTCGGCAGACGGCCGAACATGGAGGGCAGCTTCAAATACATTTGATCGGTGTACTTTTGATAGAGGTCGAGAATCTCCTGGCGGGAGTGCACGTGAACCTTGGGGTTGGTCGGCAGCGAGGCGCTAAAGCTCTTGAGGTCTTTGTAGCCGAGCTGATTGACGACTTGCACCATGCGGGCTTCGATTTCTTTGACCTGACCCAGACCGATCTGGTGAATTTCTTCCGGCGAGAGATCGGTGGTGGTGCTCTGTCTCACGCGGAAGGCGTAGCGCTCGGGACCGTCCGGGAGCGACCACACTCCGGGCTCAGCGCGTCCTTTCTGGGCGTACTCTTCGCGTATGAAGGTTGTGAACTTGACATAGGCAGGGAGAACAGATTCGCGGATTACGGCTAGGCCCTGCTCACGTAACCGTTTCTGGTCGGCGGCGGAGATCGAGTCGGGAAACTTGGCGAAAGGCTGCGCGAAAGGAGTGGCATCGGGCGCTTTTGTGGCGAGGCCGTTGGCCTGCTCCACTACCTTTTCCAGCAGGATACGCGGGGGCATCAGTCCCTCGGCCATGCCTTTGCGCATCTGGACCACGTTCTCATCGAAGACCCGGGGAATCTGCTTCAGTCGCGAAATGTAGTCATCGTAGTCTTTGACGCTCTTGAAGGAGAGGATGTTTACAAGCTGCGGGAGGAAGATGTGGACGCCGCTGACCTGCGACACCGGCATTTCCCAAGACTTGAAACGCGCTTCGTCGATATCCATCCGGAGGTCACGGACCATCAGGGTTTTGTTTAGGACTTCCTGCTCGGGGAAGCCGGTGGTGTCGATGGCTTCGAAGCGGGCGAGGAATTTCTTGCTTTGATCCAGATCGTCGTCAATCGCCTTCTGCGAGAAGTCGTCCAGTTTGTCGTTCCAGCGCTTGTCTCCGAGAATGGAAGCGAAGATTGGGCTGGTGCGAAGCGTGTACTCCCAGCGTTCGGCGAGCAGATCGTTCAGCTCTTTTCTGCGGCCCTCGAGGTCAGTCTGCGATGGCGCAGCGAAAGCACTGGAACTTAGCAGGGATGTCAGTAAGGCAAACAGGGCTAGAGATCGCATGATTCGGAATCTCCTTCTTGACCTCAAAAACAGCAGCCATTATAAACTCGTCTCGCCTGCCCTCAACGGTGCGAAACAATTCATCTGAGGAGCCCGCAGAACCTGGACGCGGTCAAGCTGTGGATGGACGAAGAGTTTCGCGGCATTGTGCGGTAAAAGAGCGGAGACTGCGGCTTTTCTTTTGCCGCTGGAAGCAAAAAGAAAAAACGGCCGGAAAAAACTCCCAGCCGTTTCAGGAGGACGTGCTGCAACGAAGCTATTTCAGCTCTGCCTTACCGCCCCTCAAGACGGAAGACTAAAAGTCGTAGTCTTCCAACGTGCAGGGGCAGGCTCCGTAGCCGCTGCCAATGGTTAGCCCATAGGAACACAGGGCCCTCAGGTTGAGCGATTCAAGCTCCGTGAGGTTCGAATCGACCAACGCGTCTTCGGTAACGAACCACGGCCCCTTCTCCACGGCGTTTACAGCGTTTCCTGGACCGGGAGCTGGAAAGGTGGTTGTCGTTGCCTGGATGTGCGTCATCCATCCCCGCAGTCCGGGCACATCCCCTACCTCGGTCGGGTCACTGGCAATAGACGAAACGACCTTGATAACGCCACGCGCTATCTGTCCTCTCCCGGTGAATTCGTTGGCCGTGAGCTCTTTATTCACGGATTCGGAAAGCAGACCGTCTGGCGTGATTGGACAGGCGCAGCACGACCTCATCTCCTGGCTGTCATCGAACACGTAGATCTGCGCCCACAGGGTTCCGGGTTCGCTTGGCGGTGCATCATCTGCAATTGTGTAGTCACCGTCATTGATGATGCGCAAGGTTCCATCCGGAGCCCCGGTAGTATTTGCATTGGAATAGTAGGTGACGAAATAGTAGCTGCCGTCACCACCCTCTACGCCTGCGAAGGCATTTCCCCCCAGCAGCAGGGTGATGGCCAGTATCGGAAGGAGCAACAATCCGAGCTTTTTCATTTCTTGGGTCCTCCTGTTGTTTGTGGCGCACGCTGCCGGGGGAGAAAGGGTCAGCTATCGGCGCTTAAGCAACTCTTGGCCTTTTGTGAGTGCTTTGCAACTACCCACCTGGCTTAGCCAAAACCACTAGTTCCGGGAACTACTACTTTTGGAGTATTCCACAACCCGGCACCTACGGCAGAGAACCGCCCAGACCTGAGTTTCTCGTCATCTGAACCCCAGCCCTTGCCGCCTGGGACAATTCAGGCGTGCGAGCAGAGGGGGCGACAGGCATTTGAGGGATAAATGACAAATGTCACTCTTCCACTGGTTGCGCGTTCAGTTCCTGAGCGGGTTCGCCTCCGGCCAAGCCCTGGGCGATGATCAGGCGATGGGCTTCGATGCGCAGGTCGGGCAGTGAGCGATAGAACCAGATCGCGCCGAGGACGCAGGCCACTCCTCCGACGGCAACCGTGACGGGCGCGCCGATGCGGTGGGCCAAGGCTCCGCCAAAGAAAGCTCCGAAGGGCGCCATCCCCATGAACATCATCGAATAAACGGACATGACGCGGCCGCGCAGCTGGTCGGGGACCATGGTCTGAATCAGCGTGTTCGAGCAGGCCATCTGCAACATCATCGAATAACCGGCGGGCAACAGGAGCGCGGCTGACAACCAGAATGAAGTCGAGAACGAAAAAAGAAACAGGCTGATTCCCAGGCTCGCGCAGCTGATTGCCACCCAACGCCCGAGCCCTTTGATTCCAGTCTTGGCGGCGAGCGTCAAGGCGCCGAAGAGCGCGCCTACGCCGGTGGCGCCCATCAGGATGCCGAGGCCGCGCGCGCCGCCGTGCAGGATTCTGTCGGCGAAGATCGGCATCAGCACGGTGTAGGGCATGCCGACCAGGCTCACCAGGCCAATCAGCAAAAGCAATGCACGAATGATCCGCGTGTGGTTGACCCAGCGAAAGCCTTCGATGATGTCTTCAATTGGCGAATGATCGCTGGCGCGCGGGGCGCAGTGCACGTGCATCAGCAACAGTCCGACGATTACGGCGATGTAGCTAATGGAATTGGCGGCAAAGCACCAGCCTTCGCCGATTCTCGCCACCAGAATTCCGGCTATAGCCGGGCCGACTACGCGCGCGCCATTGAACATCGAGGAATTCAGCGCGATGGCGTTCATCAGATCCTCCTTGCCGACCATGTCGACGAGGAAGGCCTGCCGGCAGGGAATATCGAAGGCGTTCACCACTCCGAGCAGGGCCGCCAGTGCGAAGATGTGCCACACCTGGACGCGCCCGCTCAAACAGAGCCAAGCTAGAATCCCCGCGAGGATCATGGCAGCGGTCTGGGTGGCGATGACCAGTCGCTGGCGATTGGTGCGGTCGGCGGTAATGCCTCCGAAAGGCGCGATGAGGAAGACAGGAATCTGGCTGGCAAAACCGACAGAACCGAGCAGCAGGGCAGATTTCGTCATGCGGTAGACGAGCCACGCCTGGGCCACGGTCTGCATCCAGGTGCCAGTGAGAGAGATCAGTTGTCCGCCGAAGAAGAGCTGAAAATTACGGTGGCGCAAGGCACGCAGGGTTACGGCCCATTTCGGCGGAGGCGCGGTTTTCGCGCCCGCTTCTTCAGCCGTGGCAGAATTTGGCGACCGAGTCACGCTTTTAGAACTTTTTCACATCTTCGCGATGACGGCAACCGTCTGGAAGATGCCGGGAGGAAGCCGACCGGATCATTCAGTCCGCTGCCGGGCTATGGCTGGTTACTTTAGGCGCAGATTTCCACAGCCCGCCACCGACTTGGAACTTCCCCGCCGGTTCGATCCGCGATAGAGTCAAGGCTCATCGATTCGAGAGGATCGAATACGGGAAGGATGAACGAATGAGCACAGATCCTAATCGTCTTGAACGCCGCGGCGCGCAGCGTTTCGAACTGCACCTGCCGTTGGCGGTTCACTTCGAGGGACGAACTGTGCCCGGGTTTACCCAGAACTTGAGCGGCCGTGGAATTTTCTTTTACGCTGAGACGGCGCTCCCGGAAGGGGCGGTGGTGGAATTGACTTTTACCATGCCCTCGGAAATCACTTTGGCGGAAAACATGCCTGTGCGGTGTCGTGGGCGGGTGTTGCGCGCCTCGGCTTCCCCGGCCGGTCAACGAAACGGAATCGCCGTGCAACTCGATGCCTACGAGTACTTGCCCTCCGAAGAGCCAATCTCGCAATTGGTGCGAGTTTCGGCCGCAAGTGCTGCCGGAGCGATCTCCGGCCTGATCCCGCGCTGAGGGCTCGTTTTCCGACGCCTCTCGTCTTTTCAATCGCTCGCCTTTGCCTTACAATTAGGTAACCCAGTAGTCCAGAGGGTTGTTTCCCACTGATTGAGGAACCAGCCTGGCGACCTGCCGCTTCGTCTAAGGTATCCTTCGATTACGAAGGTCATTTGGCCCCGACGCTGGAAGTTCGTAGCATGACAATGAACACTGGAAATCGAGTTATGCCCGGGATCGCTGTCGCCCTCCTTACCGAGGACCGCGAACAATCCGTCGTACTGAATAGCCGGGTGGAGAGCACCAACCTGGCCCGTACGGTGCTGAGCCATGTCGGTCTCCCGGCGGGACCGAGCGACGCCGTTTTGCGTCAATTGCAGGATCAGCGCACCGAAGTTGTGCTGGTGAACATTGATCCCCAGAATCCGCAGCGAGCCATCCGCAGCATCGAACTGATCCACGCCAGCATTCCCGAAGTCACGATTTTTGCCGTGGGCGAAATGAACCAGCCGGCGAACATTGTTTCCGCCATGCGAGCCGGGGCGCGTGAGTTTCTGGATCATGCTGCCAGCCGCGAAGCCTTGATCGAGGCCTTTACGCGCTTCACGGCCACGTTGAGCCGTGCGCAACGCAGTTCCAGCAAGGCCCGAGTCTTCACTTTTCTGAACGCCAAGGGCGGAGCCGGCGCCACCACCGTCGCGGTGAATACCGCGGTCGCGTTGCAGGAGACTCACGGGCGCACGGTGCTGGTGGATTTCGCTCCCATCGGGCACGCTGCCCTGCAACTGAATCTGCGGCCTCAATTCACGCTGATCGATGCCTTGCAGAACCTGCATCGCATGGACGGCTCGCTGCTCGACGGCCTGATGACGCCCTATCGCAATGAACTGCATCTGCTGGCCGGGGCGCAGCAACCGCACAACGCGGTCCCGACCGCGTCGGAACTGGCTCGCCTCTTCGACCTGCTGGTAAACCAGTATCACTTCGTGGTGCTCGATTGCTCAGGCCGGATGGATGGCACGATGCAGATGATCTGCGATCTCTCGAACGCGGTGCTGCTGGTGGCGCAGACCGATGTCGTATCCCTGTGGAGCGCGGGCCGGATACAGGCGTTCCTGCAGGAAGGAGCGGGCCGCGATCGCCTGCGGGTCGTGCTCAACCGTTACAAGAAGATCCCGGGCTTCACCGACGAGGATGTGGAGAAAGCCACCAATTGTAAGGTGCTCTGGAAGGTGCCCAACAACTACCAGGTCATCGGGCCGGCAATTGACAAGGGCAGCCCAGTGGCGGCACAGGGGAATAACGAACTCGGGCGCTCCTACCAGGGTCTGGCCGCGGAACTCGCCGCCGCGACTACGTCCGGCGAAGGCGCGCTCTCGCTGCTCTACCAGCACGACAAGGGCGACGGCAAGAAACGAGCCGGCGGCCCACTGATCGTATCGCCCATGCGCGCCGGGCAATAGATTCCACTTCTAATCCTCGTAGCTTTGCGGCGTTATTGCTGCAATTCGACTTCCTGCCTCAGTATCTTTGCGGGCTTTGTTAGAATCAGGGTTCGCCAATGACGCCGAGAATCGTTGAGATCCTTTATCAGATGATCGCGTTCCTGTTTGCGATCAGCGTGCACGAGTCCGCCCATGCCTGGACCGCGTCACGTTGTGGCGATCCAACGGCTCGCATGCTGGGAAGGGTTTCGCTGAACCCGATTCGACACATCGATCTGTTTGGCACGATCATCCTGCCGCTAGTCGCTGCCATTAGCGGCATCCCATTGCTCGGTTGGGCCAAACCCACACCGGTGGACCCGCGGAATTTTCGCCATCCGATGATGGACGATATTCTGACTTCAGTGGCGGGCCCGGTCAGCAACTTCATCGTCGCCAGCGGGGCGCTTCTGCTGCTGGGCGGCATCTCCCTTTCATCGGCCTCGGGACACGCGCTGGTCATGGGATTGCCGGGGGCCGCTTCCGGATCGGTGTTGGCGTTCGCCGCAATGCTGCTTTATGCGCTCATGATTATCAAGATCGTTCTGGCAGTCTTTAACCTGATCCCCGTCCCGCCGCTCGATGGCAGCCACGTGCTGCGGCACTTCCTACCGGCTTCAGCGCGCATGGTGTACGACCGCATCGGCTTCTTCGCACTGCTGGCGCTGGTATATCTGGGCGGCGGACTGCTCTGGAGCTTGATCCGCCCGTTTATCGATTTTTATCGTTCGATGCTGGTGAAATTCTGAATGACGACTCCTTCCATCAAGAAACGTGTGCTGAGCGGAATGCGCTCGACCGGCAAACTGCACCTGGGAAACTACGTTGGCGCGCTGGAAAACTGGGTCCGCATGCAGGAGCAGTATGACTGCTTTTTCTGTGTCGCCGACTGGCACGCCCTGACCACCGACTACGCCGACACTTCGCGCCTGAAAGAAAACTCGATCGACGTGCTGCTGGATTGGCTGGCGGCCGGGCTTGATCCCGCGAAATGCGTGATGTTCATCCAGTCGCATGTGCCGGCGCACGCCGAATTGCACTTGCTGCTTTCGATGATCACTCCGCTCGGCTGGCTGGAGCGCGTTCCGACCTACAAAGAGCAGAAGGAAAACATCAAGGGAAAAGACCTGGACACGTACGGGTTTCTTGGTTATCCCGTCCTGCAGTCGGCGGATATTTTGATCTACAAAGCGGACTTCGTTCCGGTCGGCGAAGACCAAGTGGCGCACGTTGAGTTGACCCGCGAAATCGCGCGGCGCTTCAATGCATTCTACGAATTCGCGCAGCCAGTGGTGACCGAGACGACCCGTTTGACCGAGCAGCAAAGAGACCTTCTCATTTCCAGCGGAACGGAAATAACGCCGGATACCGATTACGTCTTCCCTAGAACCGTTTTCCCCGAACCGCAGGCCCTGCTCACGCCCGCTCCCCGCTTGCCGGGAACCGACGGCCGAAAGATGTCGAAGTCGTACGACAACGCGGTCATGCTCACTGATCCCGAGCCCGTGGTACGGCAAAAACTGAAGACGATGGTCACCGATCCTGCGCGGGTGCGGCGCACTGATCGCGGCAATCCTGATGTGTGCCCCGTGGGCGACCTGCACAAAATATTCAGCAGCAAAGAAACGATGGCGAAGGTGTACGAAGGCTGCCGGTCGGCTGGAATCGGCTGCATCGAGTGCAAGAGCTGGGTCGCCGATGCCCTGGTAAAGATCCTCAACCCCATGCAGGAGCGCCGAAAAAAATACGAGGACAATCCGCGCCTCGCCTGGGATATTCTGGAAGCGGGCTCGGCCCGGGCTCGTGAGGTCGCAGGCGGCACGATGGACGAAGTGCGGAAGGCGATGGGGCTGGACTATAGTCCGAACGACAGTCCGAACTGTGCGTCCGTGAAGGATTCCACGAAGTGACCGATTTGTCTCAACCCATATCAGAACAGGCGCCAGTCGCGGCTTCTGGACGCGGCGCGGCTCCGCCCGTTCCGGCTGCCAAATCCGCGCAAGACGATGCCAGCGACTTCCCGTTCGCCATCGCGCTCGGCGAAATCTACGAAGGCCCGCTTGACCTGCTGCTCGACCTGATCCGCAAGCAGGACATTAACATCTACGACATTCCCATCGCCAAAATCACCGCGCAGTATCTCACTTACGTCGAGCGCATCCGCGAGCTCGACGTGAACGTGGCCTCCGAGTTCATCTACATGGCTGCGGTGCTGATTCACATCAAGTCGAAGATGTTGTTGCCGCGCGATCCGCTGGCTCCCGCGGACGCGCAGGAAGACCCGCGCAACGAGCTCGTTAACCGTCTGCTCGAGCACGAAAAGTTCAAATCCGCGGCACAAATGCTTCTGCAGAAGCAGCAGATTGAAGACGCGGTGCTCAGCAATCCAGCGATCCGAGAGTTCATGGACGCCGAAGGCACCGAGCCCGAACTTGCCGCCGATGTGATCGACCTGGTCAAGACCTTCCAGCAGATCCTGGACCGGGCGCGCAACCGGCCAATTCTGGAAGTAGACGAAGAGACCGTAACCGTCGGCCAGATGATCCAGTACCTGCACCGCCGGCTCGCCCTCGAGGATCGCCCCATTCGCCTGAAGCAGATACTCCGCAATGTGCCGTCGCGGCCGGCGCTGGTCTGCATGTTTCTGGCATTACTCGAACTGGTGCGGTTGCAGGCGATCCAGGTGCGGCAGGACCACGTCTTCGGCGAAGTGCTGGTGAGAAAACATTCCCACTTCGAAGAAGTGATGACGGAGCAGGCTGCGGTGCGCGATGATTGGAAGTAAGAACAAGTGGTCAATGGGCAGTGGTCAGTGGCCAGTAAAAGCCTTTTCGCTTTGCTGGTTTTACTGCCCACTGACCACTGCCCACTGACCACTTATTTATGAGTCTTAGACCCCAACTCGAAGCCATCATTTACGCGGCGGAAACGCCCATTTCGCTTGACCAGATTTATGCGCTGGTGAAGGAATCGCTGCTCGTGGAAACTCCGGGAATCGAACCGGCGGAAGTCAAGTCACGCATCCGCGCCACGCTCGAAGAACTCATCGCGGAGTATTCCGGTGCAGACCGCGGAATCGAAATCCGCCAGGTCGCCGGCGGATATCGCATGTCCACCAAGCCCGAGCAGCACGACGTGGTGCGCGCCTTTGCCAAGAGCCTGAAGCCGCCTTTCCGGTTGTCGCTTCCGGCGCTCGAAACTCTTGCCGTCGTCGCCTACAAACAACCGGTCACGGTGCCAGAGATCAGCGAAATCCGCGGCGTCGACTCCGGCGGCGTCATCGCCACCCTGCTCGACCGCAAGCTGATCACGACTGCAGGCAGAAAAGCCGTAATCGGACGCCCCATTCTCTATAAAACCAGCAAGGAATTTCTGCTGCGCTTCGGGCTCAAGGACGTCAACGAGCTGCCCAGCATGGAGGAATTCGAGAAGCTGCTGGCGGAGTCGTTCCAGAGCGACCTGCTTTCGAGCGAGGGCACGCTTGTGGAAGCGTCTTCACCTTCGCCATCGGCATTGGATGATTCTTCCGAAATAGCGTCCGACGCAGAGACTGCTGCTGAAATTGCCGGGGCGCCCGAGTTTGAACCCGCCACCAACGAAGAGGAAACCGAAACGCCAGCCGCCACCAAACCGGAGTAGCCATCCATGCCAGCCGAGCGTCTGCAAAAAATTATCGCTGCTGCCGGAATTGCATCTCGCCGCAAAGCCGAAGAAATGATCGCCTCCGGCCGCGTCGCGGTCAATGGTCAGGTGGTCACCGAACTCGGCACTAAGGCTGATCCCGAACAAGACCACATCCGCGTGGATGGCAAACTGCTGCAAGGGCCCGAACGTTTTACCTACGTCGCGCTGAACAAGCCCAAGGGATATGTGACCACGGTCAGCGATGAGAAAAAGCGCCCCACCGTGATGGACCTGCTTCAAAATGTGAAAGGGCAGAAGGTGAAGGGCCGCGTGTATCCTGTGGGGCGTCTGGACTGGGCAAGCGAAGGCCTTCTACTGATGACCAACGACGGCGCACTGGCCAACGCTCTGATGAAAGCGTCTTCCAATGTGGCGAAAACTTACGTCGTGAAAGTCGCCGGCCAGCCCGACGAGGCCAAGCTCGACAAGCTTCGTCGCGGAGTTTCTATCGCTGAAAAAGGCGGGCGCCGCGTGCGCACGGCTCCGGCAAAGATTCGCTTGATCCGCGAAGGCGATAACCCGTGGCTCGAAGTGACGATCATTGAAGGCCGCAACCGCCAGGTCCGAAAAATGTTTGAAGAAGTCGGGCACCACGTGGAGAAAATTCGGCGCGTGCAGTACGGTCCCCTCGCGCTCGACGTGCCGCCGGGAGATTGGCGCAACCTTACTCTGCTGGAAGTCGCAAAACTGAAAAGTGCCGCGTCGGGACCGAAACTTACCCTTCCGCCCCCCACGCCCACTCCGCTGCGAACGCTGAAATCGCCGCGATCATCGAAATCGTTGCGCTCACCTAGACCGTCGCACTTGTCGCGAGCGCCGAAATCGCGCGCACCGAAGCACCCGCGCAATTGAAGCGAATCCAATGGTTGCCGGGACCGCAGACAGCTGCCGGGCTGCGCTCGGCTTGGACGGGCGGGACGCCCGTCACCACACAGTCCCACCACTAACGCTTTGCTTCCGCAATCATCGGCAGCCGGGCCGCGCCGTACAAGCCGGCGTCGCTCCCCAACAGTGCGCGTGTGATTATGGTCTTGTGGCCGGGGCCAGCCACCACGCGCGCGGAAGCGCCCTCTTTGTGGGCCGAAGGATCGGGCGGCGCGGTGGCGGCGTACACTATCGAGCGCCGCCGCAACTCTTCGAAGATCGCGGGCGAGAAAGCCTCCCACGCGCTCGAAACTCCCCCGCCAATCACGTAAATCGGCAGGTTCAAGGAATTCACCAGCGACGAAAGCACAATGCCCAAACAACGGCCTACGTACCGGTAAATGCGGCGCGCATCTTCATCGCCTTGAATCGCGAGATTGTAAATCGACTTCGCGCTGAAGTCCGGGTCGGAGTTTGCAGCGCGTGCCAGTGCTGACTCACCGTTGCTCGCAACCGCTTCCCGCGCCATCCGGACCACTGCCGTCGCCGAAGCATATTGTTCCAGGCATCCTCGATTCCCGCACCCGCACGGGTGCCCGTCCGGTTCAACGGTCGTGTGCCCGAACTCCCCGGCCATACCATTCGCGCCGCGCCAGATCGCACCGCCCAGAACCAATCCGCCGCCCACCCCGGTACCGAGGGTCAGTATCGCCACGTCGGAATAATTCTTGCCTGCTCCGAGCCATTTTTCTCCGAGCGCCGCGACATTGGCGTCGTTTTCGAGGATCACAATCGTCTTGAGGCGCTGCTCAATGGCGGCGCGAGCCGGATAGTCGACAAAGCCCGGCAGGTTGGGCGATTCGCGCACCAGGCCAGTTTGCACGTCGATGATGCCGGGCACGCCGACGCCAATCCCGATCAG
>Ga0181521_10001957_pt1 | contig 25024 bp, 22 predicted proteins | sample PEATcosm2014_Bin_32_FD_119764 | JGI IMG/M metagenome (GOLD analysis project Ga0181521, IMG submission 119764) | Peatland microbial communities from MTU Mesocosm Facility, Houghton, MI, USA - PEATcosm2014_Bin02_60_metaG | ecosystem: Environmental > Terrestrial > Soil > Wetlands > Peat | place...
ATCACCTGCATTTGCGTTGGCCCTTGCCTGCTGCGTCGCCACTAGTTCGGCGCAGGCTGTCGAGGCACCGGCCGCCGTGCGGGGCCACTACCTGCTGGTTTGGGCGGGTGACCGGGCTCACAAGGGCAATGACTTTCTTGCGGTGATCGATGCAGACCCCGCCTCCACATCGTATGGCCATCTGATGACGACTCTCGCGACGGATCAGCAAACGGTGCGCGTGCACCACACCGAATACACGATGCCGGCCAGCGGGATGCTCTTCGCCAACGATCATGATGTTGGCCGCACGTTCATCTTTGACGTGCGCGACCCGCTGCATCCCAAGATCGTGACCTCGTTTACCGATATGGCCGGTTATATGCATCCGCACTCCTATCTGCGGCTGCCAAACGGGAACGTGCTGGCCACCTTCCAGCACGCACATCACGGAGAGACGAAAGCACAGCTGGGAAAGACCGGCGGACTGGTGGAGATTGATGACCGGGGCAACGTGGTGCGGTCCGCCAGCAATGCGGATCCGGCATTTGACGGTGCTCTGTTGATGCCTTACAGCCTGGTAGTCCTTCCCAATCTCGACCGCGTCGTGTCCACGAACTCATCGATGCACGATGACGACATCTTTAGCGGCGTGACGTATCAGGTGTGGCGACTCTCCGATCTCAAGCTTCTCAAGACAGCGTACTTCGATGTGGGCGAGAACCGCTATGCCCACATCAGTCCGGAAGAGCCGCGACTTGGCCCCGATGGGTCGGTTTTCGTACAGACCCTCGGATGCGGAATCGAACGCATCACGGGCGTGGACACGAGCGAGCCGAGGTCACAGCTGGTATTTACCTTCCCTGGAAACTGGTGCGGGGTCCCCACAATCGTTGGGCACTACCTGATCCAGAGCGTGCCAGCAGCGCACGGCTTCATTGTGCTAGACATCGCCAATGCGGCGAAGCCAATCGAGGTGTCGCGCCTCGCGCTGAGCGATACGTACAGTCCTCACTGGACGGCCTGGGACCCGAAGACGCAGCGCCTTGTAGCCACCTCCGGCAGGACCCCCGAGGATCGAACATATCTGCTCAGATTGGACCAAGAAACGGGCGCGCTCACCGTGGATGTAGCCTTTCGCGACACGGACGGGCAGCCAGGTTTCAGTTTCGCCGAGCGCGAATGGCCGCACGGCTGGAAAGGAGTGGGCGCCCCTCACGGAGCAGTCTTCACCCGCTGACAGGTCTTGGTCGGCCCATCTTCGCATCAGCACGGTCAGCTGCAACCGTCACCAAGAGAGCTGTCCCTGAGTGGGTCGGAGCCGACTGCGCAGACAGCGTCCGCGGCGCCCGGCACAAATTTCTGCGAGAAGCGCAACCGCAGAGGTAACGGTTGATGCAATGCAGTGTGGCGACCCAGCGGTCGATTCTGCGCGCCTAGGTCTCCATGGCCCCACATGCGGCGTGACCGCCATCAGTCGGATACGTTGTCAACAGCTCGCCCCTCCCGCGCGGGCGGCAGGACTTCCGTCTAACGCCGTATACTTCTTGGCGAGCGGCAACGTGCGGGTCCGGCATGACTGGGAGACGAGCATGCCCAAGATTGATAAAGCGCAAGCGCCCCGAGACTCAGGCACCCGCTACCCGGCGCCGTTCGACAAGCCCTGCCGAAGCCGAGCCTGGCAGCGCCTCGGTGACGCGGCGGGGCTGACGCTGTTCGGCGTGAACCTGCTCCGGCTTCCGCCGGGCGCGTGGTCGAGCCAGCGCCACTGGCATTCGCACGAGGACGAATTCATCTATGTATTGGCCGGCGAAGTAGTGCTGGTGACGGACGCAGGGGACGAAAACCTACGGGCGGGCGACTGCGCCGGGTTTAAAGCTGGCGATCGCAATGGGCATTGCCTTCAGAACCGGACAGTTCGGGACGCCGAAATTCTGGTCGTTGGTTCGCGCAGCGACGAGGATCAGTCGGAATACCCGGATATCGATCTGAAACGTTCGGCGGGGCGCTACGCTGGCAGGGCGGCCTACCGGCACAAGGACGGATCGCCGTATTGAGCCGCTCAAGAAATGAGCGGCGAGTGGCGTTGCCGTCACTTTCAGACATTGGTGAGTTCCTCCAGCGGAGATCGAACCAGATCATCCCTTCGCGGCCCTGAATACGGACGCGCGAACTAAGCTTGGAGCGAGATCGCGTTAGCGTTCTTTCATGCCAGGCGTGGTCGCAGCTTGCGAGCGTGCGCCCATCGGATTAAATCAGCGTCTGCCGCGAGCTCATACCGGCGCGCAGCGGTAGCCTATTACTCGTCCGACAGCGGCGCCAAGTCGACCCCTGCAGGCGCTGCGCCTGCGAAAACACTGAGCTCACCGCCGCTCCTCGGGCGGCCTTACCGGCGCCTCGCAATGAAGCAGCGGCAGACACGGATTCCGATCACGTACCACGCGCCGGACGCACCGCAGACCCGCTGCCGTACTGCTAAACTGATGCGCCGCATCACACCCGAGGCTGCTATGCGCCACCTTATGCTTGCCGTTCTGCTCAGCATGCTGTCGTTCGCCGTCTTCGGCCAACAGGCCGGCGCAAGCGACGCCCCCAGCCGGGCATGGGTCGCGCAGAGCAATGTCTACACGCGGCAACTGCTCGACGTCGAACTCAAGCATTCACCGGAAAGCGGATCTCGGCAAGGGCTGGCCAAGTTCGACGAACTGATTACAAATCCGACGCTGGCCGATGAACTGGCTGAGCGTAAGGAGCTCGTCGCGGTGCTCGCCAAGCTGAAGGTAGAGCAATCCAATGAGACCAACAGGAACGTCGCGGAGGATCTGGAAATTCTGCGCAAGGCTTTCGACCTGAAGTTCCGGGAGCAGGACTACGCCAGGCAGCATCTGGTTCCGTTCATCAATGCGAGTGAAGTCATCTTCCAGGGGCTGCGCGGATTACTCGATGACCAGGTTTCCGCCGAACGGCGCCCCGCTGCAATTGTCAGGCTCCGGAAGTACGTCGGGACCGAGAGCTCCTTCGAACCTTTTACCAGGCTCCTGAAACAGCGGGCGATCGCCCAGATCGCCAAGCCCGGTGTGATCTATCCGTCGAAGGACCAGGTTGCGACCGAGCTCGGAAGAAACGCGAACTATGTCAACGGCATCGCTGATCTTTTTAAGAAGTACAAGCTGGCCGGCTGGGAAAAGCCGTATGCGACGCTGAAGCATGAGCTCGCCGCGTACGACGCCTGGGTGCGGGCCAGCATTCTTCCCAAGGCGCGCACCGACTTCCGGCTGCCTCCCGAACAATACGCTCTGGCCTTCGAACGTTACGGCATCGAGATTCCTCCGGCTCAGATCGCCGGGATGGCGCATGCGGCGTTCGCCCAGATTCAGGCGGAAATGGCGCCCTTGGCGGCGCAGATCGCCAAGGACAGAAGCTATTCGTCCAATGACTATCGTGCGGTCATCGCTGAGCTGAAGAAACAGCAGATCACTGGCGAGGCAATCCTGCCTTTCTATCAGAACAGGCTGCATGAGATCGAACGGATCCTGGTGGCGAACAAGCTGGTCAGCTTGCCCGACCGTCCCGCAATCATCCGCCTGGCGACCGCGGCCGAAACGGCACAGCAGCCGGCACCACACATGGTCCCGCCGCCACTTCTCAACAACACCGGGGAACGCGGCGAGTTCGTGCTGCCGCTGAACATTCCTTCCGCCACTGGCGGCGCGGAGGACAAATATGATGACTTCACGTATGACGCCGTCGCCTGGACGCTGACAGCGCATGAGGCGCGGCCAGGGCACGAGCTGCAGTTCGACTCGATGGTCGAACATGGGGTCAGCCTGGCGCGGGCCCTCTATGCATTCAATTCGACCAATGCGGAAGGCTGGGGACTGTATTCCGAGTACATCATGCAGCCCTATGAGCCGCCCGAGGGACAGTTGATCACATTGCAACTGCGGCTCCTGCGCGCAGCGCGGGCAATCCTGGATCCAGAACTACAGAGCGGTCAGGTCACGCCAGAGCAGGCCTACGCCGTGCTCGAGAAGGACGTGATGCTCAGCCACGCGTTCGCCAAGGAAGAGGTCGAGCGCTTCACCTACCGCGCGCCAGGACAAGCAAACAGCTACTTCTATGGCTATACGAAGCTGCTGGACCTGCGCAGAGAGACCGAGTCGGCGCTTGGGGCAAAATTCGACCAGCAGAGGTTCCACGACTTCATTCTGTCGCAGGGGCTTCTGCCGCCCGACCTGATGCGCAATGCCGTGCTAGAGGAGTTTGTGCCGGCTCAGAACTAAGGGCTCATTGCCGCTCACGTCCGTCAGCTTGGCCCCGGCCCTGCGAACTGCGGCGGCCGCTTCGAGCGCACGGCCTCGAGCCCCTCGCGCACATCGCTCAGGCGAAACCCGAGAAACTCGAGCGCCAGCGATGCATCAAAGCTGGGTCCTGCGAGGCGCAGCCAGTTGTTGAGTGCATGCTTTGTGAAGTGGATTGCACTCGCACTGCCCGCTGCCAGCTCCCGACACACTTCGAGGGCGGTGGGCAGGACCGCCTCATCGTCGACACACAACCCGACGAGGCCGATACGCTCCGCTTCCGCGCCGGTCAGCGGTTTGTTCGTCAATAAGTAGTAGCGGGCCTTCGCGAGCCCACACAGCAGCGGCCAGATGATCACTGCATGATCGCCCGCCGCGACGCCCAAACGCGTGTGCCCGTCGAGGATCCGGGCATTGCTTGCCGCAACCGACACGTCCGCGAGCAGGGCGACCGCAAGCCCGGCGCCTACCGCCGTACCGCGGATCGCCGCAACCACGGGCTTTGAGCAGTTGACCAGGTTGTAAACGAGGTCCGAGGCCTCCTTCCAAACGCGTAGCAGCGTCGCTTCGTCGTTGATCATCCGCTCGAGCAGCGCGAAGTCGCCGCCCGAGGAAAAGTTCGCTCCATCGCCGCGGACGAGGACGGCCCGCACGCTCGGGTCGGTATCGATCGTCCGCCACACCTGTGCAAGATCCCGGTGCATCGCTGCATCCGCGGCGTTGAGGCTGCCCTTCTTCGTGATGACGACCCCGAGAACCTCGGGCTCTGGCTCCTCGAACGCGAGACTCCCGAACTCCGCGCGGTACCTGGCAAGGTCGACTGTCATCGTCAGTACTCCTGAGCGATCGAGTTCATGGCGGCTCGCTGACCGAGTCCGGCACTGAGTGAATGCTGACCATCGTCAACACGTCGTACGACGCCACCGTCTCGCCGTTCTGGTTCGTGATCTCTGTATCCCACGCGACCTCGCCCCAGCCCTTCTCCGGGCGCAGCGTCTTTTCCTTGCAGGTCAGGCGGACCTTGATCCGGTCGCCTGGCCTGACCGGCCTGACGAAGCGCAAATTGTCGAGCCCGTAATTGCCGAGCACCGGCCCGTAGTCGGGATCGACGAACAGGCCCGCAGCGGCCGCGATGAGAAAGTAGCCGTGCGCGACGCGGCTACCAAACAGCGGGTTGCGCGCCGCCTCAGTTTCGCTCATGTGGGCGTAGAACATATCGCCTGTCACCGCAGCGAACCTTTCGATGTCATCGATCGTCACGGCCCGTTCGGCCGAATTGAACGTATGGCCGATGAGCAGCTCGCCGAACGGTATTCGAAACGGGTGCCTGCCCGGGTCTCGCTGCGTGCCGCCGCGGACCCAGCGCTGGCTCACGGCCGCGATCGTGTCGGGCGATCCTTGGACAGCCACGCGCTGCAGGTAGTGCATGACGCCACGGATGCCTCCCATCTCCTCGCCGCCGCCCGCTCGGCCAGGCCCGCCGTGTACAAGGTGCGCAAGCGGCGAGCCGTGTCCAGTCGACTCCTTCGCGCAGTGGCGATTCACGACCAGGAGGCGGCCGTGGTAGGGCGCGAGCCCGAGGACGAGCTCTGCGGCGATGGCATCGTCCGCCGAGAACACCGATGCCGCGAGGCTGCCGGCGCCGCGGCGCGCGAGCTGGATCGCCTCGGCCAAGTCGGCATACGGTAGCACGGTCGCGACCGGCCCGAAGGCTTCGACCTCGTGGACGGCGCGTGCCGTCGACGGCGAGCTGCAGAGCAACAGCAGTGGGGGCACGAACGCGCCGAGCTCCGAGTCGGCACCGGCCACCGCAAAATGCTCCGGATCGCCCGCGACGAGTTGCGACTCGCGCCGGAGCTCCACGACCCGTGCCAGTACTTCGGCGCGCTGCTCGAGGCTCGCGAGCGGACCCATGCGCACGCCCTCGGCCCGGGGGTCACCGACGACGACCTTGGCGAGGGCAGCCTGCATGGCCGTGACGACCTCGCCGGTCAGCGCGCGCGGCACAAGTGCCTTGCGGATGGCCGTGCACTTCTGGCCGGCCTTGGCGGTCATCTCGCGCGCGACCTCCTTGATGAAGAGGTCGAACTCCGGCATGCCCGGAGTCACGTCCGGGGCGAGAATAGAGGAGTTGAGCGAATCGGTTTCCGCGAGGAACCGGACTGATTCGCGGATGACCGCCGGATGGGTTCTGAGGCGCCGCGCGGTAGTGGCGGAGCCCGTGAACGACACGACGTCCTGGCACGTCAGGTGGTCAAACAGATCGCCGAGGCTGCCGGCAACAAGTTGTAGAGACCCTTCGGGCAGGATTCCGGATTCAATGATCCGGCGGACGACGCGCTCTGTCAGGTAGGCCGTTGCGGTTGCCGGCTTGACGATCGCGGGAACACCGGCGAGCAGAGTCGGGGCGAGCTTTTCTAGCATTCCCCAAACCGGGAAGTTGAAAGCATTGATATGTACCGCCGCGCCTTCGAGCGGCACGCAGACGTGCTGCCCTACAAACGTGCCGCCTTTGGAAAGGCCTTCCACGGCACCGTCGACGTAGACCCGGCTGTTGGGCAGCTCACGCGATCCCTTGCTCGCAAACACCAGCATCGTACCGATGCCCCCGTCGATGTCGGCCCATGCATCAGCCCTGGTCGCGCCGGTGTGGTACGAGAGCGCGTAGAACTCTTCCTTGAGCTCCGACAGTTTTCTTCCAAGCGCCTTGAGCCGCGCCGCGCGTTGGTGAAACGTCAGCTCCCGCAGCGCCGGCCCGCCCACGGCCCGCGCGTATTCGAGCACCCCCGCGAAATCGATACCGGCGGAGGAGGCCTCGGCAACGATGGCGCCCGTCGTCGCGTCCCTGAGCGCTACGCCGGCACCCGCGCCATCCGCCCAGCATCCTTGCACGTAGTTCTTGAGTTTCATCGGCCAACTCTCCGTAGACGCTCTGCTGCGGCCCGGCTGCGATCCCATTCGACGAAGGTGCTGCCTCGCTGCGCGAGCTCCGCCAGCAGCGGCGCCGGGGTCCAGTTGCGCGGTCCCTGCTCCTTCGCATAGCGGTCGACGCCGGCAAGCACGGCGCCGAGGCCGAGCGTATCCGCGTAAAACATCGGCCCACCCCGGATCCGCGGGAAGCCGTACCCGTTGCACCAGATCGCGTCGACGTCGGCGGCCGAGGCGGCGATACCCTCGCCGAGCAGCCGCGCGCCTTCGTTGATTAGTGCGTAGATGCAGCGCCCGACGATCTCCTCGTCGCCGACCTGGCGTCGCCTTACTCCTAGGCGCTCCGCCTCTGCGGCAATCAGTGCATCAACTTCCGGGTCGGGTAGCGGACTGCGCGACCCCGCTTCGTACCGGAACGCACCGCGCCCGGTTTTTTGGCCAAGGCGTCCAGCCTCGACGAGGGCATCGGCAACCCGGTAGTACCGCGGATCATCCGGCAGGTCCTTGCGCTCGCGGCGCACGCGATAGCCAACATCGAGTCCCGCCAGGTCGCCGACAGCGTTAGGGCCCATCGCCATGCCGAACTCCTTGAGGGCGGCGTCGATCTGCGCCGGGCTCGCGCCCTCGAGCAGCATCAGCTGATTCTCGCGACCATAGGCGTACAGCATGCGATTGCCCACGAAGCCGAAGCAGTTGCCGACGACAATCCCAAGCTTGCCCATGCGCCGCGTCACACCGAGCGCCGTGGCGACCGCCTCCGGCCCGCTCACCCGGCCCTTGACGATCTCGACGAGGCGCATGATGTTGGCCGGGCTAAAGAAGTGCATGCCGATGACCAACTCGGGTCGTGCGGTCGCCGAACCGATCGCGTCGACGTCGAGCGTTGAGGTGTTGGTCGCGAGCACGGCGTCGTGCCGGCACACGCGATCGAGCTCGCGAAACACATCCTGCTTCACCGCCATGCTCTCGAACACCGCTTCGATGACGAGATCGGCTTCCGCCGCCGCCGCGAGTTCGCCGGCGCCCGCCACGCGGCCAATAGCCGCCGCGGCATCGGCCGCTAGGATGCGTCCTTTGGCGGCCGATGCCTCGATCGTCGATGCCAGCCGCCTGAGTCCGGTCTCGAGAGCGGCCGCCTGCGGCTCAATCAGGGTCACGGCATAACCGGATGTCGCAAGGCTGATCGCGATGCCGCCGCCCATCGTGCCCGCGCCGACAACTGCGACCCGCTGGACGGTCCGCGCTGCGACCTGCGGCGCAACCGGGGCGCTTGGCCGCTCGGCGAAGAACAGGTGCCGGAGGCTCCGCGACGCCGCCGAGGTACGGCACTCCTCGAATCGGCGCCGGGACAAGGCGAGTGCCGCGTCGAACGGCTGGTTCACGGCGGCTTCGACGCACTCTATTATATAAGTCGGCGCGAGCAGCCCCGGACTCTCCTTGGCGACCCGGGCACGCTGCGCGGCGAAAAAATTGGAATCGAGGCCCGTGCTGTCGACGCTCCGGTTGCGCAACCGTCGCGGCGGCGCAGCCTCTGCCACGAGTTCGCGCGCATAGCGCATGGCACCGGCGAGCGCGTCCGGGCCGTCGAGCAGCCGGTCGATAATTCCGAGTTCCTGGGCGCGCGCGGCATCGATCGGACTGCCGCTCAGCATCATCTCGAGCGCCACTATATGCCCGACGAGGCGCGGCAGCCGCTGCGTCCCTCCGGATCCCGGGAGCAGGCCCAGCTTGATCTCTGGCAGGCCTAGCGATACATCGGCCGTCGCACACCGGTAGTGGCTCGCAAGTGCAAGCTCGAGACCGCCGCCTAGGGCCGCCCCGTGGAGTGAGGCAATGACGGGCTTGCTCGAGGCCTCGAGCCGCAACAGCACATCGTTCAGCAGCGGCGCCTGCGGCGGCGCATCGAATTCGCGAATATCCGCACCTGCGACGAAGAACCGCCCGACGCCGTGGATGACAATGGCCCTAATCGCCGGGTCAGCTTCGACCGCGACGATGGCATCAAGCAGCGCCACCCGCACCGGCTGCGCGAGGGCGTTGACGGGCGGATTATCGATCTCGATGACCGCGATATCATCCTCGGACCTGCACCTCACCGGCCCGGCGGTCATCTGGACTCCCGCATTCAGACGCGCTCGATGGCCAGGGCTATTCCCTGCCCGACGCCGATGCACATCGTGCACAGCGCGCGCCGGCCACCGGTGCGGCCCAGCTGATAGAGGGCCGTGGTCACCAGGCGCGCCCCGCTTGCGCCGAGAGGATGCCCAAGCGCGATCGCGCCACCATTCGGATTCACGTGGTGCGCGTCATCGGGAAGCTGCAACTCCCTGAGCACGGCGAGCGCCTGTGCCGCGAACGCCTCGTTGAGTTCGATGAGGTCGATCGCCGCCAGCTCCAGCCCCAGCAGGCCGAGCAGCTTCCGGGTCGCCGGCACCGGTCCCATTCCCATGATTCGCGGCGCGACGCCCATCACCGCCGCGCCCAGTACGCGCGCCCGCAGCACCAACTCATAGCGCTTCGCTGCGGTCTCGCTGGCGAGCAACACCGCCGCTGCGCCGTCGTTGACGCCCGATGCGTTGCCAGCCGTGACGGTGCCGCCGTTCCGGAACGGAGTTCCGAGTCGGGCGAGCACCTCGAGGCTGGTCGCCCGCGGATGCTCGTCGCGGTCGACGGTCTGCGACTCGCCCTTCCTGCCAGGCACCACGACCGGCACGACTTCCGAGCTAAAAATGCCGTTCGCCTGTGCCGCAAGCGCCCGCTCCTGGCTCCGCAGCGCATAACGGTCCTGATCCGAGCGGCTGATACCGAAGTCCTCCGCAATGTTCTCCGCGGTCTCCGGCATCGAGTCGATACCGTACCGGGCCTTGAGGAGCGGGTTGACGAAGCGCCAACCGATCGTGGTGTCGAACATCTGCACGTCGCGGGCGAAGGGCGCCGTTGCCTTCGCGACCACATACGGCGCGCGGCTCATGCTCTCGACGCCTCCGGCGATGACGACATCCGCCTCACCGGCACGGATCGCCCGTGCACCGATGGCCACCGCGTCGAGCCCTGAGCCGCACAGCCGGTTGACCGTCACACCCGGGACGGACTCCGGCAGCCCCGCGAGCAGCGCCGCCATCCGCGCGACGTTCCGGTTGTCCTCGCCGGCCTGGTTGGCACAGCCGAGCACGACGTCGTCAATCGCGACCGGCGCCAGCGCCGGATTGCGATCCAGCAACGCCCGAAGTGGGACGGCCGCGAGGTCGTCCGTCCGGACACCCGAGAGTGCGCCACCGTAGCGCCCGATGGGTGTCCGGATGGCATCGCATATGAAAGCATCTCGCATGTCGGCTAGTCCTTGGACGGAGTTTCTGGCGCGCGGCTGAGGCGGTGCGAACGGCCGCGGAAGTGGGCAATGACGGTGTGGTCGGCGCGAGTGACCACGATGTCGTAAATCCCGGTACGCCCACCCAGCCACTCTTCCCGGGCCACGGCCGTCAGCTGGTCACCAATTCGCGCGGGCGCAAGAAAATCGATTGTCGCGCCTGCCGCTACCGTCGGGGCGCCGTGGCTGTTGCAGGCAAAGGCGAACGCGCTGTCGGCGAGCATGAAAACGAAGCCACCGTGGCAGATCCCGTGGCCGTTGGTCATGTCGGCGCGCACGGTCATCGTCACGCTCGCCGTCCCCGCACCGACGTCAACGATCGTCATCCCCAGGCCCTGCGATGCACGATCGGCTGCGTACAGGCGCCGTGCAGCCTGCTCGGCCGTTTCCTGCGTCGTCTTGGTCACGTGTCCCCCGACGGGTCTTTGTCGATCCGCTTACTTGCCCGTAAACCGCGGTGCGCGCTTCCCGGCGAACGCCGCAACGCCCTCGGCGTAGTCATCGGACCAGCCGAGCTCGCGCTGCGCGTCACGCTCGACGTCGAGCGCCGCATCGAGCGACCGACCCCAGCTGCTGTAGATCGCCTGCTTGGTCCGGGCAAGACCGCGAGTGGGTGCCACCGCCAGTTGCCCCGCGAGACCCTCGACCGCCGGACCGAATTCCGCATCGTCGACGCATCGCCAGATCAGTCCCCACGCGGCGGCCTGCTCCGCCGGCAACCGGTCGCCCAGCAACGTCAGTCCCAGTGCGCGGGCGGTGCCGGCGAGACGCGGCAGCGTCCAGGTTCCGCCCGAATCCGGAACGAGGCCCAGCTTGCAGAACGACTGAATGAACACGGCCGACCGCGCTGCAATCACGATGTCGCACGCGAGTGCGATGTTGGCGCCCGCCCCTGCGGCGACGCCGTTGACGGCGGCTACAACCGGCAGGGGCAGGCTACGCAGTGCCAGGATGAGCGGCTTGTAGTTACGGTCGATTGACTCGCCGAGATCGACGCTCCTGGACCCCGGCGACACGGCCCGGTCGCCGAGGTCCTGCCCCGCGCAGAATCCCCTTCCGGCGCCCGTCAGCACGAGCACGCGCGCACCTTCCGGAACCAGGCGCCCCAGCGCCTCGCGCAGCTCGCCATGCATCTCGGTGGTGAAGCTGTTGAGCTTGTCCGGCCGGTTGAGCGTGATGCGGCCGATTCCATCAGCGACGGTGAAGAGTATCGTTTCGTACGCCACGCGCGTCCTCCGTCGCGGATCTGTCGCGACTACTTCTCGTCGTAGCTAAGTTCAAGCTCGCGGCTCGCAGGCCGGGACTGGCAGCACAGCACGAACCCGGCCGCGAGTTCCCAGTCCTCGAGCGCCACGTTGTGAGCCATGGTTACGGCGCCGCTGACAACCTTCGCCCGGCAGGTCGAGCAGACTCCCGCGCGGCACGAGAATGGCAGATCGATCCCGGCGCGTGCGGCGGCATCGAGGACCGATTCGTCGGACGGCAGCATCGTGAAGCTACGTCGGCGACCGTCCTGGATCACGGTCACCGTAGCTGCATCGCTCGTCGCAGCCGGCGCGACAGGCGCGCGGCCGACATCCGCGGCCGGCAGAGGCGGCTCCGCTTGCGTCGTAAATCGCTCGAAATGGATCGGCGCCTCCGTGCCGAGCGCACGCAATGCCTCGCGCGTCGAGGTTGCCATGTCGCCAGGGCCGCAGATGAAAACCTCGTCGACGGCTGCCGGGTCGAACAGCACCCCGGCGAGCGTCCGAATCTTTGCCGCATCCACGCGTCCGTTGAACACGTCGATGTCCTGGGGTTCGCGGCTCATGATGAAGTGCACCGCGAAGCGCCCGAGGAAGCGATTCTTGAGCGCGAGGACGTCCTCCAGAAACATCGTGCGTGCCGATGTGCGGTTGCCATACACAAGCACAAATTGGCTACCGGCCTCCTGCTCGAGCACCGCGGTCGCGATCGAGAGCACTGGTGAGATGCCGCTGCCGGCAGCGAACGCGAGATAGGAGCCTGCACCGCCCTTGATGCACGAGTGGATGAAACGGCCCGTCGGGCTCAAGGCATCGATACGGTCGCCAAGCTTCGCCTCGTGGGCCAGGAAATGCGACAGACCGCCCGCGGGCTGGATCCGGATGCCGAGCCGCAGCTCGCCGCCGGGGGCGCCGTTGACGATCGAGTACGTGCGGCGCAGTTCGCGGCCGCCGAGTGTCGTGCGCAATGCCACGTGCTGGCCCGGCTCGAACTGGTACTGCCCGCGCAATGCCTCCGGTACCTCGAGCGTCAGGCACACGGCGTCCTCGGCCGCCGGCTCGCGGCCGACGATCGTGAGCGGATGGAACGTCAGATACATTTGAAGTACTCAAACGGCTCGAGGCATGCATTGCAGCGGTAAAGCGCCTTGCACGGCGTCGAACCGAACCGGCTGAGCTCTATGGTGTGCTGCGACGCGCAGCGCGGGCAGCGAACCGTCGGCGCCGGATGCCAGAGCTCCCGTGGGGAGCCGACTGCCTCGGCCGGCGGCGCGATGCCGTAGTGCTCGAGCTTGCGCCGACCCTCAGCGCTCAGCCAGTCGCTGGTCCACGGCGGTGACAGCACCTCGACGACGGTCACGGGCTCGAACCCGGCCGCGCGCAGCGCCGCGACGACACTCGCCCGGATCACCGCGGTCGCCGGGCAACCCGAATATGTCGGTGCGAGGCCAACCTCCAGCGCCCCCGCCTCTTCGGCGCGCACATGGCGGATTACGCCGAGATCAACGACGCTGAGCACCGGTATCTCGGGATCCTGCACCTCGCCCAGCACGCGCCAGGCGTGGGCCTCGAGCTCCGGCCGCGGTGTGCGCGCGAGTCCGGCGGCCGTCACGGGCACCACTGCGGTCACCACTGCGCGCCGGGATAAGCGCGTTGCAGAAACTGCATATCGGCGAGCATATAGCCGAGGTGCTCGGTGTGGATGCCGCGCCGGCCGAACCAGCGGAATGGGGTGTTGGCGGGCCGCTGCAGCGTTGCCTCGCGAAGCACGCTGTCGATCCGGGCCGACCAGTGCCGCTCCACGTCCGCGAGTGCGGGAACAATGCCGGCCTGCGCGAGCGCCCGCTCGGCGTCCTGCTCGTCGAACAACTCCCGGGTGAACGGCCACAGCTGATCGAGCGCAAGCTGTGAGCGCGCGTGACTCTCCTCCGTGCCATCGCCGAGGCGTATCAGCCAGCCGGCGCTGTAGCGCAGGTGATAGCGCGTTTCCTTGAGCGCCTTGCCGGCGATCGCGCCGAGGCGCGCGTCGCTCGAGTGCTGCAGCCGCTCGTGGAGCTCGAGCTGGTAGGCGTCGATCAGCACCTGGCGCACGATGGTGTGGCCGAAGTCGCGGTTCGGCTGCTCGACCAGCGCCGGGTTGCGGTACTCGTGCTGCTCGCGCAGAAATGCCAGCTGGTCTTCGGTGCGGCCGCGACCCTCAACCTCGCCGGCGTACGTGAGCAGGAGCCGCGCCTGCCCGATCAGATCCAGCGCGGTATTGGCAAGCCCCAGGTCTTCCTCAATCGCCGGCGCGTGGCCCACCCATTCACCGAGCCGCTGCCCGAGAATAAGGCTCGTGTCGGCGAGCTGCAGCAGGTAATCGAAGCGGGTGGCGGCCGTCGCCGCTGCCGCGGACTCGACAGTGGCGCTCACAGCGTCTTCACCGCCTCGGGAATGTCGTAAAACGTCGGATGCCGGTAGACTTTGTCGCGCGCCGGCTCGAACATCGCATCCGCTTCGCCCGGATCGGAGGCAACGATATCCGTCGAGCGGACGACCCAGATGCTTACGCCCTCCAGGCGCCGCGTGTAAACGTCGCGGGCGTGCTCGAGCGCCATGCGGGCGTCCGCCGCATGAACACTGCCGACGTGTTTGTGGTCGAGGCCGCCGCGGGCCCGGATGAAGATCTCGTAGAGCGGCCAGTCCTTGGATACCGTCATTGATGCGACTCCTTGCCGGGACGTCTTCAGGCGGCCTTGCCCGCCGACCGGCGCTGCTGCTTCGCCGCGTAGGCAACCGCCGCGTCGCGGACCCACGCGCCGTCCGCATGCGCCTGGCGTCGCGCCTCGAGCCGCTCGCGGTTGCACGGCCCGTGACCCCTCAGGACCTCGTTGAATTCGGTCCAGTCAATGGCGCCGAACCGATAACAGCCGGCGTCCGGGTCCCAGCGCAACTCCGGGTCCGGCACCTTCAGTCCCAGGTAGTCGGCCTGCGGCACCGTGAAATCGACGAACTTCTGGCGGAGTTCGTCGTTCGAGAACCGCTTGATCTTCCATTGCATCGATTGCGCGCTGTGCTTCGACTCGACGTCGGACGGCCCGAACATCATCAGCGAAGGCCACCACCATCGGGTCAGCGCGTCCTGTGCCATTTGCCGCTGCGCGGCCGTGCCGCGGGCCAGGTGCAGCATGATGTCGTAGCCCTGCCGCTGATGAAAACTCTCTTCCCTGCAGATCCGGATCATCGCGCGCGCGTACGGCCCGTACGAGCAGCGGCACAGCGGGATCTGGTTCATGATGGCCGCCCCGTCGACGAGCCAGCCGATTGTGCCGATGTCTGCCCAGGTGGGAGTCGGATAATTGAAGATGCTCGAGTACTTGGCCTTGCCCGCGAGCAGCTGGTCGATGAGTTCTTCGCGCGAGACGCCGAGCGTCTCGGTGGCGCTGTACAGGTAGGCGCCGTGGCCGCCCTCGTCCTGCACCTTGGCAATGAGGATCGACTTGCGCAGCAGCGTCGGCGCCCGCGTGATCCAGTTGCCTTCCGGCAGCATCCCGACGATCTCCGAATGCGCGTGCTGCGAGATCTGCCGAATCAGCGTCTGCCGATAGCCGTCCGGCATCCAGTCCTTTGGCTCGACCTTGTCCTCGGCGTCAATGCGTGCCTGGAACCGCGCCGCCAGTACGTCGCTGGCCGCCAGCGGCGCCGCCGGGTTCTGCTCGGGTCCATCGAGGCCCTGGGTGTACATGTCGCGCCGCTCCTCGCCACTCGCTGGAAACTGTGACACAGAAAAGAATGAGTCGCTAGCCGGGCCAACCCTCAATCGTCGCGACCCAGGCGCGCAGAAAGCGGTTCGCCTGGTGGCCGTCCATGACGCGGTGGTCAAGTGTCAGCGTCACGTAACAGCGCGGCCGCACAACGATCGCGTCGACTCCGTCCCGCTCGATCACGACGGCGCGCTTCTCGAGCCTGCCGACTCCAAGGATTGCCGACTGCGGCTGATTGATGATGATCGGTGCCGCGAAGAGGCTGCCGCTGATGCCGTGGTTGGAAATCGTGAACGTGCCGCCGCGCACGTCCGCCGGGGTCAGGCGATCCGACCGCGCGCGCCGTGTCAGATCATCGAGACGCGCCGCGATTGCCTTGAGGTCGAGCGCGGCGACGTCGCGAATGACCGGTACCATGAGCCCCTTGCCTTCGACGGCCGTGGCAATTCCGATGTCGATCCGCTCGTACAGTTCGAGCGCCTCGTAGCTCCAGCGCGCGTTGGCTTCAGGGACCGAACGAATCGCCGGCACGCAGGCCGCAACGAAATACGCCGTCAGCGTCAACGGCACCCGCTCCGCGTCGAACGCTGCGCGGTGCCGGGTGCGGTGCCCGACCACGGCGCCAAGATCGGCCTCGAACACCGTCGTCACGTGCGGCGCCGTCTTGAGCAGGCTCTCGACCATCCGCTCCGCGGTGCGACGGCGAAGCGGCGAATGGGGGACGCGGCGGACCGGGCCTTCAATGCCGGGCGGCGCAGCGTCGACCTCGGCCGACGCGGCACGGTCGGCCACGTGGCGCAGCACGTCGTCGACCGTGATGCGCCCTTCGGTTCCGGTCCCGCGGATGGCCTCGGCCGCGAGGTCGTGCTGCACGAGCAGACGGCGCACCGCCGGACTCGCTGCTAAAGTCCCCGGCGTCGGCACGGCCGGCACCGGCGCGGGCGGCACGTTCGGCCGCTGCTCCGCCGCCGCGACGGGCGCAAGCGGCTCACTCCCGGCCTCATCGCGCGTCTCAATGCGTCCGACAACGTCGCCGACCGAAATCTCCGCCTGTTCCTCTTTGAGGATTTCGCGCAGTACCCCGCCGGCCGGGGCGTGAATCTCCATCGTCACCTTTTCGGTCTCCACCTCGATCAGCGGTTCACCGGCTGTCACCGACTGGCCGGGCGCCTTCAGCCAGCGCACGAGCTGCAATCGCGAGCCCTCGAAGGATTCGCTCGGTACGCGGATGTCGACGAGCAGCGTCATGGATCAGCTCGCGACGAGCGCCCGCAGGGTCGCCGCGATGCGTTCGGCGCCTGGCACGACCGCCTCGAGAAGGGTCGGGCTGTGCGGACTCGGAATGTCCGGCATTGCGATCCGCTCAATCGGAGCATCGAGATCGAAGAATGCGTCCTTGGCGAGGGTGGCAGCGATCTCCGCCCCAAAGCCTGCCGTCTGGCCGTCTTCGTGCACGATCAGGCAGCGGTGCGAGCGCCGCACCGAGGCGAGCACGGCGGTCTTGTCCCACGGCATCAGTGTGCGGAGGTCGACAACTTCGGCCGCAATCCCGCTCGCGTCCACGGCCAGTTCGCAGCGCTCGACCATCGCGCCCCAGGTCACCACGGTCGCGGCGGCACCCGCACGGACAATCCGTGCCTGGCCGAAGGGCACGACGTAGTCATCGCCCGGATATGGCCGGCGCGCCCATGCCGCATCCAGCATCGCGCGGTGTTCGAAAAAGATCGTCGGATCGTTGCCCCGGAGCGCGGCGCGCAGCAGTCCCACCGCGTCCTCGGCATTCGACGGCATCGCGACCCGCCAGCCGACCGCGTGGACGAACTGCACTTCATTGGTCTGGCTGTGCCAGGGGTCGCCACACTTGAAGAACCCGCCCGGCATCCGCACGACCATCGGTGCTGCGTAGCGGTTCGCCGTGCGCCAGCGAATCGTGCCGCAGTCATTCAGCTGCTCGGTCGCCGGCTCCGCATACTTGCGGAACTGGATCTCCGGGACCGGCATCAGGCCCGCCAGCGCCATGCCGACGGCGCGGCCGATGATGCCCTCCTCTGACAGACTCGTATCGAACACGCGCTGCGCGCCGAACTTGTCCTGAAGCCCGAGCGTGGCCGCATGGACGCCGCCCTTGCGGCCGACGTCCTCGCCAAACACGAGCAGCCGCGGATTAATCATGAGCTCCTGCTCGAGCGTGCGCCGGATCGCCGTGACCATGTTGATGCGCGGCCCCTGCGGCCGTGCAACCGCATCGCCGCGCGGCAGGTGCACGCCGTCGGGCGCCACGCCGCCCTGTAGCTGGAGGTCGGGCCGGCCGCGGGCATCGGCCTCGCTGAACACGAAGCGCCTCACGCCGGCCGGATCCGGGTTGGGGCGGCGTCGAATGCGGACGAGAACCGCCTCGACATCGGCGCGCGCGCGCGCCTCGAGCGCCAGCCATTCCTGCTCGGTCAACTGGCGCGGCACGAGGTGCGCGCGCAGTCGCCCGAGCGGATCGCGGGCGCGCTCGGCGGCGAGCTCCTCGGGCGACTTGTAGCCCTGCGAGTCCTGGTTCGAGTGCCCGGAGAGGCGTGGAACCCGAAGGCGCAGCAGTACCGGCCCGTCGCCTGTCCGCGTACGCGCGACGGCCTCGGCGATCAGGGTCGGCGCCGACACAGGGTCCGCACCGTCCCCGTCGAGCACGGTGAGGTTGCGAAACGATGCGAGGTTTGCCGCAACGTTGCCGCCAGGGGTCTGCAGGTCGGACGTGACCGAGATGCCATACCCGTTGTCTTCGATGTAAAACAGTACCGGCAGCCGCTGGGTCGTCGCGATGTTGATCGCGGCCCAGAAACCGTTGGTTGCGGTCGAGGCGTCGCCACCGTGCGCGATCGCGATCGAACCGCGAAAGCGTTCGTCATGGAGCACATCCGTGTGATAGCGAATTGCCTGGGCCCAGCCGACGGCGGGCGTGTACTGCGTCCCGACACCGCCGCACGCCGGCAGTACGCAGGGCCCCTCGGCGCACGGCAGGTTGAATACGACGCCGATGTCGCGGCCGTCGCTCATGCTGCCAACGCGCATCATTGTCGAGGCGAGGGCTTCCTCGACCTCGAGCCCTAGGGCGAGAACCAGGGGCCGAGACCGGTAGTACGCCGCAACGCCATCGCGCATCCCGACTAGATGTTGGGCCAGCACGACCTGCGTGACGTCGTGGCCGCGCGCGCTGAACTGATACAGAACCTCGCGCGCGGGGACCAGCTGCGATTCCTCGAGGTCATCGAGCGCACGCGACTGAAACACGATCGGCAGGATGCGACGCCAGTCGATCGACTGCATGGCGCCGACGGCCTCGGCGGGTACGAGCACGGCGAACCCTCTGCAACCGGCGCGGCCTGCGGCCGCTACAGCGTTGATCGTAGGCTCAATGCACTGGGGGTTTTGACCAAAAGCACGCCATTTTTGCCATGTCAGTAGTGATAAGCTCCAATTTATGGTCACAAGTGGAGTGTCTTTGCGATGAAGCTCGATCGTCGCGATACGGAACTTCTCGCTGCATTGCAGCAGGATGGGCGGCGTTCGGTGGTTGAGCTCGCCGACCTGATCGGCCTGTCGCCGACGCCGTGCGCGCGTCGCGTCAAGCAGCTCGAAGAGGCGGGCGTGATCCAGGGCTACACCGCAGTCGTCGATCCTCAGGCGCTCGGTCTCACGGTACAAGCCTTCATCCAAGTCAAGCTCGAGCGCCACACCGACGACAACGTCGAGCAGTTCAAGCGCGCGCTCGCGCACCTGGACGAAGTGATCGGCTGCTTCGCAATGACCGGTGCGCACGATTTCATGCTGCAGGTGGTCGTCCCCGACCTCGAGTCCCTGCAGACCGTCGTGCTGCGCAAGCTCCTCAAGATCCCAAGCGTCCGGGACGTGCAGTCGAGCATCGTCCTCGAGATCGTCAAGCGCTCGCCGCGATTGCCGCTCGCGCATCTGGACGTGCCCGCTCGCTGAGCGCGAAGCGGCACGCACCCGTCGTCCGGGCCCCGGTCTTGTGTGCCCCGCGACGGTCTGAGCGGCGCGGATATTCCGGATTGCGCGACACGCCCGGTCGTGCTGGGCCGCAGCTGCTGCTCGCCTGGTCCCAGACCGCGACCGGCAGGCGCACGCTGGCCGTTGCAGCAACCACCCGTATGCGCGGGGTCGCGGGCACGTAGTCCGTCAAGTGCCCGTACGTGTGTTGTGAGCCGCCACGCAACGGCGGTCCGCGCGGCTTGTGCGGATCCTCGGCCCCGCTGCCGGGGCGCAAGATTGCGCCCGATTCCCTGACTTCCGGGGCGCGTCGTAAACTCAGACACGAATCACTCTTCGTCGTGTGCATGGCGCCGCGGCATCAGCCGCTGCGCACTGCCGGCAAGCGGGCCGAGCGCATAGATGAGCACCACCCAACACACGATCCTCACGACGACCGGGCTGCAGGCTCTTCTCGACGGGTTGAAAAGCCGCCAGTACCGCGTGGTGGGCCCCATCGTGCGTGACGGAGCCATCGTGTACGACGACATCGGTTCCGTCAGCGACCTACCGCGCGGGTGGTCGGACGAGCAGGCGGCCGGGCGCTATCGCCTGGTCCGCAGGGACGATGCTGCGCTCTTCGGCTACGCGGTCGGACCCCACTCCTGGAAGAGATTTCTGCACCCGCCATTGTTACGGCTGTGGCGCGCGCGGTGCGAGGCAGATCGCATCGAGGTGGAGCCCGAGCCGGCGCCGCACGAGCGCTTCGCCTTCATCGGCGTGCGTGCCTGCGAGCTACGAGCCATCGCCATCCAGGATCGGGTGTTTCTCGGCGGCGCGCACGTCGACGGCCACTACCAGGCACGCCGCCAGCAAAGCTTTATCGTGGCGTTGAACTGCTCGCAGGCCGGCGGAACCTGCTTTTGCGTGTCGATGGATGCCGGACCCAGGGCCCTGGCAGGATTTGACATCGCGCTGACCGAGCTCGCGGACAGAGACGAGCCGGCGTTCGTTGCCGAGGCTGGCTCCGATCGGGGTCGCGCGCTGCTGGCGATTCTGCCGCAACGCGAGGCGCTCGCGCACGAGGTCGCAGCCGCCGAGGCCATCATCGCGCGTACGGCCGCGTCCATGGGCCGCGAGATGCGCACCGATGATCTGCAGGAGATGCTGGCCAGCCGTCTTGAGCACCGGCACTGGGACAAAGTGGCGGAGCGGTGCCTCAGTTGCGGCAACTGCACGCTGGTGTGTCCGACGTGCTTTTGCACGTCCGTGGACGATACCAGCGATCTCGCCGGCGCCGAGTTTGCGCGCACTCGCCGGTGGGACTCGTGCTTCACCACGGACTTCTCGCACCTGAGTGGCGGCAGCGTACGCGCGAGCGCGCGCTCGCGATACCGTCAATGGATGACTCACAAGCTCGCGACCTGGATCGACCAGTTCGGCTCGTCGGGTTGCGTCGGCTGCGGGCGCTGCATCACCTGGTGCCCGGTTGGCATCGACATCACCGAAGAGGTTCGCGCCATTCGTGACGCTGAGCCAAGCTGAGGAGCCGCCAAATGGAAGGACTTGAACGAATCATCAGGGAACATCATTTCTTCGCCGGGCTCGATGACCGGTTCGTCGACTTGGTGTGCGGCTGCGCGAAGAACGTGCGGTTCGAGGCGGGACAGTTCCTGTTTCGCGAAGGACAGCCTGCGAATGAGTTCTACCTGATCCGTCATGGCCGCGTGGCGCTTGAGGTCTCGGCGCCGGGCCGCGGCGCCCTGACGGTCCAGACGCTAGGACCGGGAGATATCGGGGGCGTGTCATGGCTGATTCCACCCTATCGGTGGGGATTCGACGGCCAGGCGCTCGAGCCAGTTCGCGCGATCGCAATCGACGGCGGCTGCCTGCGCGCCAAGTGCGAGGCAGATCACCATCTGGGCTACGACGTGATGAAACGGGTCGTCTCGACACTGGTCGAACGGCTGCACGCGACCCGCTTGCAGATACTCGACGTGTATGGCAGCACCAAGTAATGGGCCCGCTGACCGGCCACCCGGTCCGGATCCGGTGGTGCCGCGCATTGGGCGGGTGCGCAGTCGACGGCGCGACGGCGGGCAGGTCTGGACGCTCGAGATAGACGAGGAGCTTGCAGAACGGACACCCTTTCAACCCGGCCAGTTCAACATGCTGACTGCTTTCGGCGTCGGGGAGGCGGCAATCAGCCTCAGCGGGGATCCCGCGCCGCCCGGCTGTCTCAGCCACACGATCCGCGCCGTGGGCCCGGTGTCGACCGCGCTGACGGAACTCCATCCCGGCGACGCGCTGGGCCTGCGCGGACCGTTCGGCAGGGGCTGGCCGGTGGCCGAGGCGATCGGACGGGATGTCCTCGTCGTGGCTGGAGGTCTGGGGCTCGCGCCACTGCGACCGGCGCTCCTTCACTTCCGCACCGAACGGAGGCGTTACGGAAGGGTCGTGCTGCTCTACGGCACGCGCAGCCCCGACGACATCCTGTTCCGCCCCGAGCTGGAGTCCTGGGCTCAGGAAGCTGACATCGAGGTGCGGATAACGGTGGATCACGCTGCCGTCGGCTGGGGCGGGCATGTCGGCGTGGTCCCGACGCTGGTGTCGCGCGTCGACTGCGAGCCGGGACGGACTCTCGCATTCGTCTGCGGCCCGGAGGTGATGATGCGCCGGTCGATCGACGCACTGCGAACCGTGGGCATCGCGGACGAGGCCGTCTACCTGTCAATGGAGCGAAACATGAAATGCGCGTTGGCGATGTGCGGCCGCTGCCAGTTTGGCCCGGTTTTCGTCTGCCGCGACGGACCCGTGTTCCGGTACGACCGGGTCCGCGACCTGATGACGCACCGGGAGCTGTGACGTGCGACCTGGCGCAAGCAAACCGACGCTCGCCGTCTGGAAGTTCGCCTCCTGCGACGGCTGCCAACTGACGCTCCTCGACTGCGAGGACGAGCTGCTGACGATTGCTGATAGTCTGGAGATCGCCTATTTCCCGGAAGCGACCCGGCACTCGGCGAGCGGGCCGTTTGATCTGTCTCTGGTCGAGGGATCGATCACGACACCAGAGGACGCCGAACGGATTCGCGACGTACGAAGCCGCTCGCGCACCCTCATTACGATCGGCGCGTGTGCCACGGCAGGCGGAATCCAGGCGCTGCGCAACTTCGCGGACGTGCGCGAGTACGCGGCCGCCGTCTACGCACGCCCCGACTACATCCACACGCTCGCAACTTCGACCGCAATAGCCGATCACGTCACGGTGGACTTCGAGCTCCGCGGCTGTCCGGTCAGCAAGTCTCAGCTCCTCGAGGTCATCTCGGCGTTTCTGGCCGGACGTCGACCGGCCACGCCAGCTCACAGCGTCTGCATCGAGTGCAAAATGCGCGGCCCAACGTGTGTCACGATCGCGCACGGCACGCCCTGTCTCGGTCCGGTCACGCACGCCGGATGCGGCGCCTTGTGCCCGTCCTACGGGCGCGGCTGCTACGGCTGCTACGGTCCGATGGATACCCCGAATACCGTCTCCCTCAGCCGCCGGCTGCGCGACCTCGGCATGGACGAGCGCGCGTTGCAGCGCATCTATCGTACGTTCAATGCGAATGCCACGGCGTTCCGCGAGGAGAGCGAGCGCCATGGGCGATAGGACGATCACCGTCGGAAGCCTCGCCCGCGTGGAAGGAGAAGCCGGCCTCACGGTCGTCGTGCGCAACGGCGCCGTGCGCAGCGCGCAGCTGAGCATCTTCGAGCCGCCGCGTTTCTTCGAGGGCCTGCTGCGCGGGCGGGCGTACTCCGAGGCACCCGACATCACGTCCCGGATCTGCGGAATATGCCCGGTCGCCTACCAGATGAGTGCCGTGCATGCGATCGAGAATGCGTTGGGCGTCGAGGTAAGTGGCCCGGTGCGGGCGCTGCGCCGCCTGCTCTACTGCGGCGAGTGGATCGAAAGTCATACGCTGCACATCTACATGCTGCACGCACCAGATTTCCTCGGCTATGACGGAGGAATCGAGATGGCGCGCGAGCACCCGGACGTCGTTCGCCGCGGACTCGGCCTCAAGAAGGTGGGTAACGAGATCATGGCGCTGCTCGGCGGCCGCGAGATTCATCCAATCAACGTAAGGGTCGGAGGCTTCTACCGCGCCCCGCGACGGAGCGAGCTCGCAGCGCTGACCGACCGGCTGAGCAGGGCACGCGATGCGGCGCTCGCGACGGTGCGCTGGGTTGCCGGTTTCGAGTATCCGGCTCGCACGCGTGACTACCAGTTCGTCGCGTTGCGCCACGCGGACGAGTACCCGTTCAACGAGGGGCGGATCGTCTCGAGCCGCGGGCTCGATCTGGCGCCAGAGGAGTATAAAGACCATTTCGCCGAGAGCCAGGTCGAGCGGTCCACGGCCCTGCACGCGCACATTCGCGGTGGAGGGCCGTACCTCACCGGGCCGCTTGCGCGCTACAGCCTCAATTTCGACCGGCTGTCCCCCGTGGCACAGGAGGCGGCGCGCGCGGCGGGCCTCGGTCCGATCTGCAGCAACCCCTATCAGAGCATCATCGTGCGCGCGATCGAGGTGCTGTATGCATGTGATGAGGCGCTTCGCATCATAGAGGGGTATGAAGAGCCGGACGAGCCGGCGGTGCCGGTCGAAGTGCGGGCCGGGCTCGGCCGCGCGGCGACGGAGGCGCCCCGCGGGCTGCTGTATCACCGTTATCGGCTGGAACCGGACGGCACTATCGCCGAGGCGCGCATCGTTCCGCCGACGTCGCAGAATCAGGCGAGTATCGAGGAGGACCTCACGTCCTTCATCGGCGGCTGGCTCGGGCTTTCCGATGAGGCACTTCGTCATCGGTGCGAACAGACCGTCCGGAACTTCGACCCGTGCATTTCGTGCGCCACTCACTTCCTGCGACTGACGCTCGATCGTGGTTGACCCGTGGCAGGTGATCACCCCGCACGGATCGTGGTCGGCATCGGCAACGCCGATCGCGGCGACGATGCGGCGGGGCGCGCGGTTCTAGAGCAGCTCCGGGGCCGGGTTCCGGCGGGTGTCGAGGTCGTGCAGAGCGATGCCGAGGTCACGACGCTGCTTGCGGGGTTGCCGGGCTCGCGGATCGCCGTCATCGTCGATGCGTGCCGGTCGGGTGCGCCGGCCGGAACCGTCCATCGCTTCGACGTCAGCGAAGGGCCGCTGCCAGAGGTCCGCGTCGGGCTGTCCACGCACAGCGCAGGCCTCGGGGACGCAATCGAGCTGGCGCGCGCGCTGGGCGAGCTTCCCGGCCGCTTCATCGTCTACGCGATCGAGGGACAGGCGTTCGGCCCGGGCGCCGGCCTCTCCGCCGCGGTTGCGGCGGTCATCGGCAGCGTCGCCGATCGAGTCCTGCTGGACCTCGCCGGCGACGAGTCATAGACCGCCCTACGGTGAGGCGTCCGTCGGACCGCCCGGAGCGGTTCACGACAATTCCAAGAGCGGCTGCGCCGGGCGCGCGACTCGG
>Ga0181521_10001958_pt1 | contig 24981 bp, 24 predicted proteins | sample PEATcosm2014_Bin_32_FD_119764 | JGI IMG/M metagenome (GOLD analysis project Ga0181521, IMG submission 119764) | Peatland microbial communities from MTU Mesocosm Facility, Houghton, MI, USA - PEATcosm2014_Bin02_60_metaG | ecosystem: Environmental > Terrestrial > Soil > Wetlands > Peat | place...
AGATGGAAGAACTGGCCAGCGGCGACTTCATCCGGCGCCGCGCCAATCTCGTCATGGTGGGCTGGAGTGGGATCGGGAAAAGTCACATGATCCAGGCGATTGGGCAGAAAGCCTGCGTCCATGCAGCGCACCTTCCCTGCTGCCCACTCTGCGGTGCTAGGCGCGTGTAATTTATGACACAGTAAAGCCGAGGGAGCGGTGCCTTTCCGGTCTGCGGCAGAATACACATCCGCATTTGTGAAATGGTGTACTTAGTCGGCGGCGACCGCGGCGGCAGTTCCGCTGCGCGATTCGCTCCACAGGCGGATGTACGGCGCAAGTTCCCGCATCATCTCGCGGAAGCCCGCGAGCGTCAGGGATTGCGCTCCGTCACTGATCGCTTTTTCGGGGCAGGGGTGCACTTCCACGATCAGGCCATCCGCGCCGATCGCCACGCCCGCGCGCGCCAGCGGCGGCACCAGGCTGCGCTTTCCGGCCGCGTGGCTGGGGTCGAGCACCACCGGCAGATGCGTCAGTTCGTTCAGCACCGGGACGGCCGAAATGTCGCAGGTATTGCGCGTGGCGGTCTCGAAAGTGCGGATGCCGCGCTCGCATAGGATCACGTTGGGATTGCCGTGCGCCACCACGTACTCCGCCGACATCAGCAGTTCCTTGATGGTGGAACTCATGCCCCGCTTGAGCAGCACGGGACGGCCGCAGCCGCCCAGCAATTTCAGCAGCGCGAAATTCTGCATGTTGCGCGCCCCCACCTGCATGCAATCGGCATATTCGGCGACCAGTTCGACATCGCGGTCGCTCATGATCTCTGTCACGATGGCCAGCCCGGTGGCCTCCTTGGCCTTTCGCAAGAGCTTCAGGCCCTGCAGTTCGAGCCCCTGGAAATCGTAGGGCGAAGTGCGCGGCTTGAAGGCACCGCCGCGGAGCATGCGCGCACCGGCGGCGGCCACGCCTTCGGCGGTCTCCATGATCTGCTTCTCGCTTTCCACCGAACACGGGCCGGCCGTCACCACGAATTCGCCGCCGCCGATCTCGACGCCGTTCACGCGGATCGCCGAGCGCTCTTTCTTGAATTCGCGGCTCACGAATTTATACGGCGCCGAGATGCGCACCGCCCGCTCCACTCCAGGAGTGGCTTCGAGCGATTCCAGGCACGCCGTGACGTCGCCCATCCCCACCACGCCGATCACCACGCGCTCTTCGCCTTCAATCGAGTGCACCTTGTAGCCGAAGTCGCGGATGCGTTCGCAAACATGGTCGATTTCCTGCCGCGTGGCATGAGGCCGCATGGAAATAATCATTTCGTTCCCTCCAAATAAAAACCCACTCCCGCGGGAGTGGGTTGGATTCCGTTCAAAAGTCAGTGTCTCGAACCAACGCCACTCACCGGGTCTGGCGGAAATACCAGAACCGGCCGCTAAACCAATTGGAGTGGCGTGCAGACATCCAGCCGCTATTGTACACTACGGATTATCTGCATCGCAACATAAGACCAATAGTTATATATATTTAATGCCACCACCTATTGATGGTGTATTACGTCGGAAGATCAGCCCCCGCGGGCGGCGCCGCCGTGATCGAGTGGCTTAAAATGATCATCGCCGCCTCGCGGATCGCCGTCGACCGGCTGTCGAGCTGTTCGAATTGCGCCACCCTGATGGAGAATCGGGAATCGCTGGCATTCAACTCCCGCCACAGCACCCGCAGCATCAACTCCGTACGCTCGATCTGGTTAATACCCTCCAGCACGCCTCGATGCACACCATGATCCGCCAGCGGTCCGATGTCAAATGACTTCAATCTCCAGTCCCGATCCGGCGGCCTCTCAATCCCTTTCATAGCGTAGATCAGGAAGGCCAACGTCTGCTCGAACGCAAATTTGCGACGCACAAGCATCCGGCGCAGAAAATATGCGCGCGCCGCCCGGTAAGAGAAGGGCCGATCCACATTACGATAACGCCGTCTGAACTAAGCCGCTCGCGCGCCGGACACTACGCTACGCAATGCTTCGGTAGTCTGCGCAGGGTACAGTTACTTTAGCGGCTTTCGGCCCATCTCTCTGCCTGTTCGACACCACTGACGTCGCCGGCGAGATTCCTACGCCGGATGGTTCCGGGGACTACGGCGGCGGGACCTATGATCTGGTGGGACCACCTGGACAGTTTAGCTTCCCAACGCGGCCCGTGAAGCCAAGTGAAACTTTGGTGCTGTACGGCGTTGGATTTGGCCCGACGAATCCGAGCAAACCTGCCGGCCAACCTTTCTCCGGCGCCGCGCCTACCGTCAACCCCGTGAAGGTGACGATAGGTGGAATCAGTGCGCAAGTGCAGTTCTCAGGATTGGTGTCGGCAGGCCTCTATCAGTTTAATGCCGTGGTTCCAGCCGTACCCGCCGGGGATCAGCCCGTGCAGGTTTCGGTTGCCGGAAGCAATGCTCCAGTGGCGCTGGTTACAGTTCAATAATTGCGCGCTGATCTCTCACCTAGACGCATGAGATAATGCGCAGCGCTTTGTACGGCTGTCTGTCTCCGAGTGCGCCAGTCGGAAGACCATCGTGGAAGGTGCAAAGTGTCGGTGGGGAAGGGATCAAGGCTAATAGAGACCTGGAGGCCAGGAGCTAAATGCAGGGTAAGGGATCACTTCCGGCCTGATTTCGGCTCAAAGATTTGGACCCACTTCGTTGGAAGTATGGCAAAGGCTGCCGAACGTGGATACCTGTGCGAGGAGGATGTAGGGATTTTAGCCATAGCGGAGAAATCCGATCCGTTTCATGAAAATTGTCCTTTACATCTCTCGGTTTTGTCTTATGATGGAGACAAAGCACTCAGATTGGGCGTGTGAATCATTACCGTGGCCGTTGGAATCGCGCCACGGAACGATTCGAACAGGGATCACCTCCAATACTGAAGACCGGAGGAAAAATGGACCTCGAAAAAGTTATCGCCGAACTCCGCTTCGAACGTGCCCAGTTAGCCTCGGCAATCGAATCATTAGAGAGGTTGATCTCTAATAGGCGGAGGCGGGGTAGGCCTTCACGATCGGCAATCCAGTACACCGAATCCCGGAGACAACATTCCGCCAAGTCAGCAGTCCAATACAGCGTTGCCGCCCAATAGGTGTTCGACCAGTTTCTGGATCCAGGATTGCCGAAACGCTTTCAACCGGGCCTCAATGGAGGGCTGTTTGAAAGCGTTGAAGGGGAATGCACGAGATGGCAGCACCTACTGCCAGTGCCGGCCTGCGCTTGAGCGTTCTTTGGTTCAGTCCGTTCGAACCGGATCACGATTCTCTCCGAGGGGTCTTGGCCGATTCCCGGTGGGAATTGCTGACTGCCTTCCATTACCAGGAAGCGCTCACGGTCCTACGCCAACACGATATCTCGGTGGTGGTTTGTGACTGTGACGCGCAGCCATGAGTGTGGATCGGAATTTTAAAGAGAACCTGGAGGAAATCTCGCACCCGCCGTCCCTAATCCTGACATCCTGATTAGCGGATGAGCACTTATGGGCAGAGGCTTTGCTTGCGCCTGGTGGGCGAATTCGTCATGAACCATTCCTCGCTCCCGCAGACGGCGGCGCAAACCGGCGCCGCGGAGTTCGCCAACCTGGTGCAGGTGCTCGAACGGCTGGTGGCGTACTATCGCGACTTGCAAGCCGCCCGGGCTGCCGGCAAAATTACCGTGGCGCTCCTCGGTCCACGATCGGCGTTACGGAAAAAACGCGCCTGGAGGCCGCGCGCTTCCCGCGGCCTCCAGGCGCCATTCGCATGAGCGAGAGTCCCTGCTAGCGTTTCACCACGTGACCGTGGCCATCCCTCATCTCATTGCCGTGGAAGTGCGCGGCGTCTACACGCTTGCTTTCATCGGCCTTTTCGCCTGCTTTGGGAAATTCCCCGTGATAATGCTCACGAGTGAAATGATTGTCTACATGCCCACGGAAATTCTCCGGTCCGTGAAACCACGGCCCGGCGCCGATGAAAACGCCTCCAGTGAACCATTCCGGACCGTAGTATCCCGGAGGCGCGCAAGCGTACGGCGGGACATCGTAGTAGCCGTACGGGCAATCGGGAGCGACACCGACCTCGACACCGACTTGCGCGGTCGCTTTCGGCGTGGTCGTAGTAACCGCCAGCGCCCCCGCCATCATCAATACAACTGCAAATATGCGCATCGCATTCACCTCGCAATGAAACGAGCAACTGCGTTGCAAATGTTTCGCGCAGCACCTGGATGGATGGCTCGAAGGGGCTAACCGGGAGGCGTTTTACCAGTCTAATCCCCATGCACTGGAAGATTCTGCTCACTTTCGCCGCCATCTCCACAGTCTGCATGGGAATCCAGGCACAAGACGACTCCGACGCCAGGCCGCCGGTCTCCAAGGCGGATATCGATATCGTGAAGCGGGCGCGCGAGATCCTCAGGTCCCCCGCCGTATGGAATCGCGCCGACAACCGCCAATGCCCGGCCAACGAAAAAACATTCAGCCTCTACTGCGCGCTCGAAAAAGCAACCCAGGAAGTGGGCGGGCACTTCGAGCATCGCGGCGCCGCCATGCAGGAAGCGCGTTTCGTCATCGACGACATCGCGCCCAATCGCAATTACGAACACCGGCTCATGGGCTACAACAACGACCCCACCTCGACTTTCGCCGACATCCAACGCGTATTCTCGCTGCTCGAAACGCGGATCGCCGCCCGCCTTCGCGACGAGCAAAACGGTCAATCGGCGCCCGCGCCCGACCTCAAGGTGCAGATCGCGATCCTGAAACGCGTGCGCGTGCTGCTCGCTTCCGACGCCACTTGGGATCGCAATTCCTCGCAGGAGTGTCCCGCCGGCGCGCCCAAACTAGGCTTGTACTGCGCGTTCCGCCAGGCATCCATGGAACTCACCAGCCGCTTCGACGGCAGTGGCGCCGCGCTCGCCGAGACGCGAACCGAAATCAGCACCAATACGCGGAATCGGGCCAAGTATGAGGCCCGCCTGGTGGACTACAACAACGACCCCACCGTCACTCTAGCGGACCTGCAAAAGCTGCTCCAGACGGTGGAAGACCGCCTGACAAAGGCGCCGCCGAAGTGATCGTCGCTTAACCTATTCGCTCCGCAGCGCCTCTACCGGATCCACGCGCGCCGCCCGCCGCGCCGGCAGATAGCAGGCCGCCAGCTCGACCGCCGCGAGCAACGCCGGCACGCCCACGAAGATCGCCGGATCCCGCGCGGTAACCCCATAGAGCAGGCTCGCCATCCAGCGCGTCAGAACGAACGCCGCCGCCAGTCCGGCTCCGATCCCTACCACCGAGGTCCGCAATCCCTGGCCCAGCACCAGCCGCGTCACATCGCCCGATCGCGCGCCCAGCGCCATGCGGATGCCGATTTCCTGCGTCCGCCGCTCCACCGAGTACGACACCACGCCGTAAATCCCCACCGCCGCCAGCACCAGCGCCAGCATGCCGAATGCGCCCAACGTCACCACCCCGAATCGCCGCTCGGACGCGGAGTTCGCTTGCAGCGACTGCATCGACGTGAGCAGAAACACCGGCTGCCGCGGATTCACCCGCGCCACCGCCGTGCGCAACGTTCCGGCGAACGCCGCCGCGTCCGCTGCCGTCCGCACCGCCAGGAACTGCGGCAGGAAAGGCGCGTCCTGCTCCATCGGCACATATACCTCCGGCCCAGCCTCCGTATCGAGCGCGCCGTCGCGTGTCGCTTTCACCACGCCGATCACTTCCCTCCATCCGGCGCCCGCCGGCGCATCCATCCGCACGCGCTTCCCGAGCACTTCCTGCCCAGGCCAGAAGCGCTTCGCCGCGACGTCGTTCACCACCGCCACCCATCGCGCGCTCTCCGCTTCCTGCCGCGTCCACGTGCGCCCGCGCAACACTGGGATCGAGAGGGCGTCGAAGTATTCGGTAGTGGCCGGCTGAAGCGCGCACATCGGCGCGTTCGCCGTCTCCGCGCCTTCCGAGTGCAAAGGTAGCGACGGTATGTTGCCCGAAAGCGGAACGCCTGTCACCGCGCCGGCCGATTCCACTCCCGGCGTGCGGCGCAAGTCGCCCAGCAGGCGCGTGTAGAAATCCACTTTTTCTTTCCTGCTGGTATAGGTGCCGTCGTTCTGCACGATGATCGCGGTCAACACCCGGTCGGCGCGGTATCCCTGGTCCACCGCCATCAGCTTGGCGAAGCTCTTGACCATCAGTCCCGCCCCCACTGTGAGCAGTACTGCCAACGCGATTTCGCCCATCACCAGCAGATCGCGGCCGCGCCCGCGAGCCGACCCGATGCTGCCGCGCCCACCGCGCAACGCCGCCTGCGGATCGGTCCGCGAGGCGTGCCATTCTGGCGCGACCCCGAAAATCAGCCCCGCCATCGCCGAAACTCCCGCCGCGAACGCGAACACCGCGAGATCGATCCGCACATTTTCGATGCCGGGCAGATCCGGCGGCGCCAATGACACCAGGAACCCGCGCGAAAGGTTGGCCAGTTCCAGCCCCAACGCACCGCCCGCCAGCGCAAGCAGCAGCGTCTCCGTCGTCCACTGCCGCACCAGCCGTCCGCGGCTCGCGCCCAGCGCCAGCCGCACTGCTGTCTCCCGCACCCGCGCCGTCGATCTCGCCAGCAGCATATTCGCCACGTTGGCGCACGCGATGAGCACCACGATTCCGGTCGCCAGCAGGATAATCAACAGGGTCGGACGCGCGCTGCCCCGTAACTGCTCCGCCATCGACCTGACGCGCACGCCGCGGTCGGCATTGGTGCGCGGGAATTCGGCCGCCAGCCGCGCCGCGATGGCGTTGAGGTCCGAGCTAACCTGCTCGAGCGTGACTCCCCGGCCGAGGCGCGCGATCGCCCCGCAATTCATGCCGTCGCGCTTCAGTGCGAGCACATCCACCGCCGCCGGAATCCAGTACGCCATCTGCCGCGTCGGCGGATTGGCCGAGGAGGGAATCGAAAGCGGAAAGTTGAACCCGCGCGGCATCACGCCTACCACCCGCCATTCCGTCGCGCCGCTGCCCAGCAGCCGGATGCTCTTCCCAACTATCGCGCGATCCGCTCCGTATCGCCGCCACAGATCGTAGCTCAGAAGGATCTCGTGCTCGTTTCCAAGTACTTCCTCTTGGGGCGTGAAATACCGCCCGATCATGGGAGCCACTCCCAGCATCGGCAGCAGACTCGCCGACGCCGCCACTCCGTACAGCGCCTCCGGCTGATCGCCCTCCGAGGTCAGCATGGCAAAATGGAAAAACGCCAGATTCTCCAAGGTCCGATTCTGGTCGCGCCAATCGGCCCAATCACGCACATAAGCGATCGGTTCCGCCGCCCCCGTCTTGATGTTGCGCGTGTCGAGCACCACCAGCCGCCCAGGATCGGCGTACGGCAAAGCGGGCAGCAGCACCGCCCGCACGATGCTGAAAATCGCCGCATTCGACCCGATCCCCAACGCCAGCGTCAGCACCGCCACCGCGGTGAATGCCGGCGCGCGCTGCATCATGCGCACCCCGTGCCGCACATCGCGCAGAAAATCCATACAGCGTCCTACGTGCTCGTCATGGAATGCGTTTCGCCCCAGAACAAAACACCGCGTATAGTGGGCCAGCCAATCCTGGCCGCAGCCGCCTTTCAGGCGGCCCAGCAGGCCTACTGAGCGGGCCCTGAGGGCACCCCGCGAGGGAGCGGTGCTTTTCTGTGGATGGCATCCTCCGTGCTATAACGGACCATCGTGAAGCCGTTTCTCGCCATCGCCGGCATCCTGGCCATCGTCTTCCTCTGGCCTCATCCCGCCGATCCGCTCCCCGGATTTCCACGCGTTTTTCTGTGGGCGTGGGAGCGTCCCGAAGACCTCACATTTCTCGATCCCCACTCCGCCGGCGTGGCCTTTCTCGCCCGCACCGTGTGTCTGCGCGATGGCAGCGTGTCCGTCCGTCCGCGTTTACAACCGTTGCGCTATTCCCCGGGCGCTGTCTTGATGGCCGTGGTCCGCGTGGAACCGCAGAGCTCTAACCTACCGCCCGCGGACGGCGCCGCCGCGGCCATCGCCGAAGCCGCCGCCATAACGCACGTACGCGCGTTACAAGTCGATTTCGACGCCACCCTTTCCCAGCGCGCCTATTATCGCGAGCTCCTCGGCGATCTGCGCCCCCGCGTCCCGCCCTCGATTCCGATATCCATGACCGCCCTCACTTCCTGGTGTGAGTCCGATGGGTGGATCGCCGGCCTGCCGGTGGTCGAAGCCGTCCCGATGTTGTTCCGCATGGGCCCCGGCGAGCGGCCCGCGCGCACCTTCCGCCCCGCGCTTTGCCAGTCGAGCGCCGGAGTCTCCATCGATGAGCCCCTGCGCGAACCGCCCTCGGCCGCGCGTCTTTATATATTCAGCCCCCGGCCGTGGACCGAGTCCACCTACCGGGCCGCGCTTCGCGAGGTTCGCAAATGGCACTGAGAATTCTGATCGTGCTGCTGATTCTGGCCGTCCCGTTGGAGTTGCCGGGATGTATGCAGGTCCCGGAGGCCGTATTCCACGAAAAAACTTTTCCCGCCGAGGGAACGTTTCTCGAAGGACAGCTTGGCATCCTTCACCCTTCCTACGCGCGCAAGCATCTGGTTGTCGCCTATCGTTACATGTCCGGAATTCGCTTAAACAATGCCGAGACAGAGGCGATCTCGGCCTGGCCGCCATTCGGTCCCGACGAAGAAGTTTGGCTGGCCGCGCGCAACAACATCCCCGGCATCGCACCGATCGAGCGTATCGACGTCTATCGCGCGGTACAAAAGGAAGGCCGCTACTACAACTACATCAACTGTAATGGCGACGCCTTCATTACCGCCGCCTCTACCCTGGAGCGCGCTCGCTCCAAGCTTTACGCCAAAGACTGGATCGCCGCCCAGGACACGGTCTTCGCCGACTGCTCCCAAGGCAACGCCATCCCGCCGCTTGCTTCCGACCCGCAATTGCGCTCCGATCGCGCCTATCAGATCGCATCCGCCAAATTCTATTCCGAACAATACGACGAAGCTCGCAAGGATTTCAAATCCATCGCCGGCGACGCGTCCTCGCCATGGCACGTCATCGCACCATACCTCGCCGCACGCTGCCTGATTCGCGCCGGCAACATGGCGGACGCGGAAAGGGAATTGCAGACCATCGTCGCCAACCCGGCCATGGCCCATTGGCATGCATCCGCCAATGGCCTGCTCGCCTTCGTCCGGCTGCGCCTCTATCCCGAACATCGCATGCACGAACTGGCCCTCGCGCTGGTAAAACCGAACTCGCAGGCCACCATCCAGCAGGACCTCACCGATTACCGCCGCTTGTTCGACCAGGATGTCCGGCCCACCGAAAACGACGATCTCACCGATTGGATCGTCAACTTCCAGGCCGGCGGTAAAGGCGCGCTCGAAAAATGGCGCGATACCCACTCCCTGGCTTGGCTGGTCGCGGCACTTGAGTACGCCAGCGCCAATGGCTCCGGTCCTCCCGACCTGATGGCCGCCGCTGCTGCGGTCAAACCCGATTCCCCCGCCGATGTCACCGTGAACTACGACCGCGTGCGGCTCCTCCCGGACAATGACGCCCGCGCGCTCGCCGTAAGGCTTCTGGATTCCGACATCCCGGTCTCCGCGCGCAATCAGTTTCGCGCCGAGTGCCTGCGCATGGCGCGCAATTTAGAGGAGTTTCTACGTTACGCCGGGCGCACACCTGTCGGGGACGACGGCATGCCGCACGACGATACCATCGATGACGATTCCGCGCCTGTGTTCGACCGCGCGCTTCCTCTGGCGTTGCTTCAGCAGGCATCCAGCAACCCGCTCTTGCCGGCCAAGACGCGCGAGCAACTCGCGCGCGTCGTCTCCATCCGCGAGCTACTACTGAGCGCCACACCGGATTTCGCGGCGGTCTTCCACCTTCTCCACACTCCCGGCGACGAGCCGATTGTTCTCAGCGGCTATGGCAGATTGACTACCGACTTGGGGGAGTTGGACCCACTAAAGGACAACTGGTGGTGCGCCGGCTCCTCCGGACCTCCACACTGGACGCCTCCCGATCAGCGTCCACCCGAGGCGGCCGCGAGTTTCCTCCCCGCCGCGGATCGCCAGCAAGCCGCTGCTGAATGGGGGAAGCTCGCGGCTATCCCCGCCGCTCCCGATTGGCTCGGCGCGCAAGCCCTTGCGTTCGCCGAAAAAAATCCGCGCGACCCCCGTGTTCCCGAAGCGCTCTACCTCGTTGTCCGCGCCAGCCGCTACGGCTGCACCGATGAGAAGACCGGCGATTTCTCCAAACGCGCCTTCGACCTTCTGCACCGCCGCTATCCAGCGAACGAGTGGACCAAGAAGACGCCCTTTTGGTACAAGTGAAATACTGGAACAGGGCAGCCCATGACGCTCACCATCGATTTGCCGGAAGACGAAATCTCCCGTCTCAACGCCCGGGCCGGCGCGGCAGGCGTTACCGCTGAACAATGTGCCCGGCAAATCCTCAAAGAGGCGCTTGAAGCGGCCTCCGGCAGACCGCCCCTCGCCGCCAGGATCCGGGAAATTTGGGCGGGTATGCCCGATGACATCCGGTCGAAATTGCCTGCGGACAGCGCCAGCGAGCACGACCATTACATCTACGGAAAGCGCAAGCCCTATCGACTTCCTCCTGCGCATTGAGCACACGCCGACCAAGATTCACCGGTAAACATCCTGGCGATGGCGCACTCAGTTCAATCAGTCCCCGCGCGTCGTCTATCATGTACACCACGCGCCAGGCACCGACGCGTATGCGCCACTCCATGCTGCCGCCCTTGAGTTTCTTGCATCCCGGCGGCCGTGGGTCCGAGGCAAGACCCTCTATCCGCGAAAACACGCGGGAGATCGCGTGGCCCGGCAACATCCTCAGTTCTTTGCCGCGCTCTTAGCGAAAGCAACGCGATATTTAGCCGCGCAGCTTTCCGCTTGCGATCAGTTCCGCCTTGACCTTGTCGATTGGAATGCGCTTCTCACGCCGCCGCGAGCGGGAAACCAGAATATCTTCGATGTCCTCCCAAAGCGCACTGTGCTTCTTGAGATCGATCACCGCCGCCGTTCTGCGGCCCCGGGAGTCGGTGATAAATTGAATACCGGTCATCTGCTCTCACTCTAATCGCAGCCTTTTGCCCTGTCAATTCCTTCCCTGCGCCAGCCCCAGCGTCAAAATCTCATCCCCCGGCACATCCTCGAACCGCAGCCACGCCGCGTCCGATTTCGCCAGCGCCACCGACCGCCATCGCACCACCACCGCCGCAACCAGCAACGTCCCGATGAGCGCCGCCGTCATGCCCGCGCTCTCTAGCACGTCGCGCTCGTACCGCACCGCGAACACCGTAAAGTACAACAGCATCAGCGCGCTCAGTACCACCAGATGGACTTGCGACTTCCCCGGTAAATACGAGCACGTGAACGGAATCTTGCGGAAGGCAAACGTGCAGACATCCGCCAGAATGATGCCCAAGAGTCCCAACGCGGCGATGTGCGCCGCGGCCTGCCGCCACGGCCACAGCCAGAAGCACATGATCGCCGAACCGAGCCAGCACGGAATCACCGAAAGCGCCAGCAGCGATCGCCGCGCGGTCGCCAGATAGCACGCGCCGTCGAGGCCGCTGGTAGTGCGGAACAGCCAATTCGCTCCCAAATCCATCGGCATCGAAAATAGCACGCGCGTTCCCACCACCCACGCGATCATCATGATCAGCGTCGATGCCAGAATCGGAATGCTCACCTCCTGCAGCGGATCCACCACGATGGTCTCCAAAACGCGTTCCGTCACTGCCGGGGTGCGCAGCAGAAAGATGGTCATAGCGAACCCGATGCTCAGGTAGAACGCCAGAATCACGCGATGCTGCCGGCTGCGCATCAGCGTCCTGATAGCGAACTGCACGATGGCCGTCTCGGGCATGCTGCCGAATCGCGGCAGCCAGCTCAAACGCCGCGCGCCGGGCAGGATGTCCGGTTCTTCCACGATTTTGCGCAGCGTGCGAAAGTACGAAAGCGCATACGCGATGCCCGTTACGATCACGGCGATCGCCAGTCCGATCCACGCGCGCCGAGCGAGTGGCGCCAGCGCGGGCGATCCCCGCAGTTGCTGCATCAATCCCAGAAACCAGTACGACGGCGACCAGGAAACGAGGCCGCTCCCCTGCGCATCCTTGATCTGCAGCGCGCCGGCGAACATCGGCTGTGTGAAGTACACGCCGACGATGGTGGCGAACGCCGCGAGCTGCAAAAATGACGAGACGCGCAGGAACCAGCGCCGCGGCAGTAACTGCGCGGCGATGCCCTGCACGGCGAGGACGCAACAGAATATGAAAGCGCCGGCCGCGGCCATCGTAATCCAATACGCCACGAACCACCGAATGCGGCCGATGAATGCACTGCTCGGCGGAACCGTCACCGAAGCCAGGGAGACAGCCGGTTCGCCGGCCAGCCTCTCCCTCAGATGCTCGCCCACAAGGTTGCTGAACGGGTAGGCATCCGCCGGATGATTGAACAGGACCACGCCGGCGTAATCGCTCCGCGGGCGGAAAAACGCATAGGTCGTGTATCCCGAGATCGCGCCGTCGTGCCAATAAGTGCCGTCTGCGTCATCGCGAATCCAGGCGAGCGCGATGCGGTAACCGGCCATCACGTTGGCCCGCACCACGTGCGAATTGCGAATCGCCGCCGCGAAATCCGCCGGCAGTTTCTCGGGATGAAGTTGCGCCTCCAGGTACGCCAGCATGTCCGCGGCGCTGGAGCGAATCGCGCCGGCAGGAGCGTACGCGTCCAGTTCCCAAGCCTCCACCGGCCGGTTCCGCAACCCGTATGCCTGCATCATGCGCGCCTGCTGCTCCGGCGTGAGCCATACCATCGTGTCCTTCAACCCCAACGGTCCGGCGATTTCCTTCTGCAACAGCTCCGGGTACGTCATGACGGCGCGGGCCGCCAGCGCCATCCCCAGCAGTCCGTAGCCGTAATTGCTATAGCTGAAGACCGGAGTTTTGGGTCTGGTCACTCCGTGACGGCCCAGGTACGCGAACATATCGGCGGCGTGATAATTCGCCTCCGGGTTCGGCTTGTCATTAATATTAATGTCCGGTGAGAAATAGGGCAGCCCCGAGTGATGGGTCGCAAGATCGAGCAGCGTGATCTCCGCGCCCGGGGGCTTGGTCACGGCGCCCGCTGGCAACAGTTCGCGAACCGGTTCGTCCAACCGCACTCTGCCTTCCGCGATCATGCGCGCCAGAATCAGCGCGGTGAACGTCTTCGACACCGAGCCCATTTCGAAAATCGATTTCGCGTTCGCCGTCCCGTACGCTACCGCCTGCTGTTCGCCGCCGCGGACGATGCCGATCGCGAGCCCCGCATGCGTCTCGGGCGCCAGCGCGCCGGCGCTCAGCGCGGACGCGAGATCGCGATCCATCACGGACTTCAGATTCGCGGCGGTCATCGGTGGCAATGCCGGCTGCCAGGTGAGCGCGGGCCCTGTGAGTGCGGGAGTGGACGAGCCGAGCGCCAACGGCCACGCGATTCCCGCCAGCGAATGCAGCGCCGCCACCGTGATTCCCAATGCCGTCGCCACGCCGGCGATTTTCGCCAGGAACAGCGTGCTGGGGCGCAGCGGCAGCGGCGCCAGCACCAGCACGTCGCGCCGATCGGGGAAGGTGGAATCCCAACTGAGCACGGCGAACAGCCCCACCACCAGCATCGTGGTCGCGATGAGAAAGTGCTCGGGAATGAACGGTCCGAAAACCTGCGCCGAAGGCCCGCCTCCGCTGAATCCCATGGCGGGAATGGAAAACAGGAGGCTGAGAAAGATCAGCAGCGACGCGAATTGCCCAAGCAGCCTGTTGGAATCCCCCAGGGCGTGCGCGGAGAGCAATTCCAGATCCACCATGCGGAAGAGAAACTCGCGGTAAAGCACGCGGAACTGCAGCGTCGTCATCACCCCGCCCTATGCCTGAATCAAATCCGCGATTTCGCGCGATATCGCCGCCGTGTCCTGTTCCACGGCCAATTGCGAAAAGATCTCTTCGAGCGTGGGCAGCGCCATCAACTCCCGCAGGTGCTCAATGGAATCGTCGGCCACGATTTTCGCGCGGTGCAGGATCACCACATGGGAGCACACGCGCTCCACAATTTCCAGATCGTGCGAGCTGAACAGCACCACTTTCCCGCGCGCCGCCAGTTCCTGAATCAGGCTGCGCAACACCAGGCCCGTTCCCACGTCGAGGCCCGAAAAAGGCTCGTCGAGCAGGATCAGGTCGGGGTTGTGCAGCAGCGCCGCCGAAAGCAGAATCTTCTGCCGCATGCCCTTCGAATAAGCCGAGATGGGCGAATGGCGGTCGCTGTGCAGGCCGAAGAGGCGCAGCAGGCCGTCGATGCGGTCCGCGGTCTGGCGCGCCGGCAGATTGCGCAACTGCCCCACCATCACCAGGTATTCGAGACCGCTCAAATGCGCGTACAGGTGCGGCTCTTCCGGCACGTAGCCCATGCGCTGCTTGTACGCGATCAGGTCCCGATGAATGGGCTGGCCGTCGAAGTGAATCGTGCCCTCCGAGGGCTCGATGAGCGCCGTGATCATCTTGAGCGTGGTCGATTTGCCCGAGCCGTTCGGCCCCAGGTAACCCGTGATTTCGCCCGCCCGCGCGGTGAACGTGACATGGTCGACGGCGGTGATGCCGAGGAATTTCTTGGTGACGCCCTTGAGTTCGAGCATATTGCAGGCCTGACCCTATGTAGCATGCTACTTTTGTACTTGTCAAGTATTTTGCTACATAGGTATAATGCGAGCGTGGCAGCCGAGACCAAGCTTTCGCATACCGCCGCTATGATTCTCCAGGCCATTCAAACCGGCGATGGATACGGCTTCAGTGTGATGGAAATGACCGGGCTTCCCAGCGGCACCGTCTACCCGGCCATGCGCCGCCTGGAACGCGACGAGCTCATCCGCTCGCAATGGGAGAAAGCGTCCATCGCCGAGGCGGAACTGCGGCCCGCGCGCAAGTATTACAAGCTGACGCGCGCCGGCCATGCGGCGCTCGAGGCGTCGCAGCAGCGCTACCCGCTCATCGCCAAACTGGTTCCCGCCGGAAAGGGGGAGAGGGGTTGAGCCGGCGCCTCCATCTCGCTCTCTTGCGCGCCGCATCACTCCTGGTGAGCGCCGCGGAACGCCCAGACTGGTTCGCGGAGTGGCGCGCCGAACTCTGGTACGTCACCCCGCCGCGCCGCACGGCCTTCTGCCTGGGCGCTTTCCGCGATGCGTTCTGGATGCGGCGTCATGCTCCGGCCCCGGTCCGCCTGCAATCTCCCTGGGAATGTCTCGGCGTTCTCGCGGTGCTGGCGGCGCTGAGTGTGTGCTTCGCGTTCCGCCTCCCGTTGCCGCGCGAAATGTTCTTCTCGCGCACACTGCCGGTGGGCCTGGTGACGGTCTGCGGCATTTCTTTCGACAACTATCGCCAGTTCCCCGCGGCTCAATCGAACGTTGCTTTCCTCGGGCCCGTTCGGTTTCGAGAGGGCAATCTACCCGTCGCGCTGGCAAGCCGCAATCTATTCGACCTGCTGCACCAGCCGCTCGCCGCGACCGATGCGACCGCGGGTCCGCTCATCCTTACGCTCACCGCGTGGCACAGGAACTTCGCCGGCGATCCGCACATCGTCGGTCGCCGCATGACTATTGGAGGGCGTCCGGCGCAAGTCGTTGCGGTGATTTCCGACCGCGTCTGGCGCCTTCCCGGATTTGCGGAAGCGTGGTTGCTGGCTGACGAGCAGGACCTGGCCACGCAATCGGTCGGATACGCTGTTGCGCGCCTCCCCTCCCGCGCCATCCACGTCTCCATACACCGCGCCGATGGCGGCGTCGCTGGCTTCACGTGCCTACCGTTGGCCGAACCGGAGCCGCTTTTCTCATTTCTGCTGATGGTGGCTGTCAGTGCCGCGATTCTGCCGGCGGTGACCAGTTTCTCGCTCGGGAAGTACCCGCCGAGTTTGCGCCGTTGGGCATTTCTAGCCGCCAAAATCGTTCTGGTCGTTCCGATTGTGCTGTTCGGCTCCGCCGATGTCTTCTCCCTGATCGCCGTCGCGCTCCAGCCGCACGCCATGATCGTCGGCAGCGTCATCGGATTCCGCTGGCTCCTGATCGACCAGCGCCGCCGGTGTCCGGTGTGCCTTCGCGTACTGACCCACCCCACGCCGATCGGCGAGCCGTCGCGGACACTACTCGAATGGTACGGCACCGAACTGATGTGTACGCGCGGTCACGGCCTGCTGCATGTCCCGGAGGTGCGAGCGAGCTACACCGAGCAGCGATGGATGCGCCTCGACTCCTCCTGGAGCAGCCTGTTCTAAAGAGCACCGCTCCCTTGCGGTCGCGGCTCATCAACGGTGCAGAGCCGCGACATTGTTACTGAGCCGCGACCGCAAGGGAGCGGTGCCATTTCAGCGGCGCCTTTCAGCGGTGCCGTTCCGACCATAATAGGGTATGTCCAAACCGGCAATCCTATTCACCCTCTTCTCCTGCCTTGTCCGCGCGGAAGTCCATCCCATGACTCTGCGGCAGGCGGTGGAAACCGCGCTCAAGCAGAATCCCGATATCACGCTCGCGCGCCTGGACGAAGCGAAAGCGCGGCAGGCCGTGTTGGTGGCCAGGGACCCGTTCACGCCGCATCTCATCATCGGCAGCGGCCTCGCCTATAGCAACGGGTTTCCCATGAGCATCGAGGGATCGGCGCCGAGCGTGGTGCAGGCCAACATCACGGAATACATCTTCAATCGCCAGCAGTCGATGGCCGTAGCGCAGGCGAAAGAAAACGCCCGCGGCGCCGCGCTCGAGGTCGGCAGTAAGCGCGATGAAGTGGCGTTCCGCACAGCTTCGCTCTATCTCGATGCCGAGCGCTCCGGCCGCCTGATCGAGTTCGCGCACAGGCAGGCCGACAGCCTGCAAAAGGTGCTGGAAACGGTCCGGACACAGGTGCGCGAAGGCCGTGCACTGCCGTTGGCGGAGAAGACCGCAATGGCCACCGTGGCGCATGCCCGGCAGGCCGCCGAACTTGTCGAAGACGATACCGCCGCCACGGAGACCGCTCTAGCCATGGCGCTGGGCTATTCCGCCGAGGATCGCGTTCACCCGGTGGCCGAGGAGCGGCCGGCGCTGCCGCTGCCGAAGTCCGAAGAGGAGGCGATCGCCGGCGCGCTCGATTCCAACAAAGACCTGCGCAAACTGGAATCGCAGATCACGGCCAAGGAACTCGAGAAGCGCGGGGTGAAGGCGCAGCGTCTGCCGCACGTCGACCTGGTGGCGCAGTACGCCCTGCTCGCGAAGTTCAACAATTACGCCGAGTTCTTTCAAAAGTACCAGCAGAACAATGAACAGCTCGGCATGTCGTTCCAAATGCCGTTCGCGGTAGGGCCTGGCGTGGGCGCGCAGGTGGCGCAGGTGGAAAGCGACATCGCGCATCTGAAGGTTGAACTCAGCAACGCCCGCAATAAACTGCGCAACGATATCGAGCAGGCGTTCCGCAATGTGCATAAATCGCAAACCGCCGCCGAAGTGGCGCGGCTCGATCTCGACGTAGCGCGCGAGCAGCTCTCCGTCGACCTGGCGCAGATCGAGGAGGGCCGCGTAACGCTGAGCCAGGTGGAGGAAGCGCGCGTCGCCGAAAGCGATAAGTGGATCTCGTTCTACGACGCGCAATACGGATTGGAAAAGGCGCGCTGGAGCGTTTTGCGGCTTACCGGCGACCTGGTGGCCACCGTGGAAGGGCAACCGTCACAGCAGTAATGCATCCAGCCGGTGGGCGTGCACCATCTGCTCGTTCGCGGACCATTCGAACACCGTGAAGCGCCCGTCCTGCGAAGCGATCAGCGCGACGGCGTCGCGCTGATCCTGGATGAATTGCGCTGCCGAGAGGTGGCGCGTGCCGCCGAGTTGTTCGGGAAGCACCAACGCCGGTACGGCGCCCTCGATTGGCTCGCTGATGGCCACCTGCTCCACCAGCGGCCGACCGCGGCGGCGCACGATTTTGGCGCCGAAACCCAGCAGTTCGTAACGATCGGTGAGCACCACGGCGCCATCCACCGCGGTCAACCCGGCCAGAGCGTTGACTACGCCGTCGTTCATGGCGGCGAACTCGCAGGATGGCGAAGACATCGCGTACGGCATGGGTTGCACGATGGATTCCCGCCACGAGTCGCTGGCCGCCGGCACCATGAGGAGCGATCCGCCGCGGCCGTGCGCACGCATCGCGACGGCCAGCTTGACGGTGGTGTCCAGGGACTGAAACCAGGCGGCCGGTCCGCAGGCGCCGGCATCGATGATCTTGATCTGGTCGCCTTCGAGCACTGCGACGTTATGGAATTTCCGCGATTCGTCACCGCTGTGATGCTTCACGACAATCAGTCCGGGCGCAGCCACTTCGAGCACAAAGCACAATTCCGGGATGTTCCGCGTGATGCCCCAAACCAGGAGATCGTTTCCATCATGGAACACTCCGAGATGGATACCGGGGCTCTCGACGGCCGGAGATACCCTTGCCAGTGCGTCCGGAGCCACTGCCAGAGGCCGGTCGAGAACCACGGGCGAGCAGGCCGGTTGCGCCGGCAGGTACGCCAGCGAGATCTTCGGCACGTAGCCTTCCTCGTGCCGCAGACTGGCCCAAAACGCCGCGTTGATGAGAGTCTGAATGGCCGCCGCGTCCGGCACGAGGGCAAGATCCTGCCGGCCGGCGCGCAGCGCCTCTTCGCGATGGCGGGTGAAGTATGCGTGCAGCTTAAGCGAAATGGCGGCGTAGTCCTCGCCAGGCATTAAGAGCTCTCGGCCGTCGCCGCGGCGCGGGCGCGGCGAATTCCCAGCTTTTCCATGCGAGCCTGTAGCGTACTGCGCTTCATGCCCAGGGTGGTGGCGGCGCCTTTGGGACCGCTAATCACCCAGTCCGCCGCGTCGAGCGCGTTCAAAATGTGGCGGCGTTCGGCCTCTTCGAGCGTTTCGGTTTTCCGGTTGGCGGGCGCTGCCACCAGATGCGGGCGCAGATCGTCGACGGGCACCTTCAGAGCCGGTCCGGTGGAAAGAATGACGGCGCGCTCCACCAGGTTTTGCAACTCGCGAATATTGCCGGGCCACTGATAGCGCACCAGGACGTTCATCGTCTCCGTGGGAATGGTGTCGATGACTTTGCTCATGCGCCGCGCAAATTGCTGGACGAAATGGCGCACCAGCAGCGGAATATCGCCCGGCCGCTCGCGCAGCGGCGGTACTTCGACGGGAAAGACGTTAAGGCGGTAAAACAGGTCGGCGCGGAATTGTCGCTCTTCCACCATGGCAGTCAGATCGCGATTGGTGGCGGCGATGAGGCGCGCGTCGGAAGTGAGCGTACGCGAACTGCCCAGCCGTTCGAATTCGCGCTCCTGCAAAACGCGCAGCAACTTCGGCTGCAACTCGAGCGGAATCTCGCCGATCTCATCCAGAAACACGGTGCCGCGATGCGCCAGTTCGAAGCGCCCGATGCGCTGGGCGACGGCGCCCGTGAAGGCGCCCTTTTCGTGCCCGAACATCTCGCTTTCCAGCAGCCCGGTAGGGATGGCGGCGCAGTTCAGCTTGACGAATGCGTTCTTTCCGCGCGTGCTCAGGTTGTGGATGGCGCGCGCGATGAGTTCCTTTCCGGTTCCCGTTTCCCCATAGATGAGGACCGTGGAATCGGTGGGCGCCACCGTTTCGATATCCTGTAAGACCTTGCGCAGCGCCGCGCTCCGGCCAACGATTTCCTCGAAGTTCAATTCGCTGCGGATTTCGTCCTCGAGATAGACTTTCTCCTGCGCCAGCCGGTCTTTGAGTTCGGCGATCTCGTCGTAAGCGAGGGCGTTTTCCACGGCGATGGCCACCTGGTTGGCCACCAGCCGGAGGAATTCCAGATCCTTGGCGGAAAAAGCAATCGGCGACAGTCGCGCCAGGCCCAACACGCCGAGAGTGCGGTCGCGGCTGACGAGCGGAATGTGACAGAGCGACTGCACGCCTTCCGCTCTCACCATCGGATCGATGTCTTCCACCGTGCTGAACGCCTCGCCGGTGCGGAACACGCGAGCGATTTGCGAATCCTCGTCGATGCGAATGCGTTTATCCGGCCCGACCTTCTCCGTGCGGCCCGGGAAATCGAAGGCGACGAAACGCAGGTGCTGCCGCTCGGCATCCGGTAGCGCCACGCCTACACCGTCGCATGCGAGCACCGACCGGATACTGGCGGAAATCGCGGTCAGCAGGTCGCGCAACTGCAAATTGGAAACCAGCGTGTTGTTCAATTCCAGAAGGAGCTTCAATCGCTCGTGTTTCTTTTGAAGAGCGGTCTCGGCAGCGCGGAAGGCTTCGAAATTCAGCGCGTCGTCGATGGCAAGCGCTACCTGGTCCGCCACCAAGGTGAGAAATCGTACTTCCTCCTGGGTGTAGGCGTCGGTGTGTTTGCTGGCCACGCCGATGCTGCCGATGCGGCGGTGCACGGTTGAAAGAGGAAGCGCGCAGACCGACTCGAAGCCGCGATCGCGCAGAAAGGTCATCATCCCAGGGAAGCGCGTTTCCTGTTGTAACGAAGGAATTACCAGCGGCTCCTGCCGGTCATAGACCCATTTCGTGATGGTCTGCTCGGGCGGCGTGGGTGGAGGCGAGACTGGGCCTTCCTGGTCGCAGAGCTGGCAGGTGTGCCACAGAATTTCATTGGAAGCTTCATCATACTGCGCGACTACGATGCCATCGAACTGAATGACGCACTGCAGTTCGGTGGCCATGGCGCTGAAAAGGTCCTTGGGATCTCGGTGCGCGCCGATTGCCTGCGACACGCGGATCAGGGCTTCATAACGCTCGGACAATGAATTCCCGGACGGAGCAACGGAAGTCGCCAGCATATCCCCTCTTCCCCAGTTGATGCCCGGCCGGCAAGCGGCGATGCACAAACCAACTGGAGTTTTCGACGCGCACTTCCGGTTCCGGTTCTATCTATATGAGTATTAAGACCGGATAACGCCTTGGGCAGGCCCAAATGCTGGCAGCGTGCCGAAATGCTGTCATCGCCAGGCGGTGGCGAGTTGGGAGATCCGGGCCAGCCGACCGTTGAGGGAGGCGTTTAACCTTCGCGTCTGTTCGAACCGGGCGAGCATGTAGTCGTAGTCGGGGTCGGACTCCGCACATGCCAGGAGCATCGCGCGCGCCTGGCGTTCGCCGCCGGTATCGAGCAGAAATTCGAACAACTCGTGGCGGTAGTCGGCGCGGGCGGGCGCCAATTCGGCCGCCTTGGTTAAATGCGTGCGCGCCAAAGAGCGATACCGGCGTCCAAACGGAGTGGCGATATCCGCGAGGGTTTCATACGACCGGCCGAGCCAATAGTGAGCGTCGGCACTTTGCGGCGCGGACTTGAGGGCCATTTCGAAATGCGCGGCGGCGCGTCGGAACTCGCCGGATTGATAATCGGCCCGGCCGGCGGCGAGTTCCGAATGCCAGGCGACGGCCGGACTGACCAGCGTAACGAGCAATGTTGCCAGATAGGTCATATAAAACGGGGCGCCTTTAAACAGCGGCGCCCCAACTCCCACAGCGTTGCTTAGAATCGGTAACCGAATCCGACCGAGGGTTCAGCTCGGTGCGTAATGCGATCGGTTCCCTGGGTTGCCAGCAGGCCGAACGTAGGACTGTTGTAGACGAATCCTCGATATTCGGCGCGAACGAAGAAGTGGCTCGAAAGATCGATATCGGCACCGGTGCCATAGACTAGCGCGGCGCGCGTTTGGGTGGAAGCTCCCGGCGTATCCCGCGGGTCGAACACCAGCCCGGCGGCGCCGGCCTCGGCGAACGGCGTGATGCCGTGCAGCTTATGACGGAAGACATAAGCCGCGCTGAATTCGTGGTTATCGGACTTTATTCCCAGCGGACCTGAGGCGAGCCCAAAGTTCTGAGTGTTGAGCGAATATCCATAATTTACTTCCACGCCGTGGCTCGGTGAGAAAAAGTAGCGATAGTTCGCGAGCACGCCGCCGCTGTTAGTAGCGCTTTGCTGGATACCGTTATCGGTAGTCGTCTTCACGAAGCTGCCGAACGCCTGTACGCTAAATTCCGAGCGATCGAATTCCTGCGCAAAGACCGGCGAACAAGCCAGCGCCACTCCCAGGAGCGCCGCCGCGAGACATCTGGTTCGAAGCATGATTAGTAACTCCCTTCGCCGTTAAAGATGCAAACCACTCGCCATAACTTAGCAGCCCCTGGTGAAACTCGCTCCCTCACGGTCGCGGCTCTGTAACTGATTGATGCTACTGAGCCGCTCGCGTAAGCAAGCGGTGCTTTGCGACTTCTGCCACGGGCTGTTAGCGCACTGTTTTCAGCGCCCGCCTGTCCGGGACTGAGTGGAGATATCGGCACTTGACGGCATTCCGGCACTTAGATGAGCGGCAGGACGAGCCAGGAACTTAAGATATAAGCCGCGAGCGCCGCGCCCGCGACCATCGAGAACGCGGCTACGCTCATCGTAGCGATCACGGGATGATTACGGAACCAGGTTTGCATCCATCACCTCCAGGGGTGTTTCAGTAACTGTCAGATCGGCGAGCCCCACAAGGCGTGTATCGACCGACAAATGCGTGAGAAGCATGCTGGCGATTCCGCGGCTGAGGATAGTCTCGCGAGTAACACCGATACTCCGGACAAACAGGGACGGCGATTTCACCATGCGCCCCGACTGCCGTATGGCCAGGCCGGTTTCCGCATCGAGCCAGAGTTCCCCGCTGATCAGGCCGGTGCGCTTCTTGCGCGGCCTAATCTGAAATGCGTAAGCTAGAGTTTCTCCAACCTTCACCACTCCTTGGTAGCGGAACTCGTAGTTCGCGGGCGTAATGGCCACAGATGCGGCGGGAATTTGGGCGGCCGTGATTTGCGCATTCAGATAACGTTCGATCACCTGGTGCCGCACTACGCGATCGCCCCCGGTTTCGAGAATCTGGAAGTCCGGCGCTCCCGCGGGTGTGATGCGGCGGATAGCGCGCAGCGTCGCGTGCTTCTTGAGTTTCGGCAGAGAGGCCTCGATCTCGATGGTTTCCGGACTCCATGTCGGAACGCGGCGGATGCTCGCCAGGTAATGGGCGAACGCCTGGCTGGCGCCGGCGGTATCTTCCATCACCACTGGGCGAAAGATCGCCGCGATCACCAGCACTGGCAGGAGACCATTAAGCACGCGCCGTCTCCCGTGTGGCGGCGAGATTGCGCGTGAGTTGCTGGAGGGCGACCGCTTGCGCCTTGCGGATCAAATCGCGGTCGGCGCCCAGCAGTTGCATGGCATCGTCCACCGATAATCCTTCGAAGAGCAGAAGCAGCAGGACGCCGCGGGGAAAGGCATCGATAGCGAGCAGGGCGCGCTCGAGTTCGAGCCTGTTGGCACCGGGCGCGAGCGACCAGTTCCGCGGCAGCGGCGGGGCGGACCTGGGGGCTCGCTCCAGAGCCATTCTTCCGGCGGAAGCCGCGAGTTCCTGCCGGATGGCGGTGAGCGCCTTGGAGATGATTACCTTTCGCGACCAGGCCATCATCCATCCGAGGAAAAACGGATTGCTTTCCGGAGACTCGATGGTTTCCACGGCGGCATTGATGCTGGCTTTGCGATCGCCGGTAAGAAGGAAGGCGAGCCAGTACAGGTTCGCCGCCTGTTGGTTGGGTTGTGCTAGTGACGGCATTCCGGCTGCTCCATAATCTGTTCGAGGATGTCCTGGGTGGCGAGGCCTGCGCCCAGGAACGACACACCGTTGCGCTGCATAAGCTGAAGGAGATACTTTCCGGCGCGATCGACGCAGGTGACGTTTTTCAGGTCGACCGCGATGGCGCTCTTGGGATGACTGGCCCGCGCCACGTTCCAACAGTTCTCAAGTTCGGCCACGCAAGGGCCGGCTAACCGACCTTCCACTTTTAGAACTACTTCGTCGCCGGATTCCTGGATTTCGACTTTCATCATCGGGATAAACCCACCGGAAGGAAATGCATGTGCCGGTCCAACCGCTCCCTTACGGTCGCGGCTCATAACCGGCCTGCTTTCAACGGGGGGATTAAGCGCTGGCCCGACAGGTGCCGAAATGCCGACATCTGCCGACGGCACCAAAAAATTCTCCCACTGGTAACTGGTTCAATTCTGAAGGGTATGCAAGAGCTTTCCTCAATCCGTCGCCCTGCTTGTCCTACCCTCCTCGACGGTGAAATCAAAAAGAACCTGCGAACCCCGTATGCCGTACGGACTCATTTTCAGCTTCCCGAAAATGGTGTCTCGCGCGATCCCGCGCTCCAGAATTCCATCAATCCCGGATCCAGACCCGCCATGCTGTCCGTGCAGCAGGACGCCAGGGTCCTACCGCGTGGGGGAACGGGCGGCAGAGATTTGAGCCACGTTGGGCAAACTGCAAACTCTATACTCGCTCGGCGTCTGTTGGCGCAGTGCACAAGGACAATTGCCGACTCCTCCGTTTTGAACGCACCAGCGTCCTCGAGGCGCCTCAGTATAACTTCGATCGAGACGTCGAATTTTCGCGCTGGTTCGACCACTGAGGGCGCGCGGACTGGTCGCTGCAGGCGCCGAAGTTCTGGTTCGAAGCGTTGCGGAACCAGCAATAGGCGTGCACCCTGGTGGCATGCAGTTTCAAAGCTTGGTTCCTCGGGGAGCTTTCGGCACTGGTCTAGGCGCGCCACCCTTTTGCTCGTAAAAGAGCGTGTGAGCGATCTCGTGCGGCAAGGACAATCGCCGCCGGATGCGCATTTTCGCCAGGTTGACAAAGTTGCTCTGAAGATAGATACGGACCCCCCCCCAGGAACGGGACTCATCACCGCCTCGGGAATCATCTCGCGCTCCTCAATCGAGATGACGCCTCCCGCGAGCGCTAGCCTCGATTTCCACGCGTAATAATTCAGTAACGGGAATGGCGTGTTGAGCGATGACGTCACGACTCAGGCAAATTGAATGATCAGTTTCTTGTCGCCAAACCAGGGCATCGGTGTTTG
>Ga0181521_10001961_pt1 | contig 24957 bp, 26 predicted proteins | sample PEATcosm2014_Bin_32_FD_119764 | JGI IMG/M metagenome (GOLD analysis project Ga0181521, IMG submission 119764) | Peatland microbial communities from MTU Mesocosm Facility, Houghton, MI, USA - PEATcosm2014_Bin02_60_metaG | ecosystem: Environmental > Terrestrial > Soil > Wetlands > Peat | place...
CGAGGCGCTCGCACAATTTAGCGGAGATATCGCGACAGGTTCGGAAGTGCAATGGGTCGAGCATTTGCACGTCAACCACGCTGAACGGGGAAGTGCTGAAAGCAACGAACGCACGATAGGAGCGCGCGTGCGATTCCGTCGGATCTTGGACAATATCCCGGTCGAAGGCACCGGCGGAAGCACCGTCGTTTATTTCGACCATGCGCGCGAGGTAACGGGCATCGACCATCTTTGGCGGGAAATCGATTCTGTGGCGGCGCGTGTTACGAGTCTGCGCCGAGTAGGAGACGCCCTCGATGACGTCGGACAACGTTATCGGGCTAGCCGGGGTCGGTTCGAGGTGACTGATGTGCGGTTTGGGTACTTTGAGTTGGGATGGTATGACGAGCAGGAGTACCTTCAGCCCGCCTACATCGTCTTCCTGAGATCCGGGTCTCCCGAAAGCAAATCGAGAATGAGATCAGTTGTTGCCGTGCCGGCAGCTGAAAACCACATTGGCGAAGTCCAACCAGAGCCACGTCGACGGGATTCACAGCCAGTTCGTACCTAAGAGTGCACGTTCCAGCCCATGTATGTGCTGGTAGTGCGTGTCGGAGGGGGGAATTTTCCACCTGCGATACGCAACACGATCTGGGAGTTAGTCGCGTGACTTGGTCCCGAGGGTGCCGAAATTAATCAGCTGTTTGCAAGTCACGGGCCTAGGTGATGAATCAGACCCCGTTCGCTATGTGTCGAGAGGAGGGTTTCACGATCAGCCGCGTTTGGCCGTGTCCCGGTCAGGGAACGATCGCACTCAAGAAGCAACATACAAGTTGGCGACGAGAGATGCGCTGTACCGCAATCACACCCAGCTCATCGATGGCCACAGTTCGACGCTCACCGACAAAGCTTGTCGCATGTGCCGCGACAGCGGCTGCGAGGGGGTGGCCGACATTGACGTATGCATGCGCGGCAAGCCCGAGTACTTCGCTCTCAGTAGACCACGTTACAGTGCCACGGTGTGTTTTTCGGCTGTCGGTCTGTTCGTTCAATGAGACAAAGGCAAATCCCGTCTTTGTGCGGGCCACTGCCCGGGCAGCCACCTCGAAAGAGACAATTCCCTTTCGAGCAAGCTGCATCGTAAGAACAAGTGCTTTCGTTGGATCAGTAAGGCTGAAAAACGCGCCCAGAAGAGAGTCGGGGATGAGCATCCGTCCAGCAAAAGCGTCACACAGTTTCTCAAGTTCCCAGTAGTCACGACGCCGCCCAGGTCGGAACGATGTTTCCTTCTCGACGATGAAATGAGCTAGCTCGTGCATCGCTGTGAACCGCTCGCGCGGGCTCATTGTGTCGACGCCACCTTGGCCCGGAAGCATGATCGTCCAAACGCCGCCTAACTCAAGGAGCGCTCCGTGGCCGCGTGCCGACGCGTCGTCGCGTCGCAGTGCGAGTCCGGCTGACGCGACGATCCCTTCCACTGCCACTGGTATTCCGCTCGCAACGTGACTGTCAAGCCACTGTTGGAGCGCTCGCTCGGCAGCGGTGAGCGTTGCCACGCTGCGAGCTATTCGGTCAGGCTGCGGAGCGTTGGAGCACCCAAGGGGTACCGAATGAGTTCGGATTTGCGTGTGCCAACGGCTGCCTTGACGAGATTACGGCCCCAGAGGGCGGAATCCTTCATGTTCGTCAGCTCAATGACGAGCGCGAGAGCAGCTTCCTCGGGTGTCTCGCCTGGACCGGACTTGCCGAGCACAACGCGATCAACACACTGAATGAGCCTTTTCATTTGCGCCTCACCAAGCTGTTCTTTTGCTGCTGGAGAAATGGCGAATAGCATCCTCCACAGGCGCTTAAAGCGAACCTGTTGAGCTTCGAGTACCCCGCCGGTGAGGCCTGCGTCGGTTCCCTCATCTTCGATCTCTTTGAGTGTCGCGACTCGATCGTGCACAAGGATCTTAACGTTCGCGATCTTTGCGTTCATTTCGCTTCCGGGGCAGTAAATGACGATCGATCCGGGAGGAAGCCCGAAGTCCTCCTCCAACGAGCGCACGGTATTGAGTCGGTTCGCTGCACCTGCCTTGCCGGCAAAATTCTGGCGGATCTCGTCGGCCCTAATCCCAAGTGCAAGGTTGTCAACGCCGTAAAACCGCTTGTGGAGTTGGCGAAGCCGAAGATCCCGTGCGACACGGTCAGCCCCGACCAGACGCCGATTGGTCCTGCGGGGATCTAAGCGATGAATTTCGTTACGAAGCCAAGTCAGGAGTTCCATATCTGTTAGTGCGAGCAGCGAGTCGAGTTGGTCGCCAAACCACGAATCATCGCCAGTCGCGTCGCTCACCTCAGCAACAACTCGCTCCAACATGGCCGTCGCGCACAGTTTTGTGCGGTGAAACAAAGCGAATTCGGCTAGTTCATAACGCTCGTTCAAAAAATTGACGATGGCACTGACGGCATCCGAGCGAACGTTGTCCGCGCTGCGAAGATTGACAACCAAAAATTCATTGCCGCTCTTCACCTCTAACCTGATTTCCATATAATCAAGCAAGCGCTTGTCGAAATGCCGTACCTTGCCTATATGGTGGAAATCACGGGGAAGGTAATCCAAGAGGTCGGCACAGATCGTATTGCCGACAAGATCTCTACAAATCTGTAATCTGAACGTGCTTCCAGTGCGACTAGCAATGTGCTGTCGATCCTTTGAAACAATATCGAGATAAATTTCGCTGGCCGTCTTGCCAGTTTCTGTCGCTTGGGCGAAGGCAATGTACTCCTGATCAATGATTTCCCGAAGAGTAAACGACTCCTCGTAGTCATGCCATATCTTCTTGTCGAGAATATGATTAAGCCTCTCGTCTCCGTCATGCTTATCGAGCAGACCTAGCTCATCCTCAAAGGTGTGACCTGCCGCCAGATGACCGATATCGTGCAGAAGAGCGCTCAGTCGAATGAAGGCGATCTCAGGTACTCGGGGAGGATCCGCCCGGCGATAACCGATTTCCTCGAAGGCCTTCCCCTTGGCGTTGGCGATCTTGTAATTGCGTTCAAGCGCCTCGAGCATTAGCTGGGCAGCGTGCAGAGTTCCGACCGCATGCTCGAATCGGCTATGGGTTGCACCGCGGTAGACGAGATGCGTTTGGCTGAGTTGGAAGATGTCAGAGAGGCGTGCGACAGCGGGGTGGTTGACAAGCCGGACCTCCGACGGCCAAAGCCGCACCTCGTCATGAACTGGGATGAAGAACTCCTGAAGGTCGTTCGGGAGTATCGAGGCGCAATTGGCCGCAGGCTCTACAAGCTCGAGTTGTGTCACCTGGTTCCCTGTATGCCGCGCTCGCGACGGTGTCATCACACCAAGAATACCGCGCACGTGACCTCGGAGAACGGGCGGTGCACCTCCAAGGCGGTCACAACCTCGACCTGGGGGGGGCGGTGTCACTCGTCGACAATGCGCGCGCATCGGCATGGTCAGCGACACTCCGCCCCGTAGATTTCGGAGCGCGCCCTGACACCCTTTTGGGCCCGAGCGTTGCTAATGCTTACTCGGCACAGCACGTCAACACACGCCCAATGATGCGAACGCCACATTTGCTTGCGCGTTCTTTATGGGTGTCGGAGGAGGGACTCGCAGCAATACGACACATCAAACCAGCTGGTCACTGGCCTCGTAAACATTCGGTCAAGACCGGCTTGAGGAACTGGACCGTAAGCCATACGACCGTAAGCGAGCATCTGCTCGAGGCGCGCCTATTGAATGGACAGCACCTCATGGTTGCATTGGATATGACCCAGCCCGGGGTGACTTTGCAACCGTCTTAATCACACAGGCCGGTTTTCAAACACCACCGTGACGGCCGAATGGTACTGACCCTTCACATTTGGAACTTCGGTACAGCAGACGATCTCGAATTCCGTTCGCCCTCCCGGCAAATCTGTGCGCAGGATCAGGCCCGGAATATCGTTAACGGTGCAAGTTACCGACCTTGCCCCCGTGTACATGAGAAAGTCCTGCGGTTCGACACTTTGCCAAGGACTGATCAGGTGGTAGTTGCCGTCCAAATAGAGATTGAATGTCCCGGGATAAATCGGCATTCGAAGGATCCATTCGATCCGTTCTTGGCAGTATGCGAAGTATGCCGCAGCTCCTCCCGTACCGCCTGTCTTCGCCCCTTGACCTTCCACGATTATCGCTGCAGAGGTCACGAGCTGCACGCCGGGCGTGAACGCCGGGATTTTCCTTTCGCGAGGAGTCATCGGTGGGGCAGCTTGGAGGAGTTGGTCCAACCTGATTCTCAAGTTGTCGTCAATGCGCGGCTGATCAGTGTCCATTTCATTCGGCCCTAGTGCTAGCGGTGATCTGAACGATTTCGTGGCGCACTGGAACCTTTAGGTTCTTAATTGCTTGGACTAATCCAATCGCGAGAGCATCCGCCGCATTGAATCCCTTTCCCTGATGCGTCCAACTCAAGACTGTTGCGACATCAGAGCCGATTTCATTAGCGATGATCGGACTGAATCGTGCATTCGTCTTCTCGATGCCGCCTATTAACTCCATTGCCCCTTTGAAATCCCATCCGCTTCGAGCTTCGTACAAGGTCGCCCCATGCACAAAGAATGTGCCCCGCTTGATCGTGATTCTTTAACTCGCCGCCAGAAAAACGACAACGCCCATCGAATCAACTCTCCCGACGTTGTGAGCACACACTTTTCCTGGGAACTGACGCAGTGCTTCGTAGACGGAAATAGCACCCTCAAAGTCGCCACCCGAGGTGTTCATCTCGAGGTGGATTTCACGACAACGTCTAGCCGCAGATATTTCAACGAAGCTTGTAAGCGAACGACAAAGGGCCGGCGAGAGCTTGTCCGCTATTGAAACAAAAACCGGCGAACGAAAGACTTTAGGCATCTGATCACTCGCGGAGAAAGCTAACCATGATCTCCGGCTTCACTCCTAGAACCTTGGAAGAGACAACAAGTTATCCCTTGTCGTGTTGTCTTCATTGGTACGGATATATGGCAGATTCGCGTTTACGACGGTCACGCGGATCGGACCATTCGGACCTGCAACCTCCACTGGGTTGCGTTTATTGATGTAATCGACCATGACAGCAGTGTTGCAATCGTTCGTCGTACCGTCGCCGCTGTTCAGCCACTTGACATTCGTGATGTGGGCAGCGCGTGTGCCACCTTGGCTTAGTCGCACCGCAGTGATGTAGAGCACATGATTGCCTCCTTTTTGGGGCTGCAATCATGGTAGTGAGAGGCTGTATCACTAAGCCTGAAAGTACTGCTAGATGGGGTCGAGTTACCTACGAAAGAATTATGGCTCCTCGCAGAATATAGGACTTGTCGTTTGTCGTAGCAATGTGCTTTGTGGCTTCATATCGACCGAATTGCGCCTGTCATGAGTCCATCCCACCGAAAGCAACAGAAGCGTGGCGGTTTCGTGTCAGATCTCGCGCACCCTTGAAAGTTGGACACTGATTAGAGGAGGGCCAAGATGGCACTCATGACAGTGGACGACGAACGAAATGGGGACTTCCGCTCCCAGCCACGGTGGTCAGCGAATAAGAAGATGGACGTCGTGTTGCGACTGCTGCGAGGTGAAAGCCTCGAGGTCTTGAGCCGCGAGCTCGGCGTCGAGGCGCACCGCATTGCTGCCTGGCGTGATGAGTTCTTGGAGGGCGGCAAGGAGAACTTGCGGGCCAAGCAGAGCGCGAGAGAACCCGACGATCGAAGACTTCGCCAGGCCGAGCGCAAGATCGGCGAGCTCACGATGGAGAACGAGATCCTGCGGGCCGTGGCCTGAAAAAGGGGGCTCCAGATTCCGCCGCAGAAGCGGCCGAAGTGAGCGCCGAACTCGGTGTCCCGATTGCGACGGTCTGTCGGGTGACCGGTGCTGCTCGTTCAACGATCTATCACCGCAAAAGTCGGGCATCGTCGAGCCGGCGAGGACCACGGCCACTCGTGAGCGATGAGGAACTCGGCGGAAAGATTGCCGACGTCATCAAAGGCTGTCCCTTCGCCGACGAGGGTCACCGCAAGGTCCGTGCCCGGCTTCGGCGCGAGCACGAGATGGTCGTCGGCAAGAACCGGGTGTTGCGGATCATGCGTGAACAGGGTCTGCTTGCACCGCAACGAGCGAGAAAACGTAGAACGCCACGCCCACATGATGGCACGATCACGACCACTGCGCCGAACCTGCGTTGGGGAACCGACGCGACGATGGCCTGGACGAGATCAGACGGTTGGGTGTGGGTCTTCATCGTGATCGACCACTACTCAGACGAGACCTGGGCGCACGTCGCGAAGGTCGGCAACCGTTTCGCTGCGCTTCAGCCTGTCTATGACGCGGTAATCGACCGTTTTGGCGGATTGTCGCCGAACATCGCTCGAGGGATCAAGCTCCGACATGACTGGGGCAGTCAATACCGGGCGCATCACTTCCAGGGCTCGCTCAACTGGCTTGGGATCGGAGATGACGCGTCCTACGTCGGTGAACCGGAGTGCAACGGCGTCGCCGAGCGCTTTATCCGCACGTTGAAAGAACAGTGCCTATGGACACGCCTTCACGAGGAGATCGACGACCTTCGTCAATCGGTAACGGCCTTCATCGAGCTCTACAACAACGAGTGGCTGATCGAACGACTCGGCCACCGCACACCACGAGAGGCATTTATCGAAGCGACGGCGAAGAAGGCCGCGTGATAGTCATGGAAACTGTCCAACCAACTGGGGCCGCAACACTTCCAGGGGTGTTGCATTATCAGTGTACCCACACTCACTAGGCGCACTCGTTCGTTGGTCCTGACCTGGGCTTCTAAGAAACCCCAGGTGAAACTAGCCCACTACCGAAGCGGATAGTGGCTGGTCAGAGCTTGGAGCGGCTGCTTGAATGAACTTTCCCCTGAGGTCAACGGGCGATGCAGCGCCTTTCACGAGGCGCGGGTCAAGCCGCTTTCGTCATGAGCCATCGGCTCTCACCGACTTCGCTCACCTCATAACCGCGTCCCCGACCGACTGCTGAAAACTTTGATGACAATCGCGTCGGAGGATACGCAAACACAATGACCATCTCTAACTTCGAGTCAATTACATTTCTCTGAATTGCCTGGTCGATCATGCCTAATAACTCATCCACAAATGAGGGCGTCACCGCCTCAACACCTTCGAAATTCAGCTCAAGGCCTGGATCTACTCCCGAAATCGCTCGATCAAGTTCCTCGCTGAGCCGTCGCGCAGACTCTCGGGAAACAAGCGCGCGCTGTCCGCCCGATGAGTCGAAAACGTTGATCTTGTTCAGTGTTCTACTCCTCAACTAAGTGGGGATTGATGCATAAGCGAGTGTCCCAGGAAACAGCCCGGTCCTGGTCGCATTGCTTCCGAGATTCTCGCGTATCTCCATTCGACCGATTCCTGAGTGAATGATCAGTTGGTGTTTCGGAGATCTCATATCCTCTGCTACGCCGAATAAGCCAATACCCCGCGTCGCACTACCCGTACCGCTTATGCGTTCCCGAGTAGCAAGTTCAATTGCATCCCAATCGTAAAAGATGCGTGCCTTAAGTCCTGAGTTCTTCTCAAGAGATTGACGAATCCCGATCCCGCCATCGGCGACTCCACAAAGAAATCGTCTACCGTTCTGGAACTCATAGAATTGAATAAAACCAAACGCGCCAATAGGTGATAGTGCGTGTTCAACTGCATTCAGACCGAGCTCCGCGAATACCTCGCTTACAAAAGGATGCATGTTGGAAGCACCCAGATGAGATCGCGATAGCGAATCCAGAGCGGAATTTGCGAGCTTCTCTACTTCGTTCTGCGAACTGAAGCCTGTCAATGGAAGGACGACTTGTGAATCGACTCGCCGCCCTATTCCGCGCACGTCGATTTGGACGCCTGACGCTCCGAGAATGTCAAATAGACCAAGCGATTGAAGGTAGACACACACGCCCATATTTTCGGGGACGATGAATCGGCAATCACGTCCTTGCGATCGTGCAAGCAACGGATAGATCACACACCAAAGTACAGCTGCAGGACGAATGAACTCGGTTCCTCTTGCGTCGATAATCAATTCTTCGGCCGGAAAGCTGTCCCTCCTGGGGTCTTGGCTTACCTCGGACGGTCGCAAATTACTGGCGTTGATGAATCGATTTGGCAATGTGATCTGCACGATTAGTCCTTAAATGAACATCACGGACCTTCCAATGATAGATCGGGGCAGGGTCGCGAGCGGGGCCGCGTTCGGTTATCGGGGCCGTGCGACGCCGAGGTCAGATGGTTTGGCTAAATAGGCAACCTTCCCGTCCGTATCGCGAACCAGTCCGAGATGACGCCACTTCGTCCACAATCTGGATACCGTCGGCTGAGACAACCCCACAGTCTTGGCGATATCAGCTTGACTTCGCGAGCCGTCGCTCAACTCAAACGCTTCGTAGTCTTTCCGAGATGCAAGGACAAAGCTAAGAACTTCCGCAAACGCCTGCCGCTGCGAGAACCTGGTCCAGGACAGCAGCTCTTCGAGTATTTCGCTCTCCGTTTTCGGCAAAGATCGTCTCCCTTGCTCAGCTAGGCAACTTGTCCTGCACGCTCTTCAGCTGGCGCGCCCACCTATTAACACCGGCTTCGACCTGTTGAATATCTTCACGGGTCAACGGATTCATGTGTGCTACGACACGTCGCGAGACGTTTAGGTCATCGACGACACCGTCAAACCAGTTTTGCCGGCCCGTAAATAGACCCTTGAAGTGAGGCCACGCAAGTTGGTGGTTCACAAGTGGTGGCAAGTCAGGAAGATCCAAATAATAGATTGGATGTGCTCCTCGCTGAGAATGCCAAGCGTCGCGACCCTCATCTTTTTGGCGTCCTACTACTTTCTTCGCAAGGCCATTCGCCGCAATCTTCCCCCACCAGTCCGTTCCAATCGCGTCCGTGAGCACGCGATTGATTACATCACGAGCTGAATTCTCGAACATGTAGAGAAGGGGATAGACGTTGGCCATACGGACTGCATCCCGAGCATGGGTTGATGTGATCCCCGGAACAGGATCAACGCTGGTCGCCTTCAAGGAAATGACCGATTGACGAGCAGATCGATCCTTTACGGGTGGCTTCGCTCTCGGCTTCGGGGGCGCTGAACCGCCTCCCATTTGAGCTACGTGGCTGCGAACCAGGGCGAGCGCGGCAGAGTCAAGGTATCGATTGAGTTTGATGCCGGCGTCATGGGCAAGGACGTATAACGCGTCTGCTGACGACATCGGTAACTGATCCTGCAGGCGACTAACGCGACGTTGGAGGGTGCGATTGGAGATGCCGAGCTTCTTGAGCAACTCGGCCCTTATAGCTAGACCAGCGGTCGCCATTTTCAGCCTTTGGATTCATTGCCAGGGTTGGTCAGTGGGGCAATCCCATTAACCGGCCGGTTCAGTGGCTGCATCCTTGCTGACCTTTCTCGATGGGGATCGATCCTTCGCCAAGATTTGGTCGACGGCTTGTCGAGACTTCCCGAGCAGATCCCCAATAACCTTCGGGTGCAGTCCAACATCAGCGAGGAGTCGATCGATCGAGCGAGGCCGAGGCTTTGCAAGTCCGGCCGTCGATCGAAGGTACTGATCGATCGTGATCGCGAGCATCGCGCTGAGCTTCAGGTTGATCTGCTCGAGGAGATCGGATTCCTGAGTCAAGTCACGCTCCTTTAACTTCGGGTCGCATGGCGAGACTTTGCCCGCCCGGCGAGGATGCGGAGTGAGTCATCGCTGGTGCCAAGAATCCGAGCAGCCTCATTCCTAGGTACACCCAGACGCTCTAGAAAAAACCATTGATCGACTAAGGGTGCACCTCGTAGCTCTTCGGCGTGCAAGGTCAGTAATGCCAGCGAGCGACCGAGAACCGGCACCCAATCGTCACTCGTGTTCGCCGCCTTCTGCGTCGTAGGCAAGCTCTATCCTCCGCGACTGAATTGAACTGTTCTGCCTATCACGCAGGGAGTCAGAAAACGCGGATGGTCTCGACCACCGTGGCCCGGGAAAACGACCTCCTCTCCGATCGTCCTTCGCTCCGGCTTGGACGCTCGTTACCTCGCTCGAGTGGCTTGGGGCCTACGTCGTGACGATCTCTTTCACGCAGGCGTCTGGGCTTTCCAGCCCTATGGCACCTTGTGCATCAGGTGTGGCTGTGTGGTGACCCTTTGCTGTGAGCGAAATGAGAGCCATGGCCCAGGTCAATGAGCGCGATCGAGGAGCAGGTTCGATCGACGTGACTGCCTTGCGCCTTACGTGCGCCTCAAAGTCTGACTGCCCAGACAGCAAATGCCAAGAGCAGCCCTGAAGGTCGGACGGGTTGGATTCTGAGCAACAATGAAACCGATGCCAGGCGACATGGAAGCCGAAGGTACTTCCCGCTTTCCTTTGACTCCCTCGCCAGCAGAGCGAATTGCCGCGGCGGTCGCCGCCCGACTTCACGGGGCACAGTGGAACCCACTGGAAATCGTTCCTGCGGCAATCGTCACCGCAGTGGCTCTCTTTGCAGTCGGTGATGTCGTCGCAGCGGTCGTCGTTGCGCTCAATTTCGGAAACTTCGGTATCGGAATCTTGTTGCTCCAAGCCACGAACTGGGCTGGTCCAATCCTCGCGGCCGCGCTTCTCGGATCCGCCGCTCTCTCCTGGAACGAGGCCAAAGGCTGGAGCGACCTCCTCGAGTTCTTTGCCACCTCCGACGACGATCAGCTAGCGGATGAAATCGATCCTGGTGAGTCGGTCGCGAGACTCTTGCGATCTCGGTTTCTTGCCACGAGCGCGTTGGCAATGGCCGCGGTCACGACAGCGGGCTCAATTGCGACAGTCGTTGGGGCCGTGACGGAGCAGGGGCCAGGGTCATTCGATGCGCAACGCTGGGCGGCGCTGATCGAGAGCTGCGGAATGGCTCTCGCTGTTGTCGTTCTTTCGCTCGCGTGCCTGGTGATCGTGCTGCGCACCCGCCGACAAGCGAGCGCGATCTTGGCTGTTCCAGCCGACGAGCCGGAGGATGGATCAGAACTTTCGGAGGGTTAGCGAGTTGCGACAGGCGGTCGTAGGTGAACGCGACGGAGCTGTGTCCCGCACGTTCCTGGCTGAGACATACCCGGCAGCGATCTGGGTTGCTGTTCAGTCGACGGCACGATCGGCTCCGAGGTCGATGACCAACTCCCGGCGCCAGGGTTCTGGTGGTTGCCACTGGTGCCCGGTCCTGTCGTAGCCAGGGGTGATCCGTAGAACCAGCTGGGTCGCGCTTTGGGAAATCTTGCCACCGAGTTCGCGCACCGCGTGCGTGGCAATTCCGCCTGAGTGACCGTCGAAGGCGCCCTCGTCGTCATTGCGGTAGGCCGTGCCAACATCATCTGCTGCGTGGAAGCGCCAGTCAGGAGTGACATGGCCTTTCGAGAGACCCGGAACATGCTCGAAGTGGACCTGATCGCGAGGTACTTCGTTACTCCGATTTATGTTTTCGATGGTCTCGGCGGGCAGCGATCCTTCCGGTGGTATTGACATTTGAGGAGCAGAACCGATGCCCCGGGCGATGACGTGGTGACCAGGAATCAGCTCCCCGAGGTCAATGTCGAAGGCATAACGGATCTGTACGTGATTTCCAGCCACATACCGATCAGTTTCGGTTCGAGGAGGTATTTCCATGATGAGATTCTCGCGCTGAGTGGACCATCGACTGACCACGCGGAAGTCACTTCATCGTACCGGTAGGGACATTCGAGGCGTGGCATAAGTGCCGTTTGTGGACATGGCCTTATGGCGATGCACGGGCTTCTCAAGCAAAGCGCGTTCAATTGGGAGGTCGATCGGTAAACGGTGTCAAATTGCGCGTTTGAACGCGAGGTCAATTCATGAAAACGCGAGGTGAATCGCGTTTTGTCGTTTAGAGGCGCGTTTGAAATGTAAGTCGATAGTTCACACTTCCCGCGTAGCTCCAATTCAGCACGTCGGCGGAGGAGACCCGGGGTAACGTGAACGCAGAACTGCCGACGACATCGTCGGCTTCTTCGATGAACACCACGACGTCACGCGGCAGCGGTAGTTTTGGCTCGCGTGGAAAGTCGGCCGCTCCCGGAAGTCGCCCTATGGAATTCATCGCCTTCGATGAGCCGCAGATGAACCGAGACGTTGCCGCCGCTTTCGCTCGAATCGTCCGGGCACTTCGCCTGAGCCTGAAGACCGAGGCGGCATGATTCGTTTCGCGCTGATTGCGCGGACGTCGACCGATGACCTTCAGGACCCGGCCGACAGCCTCCGCTGGCAGACCGACACCGCGACCCGGCTCATTGCGCCCTACGGCGAGATCGTCGCCACCTACCACGACATCGACAAGAGCCGAAGCCTGCCCTGGGAGCGTCGGCCCGAAGCCACCCGCGTCCTTCGCGAGCTCCGGAACCCGAACAGGGGCTGGGACGCGCTCGTGATCGCCGAACCGCAGCGGGCGTTCTCCGGGACTCAGTTCGAAGGCATCCTCTTCCAATTCGCGCACTTCGGCGTCGGGTTGTGGGTCCCAGAGCTCGGCGGTCCGGTCGACGTCAACAACGACGGGCACTACATGTCCCTGTCGAACTACGGGACGATGAGCCGCGCTGAGAGGAACAGGACGCGATTGCGGGTCGCAAATGCGATGCGGGCTCACGCAAAAGCCGGGCGCTGGCTCGGCGGCCGTCCTCCCTACGGGTATCGCCTTGTCGAGATCGGCCCACACCCCAATCCCTCGAAAGCTGCATCGGGAGCTCGACTCCACCAGCTTGCGCCGGACCCCGAAACGGCTCCCGTCGTGCAGCGCATCTTCGCTCTGTACGCGGCAGGAGCGGGATACAAGCAGATCGCCACGAAACTCACGCTAGAGGGAGTCCCGAGCCCATCCGCACACGACCCGAAGCGCAATCCGCATCGTCCCGGTCACGCGTGGGCGATGTCTGCCGTGCGGGCCATCCTCACGAACCCGCGGTACCTCGGCCACCAGGTGTCGGGTCGCACAAGAAAGAAGGATGTGCTGCTCGATCCGGACACGCCGGCGCTCGGGCACGTGACTCGACAGGAGTGGCAACCTCGCGACGACTGGGTGACGTCGGCGGCCCAGGCTTACGACGCGATCGTTGACCGGAGCCTCTGGCATCAAGTGCAGACACTCCTCGCGAGCAATAGGCGCTCGAATGCAGGGGCTGGATCGCGCCGCGCTCGTGCTGGGGTACGCCGCGCCGATCCTTCCCGGTATCCGCTCGCCGGATTGGTCGTCTGTGACGCCTGCGGCAAGAAGCTCCAAGGCAACACGGTGCGCGGGCACTCCTTCTACCGCTGTCAGTTGAGCCTCGACTACCCCTCACCCACAACGGACCACCAGCGAAGTCTCTCCGTCCGCGAAGACCGACTGCTAGCCCACGTCGATCGCTGGCTCTCGGGTCTGTTCGCGCCCGGCAACATCGAGGCGACTGCGACAGCGATCGTCACGGCCGATGCTGAGGGGCGTCACGAGGACCCTGCGGTCGCTCGCGCGAGGATCACGCTCCTCGAGTGCGAGCGCAAGCTCGCCAAGCACCTGGACGGCCTCGAGGCGGGCATACCAGCCGACGTCATCGCGTCCCGCATTGCTGCCACGCAGCGCGAAAACGATGCTGCAGGAGCTGTGCTCGCGCTCGCTCTTCCAACCCAGGAGCCGCTGTTGCGTGAAGAAGTCCTCGAGACTCTCTCGCTCTTACGCGACGTGCCAGAGCTGCTCGGCGAAATTGAACAAGCAGATCGCGCCGCGCTGTACCAAGCCCTCGGGCTGCGCGTCTCTTACCGACGCGTCGGAAGCGTCGAGCAAGTGCGACTGCACACCTCACTCGATGCCGTGGAGCCGGAGCGAGTCGGTGTTGAAACGCTCGGACAAAATGTCCTAGTCACAGCCCCGGGAAGCGTGGAGCTGGAGCGTGTCGGAGGGGGGACTTGAACCCCCACGCCCTTGCGGGCACCAGCCCCTCAAGCTGGCGCGTCTGCCTATTCCGCCACTCCGACGCAGTCCGTTCACCCAAGGCGAAATGACCAGGCTGAACAGTACCGCGACCATGCCACGTCGGTTGCTCGGCTCCTCCCATGGCCAAGAGCATGCGACCTTGCAGGGCCAAATGCGTGCCACCTTGCCTGTGGCCTGCGCAAACGCTTCCTGCTATCCGGGATTCGTCGTCGTGGTCGTCGGCGGTGGGCTCAGCTGGAGGGCCCAATCTTGCGCGTCCCAGAGGGGGCCCGCGAGGGTCTGGGTGTCGCTCACGTTTACAACGGTGTCGCGAGTCACGAGCATCGTCGGCATCTGGAAGAGCGGCAGTGTCGGCATGTCGTTCCACAGGTCGATGTCGATCTCGTTGTACAGATCGGCCTCAGACGTCGCGTTCAGTTCCGAAGCTGCTTGTGCGAAGAGCGCGGTGAGCGCAGGGTCGTTGTACCCGAGGATGTTGCGCGTCACCGCCCCAATTGCCGTCGTGTCCGGTTCCTGTTCGTCCCCCGTTATCTCGAGTGCCGGCGCAACGGGAGAAGGAAGGCTCGAGGATCCGGGCGCGGACGCGATCGGAACGACCGGTGTCGGGCCGACCGGTGCCGTATAGAGAACGGCATTCGTCGAAGGGAACGCGGACACGAGATAGGGAACAAGGGCGAGTTCGTAGTTTCCGCTCGGCAACACCGTTGACAACAGTGCGCTCTGCGCGACGTTGTGCACGACCAAGGTGACGCCGACTTGGAGGAGCTGGGCTTGGAGTTGCGCCTCGACTTCATCGACGACCCTGTTGCCAGCGGGCCCGACGAGGCTCAATACGACAGGAGCACCCGTGGAGTCAAGGAGATAACCATTTGCCGATAACACGTCTCCTGCTTGGCCAAAGAGCGTCAGCGCCTGGGACATGTCGACTTGTGCGTACGCGCTGTCGTTCCCCTGGCTCCCCGGAGCGCCGGACGCATAGAGGCGATTACCGCTCGTCTCGGCAGAGGGAGCACCAAAACCGACGGTGTTCGTGATGAGCTGATGCCTGTCGATCGAAATCGCGATCCCCTGGCGGACAGATACATCATTGAGCTCTGCCGACGGAAGGTTGAACGCGAGTTGCCAGAGCATCGGGGAAGCCGACGGCTGTTCTTCGAGATCCCCGCTCGCACTGACGATGCTGTTGAGCAGTGCGTCGGGCGTGAGCTGCGCGATGTCGATCGTGCCGTTCGCGAGTCCACCGAGGATCGCTTTGCGTGATCGCTCGACGCGAAAGATGATGCGGTCTAGCTGAGCGGGGTGTCCCCAGTAATGGGGATTTCGCGACAAGACGAGCTCTTTACCCGGATCGACCGATGTGATCATGAAGGGACCACCGGAGATGACCTTGTTCGCATCGAAGTGGTCGAACGCGGTCGTCCAGCCGTATTTGGTCGCGATGTGCGCCGGCACGAGGTAGGAAAAGAGCGACTCCCAGTCCGCGTAGGGCTTGGAGAACACAACGGTTACGGTCTTTCCATGATTGGACCCCTTGATCGACTTGATGTCCTCATAGCCGACAAGTGGATCGGCAGCCGACAACGTTGGGCCGACAACGAGCTGTTCTCGCCAGTTGTAGATGAAGTCCGCTGCGGTGATCGGTGTGCCATCTGACCAACGTGCGGCCGGATTGATGCTGTAGACGACGGTCTCGGGATTGACGCTCACGAGCTCGGCGCCTTGTGGACCGAACAAGCTGAGTGTGCCTTGTGAATCAAGCGCCGCGGTCGCCTCGCTGTCGCCGCTTACAACGAAGGCCTGGGGCCAGACCTGGGCCATCACCATCGCGGTCGCCGAGTTCTGGCCAGAAGGCGTCCACGGGTTGAACTCCGTCGGCAGGCTCGGCACGGCGATGCTCACCGTGCCGCCGTTCCTTACGACGATCTCGTTCTTTGGGATGGTCGTCGTCGAAGACGAAGATGCGTTGTTGCTCGCAGCGGTGCACCCGGCACTGACGAGAGCGACGAGGCAGAGAGCGGCTGCTCGGCGGTGCCTCAGCCCCACCGCAGGCCGACGATGACCGAAGAGAATGCGAAGATGACCGCGACGGTGATCGTCAGGCGGTCGAGGTTCTTCTCAGCGACGGTCGAGCCGGCCGCGGCTGAGCCAACAGAAGACCCAAACATGTCCGAGAGCCCACCGCCACGGCCGCTGTGCAACAAGATGAGGATGACGAGCGAGAACGACGAAAGGATCTCGATACCTACGATGATGTCCGTCAGCACGGGCGGTAACCTCCCAAGCCTTGATGATCGCGCACCCGGCGAGCACGCAGGTTATCAGCTCCCGGAGCCACCTCATCTCGCGCCGAGCACAGCTGCATGTGACAGGCAAGGGCCACGACACTGAGCGCTTCAGGCCGCATTTGTCTCGTCATTGCCAAGCCTGCGGGCGATTTCTCGAGCGCTCGTCTCAGACGCGGTGCTCAAAGGCCCGCCCGGGCGATCTTCATGAACCCCGTCGCATCGAGACTCGCGCCACCGACCAAGAGCCCGTCGATGTTCTTGCCCATGAGCAGTTGCTCCGCATTTTCGACGTTGACGGAACCCCCGTACTGGATGCGCGTGGAGGACGCGGCAGCGCCGCCGATTGCCTCGAGTTCTTGCCGGATGTACGCGCACATCTCCTCGGCATCGGCAACGGTCGCGGTCACACCCGTACCGATTGCCCAGATCGGCTCGTACGCGAGGACGACGTGCGCGATCACCTCGTGGCTTCGCCCATCAAGCGCTGCGTGAAGTTGCCGGGCGACCTTTTCTTTTTCCTCGCCTCCGCTTCGTTCTTCTAAGGTCTCGCCCACACAGATGATCGGGCACATCCCGTGCCGCAGGATCGCGTCGATCTTCTTTCGGACGATTTCATCGGACTCACTAAAGAGCTGTCTGCGCTCGGAGTGTCCCGCGATGACGTAAGAGACATTGAGCTTCGCGAGCATCTCCGCACTCACCTCACCGGTGAACGCGCCGGCGTCTTCGAAGTGACAGCTCTGTGCTCCGAGCGCAACCGGCACGTGATCGGTCTCGAGCGCGGTCTGGACCGTGCGGAGCGAGGTGTATGGCGCATGCACGCTTACCTCTCGTCCTTCAGGCATGCTGTTCGCGCGAAGCAGTGCCGCGAGCTCTTGGACGAGTTTTAGCGCCTCGAAGTGGTTCTCGTGCATCTTCCAGTTCCCGCTCACGAGAACGGGGCGAGCGCCTCCGTGGGATCGTGCTGGGCTCACTGCGAAGCTGGCGATGTTGAAAGGCGCGCCACGTTGTTCGGCGCGTCGCGAAGCGCCGCAATACCGGGCAGGTCGCCGAACTCCATGAACTCGAGCGATGCTCCCCCGCCCGTCGACACGTGGTCGATCTTCTCCGCGACACCGAATGCGTCGATCGCAGAGACCGTGTCTCCGCCCCCAACGACGGTGAAACCGCTGCAGTTCGCGACGGCTTCGGCGATCGCGCGCGTCGCGACGCAAAAGCGCGGGTCCTCGAACAACCCGAAGGGTCCGTTCCACAACACGGTCTTTGCCGAAGCGATCACCGCGGCGTCCTTCGCGCGCGTGTTCGGCCCCATGTCGAGTCCTTCCCAGCCGTCTGGGATGTCGTGCTCGAAGACTTCGAGCTCACCTGATGGCTCGTGATCGTGATCGCCATAGACGCAGATCTGTCCTCCCGGTGAGAGCGCGACGATGTCTGTGGGAAGAAGGATCTTTGCGCCGTGTTCTTCCAACAGCGCCGCGCAGTCCTTGACGTGTTCGAGATCGACAAGGGATGAAGCGACCTTTCGGCCCTGGGCGAGGAGGAACGTATAGGACATCCCGCCTCCCACGATCAAGGTGTCGGCGCGCTGGGCGAGTGAGTGCAATACCCCGAGCTTGTCCGCGACCTTCGCCCCACCGACGACAGCAACAAAGGGCCGGTCGGGCTCGCCGAGGAGCTTCGTGAAGACCTCGACCTCGCGTGCGAGCTGGCGTCCAGCCGCAGAAGGAAGCCTCTTGGGCGGACCGACGACCGAGGCGTGCGCGCGGTGTGAGGACCCGAACGCGTCATTCACGTAGTAGTCATGCCCAGCAACGAGGAAATCGACGAACGCGGGATCGTTCGCCTCCTCGCCCGGATTGAAGCGCAGGTTCTCCAAGAGCTCGACTCCGGGCACGAGCTCATTGAGGCGATCGCGGACCGGTTGCATGCCATAGCGAGGATCGGGCTTCCCCTTTGGCCGACCGAGGTGTGAGCACGCCGTTATGTGAGCGCCCTTCTCCATGAGGAAGGTGATCGTCGGGAGGGTCGCGCGGATGCGAAAATCATCCGCGACGCGACGCGTCCCGTCTTTGTCCTCGACAACGGGCTCGTTGAAATCCGCGCGCAACAGCACGCTTTTCCCCGAAAGCGGCGGGAGGTCCTCGAGGACGGGGATGTCGAGATTCATGAAGCGCCGATCAACTCGACGAGGTCGACGAGTCGACACGAATAACCCCACTCGTTGTCGTACCAGCCGAAGACCTTGATGAGGCTCGACGATTCATCGAGGCCCATCACCATTGTCAGTGTCGCGTCGAAGGTGCATGACGCCGCGGAACCGACGATGTCGCTCGAGACGATCTCGTCCTCGTTGTACACGAGCACCTTCGAAAGGGGACCCGTCGAGGCCGCTTTCGCGAAGGCGGCGTTGACCGCGGCCACATCGACCGATTTGTCGACGATGCCGGTGAAGTCCGTGATCGAGCCGTCCGGTATCGGTACACGAAGCGCCAAGCCGTCGAGACGCCCGAGCATCGAGGGCAGCACGACACTCGTCGATCGCGCGGCACCCGTTTGAGTCGGCACGATGTTCGCCGCGGCCGCGCGAGCACGCCGCAGGTTGTCCCGTCCGAGATCCAACAGCTCTTGGTCGTTCGTGTACGCGTGCACCGTCGTCATGAAGCCCTTCCTGAGCCCGAAGGCGTCATCGAGGACCTTGATCATCGGCACAAAGCAGTTCGTCGTGCACGAAGCGTTCGAGATGATGAAATGCTTTGACGCGTCGTAGGTGTCGTCGTTCACCCCGACGAGAAGCGTCGCGTCAGCGTCACTTGAGGGCGCGGAGATGATGACTCTCTTTGCTCCCGCGTCGAGGTGCACAGCGGCTTGCGCGCGCTTGGTGTAACGACCGGTTGACTCGATGACGATGTCGACACCGAGCTTCTTCCAAGGAAGGTCCTTCGGATCGCGCTCCGCGAAGACCGCGATCTCCTTGCCGTCGACGACAAGCGCACCATCTTTGAGTGCGACCTTTGCTTCGAAGCGCCCATGCGTAGTGTCATAGCGAAGGAGGTGCGCGTTCACCTCCGGCTTCAACAAGTCGTTGACCGCGACAATGTCAATGTCCGCATGCTCACGATAGGCCGCGCGAAGGAAGTTCCTTCCGATGCGCCCAAAGCCGTTTACTGCGACTCGAATCGTCATATCTGAACCGTCGCTTCCTCGTCGCCCTGCGCCGTTATGGCCCTGCGTCGATCCCGCCCACGAATGCCGTGGTGAATGGGCTCAGCACCCAAAAGATCGCCGGTGCGCCACCCGTCCGCTCAGCCGAGCGAGCTGAGGAGCGCCCCCGCGAGGAGGCTCTCGTCGTGGACAAGCCCATTTCGCCCGGCGAGGGGACCCAAGATGACCTTAGTTCCTTTTGGGAGCACCCCGGGCGCGACGTGGGACACGTCGATGCAAACCGAATCGGGGACAATTCCATGGGAGATGAGCGCCTTTACGCACAACCCCACGTCGTAGCCGACGGTCTCGGGGATCTGCTCTTTGAGATTGGCGACGTAGGTGCGCATCGCTCTCGCAGAAGAAATGGCGTGTGCGATCGGAGCCGGCGCGCACGCGGCGAGCACGCTCGTAAAGAGCGAGCCTGGCCCGATGACGATCTGGTCGGCGCGGTCAATGGCCTCGATCGCGGCCCTGGGCACCTCGGCGTCCGGAGGAACGAGGGAGACGCTCGACACGCCTTTCGTCTCTTGGATGCGGACCTGTCCTTCGAGCTCGGCGCCTGATGCTTCTGCCTTCAATACAACGGGACCAGTCGTCGCCGGGATGACCATGCCGATCGTGTCGAGCACCCGACAGGCCTCTTCGATGCCCGAGACGAAGTCCCCTGTCGTCGCCGCAAGCGCTGCGATCAAGAGGTTGCCGAACGCGTGGCCCTCAAGCTCGCCGCCCGAAAAGCGGAACTCGAGCGAGCGGCCAAGGGCAGAGTTCTCGGACAACAGTGCACCGAGGCAGCGCCGCACGTCTCCGGGAGCCGCGATGCCGAGCGCCTCGCGAAGCCTCCCCGAGGACCCGCCGTCGTCTGCCACCGAGACGATCGCCGTGATCTCCCCCGCGTAGCGCCTTATCGCACCGAGGCTCCGCGCGAGACCGTGCCCGCCGCCGATCGCGACGACCCTCGGACCACCGGGTACGAGCGCGCCGAAGTAGCGCTCCTCGACCATGTTCTTATGACCTCACCGTTCGATGTCTCGGTGGTGCACGCTCGGGCGCTCGTTGTGCAGCGCGATGCGCTTCGCGAGCTCTTCGGCGAGGACGACCGAGCGGTGGTGCCCGCCGGTGCAGCCGATCGCGATCGAGAGATAGGACTTGCCCTCGCGCGCGTACGCGGGAAGGAGGAAGCCGAAGAGGTCATCGAGCTTGTCGAGGAAGGCGGTCGCTTCGGGGCTAGAGAGAACGTAACGCCGCACGTCCTCGTCTAGTCCGGTCTTGTTGCGCAGGTCCCCTACCCAGTGCGGGTTCGGCAAGAAGCGACAGTCGAAAACGAGGTCCACGTCCAAGGGGAGGCCGTACTTGAACCCGAAAGAGACGAGGGCCGTTTGCATCGCGCCGACCGCACCAAAGGTGCTGAAGAGCTCGACGAGGCGGTCGTGCAGATCGTGCACGTTCGTCTCGCTCGTGTCCAAAACCTCATCAGCGTCGTCGCGCACCTCGGCGAGCTGCTCGCGCTCTTGTCGGATCGACTCAAGAACGCTCTCGGCGTCTAAGGGATGGCGTCTTCGTGTTCCTTCGAAGCGACGCACGAGAACCTCGTCCGTTGCGTCCAAGAACAGCACCCGCACCCTTGCACCCGACGCGCGAAGCGAATGGATCGCAGGAGAGAGCTCAGAGGTCGACTCCGTACCACCGCGCCCCGCGACGAAGCAGAACCGCTCGAGGTCCGATCCCGGGTGCGCCGCGAGCTCGGCGACCCTTCCGATGAGCTTCGGGGGGAGGTTGTCGATGACGAACCACCCGAGGTCCTCGAGCGTCGCCGCCGCGCTCGAACGCCCAGCTCCCGACATTCCCGTGACGATCAGGTACTCAGCCATGAAGGGCGCGACCTCCTTGCCCATTGTTTCACGCTGAGGCCTCAACCTAGGTGCGCATGCTAGGCGTCTAGGGAAAAGTCACCTGTGCTTTCGGCGACGCTCGAAGCGCATGACCAAAAGGCGCGGGATCGCTGCCTCCAAATCGGGAGCGATCGAAGTGACAAGGAACTCGGCCAACGGCGCGGGCTCGAGGAGCTTCGTAAGGAGACAGTCACGCTCGGCGAGGGGGTTGATGTAGCGAGAGAGCGGCCGGTGTGAAAAGGGGATGAACACGTCCCGGTCCACTTCTTCGACGGACACCACTTCGTCGAGGTAGGGCCCGACACGCCAGTACTGCTCGCCGAGGATCTCATCGTCGACGAAGCCGCTCCCTTCTCCTTGGTACATCGGGTGGTTCACCAACAACAAAAAGCAACCATCGTCCGCGAGCACCCGGGCCGCTTCTCCCAAGACCGCATCGACGTTCGTCGCGTGTTCGATCGCGAGACAGCACACGATCGCGTCGAAGCTTTCTTGGGAAAACGGCAAGGACTCCCCCATCGCGCGCGCATACGCGACGCTACGGTCGCCTGGTCGGGACCGCTCGAGCGCGAGTGCGTTCTGGAGCTGCGCGGTCGAAGGGTCGATGCCGACGACGTTCGTCGCGCCCTTGTTGCTCAAGGTGCGCGCGACGTGACCTTCCCCACACCCGAGATCAAGGACGCGTCGCGCGCCTTTGAGCTCCGAGGAAATGAGCGGGAGGATCTGGAGCTCGTACTCTACGTCTGCTCCATCGGTAAAAGTCGCCTTCCACCACGGCGCAAGCGCGTCCCACGCCGCACCGGGGTGCGTCGCGCGCGGACTTGCCTTCTTAGGTCGCGCAGCCTTCGGCTTCTTCGCGCTCACGCCGACACCGTTGCGCGCTTTGGATGAAGGTGCGCGTACGTCGCCTCCGCGACGGTTTGTGGAAGCCACGTGAGCGCGCGCAGGTCTTCGAGGGAGGCTCGTTGCGCGGCGCGCACGCCACCGAGCTCTTTGATCAATCGGGCCTGGCGCGACTTTCCGAGGCCGGGTATGCCAACGAGCGCGCCACGCACCATCCTTTTTCCCCGAAGGCTGCGGTGATAGGTGATGGCAAAGCGGTGCGCTTCGTCTCTCAGTTCTTGCAAGAGGTAGATCGCCTCGCTGTCTCGAGGGATGCGGATGGGGTCTCTTCTCCCCGGGACGAAGACCTCCTCGAACTGCTTCGCGAGCGCGGCGACTGCAATGGAATGAGACAGTCCGCACTCTTTGAGCACCTTCACACCGACGCCGAGCTGGCCCTTGCCACCGTCTAACAACAACAGCTGTGGAGGATAGGAAAAGCGCCTGGATCTTCCCGGAACAGATCCGTCGTCTTTGTCATCGAGGCGCTTCAGCCGGCGCGTGAGCACCTCGGCCATCGCCCCGTAGTCGTCGTTTCCCGCCACGGCGCTCACCTTGAAGCGCCGGTAATCGCTCCGCTTCAAGAGCCCGTCCTCCATGACGACCATCGAGCCGACGTAGTCCGTGCCTTGGAGATGGCTCATGTCGTAACACTCGATGCGAAGCGGGGATTCCGACAAGTCGAGCGCGGATCTCAGCTCCTCGAGGGCCTGGGCGCGGCTCGTGAGGTCGCTCGCGCGCTTCATACGGTGTCGGGCGAGTGCCTCGGTCGCGTTCTGTGCGGCGACGGAAAGGAGCGCCCGCTTTCTGCCCCGTTCGGGAACGACGATGCGCACCTTCTTTCCGCGCCGTTCTCCGAGCCACGCCTCGTAGGTCTCGGGATCCTCGGGAAGATGGGGAACGAAGACCTCCTTCGGCACCCCGAGTGGGGTCTCCGCGTAGTACTGCGCAAGGACGCGCCCAATGAGCGCTCCCTCGCTCAACGATTCGACCTTTTCCATGACGAAGCCCTCTTGTCCGACAACGCGTCCGCGTCGCACATGCAGGATCTGTGCGGCGGCGCGAAGTTCGTCCTCGGCGAGGCCGATGAGGTCGAAGTCCTCTGCCGAGGACGCGACCATCTCCTGGCGTTCGCTCGCGAGGCGGATCGACGCGAGCTGGTCGCGAAGGCGCGCCGCGAGCTCGAAGGAGAGCTCGGCCGACGCGTCCTTCATGGCCGCGTCGAGTTTCTCCTCGATGGGCGTGATGTCACCGTCCAAGAACGCCATGAGGCCGTCGACGAGCTCGCGATAGCGGGCGTGCCCAACGGCACCGACGCAGGGCCCAGAACAGCGTTCGATGTGGTAGAGCAAGCATGGACGGCCGAGACGGGCGTGGCGGTTGAACTTCGCGTCGGTGCACGTGCGCACGGGAAAGGAACGCAACAACAGGTCGAGCGTCTCTCGGATGGCGTACGCGTGCGCGTAGGGGCCGAAGTACCGGATGCCCTTTTTCCTCGCGCCGCGCATGACGAGCGCCCGGGGCCAGTCGTCTTCGACGGTGACCGCGAAGTACGGATAGGACTTGTCGTCGACGAGACGGACGTTAAAGCGCGGCCGATGCACCTTGATGAGGTTGTACTCGAGCATGATCGCTTCGACGTCTGATCGGACCGCGATCCACTCGAGGGACGACGCGAGCCTCATCATTTGGGCCGTTCGGGGATGGAGCTGGGACGGATCGACGAAGTAGCTCGCTACGCGCGACCGGAGCGATCGCGCCTTTCCGACGTAGATGATGCGCCCTTCGGCGTCTTTGAACTGGTAGGAGCCCGGGACGTCCGGGACCGCTCGCGGTCGCTCAAGCACTAACATGGAGGCTACGCCGACCTGGTACCTCGGCGGACAGACAAAGGCTTCGTGGCCGACATACCCGCGGATGGGCGACCAGGCTGTCCCCGCCGGCCAAGAGCGGAGCACATAGATGCAAGGGGCTCAACTATGTTCCGGCTCCAAACAAGACTCCCCGACCGCTACGTGTCGGCATCATCTGACGAGCTCGCCGCGTGGATCGGCGTCGCTCGCGAAACCCTCGGTGAGCGCGTCGTCATCTTGGGACACCACTACCAACGAGACGAGGTGATGGCCTGGGCCGATGCGCGCGGGGACTCCTTCGGGCTCGCCCAGTTCGCGGCCTCACAGCACAAGGCCGATTACGTCGTGTTCTGCGGTGTGCAGTTCATGGCCGAATCGGCGGACATCTTGACCGAAGCACACCAACAGGTCATCCTCCCGGATCTGAACGCGGGGTGCTCGATGGCGGACATGGCGGGCCTAGAAGCCGTCGAAGACGCCTGGGAGGAGCTGTCTCGGATCATCGACATCGACGCGGTCGTCCCCGTCACCTACATGAACTCCTCGGCCGAGCTCAAGGCCTTCGTCGGGAGAAAGGGCGGCTCGGTCTGCACCTCGTCGAACGCCCGGGCGGTCATCCGCTGGGCGCTCGACATCGACGCAACGATGCCCAAAGGAGAGAATCTCGCGGCCTTCGTCCGGGCATCGGGGAAGAAGGTGCTCTTCTTTCCTGATCAGCACCTCGGGCGAAACAGCGCCTTTGAGCTCGGCTTTGCGGCCTCGGACATGGCTCTTTGGGATCCGCTTTCGGATCTCGGGGGCCTAGAGGAGAGGAGCGCGAAGCAGGCGACGTTCCTCTTGTGGAAGGGGCACTGCTCGGTGCACCAGCGCTTTCGCCCCGAACACGTC
>Ga0181521_10001963_pt1 | contig 24932 bp, 17 predicted proteins | sample PEATcosm2014_Bin_32_FD_119764 | JGI IMG/M metagenome (GOLD analysis project Ga0181521, IMG submission 119764) | Peatland microbial communities from MTU Mesocosm Facility, Houghton, MI, USA - PEATcosm2014_Bin02_60_metaG | ecosystem: Environmental > Terrestrial > Soil > Wetlands > Peat | place...
CAATCACATCGCCGACCGCCACGGCCGGCGCATCGACGTCCCGGGCGAGAAGGTCGAAATTGCACGACTGACCCACGATCTCGACTTTCTCCACACGGGCGGCATCCGCGTGCGATGCGAACAGCGGCCGGAAATAGGCGTGCTCCATGTAAAGATCGGCGAGAAACATCTCGGTAGTATCGAGTTCAACCCACGTCCGCGGAACGGGCCGATGCTGCCTCTTCACGTGGCACACGCGGCTCAGATGAATTCCCGTGTCGGCCAACAGGCTCCGGCCCGGCTCGACCTGTAGTACCAATCCGGCCGGATCGACGCCGCCGGCGGTGAGCGCGTGGCGCAGTGCGCCGGCCGTACTCTCTGCAAAGCGCTCGAGCGACGCCGCGGTTGCCCGCTCGGGGCTGGAGGGATCCCGCGGCGACGGAAAGCCGCCCCCAATGTCCAGCTCCAGCGGACGCCACGGCGCCCAGGCCTCTGCCAGCTCCGCGACCACTGATCCGAAGGTTCGCGCCATCGTCCCCCAGCCGGCGGGGTCCGCGCTGTGCCGGCGGGGGTGAGTCATCAGGCCCGTGAGCCGCGAATGGGGATGCTGCAACACACGGCGGCCGACGCGCACGGCAACGCTCAGCTCAATGCCCGGCTTGTACAGGTTGGCGGCATCTCGAATCGTCATGTTCGGAAAGAAGTCGGAAGCGCCCGTGAGGTCGAGATAGTCCGGCCGCACCCTCAGGCGAACATCGGCGCACTTGCGCTGCAGTTCGGTCGCAGCGATCACCAGATCGAGCTCCTGCTCGCTGTCGAGCGTGATGCGGGCGCCCACCGCGACGGCAAGCCCGATCAGCTGCGCGCTCTTCGCGGAGCCGTTGACCGAAATTTTCTCGCCCGGGACGCCCGACCACAGTGCTGCCTGAAGCTCGCCGTGGCCGAATACATCGCAGCCCACGCCCTCCTCGTTGAGGATCTGCCGGATCGCGATCGTGTAGTTGGCCTTGAGCGAGGGCAGAAGCTCCACCGGACCCACTCGCCAGTGGCGCTCGAATGCCGCAGCGAGCTCGCGGCAATTTGCGCGCAGCTGGGCTTCCGATACGACGTACAGAGGCGTGCCGAATTGGGCCGCGATATCCACCGTATCGCAGCCTTCGACCCACAGGTGTCCGCCGGCGACCGACAGCACTGCGTCGAGGCAGGTTCGAACCGCGCCGGTCATGAGACGCGGACCGCGACCGATTCGCCGCGGCAGAGGCGGTGCACGACGGCGTAGGTGACGGCGGCCAACGCGGCCGTGAATCCCGCCAAGAGCAATACGGCCGTGTAGCCTTTTCCGCGCCCCAGAACGAATCCCGCCGCAGCAGGGCCGGCTGCCAGCGCAGCACCCTGCGCGGCCGGCACCAGTGCGGCAGCGCGGCCCGACGGATCCAGGATCGCGAGCGTCCCCAGCTGAAAGATGTCGATGAAGTTCCAGCACAGCTGCAGCACGGCTAGAGTGATGATGAACATGGCGGCCGTGGGAACGAGGCCGTGAATGAGCAACGTCGATGCCAGCATGCCGAGCGCGAGCAATAGCGCGCGGGACTGGCCGATTCGATGGCCGACGGCCCTGGCGCTCAAGCATCCCGCGGCGCTCAGCAGCACGCCCGCGGACAGCAGCCAGTGAACCTGCTGCATTGAGATTCCGAACCCGATCCCCATGCGCTCAGCATAAGCCCAATAACTGCCGATGGTCACATAGAACAGCGCGACCGCCATGAGGCACAGGCTTGGCAGCAGCGGCACGCGCAATTTCGGGCGGCGCGCGGGCGCGCCTGCGGGCGTTGCCCCGGCAGTCGCCGTCGAGTCCTGGCGCGGGAGCACAGGAACGACGGCCACGCTGGCGAGGAGCACGCCTGCGATTGCCGCAAAAATGCCGGCCGGGCCCCAGTGTTCGTTCAGCACCGGAAACAGACCGAGCACGGCCGCATTGGCGAGCACCTGGAGAAGAATCATGATCGAGAAGGCGCGCGCCGGCTCGGGATTTCGCGACAACAGCGTCAGCGACGATGCGTAGGTGGCGCCGGACGTCAGGCCCGCCGCAAATCGCCAGCAGCACAGCGCGGCGATGCCATGAAATGGCGTGCACAGCAGGTTGAATCCGGCGCTCAGGGTGAGTGCCCCGCCCACATACCAGCGCCAATCGACTCGATGCGCCATCAATGAGGTGGCCACCGAGCCGAGCAGCAGCCCGGCAAGATCGATTGAGGTGACGTAGCCGGCGTACGCCGCCGTGTAGCCCCACTTGTCCTGCAGCGCGCCGACAATGACCGGCATGCCCAGGATTGGTGCAACGCTGCCGATCGCGAGGGCGATTTCGGCGCATACCAGAACCTTAAGTCGCGAGGCGGTCATGGTCAGGCGCATAACTCGGTCAAGACTATGTCATGCATTGCAGCGGCCCGCCACCCGCATCGCGGGCGGCCCTAAGATGTCGTTGCATTCTCCATGGACCAATTCCGATTCGCTCGTGTATCTTCAGTCTCAGCCATTAATTTCGATTAGAAAACGCAGGGGATCCCGTGAACAGAAACACTCATACGCCGCTCGCGGCGCAGCGCTTGGCATTATTCGCATTTATCGCGCCCTTCGCGGCCACGGCGGCCACCGGCGGTGCTGCGGCCGGCGGCGAAGCGGAATCAACCTCCGGGCAATTGCAGGAAATCACCGTCACCGCGCAGAAGCGCACCGAAGACATCAAGGACATCCCGTTCAGCGTGTCGGCGATCAGCGGGGCCGAATTGACGGAACATCACGTCGCCGACTACGACGACATCACGCGCACGGTGCCAGGCGTCGGGTTCCAAGCCGGCCCGGGGCCGGGGCTCGATAACATCGAGATCCGCGGCGTCAGTTCGACGTCGGGATCGGCGACGGTCGGCATCTACATCGACGAGGTCTCGGTGACGGTCAGCAACAGCCAGTACGACGGTGCCGTGCAGCCGAAGTTGTTCGATTTGGACCGTATCGAGGTGCTGCGCGGTCCCCAGGGCACATTGTACGGCGCGAGTTCCATGGGCGGCACGATCCGTTTCATCACCAAGCAACCGGACCTCAATTCCTTCAGCGCATCGGCCAGTACGGACTTGTCGGTGACCCATCACGGCGGCTTCAACAACGACGAGTATGCGATTCTGAACATTCCCGTCATCGACGGCGTGTTCGCGCTGCGCGTCGGCGTCGACCTGGCGAACGACAGCGGCTACATCGATCACTACGTGCCGACGCCAACCGGTGCGGGACCGAATGGCACGATACTGTCTCTCGGCACCAACGACAGCACCGGCGTGCTCGGCGAGCGCGGCGTCAACGATGTGCGCACCAAGGTGTTTCGCGTGGTCGGGAAAGTTGCGGCGCCGGACGAGTGGACGATCACGCCAGCCTATCAATGGCAACGTACCGCCGCCTCCGACACCAACATCTTTTATCCCGACATCGGACTCTATGACCAGGACAAGCGCGTGGCGGAACCCTATGCGGATGATCTGAACCTGCCGAGTCTGACGGTGACCAAGAGCTTCGGCTGGGCGGACCTCACTTCGATAACCGCCTACTTCAAGCGCGACTTCCGCCGTACGACGGATGGAACGCTGTACAACTCCAATATTTTTGCGAATACCTTCGTGGTCGGCGGCCTGTCGGCGGCTACCAATCCTCCAACCCCTCCCCCCACCGCGCAGCAGATCTACGCGACCGAGACGCAGCTCGGATTTTTACCCTCGCCGGCCGGTTACGACGCGAGGACCGAGCAATTCTCCCAGGAGCTGCGCTTGAGCTCGAAGGCCGCTTCCATCGCCGGCATTGCGACCACATGGACGGCCGGAGTCTACTATGCCAATCAGCGCCGGGCGTTCTTGGACGACGAATACATTCCCGGTGTGCAGGCGACCTTCCAGAAGATTTTCGGCTACGGGATTTACTCGCCCCAGTCGGTGGTGGGGCCGTCCTACTATGCGGCCACCGCCGCCTATCCGGCCGAGTCCTTCGCCAACGATCTGATCTATTACGGGCATACGTATCCCAAGCAGCAGCAGATCGCGCCGTTCGGTGAAATGGGTTTCGAGATCACGCCGGCCCTCAAGGGAGCGGTCGGCGTGCGTTATGTGTCCGCGAAGGCCTCGCAAGTGGTCGACAGCGGCGGCTTTTACTCCTATGGGCTCCCGGCCACGTACAACGTCGACCAAAAATTCAGCGCGACCACTCCCAAGTTCTCGCTGGATTATGCCCTCAACGCGTCGAGCAACCTGTATGCGACCATCGCGAAGGGATTTCGGCTCGGCGGGCCCACCGGTCCCGTACCCGCGTACGAGCCGAACGGTCCACCGCCTGCGACCGCGGGAACCTGCGATGCGGACTATCGTAATTTGGGCCTCACCGGCGCACCCGACGAATACCAGTCCGACTCGCTGTGGAGCTACGAGCTCGGCAGCAAGGGGCGCTATCTCGACAATCGACTGTCCATCAACGCGGCCGTGTACGCGATCAATTGGAGCAACATCCAGCAAACGATCAACCTGCCAATCTGCGGGTTCTACTTCACGACGAACGTCGGCGACGCCAAGGTCTACGGCAGTGAATTCGAGCTGCGCGCACTCGTGACGCCGAAATTGACGCTGTCGCTGAATGCCGGCTCGACGCATGCCTACATCACATCGGTGAGCACCGAGGGGGCGGGCATAGTCAGCCCAGGCGAGTGGGTTCTCAATGTGCCTCTATACACGGTCACGCCGAGCGTCGACTACGATGTGCCGATCAACGATCGCACGAGCGTCTTTGCGCGGGCGGATTTTCCCTACACGGGCCGCTCGCGCGGGTACTTTGACAGCAGCCCTTTGCCGAACCACTTTCAGCCGGGTTATGGAATCGTCAACATGAGCGTCGGCGTTACGCGCGACAAGCTCTCGGTGGGCCTATATGCGAAGAACCTGCTCAACTGGAAGAACATCATTCAATACCCATCAGTCAACTCCGTGCAGGAAGGCTACACGGTGCGCCCGATGACGATCGGAATCAGCGCGACCATGCAGCTATAGAGCGTTCAAGCGCCAAAGCAGCTCGCCGCGCGCCGTCGACTGCACCCTGGGTCAGGCGGCGCCGCCGGTCATTGCGAAGGGGGTATGGTCACCATCGTGAGGGTGCGCGCGCCAAGTATTGCACCAGGGCTCGGGTCGCGGATGACCACGTAAAAACTCTTGGGGCGCCGCCGCGTCGTATCGGCGACTACTGGAATGAACAGACTCATGGCGCTCTTACCGTCCTCGATGTGCTCCTCGCGGCGCGCGATGGGTGCAAAGTCCTGTCCGGGTTTTGCCGTTCCGGATTCGGTCCACCACGAGAAACTCGCATCCCCATGTAAATTGCCGCTGCGTCGAACCACGATGCGAGCGGCCGGATCGGCGCGCGGCACATCGATCGTGTCCGCAGCCAATTCGATGCGGGAGCGCAAAGCGGCAGCCTTCGGGACATGAGTGGCAGCGACCGCGTGCGGAGTCGCAATCCCTGCATGCGAGACCGATGTGGATGACAACGCCGGCGCAGGCGCGGGCGCGGTTGCGGACGCAGGTGCAGATGCAGATGCAGATGCGGGTGCGGGTGCGGGTGCGGGTGCGGGTGCGGAGGTGGTGCCTGTGGGTCGCGCTGAGCTCGCGATCATCGGCGGTAGGGCGCGCGGCGTGTGGGATGCCCCGGACGAATCGACGGCGGCTGGCACTGATGTTGCCGGCAGCTTGGCGGTCGCTTCATCCGCGATGCCCGCGGCCACAGGAGCGCCGTGCCACAGTTTCCACAGCAATGATTGGGTGGTCGCGAGCGTAGTTTTCATTCCTACGCGCAACGTCGTGGCTACGCGCGTGGCCGATTCGAAATTGACTGCGACCGACCAACCGGCTGCCAACATCACCAAGATCGCCGCGCTGATCACCGGCAAGATGATGCGCCCCCGCTTGCGCGGGGAGACGCTCAATAGCTCGAGCAATTCGGGCAAGCGGCTTGCTGCCTCGTGTAAACCGAAGGGCTTCAGCCATTCCTCAACATCGGTCGGGCGTTGGTCGCTATCGACGGAGAGGCCCGACCGCAGCGCCCGCCATTGCTCCCAAGTCAGTCCGGCGGGGCGATGCGGGGCCAATCGCAGCGTGCGTGCCGCAATGGCGGTATGTTCCCCGAACGGATGCTTGCCGGCCAATAGAACATAGACGATGCAGGCAAACGCATATAGATCGTCTCGCACCTCCGCCGGGTTGCCTTCGAGCAACTGACAGCTCGCATATCTTGGTGCTGCGATCGGCGTCTGTTCCGAAGATTCGACCTGGGAGATCCAAGGGCCGCGATGCAGGCCGTGGGAAGCGCCGAAGTCCAGGACGCGCACGTCGCCGACATCGGTAATGAATATATTTCCCGGGTTGAGATCGCCGTGCACGACACCGCGGCTATGGGCATGCGCAAGCGCAGCTCCGACGTCGCGAATGATCGTCAACGCATGGGGCCGATTCAACGCCGTTTGATGACGCGCGGACAACACGCTGTTCAGTGACAGTCCACTGAGATATTCCATCGTAAAGAACGCGGTGTCGCCATCGCGGTCATATTCATGAACCCGGACGATGTTCGGGTGCGACAGCGACTGCAAATACTGGAACTCCCGACGCAGCTCGGTCAATAATTCCGGTCGTTCCGTAGCTGCGGCATGCAGCACCTTGATCGCCAATCGTTGGCCGGCATTTGGCAGATCGAGACGGTAGAGGTCGATGGCCTCGAATACGGTGCCCGTGCCGCCGCGGCCCAGTACGCCCTGGATCTGATAGCGTCCTCGCAGCACGGCACCCACGGGGATCTCGCGTCCGGGGACGTGCGCCGCGAAATCCGCAATCCGGCTGCGTACAGCCGCTGCACCGCTCGCGGAGGACACTATCGGCGCGGTGTGCGGCGCGGGAAGCGGAGCGTCTATTTGTGACAGCGGAACGCTGACGTCAATATGAAGTGCCGGGCCCAGCAGTTGACCTTCCAAACGCGATTTGAGGGTACGGAAGACGTCGGGCTTGATTTTGCCGCGGCGATAATACTGGTCGAGCAGTGACAACAAGCCCCAGCCCTCATCCGGGGAGTTCCGCGTGAGTTCCTGCACCGCACGCAAAAACGCGTCCTCACCGCAAGCCCCGCTCGATAGCGCACCCAACCAATCTTGAGCGGTGTGCAAGCGGCCGTCCGACCGCGGTTCGCTGACGATCGGTTCAGTCATTGCGCGGCTCATGCGAAGCGTTCGCTGATTGGGATGCACCCCTGAGGCGGCGAGCATTTGCGGCCGCAGCGTCGGGCTCCGGACTCAGCTCGATGAACCAATCCGGCCCGGATTCGATTGTGTGGGCGGTTGCATAGCTGGCTTGATTGAGCGCCACGGCAAGGTTCATCAAGCTATTGATGTACACCAGCGGTTTGCCGATCGCCACTTCACCGAACGTACGTCGGTAGGGCGCGACGTCATCGTCAATGAGGCGATCGTCGTGATAAATGCGTATTCGCACGGAGGCTCCTAGCGCAAGGTGCAATTCATCGAACAGAGATTTTGGTATGTTGGTCCAAACATTGCCGAACTGCACGTCGAGCACCGGGATAATGCCCTTGACCGTGTCGCCGGCGCGCTCGGGTTTGCGGTAGGAGATACTAATCAACAACTGCGGCGCGAGCGACGGTCCCACCTGATCGAAGCTGATCACCCCGGCGGCGAGGCGTGCGCCGGTATAGGCGAACACATCGCGACCGTGAAAGGTATGCGATTCGTCCGAGCCGCTGCGGCGATTGACGCGCTCGTCGATCTGCCGCAATCCCTCGATACCGTCGCGTTCGGCGACCAGCGAGAGCAGGCCATTGTTGGGGCCGACGAAGTAATGTCCCGTGCGTGTTTTGAGCACCACCGATAAGCGTGCGGTGCCCACGCCGGGATCGACGACGGCGACGAATACGGTGTCCTTCGGCCAGAACTGTTCGGCTTGATACAACCGATAGGCACCGACAAAGATGCTCGGATTCTCGTGACTCAAATCCGATATCAATAATTCCTGCGAGACGCTGTAGGCGACGCCTTTCATCGCGGATACGGCACCGTCCTGCGTGCCGAAGTCGGTCAGCAGCACCAGCGGCGCACGCGCATGCGCGTGCGCGTGCGCAGAGAACCACACAACGCTTGTGAGTACGGCGACGCGCAGGATATTCATCGGCAATTTACGTCACACGAGGGCGCGCTTGAACAGGAAGGTCGATCGTTCACGGGCTCTCCTCTGGCGATGCGGTGCGATACGGGTGTGTCGCGGTTATTTCTGGTCTTCCAATGGATATGTGCGAGGGGCTTCGGCGGCGGGCGCCGCCGGGGCCTGCGTGGACGAAGCAGCCGGCATATCCGCTTGCGGCGCCGGTGAGCTTCTCACGGTGGTGTGGGTAGCCTGCGCCAGCCGTTCGAGGAAACGCTGCGCGGTTTCGGGCGCGGCCGGTGCCTGGCCGGAGAAAATCTCGGTCGCGGTCACGCCGCTCTTGTGGTACAGGGAGGCGTTCGCCGAGCGATCGATCGCGATGACGCTGCCATCGACCGCGATGCCGCCGAATAAGCCGCGCGAGCGGGCGTAGGAATAAATCTCGGCCAAGGCGACGTCTGTGGCGGCCGATCCTTGTCGTCCGTAGGGTCCCGCCGCAACGGAGGCGTCCGCGCCCAGCGTCAGCTTACCGCCGGCGATTCCTTCTACACCCCTCTTGGTCGTAAAGACCAAGATGACGTCCGACGATTGCGCGCCCGCCTGGAACCCCCAACTGCCTCCGGTGAGCGAGATGAACGCCGGGTTACTCCAGGGCGAGTTCAGTGTGTCGCGCACCACCAGCACCCCGTTGCCGTGACGGCCGCCGAATATGAAGGCAACCTTCGTCACATCGGGTATCACGGCGATTCCGTACGCGTGCGATAGGAGCGCGTCGGGCAAGCGTTGGTCCGGCATGCCTTGCACCTCTTCCAGTACCTCGGTCGCCGTCAGCAGGCGTCCTTCCTCCCGCGCTCCGGCATGCGCAAAATTTACAAGTGCCGGCGTAACCGTAACCACGGCGAATAAGAGCAGGGTCGAGGCGACTTTGGTTGCAATTGACATGAGAACTCCCGTATAGCGCAGATCATCTATCGTAACGAGGGGGACCCCGCATCGAGCGCTTAGTTCCGCAAGCTTAACGCGTGTTGGAGCCGGCGAGAACCTGCGCCGCGTCATTGACCTGCATGCGCTAGACTAACGCTATTTTCGGATGAGTAACCCATGATCGATAGTCGCTTGCCCGGGGTCATCGTGATTGCGCATCGTGGCGCCAGCGGCGAGCGGCCGGAACATACCCTCGAGGGCTACCAACTCGCGGTCGATCAAGGCGCAGACTTTATCGAGCCGGATCTGGTCATGACCCGGGACGGCGTGCTCATCGCACGGCACGAAAATGAGATCGGCGGCACCACCGATGTGGCGGAGCATCCGGAATTTGCCGGGCGTCGCCGAACGCAGGCGATCGACGGCGAAATCATGACGGGTTGGTTTACCGAGGACTTCACGCTCGCCGAAATCAAGACGCTGCGCGCTCGCGAGCGGTTGCCGGCATTACGGCCGGCAAACCGGGCCTTCGACGGCCGTTTTGCGGTGCCGACCTTCGAGGAGATCATGCAACTGGCGAGCGACGTGAACCGGCGGCGCGGTGGCAAAATCGGGATAGGCGTGTACCCGGAAACGAAGCATCCCGCGCACTTCGCGGCGCTCGGCCTCGCGCAGGAAGAGGCGGTTTTGCGGACCTTGCAGCGCTTCGATTACGCTCGCGAAGGATCGCTGGTCTTCATCCAATCCTTCGATCCGAACAATTTGCGACAACTACGCGCCATGACGCGGTTGCCGCTGGTGCAATTGCTGGAGCGTGAGCTCACTGATCTTGAGCGGATCGCGGAATACGCCGATGGAATCGGCATCGCCAAATCGCTCGCAACCGCCGAGGTGGTGGCTGCAGCGCACAGGCACCAGCTTGCCGTCCATGTTTGGACATTTCGCGCCGAAAACGAGTTCTTGCCCGCCGATCTCAAGGTGGGGCACGCCCCCGCGGCGCATGGCGATCTGCCGGCGGAAATCGCGCGCTATCTGGCGCGGGGCATCGACGGGTTTTTCACTGATTTTCCCGCCATCGGGGTGCATGTCCGGGACGCGGCGGCGAAGCGGTGAGCAATGCCGCGGCGCGCCAGCGCGCGCACGTACCCCAGGGGATTGGGGGGCCGACACCCCAGCCGTCATCGCGGCACTTGCCCCCATGCTCTTGGTATGGTGGCGCTCGCTGGTGAAATCGGGTCAGAAGAACATCGACATATAAATTTGATAGACGGTGGCATTGAAGAAATACAGGGGCTCGGTACCCGGTAGATAATCGGGCACGCCGTAATACTTGATGTTGCGAAAGTCGAGGTAGTGGAAGGAAATGCGGCTGACGTCGAAGGTGGCCGTACCGCGTTTGAACATTTTCCAGCCGTCGGGCAAGAACGCGTAGGTGACTTTCGCACCGATCGTCGTGTTTTCCGATGCCGCCAAGTCCTGGTCGCGCGCCATGAAGTTCTGCGAGTCGGCGAAGGGGAACAAATCGCTGTAGAACGTGGCTTGGTTTTGCTTGTAGAAGCGCAAGCGCCCTTCCAAGATCCAAATGTTCTTCAGCGGATGGGTGTAATCCATTTCATAGGTATTGCCTACGATGCCCCAGGTATCGCGAAAATACCGATAGGAACCGGTGAGGGCGGCCCGGTAGGGCAGGTAATACTTGGCCTCCGCTTGGACCGCCGTGCTGGTCCGGGTGTCCGGATAGACCTGGCTGCCCAAGGAATATCCCTTGGGATTACTGGAATCGAGATAGCGAATGGAGCGATACGGGTTGGCCAGATAGCCATTGTCCGTGATGACGTTGACGTTCAAGCCGGCGATCCAATTCTTGGTGAGAATCTGGGATAAGCCGACGTTGTAACTGTTGCTTTGCGCATGCCCCAGCCACGCGATGACCGGGACGAAGGCGGTGCCGTTGTTTTCGCCGACCGCATCGTCGGTGTGCGCGTATCCTACCGTCAAGGTCGTCAAATCGCCGAACATGTCCTGCTTCAGCGAAAAGCTCGTGGTGTCGGATTTATAGTCTCTCTCCACGCTGTTGATGAAGGACAGCGAATACGTCGTTTTGTCGTGGACGTATTCGGCGGTGCCGCTCTTTTGTTTGCGCTCGTCCTTGATTTGGCTCGCCTGGCTCAGGACATCGATGGAGGCGCCGCTCACCTTGTCGACGAAATAGCTGGCCTCGAGCGCGAAATCCTCGGTGAATTTCTTGCGCACCAACACCGACTCGCCGGTGATGTCCATACCTCCACCGCTGTACTTGCTGTAAAACAGGTCCGCGCGGTCGTCCGGCAGTACGTCGGCGCTCGTGGCGCGGACCAGGAGCAGCGCCGTGACCACCGCCATTCGACCCAAAATTCGCTGCACGGGCGCCACGGCGGTCAATTGCAGCCGCAGCCGCCGCCCGCGCTGCCGGTAGCGCCGCGCGATCCCTCGCGCGCCTCACGGATGTGATCGAGGTAAGCGGATGAGATCGCGTCCCGGTCCCATGCCATGATGGGGTCCGCCAAGCGATCACGCTCATACGGTTTCACCCAGGGCTGTATGCTGCTGCACGCGCTCATCAGCAGCATGACACCGACCAGCAACACGGGGCGAACGCGGCGCATCGGCTACTCCCGAATGAGCTGGCGAATGCGGTCCTGATAGTCGTTCTCGTCTCCCGGCTTGTAACCGCGATGAATGTAGCGAATTTCGCCCTTGCGATCGATGATCACCGAACTCGGCATCTCATCCACGTGGTAGGCCTTGCTGACCTGGTTCGCCGGATCGAGCAGCACCGGGAAGCTCACCGGCTTGCGCGCGAGCAGTTCTTTCACGGCGGGCGCCTCCTTGTCGACATTGACCCCGATCAACGTGAAGCCGGCGGGCTTGTACTTCTTGTACATCTGATCCAACAGCGGCATCTCCTGCTGGCAAGGTCCGCACCAGGTTGCCCAGAAGTTGACCATGATGACCTGGCCCTTGTACTGGCTCAGGCCGGACTGGCCACCGGACAGCGCGGCAAGCGTGAATGCCGGCGCGGGTCCGCCGGCGTCGGCGGCGAACGCCGTGGACGCGATGACGATCATCGCCATCGCGCAGCGTCTGAATAATTTCGTGGTAGAGCTAGACATGGATCTCTCCTATTAAATCGCCAAAAAATCCTAGAAATATGTGGTCAAACCCAGCGTGGCCTCTATGTTGTGCACGTTCTTGTCGACCCCGAACAGGGACGATTCGAATACGTGATCTCTGACGTCCAGATGCATAGCAAGCCAGTCGGTGACGAGCACGCGGGTACCGACCCCAAAGTTCAGCGCGAACTGGTCCTGATCGGCGAATTTCACGTCGCCCATGCCAACCGTCACGTACAGCGCTGTGTTGAAGGCCCGTCCCCGCCCGAGAAACACCTCACCGGGCAGCACGTTGTAGCCCACGTCCAGGTCGTAGTACGTGAACTGTCTCCCAGAGTTGCTGACGACCGTGATGCCGGGAAATACGTCCTCGAGACTGCTCAGGCCGGCCTTCGATCGCGCCAGAAAGCCTTCGAGGAAGAAGTCCTCGGTCACATGATAGGCGGCCCGCACGCCGTAAATGGGATTGGTGCCGAAATCCTCGATGCTCAGGGCCCCGAAGTACGCGCCCACTTCGAAGTTCTTGGCCTTGATCTTCGGCGTCTTCACTTCGCGACGCGACACCTGCGGCTCGATGATCGAAGGTTCCGCCTGCGGCTCCTCCACGGTCACCTGCGCCGGCTTCTTGTCGCCGCGATGGAACCAGCCGCAGCCGGACAGCAGCGCTGCCGCTAAAAGAACACTGCTAAGCCGAATTTCCATTCTTCCAGTTCCTCATTCACGTTGAGCCTGTTGAATACCACATAGTGACGCCAATCGGCGCGCCACATGAAGCGTCGGGTGATGAATCCACGCGCACCGAGCGAGGCATAGGCCATTTGATTGGAATCCTGAAGCGGTGCCGGCGGAACCTTATCCTGGATGTACTGGTATCCGGTCCCGATGCCGGCGGTGGGCGAAAACCACCGCCACTCCGGTACGAACGTGTGCCGGATGCCGATCGTTGCGATGTAGCGGTTATCGAGCGTGCCCAGGGCCTGCTGCAGCACGCCCTCGATGTCGATGCTGTCGGTAATCGCATAATCGGTATAGACGGAGACCAGGTTCTGCCGGTTGTAGACTCCGTAGCTGGCGCCCAACTCCCAGCGGTGAGTCGTAAAATCCGGATACGGTGGTATCGGCGCCGGCTCCCCTGAGTTGAGCTTGGTGCGCGCCAAATCCGCGCGGCGCACCCAACCCTCGGTTCCAAGCGGGGCGCGTACCTTGTACCAATCGGTGCGGCTGTACAACACCGTCAGGACTTCGTCGCGCCCCACCACGTACACCACCGGAAAGCCTCGCCCCGGACCGGAGTGCATTTCCAGATAAGGCTCGGAAACGACCAGCTCGAGGAGCGGATGCGCAGCGTGCGCGAGACTGGTTGGTAACGCCTGCAGCAACAGTACCAGCGCGAGCAGACGTCTCACAATTCAGTTCGCTACCGGCGCGACGAACGGATCGTTGTAATACTGACCGCCGATGTCCAACCATTCCGAGATCAAACGCAACTCCGCGGGTGTCAGGAAGCCTGTGTGATCGAGTACCGGGTCATGGAAACTCCCATCGAACATCCTCAAGAACTGCGTCGATGCGCCGGCGTCGCCGGCCGACATCGGCGCCGCCAGCATGACCGGCACCGGAGTGCCGGTCGGATCGCCCGGCGGAGGCTCGAGCAGTTCCTCCAACACGCCCATATTAAGCGTTTGTTCGTCGCTAGAGAACAGGAGGTCCTCATAAGAGGTGACGATCGTCGGGTCGGCGGTCGATGCGCCGTCGGTCAGATCCAGTTGGCCCGCGGGCACCTGTATGACGTTCGCCGCACTGACGGTGTTGTGACACAGCGTACACGTCACCGACGTGTTGGCGACGCCTTTGACGGTCGCCGTGCGCGGCGAGGCATTCCAGACGGTTTGCAAATACGGTAGCGGTTGCGCCGTCGTGGCCTGCGCATTCGCATAATGTATCGTGATGCGGCATACCGCGGACCATGGAAAGCAGCTCGGATTGAGGAGGGGGGTAACCGGCGCCGGTGTCGTGAGATTGGCATACAGATACGAAATGCCGGTGTCCACCATCCCCGCTGGCAGGGTCACGCCGGTGGTCCAGAGTGTGGTGTAGATGACGTCGGTGCTCAGGATCTGTGAACACGGAATGGCGCTGCCTGGATCGCAGCTGATTCGCGCCAGGGTTTGCGCCATGGTCTCACCGGCATTCGCGAACAGAGCGGGATTGGTACCCTTGAACGGCGCACCCGTCGTCAGCGCGCCCGCATTGACCGGCAGGGTCAAACCCGAGCGGCCATGCGAGCTCGGGTCGGCGGGGTTGACCGTATGGCAGCCGTTGCAAGATTTGGTTTCCCCGGGCAGCAATTGCAGCCAACTCGTGTGCTGCGCCGTGATGCGCCGTGCGTTCGCATCGAGGATGTCGACGGTGAACGGCACATTGGCCGGCACCTGGATCTGTACCGATCCGTCAGGCTGAATCGGCGCGTAGCCCAAGATCTCGCGCATGCCCATGCCGGCGGGTCCGTATACCGCTTGGTCGATCTTGCGCACCTTCTTGCTGGGAATCTCGACCGCCTTTTCGATTCGGATGAAGCGGGCCGGCCGCGTGGAAAAGCCGGCGTTGGCGGGGTCTGCCTGCGTCGCGATATTTGGCTTGGCCGTGTCGATGCCGTCGAAATCGTACACGCTGCTGATGTCGAGCACACCCACCTGGTTGGTGACGAGATTCTGCTGCGCAGTCTGCTGCTGCTGAGTGCACGTGGTGCTGATCGAGCACGGAGTCCAATCGGGAATGAAGGTCGGGGCGGGGGTTCGTGCCTGCAAGATCACGGGTTCGACGATCTCGGTGCCCGGTTCGGCGCTCAGCAGCGGGCTCAAGGTCCCGGCGCCGAAGTCGTAGATCCACAGCGTGTATTCGGGAGGCGCCATTTGCACATTGGGGCCCGTGGTATTGCTGGCAGTGCACACGACGGAAGTTGGCGGCTTCACGGTCGTGTCGAGCACGAGACACGGCGACCAGCTCACCAGCATCCGGTTGGTTCCATCGTAGAGCGGATAGGCGGACGCGAAACGACCTCCCGCGGACGGCAGGTTCGCATCGGTGGTCACGCCCAGCGTCGTTGCTTCGGTTTGTCCGAAACCGGTTTGGGCCGTGCAGACCTCATTCTGGGTGGCCGGTGTGGTCCCTTGACAGATTTCGACAAAATTTGCGGCATCGATCAGCTGTAAGTCGCCGCCGAGCTGCGTGCCCTGAAACGGCCGGTCGATGGCGATCAGTTGGCCGTCGGCGCGTTGCCGGGCATTCAAGAACTGAATGATGTTGTTGTTCGTGCCCGCGATATTGGTACCCGTCGTGTGGCTGTTGGCGCCGTAAAGGAGCTGCAAGCCCGTGCCGTCGGGGTTGGCTTGATACAAGCTGATCTGATCCGCGCCGTTGATCACCTCCCAGCGCGAAAATACGATCTGCCCGTTGCTCAAGACCGACGGCGCGAAATCGTGATTGGTGTTGAAGCTGATTTGATGCATGGCGGTGCCGTCCGCGTTCATCACATGCAGCAAGAAGATGAATTGTTGCTGATCATCCGTCACGGCCTGGTATTGCGGGCGACCCTCATTGAGCAGTATGGATTGCGTCGCGAGCTGGCGCGAGGATGCGAATACGATCCGCCCGTCCGGCAGGTAGTGCGCGCCCACGTCGTGGCCGGCCGTAATGTCGTCGTTGGTGAGCTGAGTGACCGTTTGCGTGGTGGCGTCGTATTGGTAGATATGCCAATTAGGCTGTTTGGGGTCGGTATTTTTCTCGTTTGGGTTCAGGGGCAAGCGCAGCGAGAACACCACTTTCGTGCCGTCCGGCGACACGTCCAGATCGCGCACCGCGCCCATGCCCATGGTGATGGATGCGGTGACATTGGTCTCGGCGCCGGCGGCATTGGCTTGATTGCGTATGTACAGATCGCTGCCGGTGACGGAGGTGATCAGGTCGCGCACGTCGATGTCCGCGGGCGTTGCCGCTTTAGGCGCGTTCGCCATGGGCGGCGCGAGCACCGGCTGTTTGATGTAGGCAAACGGGTAATTGGTGATGCCGGGAGTCAGTGTCTGACCGCCCGCGAGGCCGGGGGCGTGTCCGCTCGAGGCCGCTTCGCAGCCGAGCAGAGCCAGCATGGGCAGCGCCAGCGCCGCGAACTTGAGCAAACCGTGACGGGATTCACGAGGGCGGTTGGTATTCATAAGTCGGTCACCTGCTTTCCGGTTCAATGGCGAGCTTGCCTCTGCCTGCAACGCCATTGAACTTAATTGGTCTCATAACTGCATCTTCGTTCGATGCGCATGTGCAATCTGTTAACGCACTCACAGAAGAACTTGCTCACATCCGTTTCTCTGTGCACCGCAGAGCAGAGTCTTGCAAATTGAGCGAAAGGATATAGGTGCGTAGTTGGCGGTCGATACTGTCGCGAAACGCCGACGTCGTTGGGATGAGACATTACTTACAGGCTTTTCTCACGGGTATATTGGCGCCACGTCGAAACCCACAACTCACGCGAGTGGATGTGAACATGAAGAACGGGATGGAAAAACCAATGAGGCAAATTGTAGGCCGCGCGGCGCTGCCGCCACTCTTCACGCTTGCACTGCGCGCAACCGCTTGCGCCGGCGCACTTGCACTCTTGAGCGCGAATGCGTTCGCAGCCAACCCCAACGCCGATCAAGCGACGCGCATGTACAACCGCATCGCCGGCGTGCCGCCCTCGGCCGCCGCGCTCGCGCAAATGATAGCGACGGACCCGGTGAGCGCGGCGCTCATCGCGACCAACGATCCCGCCTTCTTGAACGACACGATCCGCAATATGGCGGCGCCGTGGACGAATCGCGATCAATCGGTGTTCGTGCCGCTCAACGATTACACGGCCACGGTCGTCGGCATGGTGCGCGACAACGTCCCGTTCAACCAGTTGCTCACCGCCGATCTCGTGTACATCGCGAGTCCGGCCGCCACCTCTACTTATAGCCTGCCGGCCTACTCGCCGGCGAACAACAATCTGTATATCGCCATGGACGCGGCCAACGCCGACTTGAGCACCGCCTTGGTGACGAGCACCCAGTCCGCCATCACCGGAATTCCGGCGGCGGCCACCGCCGGCGTGATGACCACGCGCGGCGCGGCCAGCGCATTCTTCGTCAACGGCACGAACCGGGCGATGTTTCGCTTTACCATGATGAATCACCTGTGCGACGACCTGCCGACCATCATGGACACGACTCGGCCGCCGGACCGAATACGCCAGGACGTGACCCGCAGCCCGGGCGGCGTCAGCACCTTGTTTTTGACCAACTGCATCGGCTGTCACAGCGGCATGGACCCGATGGCTCAGGCCTTCGCGTACTACAACTTCGCCTATCCCGCGAGCGAGATCGGTGCGACCGCCTGGCCCATTGGGCAGATCGTATACACCCCCGGGCAAACGCAGCCGAAGTACCACATCAACAGCACCAATTTCCCGCAAGGGTTCGATACGCCGGACGATAGCTGGGACAACCGCTGGCGCGCCGGACCGAACTATGTGTTGGGATGGAGCAAGACCCTGCCCGGCAGCGGCACCGGTGCCAAATCCTTAGGGCAGGAACTCGCGGCCAGCCAGGCATTCGCGAGCTGCCAAGTCACGCGGGTATTCAAGACGGTGTGTTACCGCGCGCCCATGAATGCCGCCGACGCAGCCCAGGTCACCTCGATGATTACCTCCTTCCAAGCGACTTATTCGTTGCGGCAGGTCTTCGCTGAATCCGCCGCCTACTGCATGGGGAATTGAGCATGAAAGTCACACGCATCCTAGGCCTGCTTACCCTCGCGGCCTCCTTGGGCTTGAGCGCCTGCGGCGGCGGCGGTGCCGCTACCACGGCAACCCCGGCCGCGGCGCCGACCGGCAATGCCGATGCCTATACGGGACCGGCGCCGGCAACGGCGGACGTGCAGGCCTTCGAAGTCAATTTCTGGAACAACGTGCGCACGCAAAATCGCTGCGGCCAATGCCACAACGCGACCACACCCGCGCAAATGCCGAACTTCGCCCGTAGCGACAATGTGAACCTCGCCTACGCGCAGGCCAACACGGTGGTCGATTTGGCGAACCCGTCGCAGTCATTGGTCGTCACCAAGGTGAGCGGCGGCCACAATTGCTGGCTCGCGGACAACAGCGCCTGCGGCCAGATCTTGACCACCTGGATCAGCAATTGGGCCGGTGCCACCGGGGCGGCATCCGCCACGACGGTCCAGCTGACGGCACCGCCGGTTCAAAGTGTCGGCCAGAGCTTGAATTTCCCGGCGTCGCCGACCGAGTACCAGAACACGATCTATACGCTGACCAGCCAGTATTGCTCGCGCTGCCATTCGCCGAACGCGTCCGCGCCGCAATCGCCCTACTTTGCGGGACCGCTGAACCAGATCCTCGCCGATTATCAGGCCGCGATACCGAAAATCGACTTCACCGGCTGCGTACCGGAAAATTCGCCGACCTTCGCGACCGCCTGCGGCATCAATTCGCGCTTCTATCAGCGCTTGGCCATCGACAACCACAATTGCTGGAGCAATTGCGCCACCGACGCGGCGGCCATGCTGGTACAGATTCAGACATTCGCTAGGTCGCTGACTCCCACCAACATCGACCCCTCCCTGGTCATCAGCAAAGCCTTGACCCTGGGCAACGGCACGGTGGCGAGCGGCGCCAGTCGCTTCGATGCGGATACGATCGCCAAGTACGAATTCGAGACCGGCTCCGGATATGTGGCCTACGACACGAGCGGCATCGATCCCGCGGCCGATCTCACCATCACGGGCAATGTCACCTGGGCCGGCGGTTGGGGCATCACGGTGGGTCCCGGCGGCAAGGCGCAGGCGACGACCGCGTCGAGTTCGAAGCTCTACACCTTGATTCAGGCGACCGGCGAGTTCTCGATCGAGGCCTGGGTCTCGCCCGCCCTGGTGGCGACGGCCAATCCTTCATACATGGTCAGCTATTCGGGCGGCGACACCACGCGCAATTTCACGCTCGGCCAGACCAATCAGGACTATGACTTCATGTTGCGCAGCTCGAACTCGACGGGGCTGAACGGCATGCCGCAGCTGCAGACCGCGGACGGCGCCATGGTCCTGCAGGCCTCGCTGCAGCATGTGGTACTGACCTTCGATCCGGTGAACGGGCGCCAAATTTACGTCAACGGCGTCAACACCAACACGCCGGACACGTCGAAGGGCGGCTCGCTCTCGAACTGGGACAGCACCTTTGCCTTGGTGCTCGGCAATGAAGTGTCGGGCGACGCTTCATGGCAGGGCCTGATCAAATTCGTCGCGATCCACCAGCGCGCAATGACGGCCGCCCAGGTTCTGCAGAACTTCAACGCCGGCGTCGGTGAGCGCTACTACATGTTGTTCAACGTATCCAACGTGCCGGGCGTAAACGTACCGCAGTCGTATTTGATGTTCACGGTGAGCCAGTACGACAGCTACAGCTATATGTTCTACGCGCCGACGTTCATCTCGCTGGATTCGACCGCAAAGCCGAACAATATTCCCGTCAAGGGCATCCGCATCGGCATCAACGGCACGCTCCCGCTGGTCGGGCAGGCCTATATCCCGCTCAATACCACGGTGACGGCGGCGAACTACACGTCGACGGGCGAGGTGCTGTCGAAAATCGGCACGGTCATCGGACTGGAAAACGGACCCTTGACCGATCAGTTCTTCTTGCAATTCGACCAGCTCGGCACCGCGACCAATGTGATCGTCGAGGCGACGCCGTCCCTGCAGCCCGCTCCCCTGGGGCCGGTCATGGCCGATGTCGGTGTGCGCACCTTTGGGCAGGTCAATTCGACTCTATCGGCGCTCACGGGCGTACCGACCACGAATGCGGCGGTGAGTGCGACTTATCAGACGGTGCAGCAGCAGCTGCCGTCGGTTAACACCCTCGAGGCATTCTCCTCCGCCAACCAGGTCGGCATCGCGCAGCTGGCGGTTCAATATTGCAATCAGATGATGACGACCCCGGCGCTGCGAGCGAAGATCTTCCCGAACGCGACATTCAGCGCTTCGCAATTCTCGACGCAGGGCGGCATCGATGCCGTGAGCGGTCCGCTTGCGAAGCTCGCAGTCGGCAACGGCCAGTTGCATAGCCAGCCGCCAGCGTCCACTTTGACTGGTCCGACCGGCGAGCTCGATCTATTGATCGGCAGACTCTGCTCCAGCGCAGCGTGCACGACGACCGGCCGGGTGATGGCGGTGGCCAGCGCGGCCTGTGCCGCGGCCCTGGGCAACGCCGACGTGATGATCAATTAAGCAAGACGAATCGAAGAGGTTTTTCATATGCGCAAGAAATCGAAGGCTCTGGGTTTACACGAACCGCTCCGTCATGCGGATCATCCGCAACCCAAGACGCGCCGGGAGTTCATTGCACAGAGTTTCATGACCGGCGGTGCCTCGGTGCTGCTGCCCTCGATCTTCAGTCTGATAGCCAACCCGCGCGCGGCGCAGGCGCAGACGCAGGCGTGCAGTACGGGCCTCGCCTGTGATATCCAGGCAGCGGTTGCCGCATGCCAAATCACGGCGGGTTCCGGCATGATTCCCTTCATCTGCTTCGACCTGTCGGGCGGCGGCAATATCGCGGGCTCCAATGTCTTGATCGGCGGTCCCGGCGGCCAGCTCGATTTCTTGAGCGTCGCGGGTTACAACAAGTTGGGCCTGCCGGGCACCATGGTTCCCAACTCCAGCGCCACCGGGAGTTTCGTCGACAGCACCTTAGGACTGCGCTTTCATTCGGATAGCGCGCACCTGCGCGGCATCAAGACCCGAATCGGCGCTTCGGTGATGGCCAATACCACCGGCACCGTGATTCCCGCGCTGTCGCAGAACGACACCAGCGATAATCCCCACAACCCGATGTACGGTATCTGGCAGGCGGGCGCCCGCGGCGCCTTGCTCGATCTGATCGGTTCGGACAGTTCGGTGTCCGGCGGCAACTCGATGTCGCCCCCGACCATGATCAATATTGCCGCTCAACCGACCAAAATTGCGGACTCCACCGACTCGCAAGGCCTGGTCAATACCGGTCAATTGAGCACGCTGTTGCCGAATTCGGCCGACGTCACTAACGTGCTCGAGTCGATGAAACGCATCAGCGACGCGAAGTACGGGCAGGTCACGGCCTATGCCAACTCGCTGCCGAACGGCGCCGGCCTCAATCAGGCCGCGTTGGGCGCGGCGGGAATCCAGGCCTGCGCTTACACCAAGGCGGCGTATCTGCTCAACCGGTATCCGAACCCGTCCGCGATCGACCCGGACATCGACCCGCAAATCGTCGGCGCGAGCGGCATATTCAACGAGGCCGAGTATCAGGCCAATCCGGACTTTCAAAAAACGGCCGCCATCATGAAGCTCGTGATCAACGGCGATGCCGCGGCCGGCACCATCGAGATGGATGGCTTCGACTACCACGACGGCACCCGTGCCACCGGCGAGACACGCGATTTTGCGCTCGGCAACTGTATCGGTGCGGTATTGCAATATGCCGCGCTCAGGGGCAAGCCGGTCATGATCTATGTGTTCAGCGACGGCTCGCTCGCCAGCGGCGGTTCGATCGATACCTCCGTGGCGGGGCGCGACAAGGGCGTGTGGACGGCCGACAATCAAAATGTCGCCGCCACCTATTTCCTGGTCTACAACCCGGCGGGCAAGGCGCAACCGGCGCAGAGCAACCCGGAAATGAGCCTGCAGTTGGGTTACATGAATCCCGACGGCTCGCAGAATACGACCAGCAGTCCCGCCGGCAACAACGTGCCCAACCTGGTGCAGATCGTGGTGCTCAACTACATGGCATTGCACAGCACGTCGGCCGTGGCGAATTGGCCCACACTATGGCCCGGTTTCGGGCAGAGCGGGCCCAACCTCGTCAATACGATCGGCTCCGGAGCAGCGGCATTGGATTCTCTGATTTCCTTCCAACCGCTCGCCGGTCTCGTGAACGGCAAAGTCCCGGCCACCTGATCGCAATGGGTCCGACCGCGAGGTCGGACCCACTCACTCGAGTGTCGGGACTCTGTCTCAATCTAGAGACAGACTTGCATGGCTCACGTCGCATCGTGCCGCGCTCCGCCACCAATCAATTGAATTCGCGCGCCATTGCGCGCGTTCTGCATGCGTCGCGATCAATTTTCATGAATGTGCGCCAAGTCATACACAATTCTCACAAAGCGGTGGCGCGGCGCGTTGACACTTTGGCTCGCAGTATGCGATTTTGCATAAGATCTGATCAGGGCAAACTCGGCGAAAGACGAGGGCGCAAAGCTTCCGGTCTACGGGTGTTCCTAGGACAGCGGGGTTACCAGTGTGATTGATGTGTTGGGCCATCGCCGCGTGCGTCGCGCATTGCGGGTCGGCAGCTTGGCTCTCGGCGCCGCATGGGCGTTCTCGTCTGTTGCGGCCGCGCCCACGCTGGTGGGCAAAGATGCACCGGACTTCGCACTGAAGGCGCTCGACGGAACCAATTTGCGGCTATCCGAATTTCGCGGCCAAGTGGTTTTGGTGAATTTCTGGGCGCGCTGGGCCGGTGACTCGCGTCAGGAGATGCCGGCGCTGAATAGGATCAACACCACCTATGCGCGCGCGGGACTGGTGGTGCTCGGCATATCCATCGATGAGGATTTGCGGCGGGCGCAAGAATTTGCCGACTCGATGAAAGTTTCGTACCCCATCATGTTCGATACCGGCTCGGAAACCGGCCGGGATTACCTTCTGCAAAAGATGCCCATGACGATTTTGATCGATCGTTCGGGCGTGGTGCGTTATTCGCACGTCGGTTTCAAGCGCGGCGAAGACCGAATTTACCTCGATCATATACGCGAATTACTGCGCGAGTGAGAGTTCCGATGAATTTCAAGTCTCGAATTGTGTCGATCCTGGTGAGTGGAACGCTGCTGGCCGGTGCATGCGCGGCCGGCGCGGAGTCGCCCGCTGACGCTTCTGCCGTGCCCCCGCCCGCCGCGGCGCCCGAGGCGGCGACTGCGCCCGATGCCGCCGCCGCCGCGGCGCCCGCGGCCACATCCTCCGACACGCCGCCCGCCGATTTCAAGACATTGGATCAAGAAGTGCAGGGCCTAAAAAAGGACGTCATCGACCTGAATAAGGACCTGTTCGTGCTCGAGGAAGAATTGCTGTTCCCCGCCAATACTCAAGTCGCGGTCTATGTATCGATGGATGTGGGCGCATTTTTCGCCCTGGACTCGGTGACCGTCAAAATCGACAACAAGCAAGTCAAGAATTATCTGTACACCGCTCGCGAGGCGGACGCCTTGCTCAAAGGCGGCGTACAGCAAATCTATCTCGGCAATTTAAAAGTCGGTAAGCATGAACTCGTGGCATTTTTCACCGGCAAGGGTCCGGTGGAGCGCAACTACAGGCGCGGCGCCACGATCAATTTCGATAAGGGCGTCGGCGCGAAGTACCTCGAACTCAAGATCACCGACAAAGTGTCGAAGCACCAGCCAGAGTTCATGATCAAAGACTGGGAATGATGTGCGGCGCATGAGACTCAAGCTTCGGCCGATTCTCCTCGGCGGGTTGCTGTCAGCGCTGCCGCTGGCGCCGGCTGCCGCGAAGAACGTCAAGCCGGATCCGAATGGCTTGCCGCCGCACGACGTCAAGGATTTGCACTACGGCGACGTCCTGTTCTATTTCTATCAGGATGACTATTTTGACTCGATCACCCGCCTGCTGGCTGCGCAGCAGCTGGACCGGCTGCCGCACACGGAGGGCGAGGCGGAATTGCTGCTCGGCGGGTTGTATCTGTCGCTCGGCGAGCACGTCGAGGCCGGAAAGATATTCGAGGCGCTGCTCGCGGGCAAGACGTCCGAGGCGGTGCGCAATAAAGCGTGGTTTTACCTCGGCAAGGTCTGGTATCAACGCGGCTACCTAGAAGAATCCGAGCGTGCGCTGCGGCAGGTATCGGACAAGATCCAGCCGCGCATCAATGCGGAGCGCTACATGCTGCTCGCCCAACTGATGTTGCGGCAGGGCCGCTATGACGATGCGATCACGGCCTTGAGCAATTGGCACGGCGCGCCCGACTGGACGGCCTATGCGCAGTTCAACCTGGGTGTCGCCTTGGTCCGCAAGGGGCGGCTTGCCGACGCCATCGCCCATCTCGACCGGGTGGGTCGGATCGAGACCTCCAACGAGGAATTGCTCTCCATCCGGGACAAAGCGAATCTCGCATTGGGCTTCGCGCTGCTGCAGGCGCAGCGTGCCGCCGAAGCCAGGCCGATCTTGGAGCGGGTGCGCTTGGAAGGTCCGTATTCGAGCAAGGCACTTCTGGGCGTCGGCTGGGCGGACTCCTCGCTCGGTGAATTCAAGCGCGCTCTGGTGCCGTGGCTCGCGCTGCGTCAGCGCAATTTACTCGATTCCGCCGTTCAAGAGTCCTATCTCACCGTGCCGTATGCCTACAATCAGCTCGGCGCCAGCGGGCAGGCGGCCGAGTATTACAACTCGGCCATCGAATCCTTCGATGCCGAATTGAAGCGCATCGACGATTCGATCGAACAAATTCGCAGCGGCAATCTGCTCGATCGCCTCTTGAACGACGACAAGAAGGATACGCTCACGTGGTACTGGCAGCTCAAAACGCTGCCCG